>Ga0157372_10006236_pt1 | contig 12677 bp, 10 predicted proteins | sample C55metaG_FD_115307 | JGI IMG/M metagenome (GOLD analysis project Ga0157372, IMG submission 115307) | Corn rhizosphere microbial communities from Kellogg Biological Station, Michigan, USA - C5-5 metaG | ecosystem: Host-associated > Plants > Roots > Rhizosphere > Soil | place: USA: Michigan... | reverse complement strand
GTCGTGCGCGGACTTTCGGATCTGCATCTGAAGCTCATGCTCGAACGCATGAAGGAGCGTTACGGCGTCGAGGTAAAGACGCGGCCGCCGAAAATCGCCTATCGCGAAACCGTTGCCGGCCGCGCCGAAGGCCACCACCGCCACAAGAAGCAGACCGGCGGCGCCGGCCAGTTCGGCGAAGTGTTCCTGCGCGTAGAGCCGCTGCCACGCGGCAGCGGCTTCGAATTCTCCGACGAAGTGAAAGGCGGCACGATTCCAAACCAGTTCATTCCCGCCGTCGAAAAGGGCGTGCGCCAAGTGCTCGAACACGGCGCCGTTGCCGGCTACCAGATGCAGGATGTGAGAGTCATCGTCTACGACGGCAAATATCATCCGGTCGATTCAAAGGAAGTCGCGTTCGTCTCCGCCGGCAAGAAGGCGTTCCTCGATGCGATCGCGAAAGCGCGGCCGCAACTGCTCGAACCGATCGTGAACCTGGAAGTGTTCGTGCCCAACGCCTACATGGGCGATGTCACCGGCGGCCTTGCCAGCAAACGCGCGCGCATCAACGGCACCGATTCATTGCGCGGCGGCGAACTCGTGATCAAGGCGCAAGTGCCGCTGGCCGAGGTCACCGATTACCAGACGGAGCTGAAGGCCATGACCGGCGGCCAGGGCCGCTACGCGATCGAATTCAGCCACTACGAGCCCGTGCCGGCGCAGGTGCAGAAGCAGTTGACGGAGGCGTTCAAACCACGCGTCGAAGAGGATTAGGCGCGAAACGGCCACCCTTCGTCGCAAAACGAACGCGTGCAGCACACGCAACGTGGCTCGGCACGGCGACAATCGGCGAACAGCGCGACGATGTTCGAGGTCCGTCGCGTTCGCCCGTCACGTCGCGTGACATCCATCCCTTCGAGGCATGCCATGTTCGCAATCAGGACGAAGACCGTGTTCGCCGCCGCTTTGCTCGCGTTGACGATGTTGGCAGCGTCGACGCCCGCGCTCGCCGATATCTACGACGACGCGGTCGCGCACGCCGGTCGATCTGCGAACGACATCAAGCGCGATCCGATTGACAAACCCGCCGAGATGCTGCGTCTCGCGGGTATCAAGCCCGGCATGCACGTCGCCGATTTTCTGGCGGCGGGTGGTTACTACAGTGAACTTCTGAGCTACATCGTCGGCCCGCAAGGCCACGTGTTGCTGCTCAACAACGATGCCTATGACAAGTTCGCGAACAATTCGTGGAAGGATCGGATCGACAAGCAGCATCTGACCAACGTCGAGCATCGCACGATCGATATGGCGAACATGGGCCTGGGCAAGGACACGCTGGACGCCGTGGTCATGATGAAGGTTTATCACGATCTCTATTGGGTATCGGCCGAAGATGGCTGGCCGAAGATCGATGCGAGCTCGGTGCTCGATCAGATAGTCGCGGCGTTGAAACCCGGCGGCGTCGTGCTCGTCGTCGATCATTCGGCGAAGCCCGGCACGGGCAGCGACTCGGCGCAGGAGCTGCATCGCATCGATGAGGCGTATGCGCGCAAGGACTTCGAAGCGCACGGTCTGGAGTACGTCACGCAGAGCGATGTGCTCCGGCATCCGGACGACAAGCGCAATCAGATTACCTACAAGGGGCCAATGGTCGGCAAAACCGACCGCTTCGCTTACGTGTTCCGCAAGCCGGCGAAGTAGACAGCACGGTAGCCGGCCACTCAACGGCGGCGGCCCACGCGAACATCCGCGCTCACTTTCGCTCGATCAGCGCGCCGCAAGGCGCGCTGTCGCGCACTCAGCGTTCGAAAATCAGCGGTTGTCCGCAAATTCAGGCCGCGTTTGCTGCAATGATCACTCCTGAAGTGTGAGGAGACGAATCATGAAGCTGCGCGACTCTTTCATTGCCGCTGCGCTGGGCGTTGCGGTGATCAGTATTCCGTTGATGGGCGCCGGCAGTGCGTCGGCCGCAGATCGTGACTATGTCGAACGCTGCGGCAATTGCGGCACCATCGTCGGCGTCGAGCAGATCAAGCATAAGGACAAGCACCTGGGCGCCGGAACGGCGATCGGTGCGGTCGCTGGTGGCGTGCTCGGCAGCACAATCGGCAAGGGTGACGGACGCACGGCCGCGACCGTCGGCGGCGCAGTTGCCGGCGGCGCAATTGGTCACGAGGTCGAGAAGAACAATCGCGGCACCGACTACGCCTGGCGCTTCAGCGTCGAGATGGACAACGGGCGTCAAGTCACCGTGACTCAACGCGACAATCCGGACCTCCGCAGCGGTGATCGCGTGCGCGTGGCCAACGGCCGCATCGAGCGTTACTGATCGGGTGAAACATGTGGCGCGCCGCCGCGGACCGCGGCGCGCGCCGAATAGAGACCATGGTCGGCGCGGCGTATCGTCGCTTCTACCGTTTCATCGCCGCTGCGCACGGCCCAGCCGATCGTGAATCCGGAAGGCGCTTGCGTCTTGGCGTCCGTTTGCAATATGTCGGCGAGCGCTGCGGTCGACGCATCGTCGGCGTGATCGATCAGAAGCAGAAACTCATCGCCGCCCATGCGCACAACGACCGATTGCCTGGGCGCATGCGCACGCAGGAAGTCCGCCATGCCGATCAACACCTGATCGCCGCGCTCATGACCATAGGTGTCGTTGATCTGCTTGAAACGATCCAGATCGATGAGGATGCACGCCCATAACGAATCGCCGAGGCGCGCGGCGTGCTCGTCGAGAAAACGCCGATTGCGGCAGCCCGTGAGCGGATCGATCGTGCTCTGTTCGCGAAGGCGCCGCTCATAGTTGCGACGCTCGGTGACGTCCTGCGCATGGCCGAGCACATAGGGCTCGTCGGCATCGTTGTCGAGCACGTTATGGTATTGCCAGACGCGCTCGGTTCCGTCGCGCGCCATGACCACCAGCATTCCGGAATCCATGCCGTTGGTGATGATGCGATTGAGATAGGCCGCACACTCGTCGCGGCGCTCCGGCGGCATCAGATCGGCAAGGTTGCGACCCATCAGATCGCCGATCGAACAATCCAGAGCGCGCGCCGCGGCCGGGTTCACCGAAAGCAACACGCCTTCGAGGTCGTGCGTGCAAATGAGCCCGAGACTGTACTGGAACAACTTGCGGAAGCGTCCCTCGCTGACCTCGAGGGCGCGGATGGCGCGCTTGCGCATCGTAATGTCGCGCGCCAGCACGATGCGCGCCGCGCGACCGCGAAAATCGATCGTCTGCGCATTGATCTCGACGTCGAACACGCTGCCATTGCGCCGGCGATGGCGCCAATCCTCGACAATGAGCCCGATTTCCTTGTTTGCCTCGATCGACGCGATCAGCCTCTTCCCTTCTTCGGGCGGCTGGATGTCGAGTAGCGTCATCTTCAGGAACTCATCGCGCGAGTAGCCATACTCGCGCACCGTCGCTTCGTTCACGGCCAGGAAGCGCAACGTGTAGCTGTCGTAAACCCATACCGGGAACGGATTGTTCTCGAACAGCGTGCGGTGTTCCTCGACGCTCTGACGCAGCGTGCCTTCCAACCGCTGGCGCTCGATCGCGTAGTGCAGCGCGCGCGCCAGCATGTCGGTGTCGAAGCTGCCCTTGACGAGCATGTCCTGCGCGCCGCTCGCCATCGCGTCGAGCCCGAGTTGCTCTTCGTCGCGGCCGGTGAGCACGACGACGACCGCTTCGGGAAACCGAGCGCGCAATGTACGCACCGCGGAAACGCCATCGGAATCGGACAGGCCAAGGTCGAGCAGCACGGCATCGTAAGCGCACTGGCGCAGTGCTTCGAGCGCGCCCGCGAGCGTTTCAGCGTGATCGACGTGACTGCAACCCACCGCGGGCGCCGACAACTGCTTGCGCAACAGCATCGCGTCGAAGCGCTGGTCCTCGACCATCAACAGCCACAGACCGCTCCGTGGAGACGTCTGGCCGTCCGGTGTATCGAAGCTGCTTTGCATGGACCAACCGCCGTGGTGCGGACACCAGCCGCAGACTCGCACAAATCCGGGGATTCCGCTGTGAAATGCCTCAATTGGACCGAATCTCGCCTGGCGAGTCAGCCGGCGCGAGAGCCTACGTTGCGAGCATGCCTGAGTCGAGCTTCGCCCGTGGTCGAGGCCGCTTGCCCGCGTGCGTTCGCCCGGCATTAATGGAATTCGCGTAACGTACGGGCGCATTTCGCCCGCCTTCTCTCCAACATCAAGGAGTTCCCATGAACGTGCATGTCGCCGTGCAACCCCTGATTGCGCTGATCGCCGGCATCCTGATTCTGATCGTGCCGCGGCTCCTCAACTATGTCGTCGCGATCTATCTGATCATCGTCGGGCTGATCGGCCTTGCGCCGATGCTGCACGTTTGAGAGGCTTCGCCGACACGGCAATCGGCCGACAGTCCGGGGCGAACATCATGGTTAGCTTTTCGAAGATTTCATGCGCGCGCTTCGCGCTGACGGCATTGTGTGCGTGCGTGTGCGGGTCGTTCGCCGGAACCGCGCACGCGGCGCCGGACATGCCGCTCGAATTTCATCCCATCGAGCACGCTCCACCCGGCATGACGCTGCCGTTCTCCGAGTCGGTTCGCGCCGGAGACATGCTTTACTTGTCGGGCCAGGTCGGCGTCGATGCGTCCGGCAAGCTCGTTGCCGGCGGCATCAAGGCCGAAACCAAGCAGACCATGGACAACATCGGCGCGGCGCTCGCGCATGGCGGCTCGTCTTTCGACCGAGTCGTGCAGTGCACGGTCGCTCTGGCCGATATCGCCGAGTGGCCGGCGTTCAACGAGGTCTACCGCGGCTATTTCAAGGAGCATTTTCCGGCGCGCATGGCGTTCGCAGCCAGCGCGCTCGCGCTCGGAGCGCGGGTCGAGGTGCAGTGCAACGCGGTGGTCGGAAGCAAGCGCTGATCAGCGCAAGCGAATCAGCGCGGATCGATCAACGCGTCAGCAGAGCGGCCGCCAGCAGGCGTCGCGTGCCCTGCGCGGCCGTCTGCGCTCGCTGCTGTTCGGCGGCGGCGTAGCGCGACTTGCGCGGTTCCCACTCGAGCAAACCGATCGCATCGTATGCATTGACGACGTCGAACACCTCGACCATCTTCGCATCGGCCTTGCGCGCGATCTCGTGCAGACGGAGCGGACGCAGCATCATTGTCGCAATGCGGTATTGCTTGCGGTATTCGCCGTACACCGACATCCAGCGTTGCACCTTGAACGTGCCGCCGGGGTCGAGGTTGGCGCCCAGACATCCGTTTGAGCGCAACAGCGCGCTCAACCAGTGCAGATGCACGAGCGGACGTCCCGGCGCAGTCGCGCGCATTTCGTCGAGTCGCGATTGCGGCAGCTGGCGGTACTCGCTGCCCTTCAGCGGATCGAGGAAATACGGCTCCAGTCGCGACAGCGGAGCGTTCGCATGATAGTTGCCGGCCGCGGGATCGATGACGAGTCGCGGCAAACCCTGGCGCTCGATGACCAGCGCGCCGCGCTGCACGAGCGAATCGAAATCGGTACACACGCGCGGTGCGCGCGGCGTCTGGAAGCAGGCGCGAAGATCGGCCGTCGCGGACTCGTCTGCGTCGGCGGCTACAGGTTCGTTGGCAGCGGTCGTCGCGGCGCCTGGGACCGTGCCGGTATCGCAGCAGCCCGCGCGGTTCAGCATTTCGACCAGCGACTGCGTCGACAGCGGGCGACGCAGCACGAGCCACGCTTCCGGAGTTTCAGCTTCCGCATCGATGATCACGGCGAAATTGGTCCGCTCGTTCAGCGCGCGCACGCGCGCCACGCGACCGGCGAACTGTTCGGGATCGATGACGACCAAATCCGCGCGGCCCTCGCCCTCATGCAGCGTCCACGGTTCATCGAGCGTCGTGCCGGCGCGGCCCAGCAATCGGGCAACTTCGGTACGCTCGGTGTCGGCAAGTCCAGCTAGGGCAAACTGCTTCATGGCTACGGCCAAACAGATGAGTTCGACGCTATAGATGTTGCAATTGGCGGGCCATCAGGCTAAGCAGCAAAGCCCAGGCGAATTTCACGCAACCTTGTCGCATCGTCTCCGGTTCCCTCACGCGGCCTTGACACTTGCCCGCGCAATGCGGAAAACCCCCAGACGCTTTTGTCGGCAAGTGACGAGCGACGCGCGATGCGGCGCCGGGAACGGCGGGAAGCGCGCAATGGCGATGCGAAGCGGGCCCGCGACGATCGATATCTCGCCAACCCGGCGACAGCGGGCTAACGTTCGAAAATGATGACGGCGACCTACCAATTCGGCGATTTCACGCTGACCGCGAGCACGCGCGAGCTCAAGCGCGGCGCGCTGCCGGTGGCGATCTCGCCGCGCGCGTTCGACTGTCTTGCCTATCTGATCGAACATCGCGACCGCGCCGTCGGCAAGGACGAGTTGGTCGCGGCGATCTGGGAACGGGTCGATGTCTCCGACACGCAGCTCGGCCAGACCGTGCTGCGCGCGCGGCGCGCGGTGAACGACGATGGCCAGACCCAGCACGTGATCCGCACCGTATCGCGCTTTGGGTATCGATGGGTCGCCGATGTCGCCATCGTCGAGAACGGTGCGCACGCGCCGCCCGTCGGGGCGGCGCCTGTGGAGAACGAACATCACGCCCAGGGAGCGCAACCCTATGCCGCCGCGGTTGAACCGCCTACGCGCTCCGACGCGACAAGACGCAGATATCGCATCGCAGCAATCGCCGCGTGTTTGCTCATTGCTTCCGTCGCCGCGATTGTCTTCGTCCCGCGTGCACTGCGAACTGGCACGCCGCCGGTTTCGATCGCGACGAGCGAACCCACCGGTGCGGTCGTGCTGCCGCTGCACGTCGCCGCCAGCGAAAACGACGCATGGCTCAGGCTCGGCGTCATGGATCTCGTCGCCGAGCGGCTCAGAGCCGCCGGTCTGGCGGTGCCACCGAGCGAAAACACCGTCGCGCTGCTGCAGGATCTCAAGGCCGACGACAGCGCCGCGATCACGCGCGCGATCCGACGCGTTGCGCCTGCTTCGCTCATCGTCAGCGGCGATATCGCACGCGACGGCGAGCGCTGGACGATTGATCTGCGTGCCGTCGCATCCGACGGGACCGCGCTGACCGCCGACGCTTCGCAACGCGATGCGCTCGATGCCGCGCGCGACGCCGCCGATCGACTGCTGGGGCGACTCGGACGCGCGCGCCCGCCCGATCCGCCTTACGCGGACGACGTGCAGCGACGCCTGCAGCGCGCGCAAGCCGCGATGCTCGGCAATGATCTGGACGCCGCGCGTGCGATTCTGATCAGCGATCCGGACCTCGCGCACGCGGAACCCGAGCTCAGCTATCGGCTCGCGATGGTCGATTTTCGCGCCGGTGCCTACGCACGCGCGGAAGCGTCGCTGACCTCGCTGCTCGGCGAGCCGGCCGCGAACGATCCGTCGTTCCGCGCGCGATTGCTCGACGGTCGCGGCGCGGTTCGAATACGTCAGGACAATTATGGCGGCGCCGAGGGCGATTACGATGCGGCGATCGTGTTGCTCCACGACCACGGCAACGCGCCGGAGCTCGGTCGCGCGCTGACCGGCCGCGGCGTTTCGCGCGCGATGATGCGCAATTTCGCGCCCGCGCTCGCCGATCTCGGACAGGCGCGCATACAGCTCGAAGAAGCCGGCGACACGCTCGCGATCGCGCGCGTCGATACGGACCAGGCCGCGCTCGAAATGAATCGCGACCGTCCGCAGGACGCGATTGGCTATCTCGAAAAAGCCGCCACGGTATTCGAGCGTTATGGCGCGATCAATGAATTGATGGAAACACTGGCGAGCCTCGCCTCGAATCACATGGTGCTGCTGCAGCCGGCGGATGCGCTGGCTGCCAGCGATCGCAGCTGGGCGCTCGCGACGCGTGTGACTGATCCGAATCAACATCTCAATCTCATCGAGGATCGCGTCGACGCATTCATCGCGCTGGGACGTTTGCGCGAAGCAGGCACGCTGCTGTCGACATTGCCGGCGGACGTCTCCGATGCGAATCCATTCGTCGCGCGGCGTCTGCATGCCCTGCGCGCTCGGGTCGCGTTCGCGCAAGGCGACGACGGCGCCGCCGTCGCCGAGGCGCGGCACGCGCTCGCGATGCCTGCGCCGAGTGATGATGAAGGCGAAGGCGTCGCGGAAATCGCGCTGGTCTATCAGCGCGCCACGTTGGCGATGCGTGGACCGGTGCCGGAACGTGCGCCGGCCGGTCAATGGATCGACTTCGAAAAACCTCCGGCGTATCCGGTGCAGGCGCTGGCTGCGGCCGAATGGGCTGCCTCGCGCGACGACGTGCCGACGGCCGATCGCGAGTTTCGTCAGGCGCTGGACCTCGCCGAAGCGCGCGGCGAACCGGCCGATGTCGGCGCTGTGACAGCCGCATTCGGGCCGTGGCTCCTCGCGCACGGACGGTTGCAGGAGGCCGGCGATGTCATCGGCCGGGTTGCGCCGTGGTCGGATCGCGACTTCGACTCGGCCCTGTTGCAGGTACGTCTGTTCCATGCGCTCGGGCAGCCCGGCGCGTGGGCGAAGGCGCTCGCGCAGGCGCGCACGCTGGCCGGTGAGCGGAGCTTGCCCGCGGATCTCGAACAAGCTCCGCGGCACGCGCATACATCGCTGGCGAACGCCGGCGCGCACTGAGCGCAAGGCGCCCGACACCGTGTTGAAACGAAACTGGAAGCAAACTGGAAAGACATCGCGGCGCGATGCGGCGACCCTTGCGCATCGCCGCGCTTGTCGCCGGCGACCCATATCGAACGTCGGAGATCCGCATGAAGCCGCTGCTTGCCGCCCTGCTCCTTTCGCTGCCCGTTGCCGCGACCGCGACCGAGGTGATGGACAACTTCGAATCGGGCACCAACCCGAACCAATGGGGGTGGACCAACAACGGCGGCGGACATTTCATCATCGAACCCAGCGGCGGAAATCCGGGCGCGTGGCTGGATAGCGGAACGCCGTACTACTCCGATCACCCGAATCTCACCTCGATACCCCCGGATGGTTCGGCGTTGCGCGCAGCGCTCGCGAGCGGAACGCTCACTTCGGCGGCGTTCGCGTTCGAGAAGCTGCAATCGGGTTGCTTTCCGACCTACGACTCGCCCAGCACTTTTTCCCTGGCGTTCTTCGATCTGCACAGCGATCCCGGCGGCGCGGTGATCGAGGCGCATACGACGACCGGCCCTTCCTCGATCGGCGTGCCGCAGTTGACGCGTTGGCACCACGTCGCGTTCACGATCCCGAGCAATTCGACCGATCCGGTGCCGGACGGCTGGGAGCTCAACGCGCCGCCCGAGCTCAACTACACCTGGCAGGATCTCATGCAGAACATCGATGGCATCCGCTTCTGGGTGATCAATCCGGGCGACTTCACGTTCGACGCGTGCTGGCGCCTGGGCGCGGACAATGTCGAAGTTGATTACGGCAGCGCCGCAGCGACCGTTCAACCAAAGTTGCGCGCGGCGCCAGCGCGCTGATCCTCTCGCCGAGCCGAGGCCGCGTGCAGCTCTGCACGCGGTCCAACACAGATCGGTCGCGATCGCCGTCGCAAAGCGCGCGCCACGCGGATCGCGCCGGCGGATAGACTGCTGACTCCGGCGCCACCCTCGCGCCGAGGAATCAGCATGAGCGAGCCTGCCGCAAGACCATCGCTGCGCGAGCGTCTCACCGAGAAGTTGCCGGAAATCCTGATCGAAGCGGCGTCGGTGGTTCTCGCGCTGCTGCTCGCGCTCGCGCTGAACGGCTGGAACGAAAACCGCGAGATGCGGGCACGCGGAGATGCCGCTCGCGCCGCGATTCTCGCCGAGCTGCGCGAGAACCGTCAGGAGATCCAGAGCGCACAGCCCAAGCTCAAGGAAATCGTCGCGAGCCTTTCCGCTGCACTCAGCAAGGACGCGCCGCCGACGCATGAGCTCAGCATCAATCTCGGCATTTCGCTGCTGTCCGAAGCCGCATGGCGCGCCGCACTGGCGACACAGGCGAGCCAGACTCTCGATTTCAGCTGGATGACGCGCGTCGCGAAGGTCTACGAGCTGCAGGAAAGCTATCAACGCGCGCAAGGCCTCGCGGTCGACCAGTTGAGCTCGATTCCGGCCGACCCGAACCTCAGCGGCGCGCAGATTGCGCGGTCGCTGGTTCCGCGAATGAGCGCGCTGTCGCAGCTTGCCGACGGACTCGCGCGAAGCTACGACGATGTGCTCGAAGGCGCGCATCCCCAGTGATTCCCGGGTACCGTCGGGACCGACGCAGCATGCATCGCGTATGCGTCAATCGACGCTCGCTGGCCGCGCCAAAATGCGGAGGCCTGGCACGGCAGTCTCGTCGTAACCTGTTATAACTGCGGCCATGCGCACCGGCCGGATCCGCCAGCGCCGCATGGCTCGCTCCCTGCTCGCTCTCTGGCTGCTCGTGGCCGGCAGCGCTGAAGCCGCTCGTGTCAGCGTCCAGCTCGACGGTATCGATGGTCCGTTGCGTGATGCGGCGCTCGCGGGCCTCGAGCTGAACCAGTACGCGACCCGCGAGGTCACCGCCGCGCAGGCTCACCGGCTCTACGAGCACGCCGCCAAGCAGGTGCAAGCGGCGCTCGAACCTTACGGCTACTACCACGCCGAAGTGACCGGCGAGCTCCGCGAAAACGGCGCCGATTATGTCGCCGTGCTGCACGTGACGGTCGGGGATCCGGTCAGAGTCACTGTCATCGACATCAAGCTCGATGGCGACGCGGACGGCCAGACCAACGTTCAGAAAGCCGTTGCCGCGTTCATTCCGGCCAAGGGGCAGACGCTCGATCAGGCGGCGTACGAGAAGAGCAAGGCCACCATTCAAGCGGCGCTCTTCGGCACCGGTTACCTCGAAGCGGAATTGATCACGCGCCGAGTCGATGTGAGCCGTTCGGCCAATACCGCGGAAGTGCATCTTGCCTGGAAAGTCGGACCACGCTATCGCCTGGGTGCCACCGAGTTCGAAGGCGGCCAGTTTCCGGACACGTTCATGCAGCGCTACGTGCCGTGGCGCGATGGCGATTTCTACACGCAGGAAAAAGTGCTCGAGCTGCAGCAGCGCCTGATCGACGCCGATTATTTCTCCATCGCGCAGGTGCAGCCGGATACCGAACGCGCCCACGACGCCGTCGTGCCGATCAAGATCATTCTCGCGCCGGCCAAGCGCACGATCTACACCGGCGGCGTTTTCATCGGAACGGACACCGGTCCCGGCGTGCGCGGCGGCGTCGAGCGGCGCTGGGTCAACACGCGGGGTCACAAAATCAAAGTCGAGGCGATCGTCGCCCAGCGACTTGCGACGCTCGGCGCGGCATACCAGATTCCACTCGCAGGCCCGAACAATCACAGCCTCAATTTCGGCGTGAACTATCGCGACGAGAACACCGATACCAGCCAATCGCGCACGTTCGGCGCCGCAGCCACGGACTCGGCGATCTGGCTCGGTTGGACGCGCACATACGGATTGAAACTCGTCACGGGCGATTTCGAGGTCGCCAATATTCCGGGCACGACCACGATGCTCTATCCGGAAATATCGCTCTCGCGCAAACACGCCGATGACCCAACCTTCGTGCGCGACGGCTATTCACTGACCGTCAGCGGACGCGGCAGTGCTTTCGTCTCCGACACCGATTTCGCGCAGATCGCTGCCGATGCGAAATGGATCCGCGGGCTCGGCGAACACAGCCGCTTCATTGCACGCGGCTCGTTCGGGATGACCAAGGTTACTGATTTCGACAAACTGCCCCCGGAACTGCGCTTCTTTGCCGGCGGCGATCGATCGATCCGCGGCTACGCCTACCAGACCATCGGACCGCCTTTGCCCGACGATCTCGTTCCGGAGGCGCAAGCGCGCTGCGCCGCCGACAAGAATCGCGATTGCCAGGACCTCGTCATCGGCGGCAAGAATCTCATCGTGGCGAGCGCCGAATACGAGTACTACTTCAAGCCCAACTGGGGTATTGCGACGTTCGTCGACACCGGCGATGCGTTCTCGACATTCAGCGACTATCGGCAGAGAGTCGGCGTCGGTTTCGGCGCGCGCTGGCGCTCGCCGGTCGGCATGGTGCGAGTCGACCTCGGTTTTCCCGTCAACGACAGCCAGCATCACGGCGTCGAGCTGCACATCGTGATCGGGCCGGATTTATGACCAGGCATCCCCGACCCCACTCGCTCTTCCCCCTCTCCCGCTTGCGGGAGTGGGCTGGGGCGAGGGCAGCTTTTGCATCACAGCTCCAAAGCCCCCATCACCCGCCGCGCAAAGCGCGGCGACCTCTCGCGCAAGCGGGAGCGGTGAAATATCCGCTGCGATCGAGCGGCTTCGCGACGCGACGTCTCCTCAAATGGATCGGCATCGCGTTTCTCATTCTCGTCATCGTCACCGGCGCGCTGCTGTTTTGGCTCATCGACACGGAATCCGGCGCGCGCTTCGCGCTCGCGCGCGCGGTCGGTGCGATGGAAGGCAAGTTCTCGTTCGAGCGATCGAGTGGGCATCTCGCCGGACCGCTCACGCTCGTGAACGTGCGCTACAACGATGCGAGCTCCGGCGTCGATGCACGCGTCGGGTCGATCGTCATCGACGTCGCGCCAATCGCGTTCCTGTCCAAACGCGTACACATCGTCAATCTCGAAGTCGAACGCGCCGATGTCGCGCTGACGACGGTCCCACCAAGACCAGAGCAGCCCGCATCGG
>Ga0157372_10006235_pt1 | contig 12677 bp, 9 predicted proteins | sample C55metaG_FD_115307 | JGI IMG/M metagenome (GOLD analysis project Ga0157372, IMG submission 115307) | Corn rhizosphere microbial communities from Kellogg Biological Station, Michigan, USA - C5-5 metaG | ecosystem: Host-associated > Plants > Roots > Rhizosphere > Soil | place: USA: Michigan... | reverse complement strand
CTCGGCGACGTGCTCTCGGCGTTGCGTCCGCAGGTGCGCGCCGGGATGAGCATCATCGGCTTGGAGCCGAGTTGCGTGTCGGTCTTTCGCGACGAGCTGCTCGAGCTGTTCCCGCACGACGACGACGCGCAGCGTCTCGCGAAGCAGACGGTTTCGCTCGGCACGTTTTTGGCGCGCAACGCGGCGTCGTTCACGCCACCTCCGCTGCGCGGCAAGGCGCTCGTGCACGGGCACTGCCACGACAAGTCGATCCTCGGCTTCGATGAGGTCGGCACGGTGTTTGACAAGACCGGCCTCGACTACACGATGCTCGATGCGGGCTGCTGCGGCATGGCGGGTGCGTTCGGTTACGAGCGGGGCGCACAGTATCGCGTGTCGATCGCCTGCGCCGAACGGGTGCTCTTGCCCGCGGTGCGGCACGCGGACGAAGATACGCTCATCATCGCCGATGGGTTCAGCTGCCGGGAGCAGATCGTGCAGACCACCAACCGGCGGCCGCTGCACCTGGCGGAAGTCCTGAAGCGCGCTCTGGACCGAGGAGGGCCATGAAAGAAGTCATCGTCGTCACCGGTGCGTCGGCAGGGTTAGGCAGGGCGATCGTCCGGCGGTTTGCGCGCGACGGCGCGGCCATCGGGCTCATCGCGCGCGGCCGCGAACGCCTCGAGCAAACGGCCTTCGAGGTCGAGTCGCTCGGCGGACGGGCCCTGATGCTTCCGTTAGACGTCGCCGACGCCGACGCCGTCGAAGCCGCCGCGGCGCGCGTCGAGGCGGAGCTCGGCCCGATCGACGTCTGGATCAACAACGCCATGGTGTCCGTCTACTCGCCGATCAAGCAGATGAGCGCCGCGGAGTTTCGCCGCGTCACCGAAGTCACCTACCTCGGGTACGTTCACGGTACGCTCGCGGCGCTCAAGCGGATGCTGCCGCGCAACCGCGGCGTGATCATCCAGGTCGGCTCGGCGCTGGCGCACCGCAGCATTCCGCTGCAGTCGGCGTACTGCGCGTCCAAGCATGCGATCATGGGATTTCACGAGTCGCTGCTCAGCGAGCTCATCCACGACGGCAGCAAGGTGCGCACGACCATGGTGCAGATGCCGGCGATGAATACGCCGCAGTTCGATTGGGCGAAGAGCCGCCTGCCCCGCCAGCCCCAACCCGTGCCGCCGATCTATCAACCCGAGGTGGGCGCCGATGCCGTGCACCATGCCGTTAGGCACGACGTCGGACGCGAGTTCCTCGTGAGCTGGTCCACGATCAAAGCGGTGGTGGGCGAGAAGCTCGTGCCGGCGTACATCGACCGCGACCTCGGCAGGAGCGGCTACGCGGCCGAGGAAACCCGGACGCCGGTGGAACCGGATCGCCCCGACAACCTCTGGCATCCGGTGTCCGGCGATTTCGCCGCGCACGGCCGATTCGACGACCGGTCGCGCTCATCGAGCGTCGAGCTGTGGATGGCAAAACGGAAGCCGTGGCTCACGTTAGGCGCCGCCATGGTCGGGGCCGTCATCGCCGGGGCCGCGATCACCACTCGGCACGACGATGGGTGAGACCCGTGCGCCGCGCACTTCGCGGATGCGCTCCATCACCGGCGTCCCGACCACGGCCCGTCGGGCGCCGAGGGCGGCGGTCAGTGAAAACGCGACCGGCCGGCTGATGAGGAACGTCGCAAAGCACATCGCCAGCACGACGTGATCCAACGCCGCGCCGAAGTACTGCCACGGTGCGACGTTCGCGCCCGGATAGTTGGAGGAAAACAGCAGGGCCATCATGTAGATGAATCCGGCCACGCTGGCCGTGCGAGCCAGTATGCCCAACAACAAGGCGAGCCCGATCGCGAGCTCTCCGTACGCCACGAGAACGGCGATCGGCACCTGGTGCGTGAGCACGAATCCCCGCAGGACCGGCCGCATGAACGGATACGCCGCACCATCGGCGAGAAAGCGATGAATCCACCCGGCGAAGCCGCCGCCTAACGTGAACTGCGTGCCCACCACCTTGTACTCGGCGAAGATGAGGAACAGTATCCCCACGGCGATGCGCAGGAGCGAGAGCGCGCGGCTGTTGCGGTCGGCAGTGCCAGGTTGTTCGGAAACGATCATCGGGAGTCGGTTGTGAGAAATCACCGGCCATCGAGCTCGGCATAACCTGCGCCCGCGCGCAGCGATTCCGTAGCGCGGCGCGGTGGCATGCCGCCGCCGCAAGGCATCTCACGCAACGTTCCTGATCAGTCGTCGCGCAACGCACCGATCGGATCGATCCGCGTCGCCCGCCTTACCGGGACGAGCACCGCGGCGACCGCAGCCACGAGCAGCACGGCGACCGCCGCCGCGATCGATGCCGGGTCGCTCGAGATGTCGGTGAGGTGGTGCTCGAGCAGCCGCACCGCGAGGAGCGACAGCGGGAGGCCGAGCACCACGCCGACGGCGACGGGACGGAGTCCGTCGCGGAGCACCATCCATGCGATGGCAGAGCGGCGCGCGCCTAACGCAGACCGGACGCCGATTTCGGTGGTCCGGCGCCCGACGCTGTAGCTCATCACGCCGAACAATCCGATGGCGGCCAACATCAGTGCGAGCGCGCCGAGTCCCGTCGCCAGCCGTGCGACCAGGCGCTCGTCTCGAATCGAAAAGCGGATGAGCTGCGGCACCGTCTGGAGGTCGTCGATCACGATGGCCGGGTCCGTCACCGTGATCGCGCGCCGAACCGACGGCAGCAGCCGCGCCGGATCGCCCGTCGTGCGGACGAGGAGCCGAAGCTCGGTGGGCTGTGCGAACTTCGTCGTCCCGCTCTTGTAGAGGTACGGGATATAGATGCGGCGCTCGACGCTGGGCGCGCTCGTCGTGTCCAGCGACTGTGAGCGCACGTCCGCGATTTCGCCCACGATCTGGACGATGCTCGAATCGTCGAATCGCGCCAGCTGCCCAACCGGATTCGCGCCGTGAAAATAGAATCGCGCAAACGATTCGTTGACGAGCGCGGTTCGCGGTGGCGTGCCCTCGTCCTGCGGTCCCACGTCACGACCATGAATCAACCGTGCGCCGATGGTCTGCGCGTATCCAGCGCCGACTCTGTCCGCCGAACAGGAACTGTCGCGGATGGCGGCGCCGGCCCAGCCGGGAACACTCACCGTGGTGTGCCACTCGCTCCCGGAAAAAATGCCGAGCATCGAATACGTCACACGCGCGACTCCCGGAACCGACGACACCCGGTCGTGCAAGGCGTGCACCGCGCTCGCGAGACGCTCGGACGCGTAGCCCGGCGTCGCAATGTCCAGGTCGGCCACGATCAGGTGGTCGCGATCGAAGCCCAACGGCTGCGACTCCGTCTTCACCAGGCTCCGCGTGAGGATCGACGCGCCCACCAGCAGCAACAGCGACAGCGCGACCTGGCAGGCGATGAGTGTCCTGCCGAAGCGCGCGCTGTGCGCGATCGACCGGCCCGTCGTGCGCAGCACGGAGGCGAGGTCGACACGCGACGCGCGGAGCGCCGGCATCAATCCGAATGCGAGCGCCGAGGCCATCGAGACGGCGAGCGTGAACGCGATCACGTGCGCGTTGGGTCCGACATCGAGCGAGATCGCATCGCCATCCGCCGCCATGAGCAGGAGCATGCGGCTGCCCCACCAGGCAACGACCACCGCCAGCGCGGCGCTCACGACCGCCAGCACGGCGCTCTCCGTTAGGAGTTGGCGGACGACACGCGCGTGGCCTGCACCCAGCGACAAGCGGAGCGAGATTTCGCGCCGGCGCGCCAGGCCGCGGGCGAGCAGCACGTTGGCGACGTTGACCAGCACGATGCACAGAAGCAGCGCGACGCCGAGCATGAGCGCGATGAGCGGAGCGCGAAACGTTTCCCGCACGCCGGACAAGCCGCGTGCACCCGGCGCGAACGCGATCGTGAGCCCGCGATCCTTGATCTCCGCCAGCTCGTCGGCCGTGGCCGCGGCGAGAATGGCCGACCGCACCGCCGGGGTCGTTCGCGCGCGCACCTCGTCCAGCGTTAGGCCTGGCCTGGCGCGGCCGATGAGCAGCAGCCACATCATGCGGCGGTCGCGCAGGATCGGGACGTTCGGATGCATCCGGTCGTTGAGCGCGACCGGAAGATAGAGGTCGGTGGACTGCCCCACGACGTCGCCTGTGAATCCGCGCGCCGCGACGCCGGTGATCGTGAGGCGCACGCCGTCGACGACGATGTCGCGGCCCGCGATGGCCGGATCCCTGCCGAACCGCCTAACCCAGTAGTCGTAGCTGATCGTTGCCTGGGGCGGCGCGCCGGGCGCGTCCGCCGTGCTGTCGAACGTGCGGCCGAGCGCGGCGCCGACGCCCAGCACGGCGAAATAATTCCCGCTCACCATTCGCCCAACCGGATGTTCGGCTTCCGTCGATCGCTGGCCGATGCGCGCGTCGACGCGGCCCGCTTCGCCTACCGCCGCGAGTCCGGTGAAGGCGCGCGCGTCGCCGCGCACGTCGAGGTAGAGCGGGTACGAGTACGATTTGCCGTCGGGCGTCCCGTGGCCCCGCGAATACACGTTGCCCGGATCGCCGACGATGACGAGCGCGCCGGGATCTTTCACCGGCAGCTCGCGATTCAGCACCGCATCGATCAGCGAGTAAATGCTCGCATTGACACCGATGCCGAGCGCGAGCGATAGCGCGATGACCGTCGTGATCCCCGGCGCGCGCCGCATGCTGCGCAGGGCGAAGCGGACGTCGCGCTCGATCGTGTCGAGCCAGGCCAGCGCGGACATGCCGCGCGCCTCCTCACCCAGGTAGGTGAGGTTGCCGAAGCGCCGGCGCGCCGCGAGCGCGGCGTCGCGCGGCGAGAGCGATCCGTGCGCCGCGTGCGCGCGCTGCGACGCGTCCAGCTCGAGGTGGAACTGCATTTCGCGCGCGCGGTCGCGCGCCTGACGCGAGCGATGGAGCAGCGCGCCGAGGCGATAGCGGAGGCCGTCGAGGCGTGACATGCGTTAGGCGCCGCGCATCACGCGCCCGACGGCGAGCGCGATGCGTTTGTACTCGGCCGTGCGTTCGCCGAGCTGTTTGCGGCCGGCGGCGGTGATGGTGTAGTAGCGCGCCTGGCGGCCGGTGGGCGTCGGTCCCCACCTGGAGGTGACCCATCCTTTCACCTGCAGCCGCTCGAGCGCCGGGTAGAGCGACCCTTGCTCGACGGAGAGCACATCCTGCGAGAGCCGCTCGATGTGCTGCGCGATCGCGTAGCCGTGCATCGGCGCGGCGCTCAGCGACTTGAGGATCAGCATCTCCAGGGTTCCGGCGCCGAGCGGCCCACGGCCGCCCGCGGCATCGTCGCGCGGCATAGTCAGTCCGCTACAGGTAGACGGCAGCAATATGCAGTTGGCTACCTGTCGCGTCAAGCTCGAGCCGCCGACGAGATCAGGCGCCGTCACCGCCCGCCGTACTCACGCCGCGCCCAACGGACAACTGGCGCAGAGCCCGCCGCCCGGAACGAGGTAGAAGCGACAGCAGCTCGCGCGGCGCAGATGCAGATGCACGGCCGCGCCCGATCCGGCCGGCGTGATCGCCGGCCGCATCTCGGCGACCACATCGTCGCCGGAAAAGAACGCGTCCAGCAATCGGGCGAGAGGCCGCTGATCATCGTGATCCGGCCAGAAGGCGATGAAGTGCGTCGCCCAGAGCGACGTGAGCACGCCCCAACTCGCTCGCTCCGCAAACCCGGACCAGCGATACAACGCGTCGACCACCGGCGCCCCTTGCGCCGCCAGCCCGTCGCGCAGCGTGCGGAGCAGCGCCGCCTCGTCCGGCACCACTCGCATCGATCCGTGCGATGCCGACGGATGCGCCGCCGCCACCGTGCCTCGCGCTTCGTACACGGCGGTGGCATCCACGTACGCCGACCGGTTGAACCGCACCGCGATGTTCTCCAGCGCGCAATCGGGAACGCAGCCGAATCGCAGATACGGAGCGATCACCATCGCAGACGTCCAACCGAAGTGGAGCGCGAAGGAGCCGGCGATGGTCCGCCGATCATCCGTCCGGGAACGCGCCCCGATGCGCTCGAGCAGCGCGCTGAACGGACCGGTCGTGGCATCCCGAAAATCGTCGCCGCGGATCCATCCCCCGTCCATCGGGCGCCCGACCTCCACTGCCCAACCGGGCGCGAGCGCCCGCAACCGCTCGTACATGGCGGCCACGGGCGATGGCGAGTCGGCGCTCACGCGCGCAGCCGCCTCGCTTCCGTTAGGGCGAACGCGCGCACGAGCTACGGCTCCGCGCGGCCGGCGGCAAGCGAATCGGCGTGGTGCCGCCGGCGGGCCGCCGCGATGGAATCCAGCCGTTGCCAGATCCGCTGCAAAGCGGCCTTCGTCTGCGCATTGATGGTGCTGTCGCGCTTCCGTTGGGCACGCGACGGCCCGCCGAACGGTATCGGCGCGTCGAGGGTCACGCCGCCGCGAGCCGACGGCGACATCGGCGCGCCGGCGGCCTTCGCCGCCATGTCCGCCATCGCCTGCGCCCGGAGCTGCGCATCCCGGTCCGCTTGCGGCGGCGCCGTGAACAACGCCGACGGGACGTGCGCCGAGCCGCCGGACGCCGGGGCGCCGCCCCCGTTGGGCAGCAGCAGCGGCGAAATGCCGTGCGCCGTCCATTCCCGCTCGAAGCGCGACACCGATGGCGGACTCGTCCTGTCCGGCGCCTGCGTTCCGGCACTCGAGTCCGCCACCGTAGCGTTAGGCCGCGGTTCTCTCGCGCGGCGCTCGTCGGTTGGGGGCGCCGCCGTCCGCGGTCGCACCGGTGTCCGAGACCGCACCACCGGCCGAACCGGTGGCAGCGCCGCGGCCGCCAGTGGACGGACGTACGCGATGCGCTGCGCATCCGGATCGGCCTCGTGCGATCCCGCCGGCGCGGCTACAGGCACGAAACGAGACGGGGCGCTCGTGAACACGAGAAGCGCGGCGGCGATCGTCATCCCGGACGCAGCCGCAGTGCTCGCGATTCGATCGACTCTCGAGACAGGGACGGCGCGAAGTCGCATTACGCGCACGTTCGCGAGTGCCTCGACCGGCGTCAACTGCTGAGCTTGCTATTTCCGGCGATTTTCCATCGACTCTTGCCGCCGACGGCCGAATCATCAAGTTCTGACACACTGCTGAGGGATTTCTCGTCGGCACGTCGCCTGCAACCCCTTCGAGCAGGATCGTACCCGTCGTCAGGCAAGGTGCTCGAGTGAGAATCGCGCAGACGCGTCTCATCACCGTCAGCCGGGAATTCGGGGCCGGAGGAAGCGAGCTGGCCGCCGCAGTAGGCGCTCAACTCGGCTGGCCGGTGCTGGATCAGGAGCTCATCCACCGCGTCGCGGAGCGCCTCCGGTGCGCCCACACCACGGTCGAGCACCTCGACGAGCATCCGCCGTCACTGGCAGCGCGCATCGCCGCCGTCCTCATCATGCCGCAGTCGGAGATGATTTCGTTTCCGCCGGCAACCGATGTAGTGACGGCGGATCGCATCGCCGAGGCCACGCGTGCCGCGATCGTCGAGGCCGGCAAGTCGCCGCCGTTAGTCGTCGTCGGGCACGGGGCGCAATGCATCTTCGCCGGCCGTGACGACGCGCTGCACGTTCGCGTCGTCGCTCCCGTGGAGGCGCGGGTCGAGCGGGTGATGCAGCGTTTCGGCATCGACGCTGCCGGCGCAATGACAATGCTGCGCCGCGCCGATGCCGACCGGCAGGCCTACGTCCAGCGGCACTTTCATCAGAACTGGCGGAGCGAGCTGCTCTACGACGTGCTCATCAACACGGGACGCGTGTCCATCGCGGACGCAGCGGCCATCGTCGTCGAGGCCGCAGCCAGGTGCGAGCGCGCCGGCGCGGGCGACGCACGCCTAACGGACGCGCCCGGGGCTCCGATCGCCCGCGCCCGAGACACGGCGCCCGGGTTCCGGCCCCAGGAAACCGCGGCCCGCTATGCTACCGGCGGCGCCGGCGACGCTCCCGCGCAGGAAGCGTGAGCGTGAACGTCGCTCCCTGCCCAACGGCGCTCTCGACGCTGAGCCGGCCGCCCATCAACTGCGCAAGACGGCGGCTGATCGCCAGTCCCAGCCCGGTCCCTCCAGACTCGCGCGTATAGACGTACGCCGTCTGGACGAACGGCTCGAAGATGCGCTCGAGATCTTTGGCGTCGATGCCGATTCCGGTGTCGATGACGCTGAACGCCGTCGTCGCGCCGTTCGTCGCGCAGGCAATCGTGACGCGGCCGCCGGCCGGCGTGAACTTGATTCCGTTAGACAAGAGGTTCAACAGCACCTGCCGCACGCGCAGCGGATCGCCGACGTAGCGCGTGTCCGGCGCGCACTGCGCGGAGAGCTCGACGCCCCGTGCGTTCGCCTGGTGCCGCACGACCGCCAAGGCCTCGTCGATGACATCGACGGCCACGGATTCGGCACTGTCGATGACGAGCTGCCCGGCTTCCACCTTCGACAGGTCGAGAATGTCGTTGATCAGCTCGAGCAGGTGCTCGGTATTCTTTCTGATCCGGTTCACATAGTCGGCGCGCGCCGGCTGCTGGTCTTCGCCGATGCCGAGCTGGAGCAGATCGGTGAATCCGAGAATCGCGTTGATCGGCGTGCGCAACTCGTGGCTCATCGTGGCCAGGAAGGCGGATTTGGCGCCGTTCGCCGCCTCCGCCGCCTTTCTCGCTTCGTCGGCCGAGCGTTTTGCGTCCGTCAACTCGGCGTGGATCCGTGTACGGTCGAGCGCCTGCCCGAGCTCTTTCGAGAACGTGGAGAACGCCGTCACATAGTCGGCGTTGAACGTGCGCGGCGAATTGTAGCGGAACGCCAGCACACCGATGATGTCTCCCGCGACTTTCACCGGCGCGTTGGCAATGGCGCCGATGCGCAGCTCGCGCACCATGTCCCGCATCTCCGGAAAGCGCTCGCAGATCGCGTCGGGCGTCTCGAGCATCAGCGGCTCGCCGAACGCGAGCACAGCGTTAGGCGGCAACTCCGCTTCGACCGGCAGGAGCTGCGCCGCCCGGCGCGACGCGTCGGTGCCGCCGTACGTGCCGCACAGCTCGAGGTACCGGCGGTCCCCGCTCAGACGCCACAGGCCGACCGCGTCCGCTTCGAACACCTGGCGCGCCAGGTTCGTCGACGTGTCGATCGCATCGGCGACCGTGGCCGAGCGCGAAAGCCCAACGGTGAGTTGTTGCAGGCGCGACAACCATTGCGCGCGCTCGGTTGCATCTGCGTACAGCTCCGCGCGCTCGACCGCCGCGCCCGCACCGCGCGCAATGTCGGTGGCAAACGCGAGATCATCGTCCGAGAACCGCGCCGACACCGGCGCGACCAGGGTCAGGACGCCCACCGTGCGGCCGGCCGTTCGGATCGGGACGAACATGGCCGACGCGCCGTCGAGCCGGCGGCACAGCTCAAACCCATCGGCGCACACCGCTTGGTGCCCCGCCCGCCCGTCATGCCACTGCACCGTGCGCACCGTCGGCTCGGTCGTGCGCAGAACATCGGGCATATCGTTAGGCATCGCCGCGTCGAGAGGGAACCGCGCGTCCAGCAACCAGCGCACCGCAGCCGGATGCTCGTGGGCAACCGCCACGCGCCGCAGCGCGCCCGACCGGCGATCGAGCAAGTCGATGGTGCACACGTCCGCGAGCTTCGGCACGAGCATGGCGGCCAGATAATGCAGTGTCTGCTCGCAGTCGAGCGACTCGTTGAGGAGCGCCGTCACCCTCGACAGAAATTCAGCGCGGTCGCGTGCGCGCGCCTCGATCGTCTCTCGCGCCTCGGCTGCGCGCAGGCTCTCGAACGAACCCGTTACATCGCGGATGACATTGACGACGAACTCGACGCGTCCGGCATCGTCGCGCATGGCGAACGACTTGACGTCCCTCCAGCGCCGCCGGCCGGTTGCGCGCTCGAGGACCTGAAGGATGCCGTGCGCCTCTCCATCGCGGATCGCGCGTCGTCCCGGCAGATCCTCGAGACGCATCGGTGCACCCGACTGATCCATCACGTCGAAGTTGCGAGCGTAGTCGCCGACCGGCGCCGCCAACAACTCCGCGGGCGACGAATATCCGCTCAGGCGCGCGCCGAGCTCATTGGCGTACACCAGTGCCCCGTCGGGGGCCTGCACGGTGATCCCATCCGTGAGCCGTTCGACGAGCGACCGGAAATGCGCCCACGAGAGCCCACGCTCTGACGCCGACTGGCTCAATGCTTGGATATCGAGAGAGTGCACGTGTCAGCGGCTGTTGCCAAGCTATGAGCATATCGCGCCTTTGCGGCTGGAGCAATTCGCAAACGCCTTCGACTTACGGGCGCACGCGAATGACGGGTTTCCCCGACCGCCGCTTGGTCGAATTGAACGTGGCGACCGCATCGCCGAGGGGCGCGACGGCACCGATGTTGGTCCGCAGCCGTCCGTCCCGCACGCGCTGCACGATCTCGTTCAGTTGGCCACGATCGGCCTCGACGACGAAGTCGATCGCCAATCCGTCGACGGGCCGCGCCTCGACCGGCCCGACGATCGACACCAACGTTCCGCCGGGTCGGATCAGTCGCGCGGACCGCTTCCCAATGTCGCCGCCAATGACATCGAACACGAGGTCGACGCCGCCGACGTCCTCCAGCCTGTCGTGCTCGAGGTCGATGAACTCCTGCGCGCCCAAGTCGAGCGTCTTCTGCCGGTCTGCCGCGCGTCCGGTGCCGATGACATACGCGCCCGCCAATCGCGCGAGTTGCGTGACCATCGACCCGACTGCGCCAGCCGCGCCGTGCGCGAGGACGCTCTGCCCCGCCTCGAGGCGTCCGAGCTGAAACAGTCCCTGCCATGCCGTAAGGCCTGAGATCGGCAGACTGGCACCCACCGTGAAGTCGACGTCGCCAGGGAGCGGCGCGATGTTGCGCGCTTCGATCGCCAGAAACTCGGCAAGGGTGCCGTCGCGATACCAGTCCGCGAGCCCGAACACGCGCTGTCCGACCGACAAACCCGTCGTGCCGTAACCGAGGGCTGTGACCACGCCGGCCATCTCGTGTCCCGGGATCGACGGTGTGCGCTGGCGACCGACGCGATCGGTCCAGGTCGACGGCCACGTCAGCTCGGTGGGGACGAAGCCCGATGCATGAACCTGGATAATGACGTCGTTGATTGCTGCCTGCGGTGTGGGCCGCTCCGTCAATTCCATCCCGGCCGTGCCTGCAGTCTGGTCCATCACCACGATTGCCTTCATCGAAAATCATCTCCTCAATCAGTTGTGACCCACTTCGTTCCGGCTAACACTCCAGCTCCAAGCGCACGCCGACCGACAAGCCTGTAAGCATCAATGGCACCGAAGATGGTCTCGAAATTTGAACCCATGAGCGGCACCCTTGACTCTATACCCAGGTATAGAGGTTATCCTGCGATTGGGAATCGCCCGAGGGGAACGATGCGCAAGGCGCATGAGTGCTCTGTTCGTGGACCGCAGGGTTGAGATGGCTGGCATACGCGAGAAGAGCGTTGTCGGCGCGACGAGTGGAACCGTCGGTTCACCCGACTCCATCGCCATGCCAACGCTCGCCGACATCCAGCGCGCCCGCGCGCTCATCGCTGCCACCGTCGTGCACACGCCGCTCGTACCCGCGCTCGCGCTCCGCGACCGCGTCCCTGCTCCGCTCTTTCTCAAGCTCGAAAACCTGCAGCGCACCGGATCGTTCAAGGATCGCGGTGCGTTGAACCGCCTCCTCGCGCTCACGACCGAGGAACGCGTGCGCGGCGTCGTCACCGCGAGCGCCGGCAACCACGCACAAGCCGTCGCCTACCACGGCGCGCGACTTGGTATTCCGGTGCAAGTCGTGATGCCCGAGCACACGCCGCTCATCAAGGTGTCGAACACTCGCCGGTTCGGCGCGGACGTGCGCTTTCATGGGGCGACGCTCGACGAGGCGATCACGGAAGCGAAGCGTCTCGAACGAGAGGAGTCGCGCGTCCTCGTGCACGCCTTCGACGACGATCGCGTGATCGCCGGCCAGGGTACGATCGGCCTCGAGTTGCTCGAGCAGCACGCGGACCTCACCGCAGTGGTCGTGCCGATTGGCGGCGGCGGTCTCATCTCGGGCATTGCCATCGCGATCAAAGAGCAGCGTCCGTCAGTAAGGATCTTCGGCGTGGAAGCCGCCGCGGCGCCGTCCGCACTCGCGTCGCGCACCGCCGGGCACATCGTAAAGCTCGAGTCTGCGGACACGCTCGCGGATGGCATCGCGGTGAAGCGCGTGGGCGAGCGGACGTTTCCCCTCATCGAGCGATACGTCGACGACATCGTGAGCGTAGGCGAGGACGAGATCGCGATGGCAATCCACCTGTTGCTCGAGCACGAGAAAGTGTTGGCCGAGGGCGCGGGTGCGGTCCCGCTCGCGGCGCTGGTTGCAGACAAGCTGCCGATCGCCAAGCACGATGTCGTCGCGATGGTACTCTCGGGCGGCAACATCGATGTCAACATGGTCGAGCGGATCATCGCCCGCGGCCTGGTCACTGACGGGCGGCTCGCGATGCTCGCCATCACGGTGCCGGATCGTCCAGGGAATCTCGCACGCGTGACCACGCTGGTGGCGGCCGCGGGCGCCAACGTGCTCCAGCTCTCGCACGCGCGCGCCTTCGCCGACATCTCGGTGCGAGACGTGGAGATCGTGATGCAGCTCGAGACCCGCGGGCCG
>Ga0157372_10006233_pt1 | contig 12680 bp, 8 predicted proteins | sample C55metaG_FD_115307 | JGI IMG/M metagenome (GOLD analysis project Ga0157372, IMG submission 115307) | Corn rhizosphere microbial communities from Kellogg Biological Station, Michigan, USA - C5-5 metaG | ecosystem: Host-associated > Plants > Roots > Rhizosphere > Soil | place: USA: Michigan... | reverse complement strand
TGGCAGTCCTTTCGGCGGCAGCAGCTTCACTCTTATCTTATGCCACTTGCCGTCGTGCCCTGGGTTCTTTGGACGGTATCCGAGTACATATTGGTTGCGTAGCTCGATCCCGATTTTTGTAGCCACATCGGCCAAATCATTCGGGTTGTCTATGGTAAACGCCCTGCCACCACTGAGTTCCGAGATGTCGCTTAACAGCTGAGGTCCCAACCGCTCTTCTTCCGTGGCGAAGTAATGATCGTAAATCCCTATGGAGTAGATCATTGTGTCGGCTTCCTTCACCAGGGACTTGATCTCCCCTTCGGTGTAGCGGCTGTGGTTGTCGCCCCCGTCCGAAATAATAAGAAGGGATTTTTTGGGGTACTTTGCCTGACGCATCTTGCTGATGCCGAGGTAAATAGCATCCAGCAACGCCGTGCGGCCTTTTGGAACTGTGTAGACCAGTTTGCCTTGCAGATCTTCAACCGATTGAGTGAAGTCGGAGACTTCCTGCGGCCGATCGGAGAACGCGATGAGGAAGAATTCGTCTTGCGGATTGGCGGTCTTGAAGAATTCGATGACAGCTTCGCGCGCGCGCTCAACCTTGCTGGCCATGCTGCCGCTCATATCGAAAATCACGCCCAGCGAAATGGGGGCATCTTCGGCGGAGAAGTGCCGCACTTCCTGGCGATCCTTGCCCTCGAAGACCTCAAAATTCTCTCTATCGAGACCGGTCACGAGCCGGTTCAGCGGGTCGGTTACGGTTACCGGCACCAGAACCAAGTCGACCTTCGACTTGATCATGGGCGCATGCATGTGGACGGTGTCGCCCGCAATAGGATCCGGGATCGCTGCCTCTTTGTCCGCCGGTTGCGGCTCAACTCGGGGAGCAACGTGCACATCTTCGACATCCGGGTCCTGGGCTGAAGCGGGCACAATAACGAGTAGACCGAGGAGGCAGGCAATCGCTGCACAGGAGAACGTCCTGAGGCCGACAGACAAGGGCGACAACCAAACCGGAACCCAACCCCGAATTTCAGTTCCCCTGTCCCAAAACCCGCGCTGGTGCGTGCGCGCCATAGGAACTACGAATTGACTGGAGATGTTAGCACAGGCGGGAGAAACAATCGTCAAATCTTTGTTGGGCACGGCCGCACACCCTTTGAACTGAGTGTTTGGATTCGCTCCCTGTGCAAAAGTTTGCTCTGGCGTTGCATCCGGCTTCCCTAAACTGTGCGATTTGACAGGGACCTGCCGCCGAAGACCGCCCCACTTGATACAATCTCGTGTTCCGAAACAAATGGCACACATAGAGCCTTTCCGCGCCTTCCGCTATGACCCGGCACGAGTTGCCCTGGACCGGGTCGTTACCCAGCCTTACGACAAGATTACTCCTGAAATGCAAGAGCGGTACTACATTTCCAGCCCACACAATCTTGTCAGGATCATTCTGGGCAAGCGGAATGCCAATGACACTAATGAGGACAATGTTTATACGCGGGCGGCAAAGTTCTTTGCGGATTGGCGGCACGACGGCGTGTTGGTTCAGGAGCCGGAGCCGGCCATCTATCGCTATTCGCAGGAGTTCATGTCACCGGCCGGGACGAAGATGGAGCGCGATGGCTTCATCGCCGCGGGCAAACTGCAGGATTATTCGGAACGGGTCGTCCACCGGCATGAGCAGACCTTATCCAAACCCAAGGCAGACAGGCTAGACCTACTTCGGGCAACGCGCGCCCACTTTGGACACATTTTCATGCTCTATTCCGATCCAGAAGCCGAAATCGAAAAGCTGCTTCGGACCGCAGAGGATCCGATCATCGATCTTCAAGATGAATATGGCGTCAGGCACCGGGTCTGGAAAATTTGCGATGCGGGTCTAGTTTCTTCTGTTCGCGGCAAGATGGCCGACAAGAAGCTGATCATTGCCGATGGGCACCATCGATATGAGACCGCGCTGAATTATAGGAATGAAAGGCGTGCCGAGGCGGGCGGGGCGCCCGCCCCACACGCACCGTACGACTTCGCGATGATGACGTTCGTGAACCTGGACAGCCCTGGGCTTCTGATTCTGCCGACGCACCGGGTGGTGCACAGCCTGCAAAGCTTCTCCATGGACGCGCTGCGCCACAATGCGGGCGAATTTTTCAGCGTCGAGGAGGTCGACCCGGCGCTGGACGCAAAGCGGGCGACGGCAATCTTAAGAGAGGCCGCGCATACCGGGACTTCGCTGCTTGGGGTCAGTCAGGACCGTGCATTTCTGTTCAGCCGTCCCAAGGCGCCATCATCAGTGTTCGAAGGCTACTCCCTGCAGCATCAAGGCCTTGACGTGGTGCAACTGCACAAGGCAATTCTTGAGAAAGCGCTCGGCATTTCCGAAGAGGCGATCCGAAACCAGCAGAATGTGAAGTATATTCGTGAAGCTGATGAAGCCTTGGAGCGGGTGCGGTCCGGTAAAGCGAATGTCTCCTTCCTGATGAACCCGGTGAGGATGCGCGAAGTGCGCGACATTGCCTTTGCGGGTGGCGTGCTGCCGCAGAAATCCACCGATTTTTATCCCAAGCTTCTTGATGGTCTGGCGATCTATGCGCTGGAATAACAGCGCTAAGCGACTACTACTCTCGATCGGCGCGTTCTGCTTTGGCTGCCTACCGCTGATTGCGCAGTCGTCCCAATCTTCGTCGCCAGCGACAACGGCAACTCTCCCTCAACCGGGAACGCCTACACCAGTTCAACCTAGCTCGCCCCCTGCTGAAAAACCTTTGCTCATCATGATCGATGCCGCCCATGGGGGTACCGACGCAGGCGCGCTGCTCACGCCCACTTCAGTTGAGAAAGACATCGCCCTAAACGTGGCCCGCAGGTTAAGGCAGGAGTTGAACACTCGCGGTATTCAGGTTCAGATGGTTCGAGATGCGGACCTGACCCTGTCAACAGACCAAAGAGCGACGATCGCCAATACCGCTAATCCCGCACTTTACATTTCGCTGCACGCGAGTTCCCTAAGCGGCGGAATGCGGGTATTCACGGCAATGCTGCCGTCTGGCGGCGACAGCAAGGGACCTTTCGTTGATTGGGACACCGCGCAGTCCGTCGCTCTGGATCGCAGCAAAACGATTCAGACACAACTAATGTTCGCAATCCAGCAAACGCGTTTCCCGGTGCGCGCGCTTGTAACGCCCCTCAGGCCCCTGAACAACATTAAGTCGCCCGCAATCGCTATAGAAATTTCGCCCACGACCGGCGATGCTGCTCAGGTTGCCTCCAGCGGATATCAGCAGATGATCTGCTCAGCACTGGCTAACGCGCTGGCATCCATGGCACCGGCGCTGCGCACGAGCGCGGGAACGCGACCATGAACTCAAGACTGTTCTTCGTGCTCACTTGCTGCTTGTGCGTCATTGCACTCGCGATGTCTTTCTATGTCTGGCAACTTCGGAAAAACGCGGTGGATGAGGCGGTACCGACCGCTGTTCCCGAAGTTGTTACGACTCCGTCGAATGCGGCGCAGAAACAAATCGTACTCTGGGTCGCGCACGATGATACCGGCACGCTGAGGAGCCAGTCCTTGTCGATTGCGTTTTCCTCCGAGCGCCAGCGGCAAGCCGAGGATGTCGTTCGTGCTCTGCTGGGCGTGTACACGGTAAAAGGCTCGCCGCATCCGCTTCCGAGAGGTTCTGGGGTGCGGAACATCTATTTTGTCGACCCGGGACTCATCGTAATTGACGTGAACTCTGAGCTGGCCGCGGGCCAAACCTCCGGCATCCTGGCGGAAGAACTTACAATCACGTCGCTTGTACAAACCCTGTCGGCTAACATCCCAGCGCTTTCGCGGGTGAAGTTCCTGGTGGACGGGAAAGAAGTAAATACGCTGGCCGGCCATGCCGATTTTTCGAACATCTACGATATCGCGCAATTTTCCGCCTTCGCCCAACGGCTTTCTTCCCAATAAGCGGATTTCGATTGGATTGTCGCAGGGACGTAGATCTTCACATGAACTAGTGTGCAGAATTCTGACGTGGGCGGAGCTATAATCTTCCCGTTCCTCTTTCCCCCAGGAGGCACTATGTCAGATGTGAACTGGCAGGCGTTGTACACGGCTGCCTTGTCCGAGTCCGATCCGAATCGCCTGTACGGCAAGATTGAAGCCGCGCAGAGAGCGATTCGGCAGCGGTTACAGCAAATCGAAGATAGTGGCAATGGTCGCGAACGTGAACAACTAGACCGCGCTCTGCACGCCCTGTTTACCCTGGGCGCACGCCGCAGATCCGCTTAGGCCGCCCGGCGTTTGCGGTTGCATCGCCGGCGCCGCTCTTTACTTCTGCAGAACTCTACACTGCTAGAATCTTCCTCATGTTCTATCGCTCGGATAACCGTGCACCGGACCAGCTTCGTTCGGTCCAAATCCATCCTGACTACGTCTCGACGGCGGAAGGTTCCGTGCTCATTGAAGTTGGAAACACCCGCGTGATCTGCACCGCTTCTGTCGAGGAGACTGTACCTGCCTTCCTTCGCAACAGCGGGAAAGGGTGGGTGACGGCGGAATATGGCATGCTGCCACGCGCAACGCTGACGCGAACGGCTCGCGAGTCGGCACGAGGAAGAATCGGTGGACGCACGCATGAGATTCAGCGGCTGATTGGACGATCGCTGCGGGCCATCGTGGATCTGGAAAAATTGGGAGAACGCTCGGTCCTACTCGATTGCGATGTGATTCAGGCCGATGGTGGAACGCGCACTGCATCGATCACCGGCGCGTTTGTCGCGCTGGCACTCGCGCTCGAAAAGCTGGTTGAAGCGCGAACATTGCCGTCGCTACCGGTGCGGGATTCCCTCGCTGCTGTGAGTGTAGGAATTGTCGATGGGCAGCCACTGCTCGATCTTTGTTATGAGGAAGATTCTCGCGCAGACGTTGACATGAACATTGTTATGACTGGTACAGGCAAGTTCATTGAAGTGCAGGCAACAGCCGAGCACCAGGTTTTCGACGATAGTCAGCTTCAGGCAATGATTGGGCTTGGTCGCGCGGGTATTAAGAAATTACAGGAGAAGCAGCAATCGGCGCTGGGTAAGCTGGAAGTGAAGTGCCGGTAAAGTTCTTTTCATCTTAACTGTCACAGATTTGTAATACCGCCGCGTTCCGATTTCGTAACAAAGTGACGATTTTATTCCGCGACTGTGATGTGGCGTACACAATAAACGCACTTGCAGACCGCCGGACGCGGACATTAAGGAATGGCGTTGACCCCCTCGAGACGCTGAACCTTTTCTGAAGCACGCGTCCGGCAGCTTTTTCCCTCCATTCCTCCCACTACGCCAACTTTTCCTTTCTGCTGCTCTGTCGTAAGCTTTTACTCCTATGGATCCTAAACACCGCAGTCATCTGATAACTGATGGGCGCGATCGCGCCGGCGCCCGTGCCATGTTCAAAGCTATTGGGTTTAGCGGGGACGATTTACGGAAGCCGCTCATCGGAGTGGCAAATACGTGGATTGAAACCATGCCGTGCAACTTTCATCTGCGCAGCCTTTCGGCGAAGGTGAAAGAGGGAGTGCGCGCCGCGGGCGGCACTCCAATGGAGTTCAACACCATCGCAATCAGCGATGGTGAAACCATGGGCACCGAAGGCATGCGTGCTTCGCTGGTCAGCCGCGAAGTGATCGCCGACTCTATTGAACTGGTTTGCCGTGGACAGTTGTTTGACGCCGTGGTGTGCGTCGTTGGCTGCGATAAGACAATTCCTGCGGCGGCGATGGCCCTGGCTCGCCTCGATCTTCCCGGACTCATTCTTTATGGAGGCACGATCGCCGCCGGATCTTATCGCGGCAAAGACGTGACCATTCAGGACGTGTTTGAAGCTATCGGTGCAAACGCCGCGGGAAAGATCAGCGACGCCGATCTGCAGGAGCTCGAAGACGTCGCCTGTCCGGGAGCTGGCGCCTGCGGCGGCCAATACACCGCCAACACCATGTCGACTGTGATGGAGATGATCGGCTTGTCTCCGATGGGATTCAACAGCGTGCCCGCAATCGATCCTAAGAAGGACGAAGTTGCGTACCGCTGCGGCGAAATGATTATGGATGTGTTGAAGCGTGGCACGAAGGCCCGCGAGATCCTGACTCGCCAGGCATTCGAAAATGCCATCGCGTCGGTCGCAGCCAGCGGAGGCTCGACGAATTCAGTACTACACCTCTTGGCGATCTCGCGCGAGGCAGGTGTTCCGCTGGTGATCGATGATTTCCAAAAGGTGAGCGAGCGCACGCCGCTGCTCTGTGACTTAAAACCTTTTGGAAAGTATGTGGCCGCGGACATGCACCGCGCCGGCGGAATCAGATTGCTGGCAAACCGCTTGCTCAAAGGCAAGAAACTTCACGAGAATGCGATGACGGTGACGGGCAAGACGATCGGCGAAGAGGCGGCCGTCGCCGTGGAAACGCCGGATCAGGGCGTGATTGCGCCCCTCGACAAGCCTCTGAAGGCTACCGGAGGCCTTGTAGTTCTGAAAGGTAACTTGGCGCCGGAAGGGTGCGTGGTGAAGATCAGCGGCCATGAGCGGCTGAGCCATCGCGGCCCGGTACGCGTCTTCGAATCCGAAGAGGATGCAATGACGGCGGTCACCGGCAAGCAGATCAAAGCGGGAGACGTGGTCGTCATTCGCAACGAGGGCCCGCGTGGTGGACCCGGGATGCGCGAGATGCTCTCCGTGACGGGAGCGATCGTGGGCGAGGGTTTGGGTGGCACCGTAGCCTTGCTGACCGACGGACGTTTCAGTGGCGCGACGCGTGGCCTGATGATCGGACACGTTTCGCCGGAAGCCGCACTCGGCGGACCGATTGCAGCTATTCGCGAAGGCGATGTGGTCAAGATCGATATCAACCAGCAGCTCTTGGAGGTTGAAATCAGCGATTCAGAAATCAAACACCGCATGGCGCAGTGGAAAGCTCCTAAGCCACGCTACGCCGCGGGAGTGTTTGCAAAGTATGGCGCGCTGGTGGCGTCGGCTTCCGAAGGCGCAATCACGCGGCCAAAGTAAGTTGCTGGAAGTCTTCAAACGCCAAGGACAGGAAGTTACCCGAAGGAACTCAGAAATAATGGGCTCTCTTCGTAATCCTTCCTGTCCTTTGTGTTAAGTCTTTGTTTTCATCTTCTTTTCACCACACAAAGTTTGCAAGTGACTGCGCATCCAAGTAGCCTTAGGTGGTGCTAGTGCGCGCATTTCGAGTAGCTTCTCTGTTTCTGGCCTGTTTCTGGTTCGTGCTGTTTTCAAGTCTGACCGGCTTTGCGCAGTCCAAAGATCAACTCACCTCCACCCTGCCATCTGCTAAACGACAGTTCATGGAGTTCGCTCCTCGCGGCCATAGTGGCTTGGCTTCACCAGTCTTGGGCGGCAGCGGTGGAGGGTCCGGCCAGGGTCCGTTCGACTCGATACGCACTTTCGACGGTTCGTATCAGGTGCAAGGAGTGGGACCTCAAGGTCATCCACGGTATCACTGGTACTACACAATAGCGGGACGCAATCCTAAGGACGGCGGCACCACTTACATCGACGCGCCGATTGTTCCCGTCTCTCTCGACCTGTTGGATTGGGACAAATCGGTCCGCATTGTAAACGGACATAAGCTGCACTACTCTGTGAAGCCTTATGTCCAGCCGGTACTGAACTCTCCTGTGTTTCAGAATTTCGACTACACCAGTAGCGACGTTCCAACCCAGTTCACGGACGCGGTGCAGCGGGCATCATTTTATGGCGTTATGCAGCAGAATTGGCATACGCTGCTACGCCCTTCGGTTAAGACAGAACGAACCATCGCCGTGCCGCGAGGATCATACAAATTTTATCTTCAGAAAGACGGGACCTGCTGCGCCTTCGTATTGATCGACATTAACGTCTTCTCTAACCTGCTATTCCCGCCAACAGCTGCTGACAGGCGCACTCCCGTAGGTGCAGCCGAACATTCAGGAGACATCCACACGCAGAACATCGCGACCTTTCTCTTTCCGAACACGTATCTATACTGGAACGGCGACCCGAACCAGTGCTGCGTTCTTGGTTTTCACACCTACGACTTTGAGCCCGGAGACGAGCACAACGGCTTCCGTCAGAAACGTTACGTGCTCACATTCGCAAGTTGGATCAGTCCCAACATGTTTGGACCTGAGTTTCAGGACGTTACCGCAGTCAGCCATGAACTAGCCGAGTCTCTGAACGATCCTTTTGTAGCAAGCGACGGGATTCACGGGCTGACGCCATGGTGGTATTCCCTGAATGGGCACTGCCAGGATGACCTGGAAACCGGTGACGCCATCGAGGGGTTGACGGAAGCTGCCTATCCAATCACGATGCACGGGCGCACTTATCACCCGCAAAATGAGGCGCTGTTGCCATGGTTTGAGTTCCAGTCGCCCTCGACCGGAATTGCCGGCGCTTACAGCTATCCGAATGAAACCTTGCTAACCACGTTGTCCCCGCCGATGACAGTGAATTGCCAGTAGCAATCAGCGGCGAGCTGTCAGAGACGAGCGAAGCTGCGCATGGGACGGTTTGATTCCTCACCGCTCGGAGCTCATGGCTCGCCGCTCGCTTAGAACGAGAACCTCACCTGCAGATCCACTCGCCTGTTCGCCGATGCGGAAGCGAACGGACCGCCCCCCGTGCTCAAGGTCTCCCCGAACAGAGGGGAACTCAAGTTAGCTACTGGATTGCCAGGATTGAACGTATTAAAGAGGTTGCGCGCCGAGATGCTGAAGGTCAGGTTGTAGCGGCGATTGGTGCTGGAACCGAATGCAAACGGATTTCCGCCTCCTCCACTCAAACCGCGCGGACCAAGTCCGCCACCGCGGGGGCCGCCTCGACCAAAATCGCCGCCACTTCCGCCGCCTTTGGTTTCACGACCAAAACCGAAGGTCTTGCTCAGTCGGAGATTCAGGGTCATGTTCCCGGGGCCGGTGCAGGAGTTGATGGGCACCAAGGGAGAACCAGTTGCAGTCGTCGAGAAATCATTGCGCGATCGGCAATCGAAGCGTTCAGTCGCGCTCGTCAGCCACGGACGATCATTGAATAACGAATCGCCATTGCTATCTTGCCCCGTGGTGATGTTGTAAGGCGCACCCGAATTGATGATCACGAACGGAAACAAGGAAAATCCGTGCGGCATGGAGATATTCCCGCCAATGAAAGCGCGATGGCGCACATCGAAGGCCGCGCGGCCGTAGTCAGCCATTGGATCGAATTGATCAGACACAAAACTCGCAGCGCTGGTTCCGCCGCTCGCAAAAAAGCCACCTGCGCTTCCACCAGAGGCGACATTGCTGTTGGCATAGCTCAAAGTGTAGAGGCCAAACAGTGACAGTATTTTCCCGGTATTGACGCGTGCATTCAAGATCAACTGATTCTGTTTGAAGATGCCGCCGGACTGGTACTGATACACATTGTCCTGTCCATACGTTTGAAGTTGCGCTCGGGTTGTCGCGGGAAAGAGTGGGTTATAGGGCGCATTGATGTTGTCGATGTAAAAGGCGTGCAGACCGCGGGAGTTCAAGTACGTGACTGACACCGTCGCCGCTTTCGTGATTTGGCGTTCGATGCTCCCTGCCGCTTGAATCGTGTATGGCGAGGTCAGCGTCGGGGAGACCTGATAAATCGTCGGCGACCCCTGGGAAAGAAGCTGACTGAATGTCGGCCAATTTGCAGGGTTGGTGGAAAAGAATTGGGGATTCTCCAGCACGGCCTTCTGCTGAGTAGCTCCGTTCAAGAGCGTAGCCTGTTGAACTAAGTTGTAACCGAACCGGTCATAAAAGATTCCGAACCCTCCTCGCAGGACAGTCTTCGGAGCCGACTTCCCGTCCCCTCCTAGGCCCCAGGCGATCCCGAGCCGAGGCGCGAAGTCGGCGTGGTCGTGAATCTGATTTTGCGATTCAAATCGCAATCCATAAGTCAGGGACAAGTTTGGTTTAACACGGTACTCATCTTCTGCGTAAAGCCCCACATCAAACCAGCCCACACTGACATTGGGGGACCCCATGGTAAGCATGAATTGCGATGGGCAGTCCGCAAGATCTGGCTGCTGAGGCGAAGACTGCGAAGATGGACACTTTCCCTGAAGTGCATTCTGATAGACCTGTAGGGCGCTCAAAGAATTGGTGGGGTCCGTTGATGAGAAAATGAATTCCCCGTTAAAGTTCGCATTCGTCACTTCAGTCTGCGTAATTCTGCGCAGTCGGCCACCGAATTTGATCAGGTGCTTGCCAGCCGTGATTGACGTGTAGTTCTGTAACTCGTAATTGTCCTGGGTGCTGCGCAGCAGGCCTTCCGTGTTCTGCCCGTAGGTGAACGACTGTTGCACATCGATTGTCGGGCCCGTGCCAAGCGGTAGTTGATGATTGATTTCGCGCTGAAACTGAAAACGGGTCTCATTCACGATTTTCGGGCTAAGAATCTGCGTATCACTCAACTGAAGCGTGTGCTCGGTCTCATTCAGATTGTAGGCGACAGAAGGCAATGAGAACGTTCCCAGCCCGGAGTTTTGCTCTCCATCGTGAGTTAACTGATATCGCGCAGTGAAGGTATTGCTCGAAGTGAGCTGCACGTCGACGCGAGGGCTGAAACTGGTACGCGTGCGCGGATTAGCAACCGATTCAACAATACAGGAAATGACGGAGCAAGCATTCGTGTGCGGCGGGACATTGGTCGGAAGAGGATTGGGCAGTTGAGTCGGATCCACCGCATTCAACGCGGAGAACTCGTTCATGTTCCGGCGCGAAGCGTCGAGAAAGAACGACGCCTTTTTGTTGATAGGTCCGCCCAGATTGCCGTCGAAGATCTCCGAGTTGTAGCTCGGCTTTACTGGCACATAAGGGTTCTTGGAGTTCAAAACTGAATTGTTGTCGTTGAAGAAAAATTGACCGTGATACTTGTCTGCGCCGGGCTTGGTAAAGATTTCAATGCGCCCATAACCAAGCTTGTCGTACTGCGCGGAAAATGGATTCTGGTTGACACGAATTTCTCTGATAGCAGATTTCGGCGGCAACTGCCCGCCCGTGAACCCGTCGATGTAAATCTGGCCGCCGCTCGGCCCGGCGGAAGGACCGGCGAGCGCCTGCAGTTCTGAGGACAACTCATCCGGATCGTCGGACAGCGCCTCCAGGTCCTTGCCCTTAATTACAAGCGCGCCGGCGCTCGAGGAAGAGCTTAGGTCGAGCTGTGTGGGACGCTCGCTTTGGACATTAATCTTTTCCTCCTGCGCCTGCACCTGCAGGGTCATGTTCAACGTGAGCGTGTGCCCCGCAGTAAGTGTCACGCCGGGCTGCGAGTACTGCGCGAAACCTTTTGCAGTCGCGCTTACGGTATAGGAACCGGCCGGCAAAGAGTTCAAAGAAAAACTTCCGCCCTGGTCACTGGTCGCGCTGACCTGCGTGCCGTCGGCTCCCGTAGCCGTCACGGTGGCTCCGGGAATGAGAGCGCCCGTTTGGTCGGTAACTTTGCCGCTCACGCTGGCCGTCGGAGCTTGCGCCCGCGCCACCACCGCGAAAGACACAAAAAGAATGATGAGATAGAGTCTGCTCATATTTTGAAAGCTCTTACTAGATAAATGCATTGGTTCTGAAAAAATCAAAATTACGGGCCGGCTGCTGCTTCCGCACCACCGCCCGCGCCCAGGTTCCACGGAGACAAAACTGTTGCGGCGGCATTGGTTCCTGCTGGAGCGGCAGTCAGAATCGGTTCAACACCGGCCAGCATCGTGATCACGGTTGGCTCAGAACCCGAGCTGCCTTCTGTCGCGACCAGGATTACCGCGTCACCCTTGTTGAGGTCGGTAACCGGCATAGCCGGCATCCGAGCCAGCATCTGTTGAAGATCCGGCGGACCACCGTTACCGCCGCGAAAGCCGCCCCACCCACCTGCACCCGGACCGCCCGGGCCGCCACGCTGCCAGCCACCGGCGCCATTCGCGCCACCTTGATTTGCAGTACCACCGCTGGCCGCCGGCCTCGACCCTCCTTGACCAGCCCCAGCGGCGTTTCCGCCGCCTGGTTGCGCGCCGGCTCCGCCGGCAGCACCAGGCATGTTGATGCCTTTCAATCGCATCGCAATTCCCGTAGCCATCATTTGCGGCAGCTTGCGCAACATCGAATCCGGGCCGACTTTCACGGTCACGGGTTTTTTCGTCGCGAGATCCGTGATCGTGACGCTGTTTGTCGCGGCATTCGTCGCAATCACAGTTGCGGCTATCTCGCGGAACGAGCCGGAAACGATGGCTTGCGCGGTGAATTCGGTTCCATCTTCATTCTTGGTACCGCGCGCTCGGACTTGATCCCCAACCTTGATCTGGTCGAGCGTGCTCGGCTTGGCATCTTCGAATTTCACCGAGTCGGGCGCGTAACGCCGGATGTCAGTTTTCGGCGAGACATGAATCACAATCGGCTTGCCCGCAGCGCCCAGCGAATTCGGAATAATGATCGTGCCTTCTGCGATGTTCACCTCTTTGACAATTCCGCCAACACCCCGACGCCACTCATCGCGTTCCTGTTGTTGTTTCTGCGTGATGTCGGTCTTCGACATGACCACAGCCGTATTTGCTACCAGCGCACTTCCCTCTCCAGCCTGTGCTTTGGCGACAAGGCGATCTCCTGGCTGGATGTCAGAAACCTGAATCGGCGGCGCTGACTTCAGGTCCGTCTGGCCCGGCGCAGCACGCACAATC
>Ga0157372_10006231_pt1 | contig 12683 bp, 8 predicted proteins | sample C55metaG_FD_115307 | JGI IMG/M metagenome (GOLD analysis project Ga0157372, IMG submission 115307) | Corn rhizosphere microbial communities from Kellogg Biological Station, Michigan, USA - C5-5 metaG | ecosystem: Host-associated > Plants > Roots > Rhizosphere > Soil | place: USA: Michigan... | reverse complement strand
CGGGATTTCGCTTCAGCTCCATTCTCTTTTTCCAGGCAGCGAGAACGCGGAGGGGTATTAATGGCTAATTGTGGTCGGTCGGGAGCGGTTCTCAGACGAGGACGCGTCTCCGTGCTGTGTGCTCTTCTTGTTCTCGGTGGGGTCGCCCTCTTCCGGGAGGATGCCTTCCATGCGCCCGGCAAAAACCTGCCCGCTTCATCCCTGACCAGCACTTCGTTGCTTGCCCGTTTGCCGCTTGTTTTTGAACCTAATGTGGGACAGTCCAACCAGCCGGTGAAGTTTCTCGCGCGCGGCCGCGGCTTCGGGGTCTACCTGACACCCCAGGAGGCAGTGCTCACGCTCAGCCGCAGCAGCGCCCAACGACCGGGTCCCTCAGTGCGAATGCAATTTGCCGGAGCCAGTTCCTCAGCCATCAAGGGAGTCGGGTCGCTTCCCGGACATACCAACTACTTTATCGGCAACGATGCTTCGCGTTGGCGGCGCAACGTACCACAGTTTGGACGGGTACGCTACGACGATCTCTATCCTGGAATCAATCTGGATTTTTATGGACGGGAAGGACGTCTGGAATACGACTTCACCGTTGCTCCGGGGGCTGATCCGCGCGAGATTGCATTAGACTTCGACGGGGCCGATGGCATGCAGATCGCCAACAACGGTGATTTGGTCTTGACCTCAGCAGGACGGGAACTTCGATTCCAGGTGCCCCACATTTACCAAACCTCTAGCGCGGGGGAAGAGGCGGTCGAAGGCCGGTTCGTATTATTGGCCAAAGACCGTGCCGGCTTTGACATAGGAAGGTACGATCGCAGCCGCGAACTCGTGATAGACCCTGTGCTAGCGTTCTCCACCTATTTGGGCGGTTCCGGAGACGAGAGTTGCGGACTCATCGTCAACGGTTCGATTGCTTCCCCGGTTCCGCATTGCCCGGCAATTGCCGCGGATTCAGCGTCGCGCGTCTATATCGCAGGGACCACGACTTCGGACGGCGGCACTTTCCCTGGTGCATCCGGCCCGGCTCTGGCTGGCACTGCCGATGTTTTTGTCGCCCGGATTAGCAATTCGGGCAGTGGCTTGGTGCTGGATTTCCTGACCTATTTAGGGGCGAGTGGAACTCAATATCCAGTCGGGGTTGGCATCGACAGCGGCTTCAACGTCTACGTTGCGGGGAACACCAACTCCACTCAGTTCCCAACGGTGAATGGTCTCGCGTCCCCTTCAGGCGGCAGCCATGCGTTCTTGAGCAAATTGGATCCGGGAGCGAATCTGTTGTACTCGACCTATTTGGCGGGCTCAGGAACGGAAACTGCAAGCGACTTGGCGTTGGACACTCAAGCCCATGCATACGTCATCGGCACCACAACCTCTCCTGACTTCCCCACGACTCCGGGCGCTCTGCAGTCGTCTTACCCTTCGGGCGTCACCAACCAGTTTTTTTTCGCCAAGCTAGACCCTGCGCAGACAGGCTCCAATAGCCTTCTCTACGCAACATACTTCGGGGGAGCCTCGTCCGGCGGTGCAATGAGCGGCGGCGCGGTTGCGGTAGATTCAACCTTGAATGTATACGTCGCAGGTGGCACGAACTTCACCGATATCCCGATTGTCAATGCCTATCAAAGCAATTTAAAGGGTGGGGTGGATGTCTGGGCTGCGAAACTGAAAGCACCTGCCACGAATACGCAACAGTACGCTTTGCTGTACGAGACTTACCTTGGCGGCTCCGGGAATGACGTGGCCTATGGTGTGGCCACCGATGGAACAAATATGTTCCTGACCGGTTCGACTTCTTCGTCGGACTTCACCCTGCCCACGGGGACCACGGCGTTTCAGTCCGCAAATGGCGGCGGGGCAACAGACGCATTCGTGGCTCGATTCGGAACTCCTGCGACAACCGGGACCACCCAAGGCTTGGTGCCGCTCAACTATTTCACTTACCTCGGAGGCGGCGGCGCTGACGCCGGTCTCTCGATCACCGTGGACAGCACGGGGAACGCGAGGCTTACGGGCTACACCACCGGAGGTTTTTCGAACCTTGACCCGCTGCCTAATGTGTCCGGCGGCGGAACCGACGCGTTTTTTGCCAGGATCATGACAGGCTCCGGCGGGAGTTCGTCGACCAGTCTTCTCGGGGGCTCCGGAAGCGACGTCGGTACGAGTTTGGTCACGGATGTAACCTTTAACAGCTATCTGGGGGGAGAAACGAACTCGGGGAACTTTCCTGCTTCGTCGTCTTCTGGGCAACCGCAAGTCACCGCACTGCAGGCATCTCGTTCGGGTAACACGGACGCCTTTATCAGCAAGCTGGGACCGACGATCACCGGACTAACGCTTACCTGCCCAACGGGAACGAGCTTCAACGGCGCCACCATCAACGCCTGCAATCCTACGGCGGCGAATGTGAACCCGTCGCCGGCAGGAGTCGGAAACCAAATCAAGTTTACGTTTCCGATCTATAACACCGGGGACCCGGTCAATGGCGGCATATTCACTGCCTCGACCTTCGGCACCGCGGCCTCACTCGACTCCGCCACCACGGGTTCGGTTTCAGGAACCTGCAGTAAATCCAGCTCGTCGACTACGACAAGCATTGTATGTAGCCTGGGCACCTTGGGGACATCCAGCGCAACGACGAGCAACTCGGTGACGACCTTGGCCTCTGCGGCGACGGTTACAGTTAGCGTGACCCCTACGGCCCCCACGACTCCGCTGCCTGCAACCACGGCAATTGGCGTCACGGGTGTGTTGAATGTGGCAGGAACTACATTGCAGAGCACGCTCGGTGCTCAGGGACAGGTCAATGATTTTGTGGTGAGCGCCAGCCCCAATTCTCAGACCGTCACCGCGGGGAATCAGGCGACTTACACGATTACGGTGACTCCCACCGGAGTCATTCCTGAGTCGGTCTCTCTCGGTTCTTGTTCGGGTTTGCCCGCCGGTGCAGCGTGCACATTTTCAGGAAATCCCATCCCCAACCTCAACAATCTCGCGCAGAGTAGAACGCTGAACATCACCACCACCCCGCGAGTCACAACACCTGCCGGTCTTTTCCGCAGCCGCAGTATTTTTTACGCATTCTGGCTGCCGATTTCAGGACTGGCCTTTGTAGGGGTGGGAGTAACTCGGAAGCGGCGCTGGTTGGCAGGTGCTCTCGTAAGCCTCACGGTGGCGTTAATGGCTCTGCAAGCTGGATGCAGTTCAAGTTCGTCCAATACCACGACCACGGCCGGTACTCCGGCGGGAACCTACACGGTGACGATGAGTGCCAGCTCAGGATCTGCCTCACGCACCACGGCCGTCACGCTGGTGGTGCAATAACCCATGGGGAGTTGATCGTCTACGGCGATCGTTTCAGAACCGCCACAGCCGTTTTATCAGCGAACGACAAAGCGAAAGTTACAGACAGACTCCAACGAGAGACGGTCACATCAGGCTCCGATGGGGTTGCGCCCGCCGGATACACGAAGGGTGGTCGGCTTCGAGAAGAGCTAGCACATACGTGGACGCAGTCAAGTCAATAACTAAACACGCGTGTCTCTCGATGTAACTGCGGTGCCCAGACTTACCCGGGTGGAACCTAGCTCGCTGCGACTTGGTTCTTAGTATCTTCTCCGCGTCGGACGCGGTTAGCCGGAAGCCCGGCGTCCCGGATTTTATATAGCAATGCGCGATAGCTGATATTTAATGTTCGCGCCGCCTGCTTGCGGTTCCAGTGATGGTTGTGCAGGACTTTCAGAATGATCTTTCGCTCGAGAGCGCGAGTTGCCTGGCGGGTGAGCTTCTTGAGGGAGATCGGGCCGTCCAGATTGATCTCCGGTGTCAGCAGATCAGCTTCCCGCGGCTGGAGGTCGGCGCTGATTACGTCTTCGGTACCAAGAATCACGTAGCGCTTCATCAGGTTTTCGAGTTCGCGGATATTGCCAGGCCAATGATACTTCTGGAGGACTTCCATCAACTCGGCAGACAAGGGCCGCGCTTTGCAGTTGTACTTACGGTTGTAGTAGTCGAGAAAATAACTCACCAGGCCATCGATATCGCTGCGACGCTCCCGCAACGGCGGCATATAAAGGTTCACGACGTTGATGCGATAGCACAGGTCCTGGAGAAAGGTGCCGTTCTCGATTTCTTCTTCCAGCCGGCGGTTGGTGGCGCAAACGATGCGCACCTCTACTTTCTTGTCGGCTTGCGCGCCAATGCGGCAGAACTGGCCGTCCTGCAACAGTTGCAGCAGCTTCGACTGCAGCGACATATCTAACTCGGAAATCTCGTCCAGAAACAAGGTCCCGCGATGGGCCATTTCAACGCGGCCAGGCTTCGCGCCATAGGCACCGGTGAAGGCGCCGCGCTCGTACCCAAACAGTTCGCTCTCGAGCAATGTCCCGGGAATTGCGGGACAGTTCACTTTCACAAATGGGCCGCTCTTCCAAGGTGAAAGCGCGTGTACCATGCGAGCGATGATATCTTTGCCCGTCCCGCTCTCCCCGTGAATGAGAACCGGTACGTTGGCACCGGCAACCTTGGACAAGCGGTCGCGAAGCGCGTGCATGGCCTCAGAGTGGCCAAAAACGATTGCCTCGGGCGGAATTTCGCCGATCGCTTGCACCAGAGAACTGACAGAATTTGTCACTGTGGCTGCCATGGTGGATCTTCAGGCTCCTTTACAACTTTGATCAGGTGCATCCTAGGCACCAAACCCCGCCCAAACCCGCCGATTCGTTGCTTCGCCGCCCTAAGCCGCACGGCCCCAACGGCTTGGAGCTTAATCCTTGGTAATCGGGTTCTGGATAAGGATGGGCAGGTAGAGCTTGAAAATCAAGAGTTTGGGTGGGAAAAAACTTTCACACAGAAGAAGCAACTTTCCTTCGAGCCTTCTCTCGCGGCATGGCCGAGGCAAGGAGCGGATGCTGGAACTTCAGGCCAAGTAGATGATAGCCTTCCCCGTGCGTTACCCGCACAATCTTCGCCCGAAGGTTTTTGGCGCTCTTCGGAATCGGGGCAGCTGCCGCCAGGGGGGCGCTCGGGATTTCCAGTGAAACCTGCGCTGCTGGCCGAAGAGCGCGATGGACGGCAACCAACGCTCCTCCCGCCGAAACGTTTAAAGCGGTCGCGAACTCCAAAAAATCCTTGCCGCCGTGATCGCGACTGCGGACAAACACCGGAATCGCAAGCGGCAATCTCACCCACTCGCGTCGTTCTGTTGCCGACTTGCGCTGATCCAAACTGGTGCCCCCACAGATTCGAAAAACGATCTTCTCGCACCTATTGGGCCAAACCAGTCGGTTCTCCCGAGGCATGCCGCTGCCTTCTGGAGAGTCTTAGCTTGGAAGTGGCGTCCAGCGCTGTATTCGTAGGAAAAAGAAGGGCTTAATGTCCCCGCGGGGTTGAGCTGCGAGAACGCTGGGGGAGCTTGGTAACTGGAAAGGATTTACCGAAAGTGACTAATCTTTTGCATTTTTCATTGACACTGCGATACGCCTTACCCTAGCATTTCGCTAGTCGGTGCTCAGATCACTGGCCAGCCTGAATGCCGTTTTCCCTCCCCCGATAAAACTAACTAGGTCTTCGTGTCGAAAGAGATTTCTGTGTCCTCGATACCAGCAAAGGATGGAACGGCGGCAGCCGCAAGCACTCTGAAGGCTCCGGGTGCGACTCCCGAGTCGCAGGAAATGCAGGAGTATTCGCAGCTGCGCGAGCGGTATCTCCGCACCACTAACGCTCTTGCTTCGGCCGCCCACGATCTCAAGACGCCGCTTGCAATTTTGAACGGCTATGTCGAACTGCTGCAGAGCGAGAAACTCGGCGATCTGAATGACCGGCAGCGCGACGTGCTGCGCGACATGCGCTCCAATGGCGAGCGTCTGCAACGCTATATTCAGGACTTCCTCAGCTTCAGTGTGTTGGAAACGGGTGAACTGAGGATGAAGTTCGAGATCGCGAACGTCAATGCCTGCCTGTCGGAGGTTTGTCGCTTGTGGTCGCCGCGTTTTCAAGAAAAAGGCTTGGCTCTCTACTTCCTGGCGAACGAAAAAGTCATCGAGTTTCCCTTTGATGAGGCCAAAGTGGAGAGGATTGTTTCGAATTTGCTCGAGAATTCTTTCAAGTTCACACCACCTGGCGGAACCGTCTGGCTGCACGCTGAACCTTATATGTGGGAGCGTCGGACAACCAGCAGCGCGGGGATTGCGCAAGAGCGTCGACGCCGCCCGCTCTCCACACCCAATTCGGTTAAGATCAGCGTTTCCGATACTGGGCCGGGTGTCCCGCCTGAGTATCACCTGGAAATTTTTGACGACTTTTTCCGCCTGCCGTCGAGCGACAAGACCGAGGGGATGGGGCTGGGCTTGGCGATCGCGCGCCGGCTGGTGAATGGAATGGCAGGCAAGATTTGGGTGGAAAGTGAACCCGGCGCAGGATGCAAGTTCTCTTTCATCTTGCCAGTGAAGCCTCCGGTTACGGAATCAGAAGCCAAGCAATCCGAAGGAAAAGGTAAATGACGGACAAGGCCAAGATCTTACTCGTTGACGACGAACCCGGAATGTTGCGGTACATCAAGACTCTTCTCGAGGTGGAGGACCATCAGGTCGCCACCGCCTCTACCGGCGAAGAGGCGCTCGAGATTGTCGAAAAAGGTATGAGTCCTGACCTCGTGCTCCTTGATCTGCTCATGCCCGGAATTGACGGGTTGGAAACCCTGGAGAGCCTGCGCAAACTGCGCCCGGGCATGAAAGTCGTCATGCTTTCCTGTGTGAATGACACCAAGAAAGTGGTGCAGGCGATTCGACTTGGCGCGGCGGATTACATCACCAAACCGTTCCAGAAAGCCGAACTGGACAATGTCATCGATCAGTGTCTCGGTACCAACCAACAGAACTACACCAGCGAAGTGGAAGAACTTGGAGACGAGACCTTCTTCATCGCCGCTTCGGCCAACATGCGCAAACTTCGCTCGCAGGCGGCGCTGGTCGCAAACGTTGATATTCCCGTCCTGATGCTGGGAGAGAGCGGCACGGGAAAAGAAGTGATGGCACGCCTGATTCACAAGCTTTCTCCCCGCGCCCATAGGACCTTCTTGAAGGTGAACTGCGCGGCCGTTCCTGCGGATCTGCTGGAAAGCGAACTCTTCGGATACGAAGCGGGAGCGTTTACAGGTGCAACTCACGCCAAGCCGGGGAAATTTGAGCTTTGCAATAAAGGCACGATCCTGCTGGACGAAATAGGCGAGATGCCTCCGAGCTTGCAGGCCAAACTGCTGCACGTCTTGCAGGACCAGCAGTTCTCGCGGCTCGGCAGCCGTTCCGTCGTAAAGGTGGATGTTCGCATTCTTGCGGCCACCAACATCAACATTCCCGAAGCTCTGGCCAATAAGCGATTGCGCGAGGATCTGTATTACCGTCTGAATGCGTTCACCCTGCACATTCCTCCGTTACGGGAACGCAAAGAAGAGATTCCGATTCTGCTGAAGCATTTTATGACGCGGCTCTCCGAGCAGTACGCTCGTCCGCCGCTGCCGTATTCGCCGGATCTCATGCAGGCGTGTCTGGCTTATCCATGGCCGGGAAACCTGCGCGAGTTGGGCAATTTCGTGAAGCGCTACCTTGTACTCGGGGATGAGAAACTTGCTATTCACGAGCTGCAACCCCGCAGCGACGGTTCCGGGGCTCAGTTTGATCCCATGCCTACCCGAAGCAGCGGCAATGCACCGGAATCCCCAGGAGGCCTAAAGGGGCTCGCACGCAGCGCCAAGGACGAGGCCGAGGCCGAAGCCATAGCCAAAGCTTTGGACGAGACCAACTGGAACCGTAAGCAGGCGGCTGCGCTCCTGCAGATTAGCTATAAGGCATTGTTATACAAGATCCGTCAGTATGGGATTGCGCAGGCGAAGACACATCGACTCTCGGCGGGCGCCTCGTAGGGGCAACGATCACTCCCATTCGGTCCAGCAAAAGGCGCTTGTTCGGCGCCTTTTCAACTTGCCCGGAGAAGCTAATTAAAGGTAAGAGTCCGAGCCGTGACATTCCCCACAACCTAGTCCAGGTGGGTTGGTTGAAATCGTGTCCGAACATGGAACCGATCTGGGCGAGCTCCGGGGTCTCAGATCAAAATGCCCGCCAAAATAGGCGGGCATCGTTTCCTGGTTTTCCGACAACAGTCAGGATTTCAACTGTGCCAGTTCTTTCTTAACCTCTTCCGCGCCGCTGTAATTCGGGTCGATCTTCAGCGCGCGTTCGAGGTGTTGTTTAGCAAGGGTTGGTTGTGCGGCACGAGCGTAGGCCAGTCCGAGATGATAGTGGTAAGTTGCGTTTTCCGGTTCCTTGGATTTGGCAGCGAGTTTGATCGCTTCCTGGAACATGCTGATGGCCGACGGGTAGATGCCCTTCTGGTAAAACGCCCATCCCAAGGTATCGGCGATATTGGATAATTCCGGCTGACCGCGGCGCGCGGTTTGTGCCAGTCGAAGGGCCAAGTCCGGATTGCTGTTGGTCTCGAGAAGGATGTAGGCGAGGTTGTTGGATGCCAGGGGGTCATCCGGCTTCACTTGCAGGGCTTTCTCGTAAGAGGATTGTGCCTTGCTGAGATCATTCTTCCTTTCGTACACACTGCCCATCATCATGTAAAAGCTGAATTCCTTCGGGTTGTTCTGAATCCCGCTGTTGCAGGTAGCCAGAGCATCGTCGAGCGCCCCGGATTTTGCTTGCAGGCGGGCTAGCTTCAGGCTGGCATCGCTGTTTTTCTTGTCCAGTTCCAAAGCTTTCTTGTATGCCGCGATGGCCGACGCCGAATCCTCCTTGTTGGATTGCACCAAACCAAGCAGAGAATAGAAGGAGCTGTTGTTTGGAGACTGCAAAAGTTGTTGATTCACCGCCGCCAGCGCCTTGTCAGGCTGTTTCTGGGAGAAATAAATCGTGGTCAGACCGTGAAGCGCATCTAGGGAATCCTTATCGCGGCTCAGAGCTTGGCGGTACCAACTCTCTGCCTGCGAGAACTTCTGTTGCAAAGCTGTCAGGTTCCCCATTTGGACGTATCCGGCCGCGGCTTGCGGGGCGATCTCAATCGCCTTGCGCGCATCTTGCTCTGCCCCGGAGAACTGTTTTTGGCCCATCAGCGCAGCCGCCCGCAAGGTATAACCGTCAGCGGCCGCGGGTTGAAGACCAATCATCTTGCTGGCGGTTTCTTGCAGGGTGCGCAAGTCGCCCTTTTGCGCGGAGTACACCGCGAGCATGCGGTGGGGCTCGATCATGTCGGGACGCAATCTGACTGCTTCGCGCCACTCGGTGGCGGCATGGTCCATGTCGCCGGTCTGGCTGAGCGCCAGGCCGAATTGATAGTGGGCCACAGCCATATCCGGATCGCTGTTCACGACGGCCTGCAATGTGCGGACAGCATCAGCCGATTTCCCTTGTGCAAGTTGAATTTCGCCACGATAGGTGAGCGCTTCTTCATCTTTGGGGTGCGCCTTCAGAATCTCTTCATTCAACTTGTTAGCTTCGTCGACCCGATTCTTCAGGATCAGGAGTTGCACATAGTTCTTTTGGACAACCTGGTCTTTCGCGTGGTCCCGATAGAGCGATTCGTACTCGGCGACAGCTTTGTCGAAGTCTCCGATGGCGAAATAGAAATCTCCGAGCATGCGATACCCAACCGAGTTGTCGGGGAAATCCTGCTTGACTTGTCGCAGGAACGACTCCGCTTCGGTTCGCTTGCCCTCGGAAGCATATAGTCTTGTCATTGCCGCCCGAGCTTCGACATCCTTTGGATCGGCTGCCATTGCCAACTGAATTTGCTGTTCTGCCTCGGCAAATCGCCGATGCGCTTGGTAAAAACCTGCAAGCGCCAGGCGCGGATTGGCTCCCGTTGCCTTCAGGTCAATGGCCTTCTTGTAATTGGCCTCCGCTAGTTCGGGAAGGTTCATCTGGGCTTGCAGAGTCGCGATGTTGTAGTAGGATTCTCCCCGCGACGGTTCCAAAGCAAGAGCCTTCTGCATTTCAGCGATGGCCTCGTTGAAACGCTGCTCTCTCGCCAGAATGCTCGCTTGTGCCACGTGGGTATCGGGATCGTTCGGTTGCTTTTCCTTCAGGACATCGACCTGGTCTTGTGCGCTCTTTAACTGGTCGGGCTCTCCGGCGGCGATCAGGATCCTGGTGAGCTCGAGACGGGCCTTGTAATTGTCCGGCTGAAGTTCCACCGTCTTGGTCAGTTCCCCGTACGCGCGCTGCCAGTCCTGTAGTTTCATGTACGATTCCGCCAGCTTGAAGTGGGCGGAGGCAAAAGAACCATCCACTTCAGTCGCATTGCGGTACTGAATGACGGCCTCGCGGTATTTGCCTTTTTCAAAATAACGTTCGCCACTCTCGAAATATTTTTGCTTGCGGACATTCGGGTCGTGCGAGCAGCCGGCAAAAGAGACGGCCATGCACCCGAGCACCAGCAACAAATGCAACCTTGAAAGACCTTTCATCAAGACTCTCCCGGGAGCGCCGCGCGCTCCCACTGCTGAAATCCGTCTCTAACTTCTAACGGTAATGCATCGAACCTTTGTAACTGCGAACATCCGGCGCGGCGCGACCTAACGCGGGATGTATGTATTTAGCAGCGGAACAATCCTTCCCGCCCATGCGGTCAGATTCCGTTCCGCCTCGATTTCACTCTCCCCCGGCGCCAAGGGAACCGAAAGACGGATCAATGCTCCATCGGTCCGCCGCATGCGAATCGCGTCCGCGACCAGATAGAACTTTGCAGCGTACTCGCTGGCAACTGCCCGGTCGTGTGCCCAATACCAATAGAGCACCAGTTGCCGGGCATCTCCCTTCGCGATCAAATAATGATTCGCAACCAAGGGCTCATGCCCTGCCACGTTCAACGTGACCCTTTGCGATCGAACCGGTGCCCACCCTGCTCCCGGTAAGCAATTCTTCGGTGAATGAATGGTGTCCCCGGCGCGCTGACTGGGAAAATAAGCAATAAAGAGAGAAACACTTCGCGTGCCTTGGGGATCGCTGTAGTTGCGCAACAAGAAGTCTCCCGGCCCAAGGACGTCTAGGACATCTTGAGAAAGCGCGATATCGGTCGCGCTCCATCCCTCGAGCGAGCGGGGGAATGACGCGAGAGGCGGTCGGGGTGGGATGATCTCGGCCTGGTTACGAGCCTGGAGCACAATGGCAGTGCATGCCAGAAGAATGGCCGATAGGGCAAATCTCCATTGTCGCTTCATGCGCTCACCTCGTGCTGGTTTCGGCGCATGACGAGCAGGCGATGCACGGCGAACAACATCAAAAGTGAAACGACGAAGATCAGCCATCCCGAGAAGGCATGGAAAAACCCTTCAGCCTTTTCCGGATCCCAATACTGCACTAGCAATCCGGTTCCGACGATACGCAGGCCGTTCGCAGCAACCGCGATGGGTATCGAGGCAAGCGCCAGTATCACTCGTATTCCCATGCGCTTCTCCAGTAGATACCCGTACATGACTGCCAGACAGGTCAGCGAGAGAAGGGAACGAATTCCGCTACAGGCGTCAGCTACTTCCAAGGGCATCGCCGGGAGGTTGATTACGTTTCCTTCCCGCAGGACGGGTACGCCGAGAAAGGGAAGAATCCAGGCGGACAGCTTAGACGCGAGCATCTGGAGCGGAAAGGTGATCTGGTTCAGGATGATCGAAGGAATCGGAACCATTAAAAAAAGGATCGCGAGTGGAAACAGCAGGGCTTGCAGCATTCCCCATCCCTGTAGGAAGAGAACAAGGCCTACCAGCAACATGATCAGCGAGACTCGAGAAAGGAACAACTCGGCGCCAAGGACGCCGAGAACCAGGGTGCCCAGGGAAAACAACATCACCGCCAAACCCCATGCGGTCGGTGCGCTCGGGACGGTTCTGAGGCTGTCGCGTTTTTGCCAGACCACATAGAGGGCAAAGATCGGAACAAAGAAACCGTGGGAAAAATTCGGGTCAGTCCACCACTGGTGCGCCAGGCGACCCAAGACTCCTGCATAAAGCCATAGAATCAATCCAATAAGGACTAGCAATCGCCTAAGGCCAGCGTTTCCCAAGGTTGGCGAAAGCTTTTCTTGGGGAAGTTGAACGGGTTGAGCCAGTTGTGACATTGGTGGCGCTGCGCACTATGGAGCTTTATTTGGGACTTGCAATTTAGCAACCGCAAAACTAGCCGAAACTAATCGGATGGGCTGGAGCGCGCTGCTCTAAGTGCTTATTTTCGAGCCCCCCGTAGATCGCCAGTTGCTCCCCGGAGGCCGCAGGTCTTTCCCGAAAGGACAATTCCTTTCCACTTTCTAGGAACTCGCCTGGGCACCTTGAACCCGACGATTACTCCATGTTTTCAATAATCTACAAAAATTCAGACCGTTAAGGGACAAAAGTTACCTATTTACGGTTACTGCCGGATGGGAAAAACTTTTCCCTTTTTTCAAGAACTCGATACTCTCTCAAGGTACTTGTTTGCACCCCCGCCGCAGTTAACTCTTTGAAAATGTTAGATCAGTCAAGTTCTTCCGACCCCGGTCGGTTCCCGATGTGTGTGGAACCAGCCGTGCAAATGAGAGCATTTCGTTATCTCGAGAAGTGTGTTCCCCCCAACCTTTTCGCGATCAAATCATGGAACCGAATTACCAACAAGAATCCTCCTTGGCGGGCCTGGGCGAAGACGACTTCTTTGACCTTCCGCTGCTGGAGG
>Ga0157372_10006229_pt1 | contig 12683 bp, 4 predicted proteins | sample C55metaG_FD_115307 | JGI IMG/M metagenome (GOLD analysis project Ga0157372, IMG submission 115307) | Corn rhizosphere microbial communities from Kellogg Biological Station, Michigan, USA - C5-5 metaG | ecosystem: Host-associated > Plants > Roots > Rhizosphere > Soil | place: USA: Michigan... | reverse complement strand
AATTGTCTAATACCACATCATTAAAGAATACCTTGTATTTTACAAGTCGGTTCTGGCTGTCGTATTGCGGAGTAGAAGTAAAATTGACTGTGTACCCTACACCTCCAGTTCCATAGCCGTTGGGAAACCTGAGGACATTAGTAGAAAGGGCCGGGTATTTAAAATATTGATAGTCTAATTCATCAATTACACCGAATGAAGTTTCCGCCGGAAAATTGGCAACGCCATTGTTTAATATCTGTTCCAGGTTATACAACTGATCGCCTTTAGTATCCCTGCTTGCAAAATCGTATAACACATAGGTTTGTGGCGCATTCGGAAGAGGTGGGTATTCGGTCCTCTTTACCTTCGACATGTTTCCTGTGGCATCGTATATGACAGAATCAGAATACCTATCGAAATAATAAGAAATTGTGCGGCCGGTATTATCAAAATTTACCGTATAATAAGCCGTGTCAGGCGCATTAAGCAGATCATACCAGTTTAGTGAATAACCACCGTTGGCAAGCGATGTTTTATTCATATTGTAGGTGAGTACCGTACCGTCGGAATAATTTTCGGTAACTGTTTTTACTATATCATTAGCATCGTAAACAATATCTTCCGTGAGTACATTGTCCGTTTGAGAACTGGCCTGCGATGATTTGTTGGCGAAATGGACCAGCAGACCTGAACTATTGTAACTCAATTCGAAGCTGTCGAGCGAAGCTTGCGCAGGATCGGAGTAGTCCTTCAGCTTCATGCTTATTTTTCGGTTTACGGTGTCGTAATGGTAATAAGTAATTGTGGAATCCATAATTGCATTGGTGGCACTGTCGTACGAATATTCGCGGATACTTTTTATCAACTGTGTTGAATCTTTAAAGCCCATGATAGTTGTGGAATCTTTTGGAGAAACGGGTGTATTAGGTACATAGGTTTTATTGCAGGAAGTATAGAAAGCTACTGCGCCCATGCAAAAGAGGATCATTAATAGTTTTTTCATAATTAGTCTTTTTTAGGGTGGTTTCTATTTTTTGGTATTGGTTTATCTTAATATTTTTCAGACTGCAAATCAGTTTCAAATTTCAAATGAATAAATGCCTTTCCCGAACTAAAAGGAGTTATAAAATTATTGCTGAACCAGGCCACTGTAGTTGGATTGGTGATCCATCCTTTGCCGGCATCTTCTTTTTCTAACTCTCTTTTTTCCATCGAGCCATCATTAATGTTGATAGTATATAAATAGGTTTTATACTTTGCAGCGCCCGCAAGCTCGCAGGTAACGGTATACAATTTTCCGTTTTTCGGTTGGCTGCAAATTCCGGTACCGCCCATTATAAATGTTCCAAAATACTTGTCAAATATTACATCTCTTTCAGGATGCATGTCCTTTTTTGAGTAAATAGAAATGATACCTCCTTCCCTGTAAAATCGTTCAGCATCGTCCCCGACCGGTGTAAATTGATATTGTATTTCTTTAAGAACAATTACATCATCATTTGTCTCTATTATTTGAACCGGGTACAACTCATCAACATTCTTAAAATTGGAAAGCCTGCTATTATTACCCCCTGTTTTTTCCAGTTGCTTTACATAACCTTTATCCAGCACAACTTCATCGGTTGCAGTAGCCTTTTGATCATTAAAATCAAACCTGAATGAACGCATTACATCATCTTTGTGGTTATTCGAGTAGGCAATGGCCACGTCAATACAGTTTCCACGAAGGCTGTCATACGTAATAACCGGGAAGAACTTCTTGTTGGTTTTCGCCGGTGCTTCTGCAGAAAGTTTGGCTTTCAGGTTGGCGTCGCTATCAAACTTTTCGGTTACCAACTGGTCATTGGAAAAAGACGAAACGTATAGGTCATTATTCATGCCCACACAGGCGGTTACATAAACTGATTCCAGCGCTATGCTTTTAAAATCTTTGCTATGCGGCTCCAGTTTGGTGTCCAGGGAGATAGCGCTTAATTCGGTTGTTGCAATCATTTTTTCTTTGGCGGCAGCCGCACCATTACCAAAGAAGCCTTTTAAGGCGTTAGTACGAATTAAAAGATAAGTAAAATTGCCTTTGGGGTCATCAAGAATGAATGGATCAATCCCGTATTTATCTTTTTTTGTAAATACGACCTTATCGTTTGTAATCTTTTTTTCGTGTAAGTTTATCAGGGCGGCACGAACCTCTTTTAAACCTGTAAAACCTCCCGGATACTGTAAAGTATAAAAGACCACCACATTATCGTTAAACTTACCCATTCCTAAAGGATAACCGGGCACCGGTACTTGCCAGTTCATAATTCCTTTTGAAGAGAGTACGCCAAACCCGTAATCTTTTCTGCCAGATTGCATTATTGTAAAAGCTATTGAATCATTTCCCGGAAGGGTGTTCGTTATTAAGTAATCCTGCGAATAGGAAGCGGTGTAACATATAAGCAGGATTACAATCGTAATAATAAATTTCGATTTCATAAAAGTGGTTTCGTTTTATTGCTAATTTGTTTTTTTGTTTAATTAAAAATCGATTTACTTGTTACTTTCTCAGCTCCGGCACAAGGACTCTTGCTCCAAAAGGGGTTACGAAAAATAACGGTATAAGTCCTGATTTACACTTGACCCCAGGGGGAAAATCATGACAGCACTTTTATTATTTGAACATACTACTAAAAGAGTGGGACTGATGTTGGGATCAATTAGGTTCTAAACATAATATACGGATTTCATAGTTGCAAGAGCGGATATTAATTTGACATTGTTGTGGCACACGAGAGTGGAGATACTTGCCGCAATTTGAGGAAGATACTTTGGCCAATGTCGTGTGTTAATGCTTTAAGGTTTCCCGTTTTGTCTTGTGGCACAACTTGTCCCGTTTAACGGGAGGTATAGCCAACGTACTTAGCTCAGCTACCAAATCTGCGCCAGCCTGACGAACGCTTGTGACAGTAATAAAGCCAGCTTGCGACGCCTATTGTTCTCCAACAAATCGTCTTTGCATGTCAGCAAAAGTAAAAAAGCTGTCATGCAAAATACTTTTGTAAACTAGCAAAAGTGTTTTGTCTGTCATGCAAAGCTCTTTTGCAGCCATACATGAGGAAAAACCCGTTGGGAAATTGCAGATGTAACATGGAAATTGGTTATTGTAATATTACATAGCGTTATTGTAATATTACATAGCGTCATTGTAATATGTAGTAAGTCCATTGTTTGCCAAACAAAATACTTTTGTAAACTAGCAAAAGTGTTTTGTCTGTCATGCAAAGCTCTTTTGCAGGATACTATTGCACAAAAACCGCCGGAAAAAGGGCTTTGACAATTGAATACAATAAGCAAACCTGCACTACCAAAACCTGGCCAACGCAAACTTTCTTTATATCTCAATGAATAAGCGGTGATACTTACGCGAACTTGAGGTTCCCGGAAACTGCTTTATTTTAAAAGGCTTGTTAGTGGGAAACCCCGCTCAGACAGTAAAGGACATTCCTTCCTTAACTATAAGAATCGAGATCATATAATTTGAATTGGCTCTTTCTCAATGTTTTAGTTTTTTATATGGCACAGGTATAACTATACACCTAACCCGGCTACCAAACCTGCACCAGCGTTACCTCTTTATAGTTCGACGAAGAGAGAGACATACTGGCGCGAATGTGGGGCTTTATTTAAAATCAATGAAAATCCAGTTTGTATAAAAGGTTTTCCGGAGATTAAAGCCAACGCCTCCTTTTGCAATTGGAAAAATAATCATGTTGGAAGAAGTGGGAGCAAGATTTCCCAGGTAATAAGCACCTCGTCCCGGTAAATCTTCACCAATTTGTTTTTTGTATTGAAGTTTCCCTTCCGCACCAAACATACCCTCGGCCAACACCAGGTCTTTTGGCGAATCGGCTTTTATTATTTTGGAACTACTATTTACATTATCTGGATCATCATTATAAATAACCATAATTTCATTGCCCAGGTTTACCGTTATAAAACCGGAATATGCTTGTGTAATACCGGGTGCTTGTACTATTTGAAGACTCCCCGATCCACTGCTTGCGGAATTTGAAACACTTATATGGCGGGGAATAAGTGCATAGTCAAAATTTTTGCCTGCTTTATCAGGATAAAATGCCATTATCGGGCCAACATCCATTTTGGTGACGGCGACCTGATGGCTGCTATTATTATTTGCGTCAAAAGCAGAAACAGAAGTATGAACAGATGTGGTAGTTTGCTGTGGACAGCCTAGTATCACAATGTTTCCATTATCAAGTTCTGTAATTGCCGGCATAAAAGGAAACATGGAATATTCTTTCTTATGTTTAGCGCCGGCACCGTTTTCACAAAAGGTTTGAATTTGCTCCGGTGTAAATGAATATGCAAACGGCTTCGATAATTGTGAGGTGGCACAATCAAGTTGATACATCAGAAAACCATTGCAATTTTTATCGCCTGATGAAGCATCGGAACTGCTTGATGAGATATAAATCTTTTTACCGTCTTTTGAAGAAATTGCTCTTGTAAAGTGTGGTTTCAAATTCCCCGCCGAATTCAATTTCATTTCGCTTTTCCGTTTATCGGCGCTATTAACAACTATCTTGGTGCCATCGTCAGAGTCGAGAACAATACATTCCGTATTATCATTGCTAAGCGCAGCAGAAGAAACGGTAAATCCACTTGTGGCCGTTCGTAAATCTGATTGCTTTAGTATACGCAATTCATTATCGACTACATACGTTTGCAGCATGTTTGAATTCGTTAAACATATCACCAGTGTTTTTGTTTTATCCGGAGAATAAGCAAATGAAACCAGGCTGCCGTTAATAACATTTTCCGCTTTGGTAATACCAACATTATCCTGTTTTATAGTGCAGAACTTTTGCGGATTTTTTAAGGACAGATCATCTTCATCTACAAGTGCCAGATAAAAACTGAAAGAAGATTTATCCTCACCTGGTTGAAAGTAGGCAAGCGCCAGTTTATTATTTACTAAAACCAGTTGTGGTATTAAGGGGCCATACTGCTTCTCGCCATTTGCAATTGCATATTCTTTTACCTGATTCATGCTCTTGTCATATTTTGAAACAGTCATAGAATAGGTCAGGTCGTAAAGTTTTGTAAACAGCCATTTTTTTGCGCTGAAACGTGAATTGGTAGCAGTATAAAAAAAATTATTTTGATAGACTGCATTCGAAATGATTTCATCCTGGTATGGTTTTTCAGTGATATTAAAATCATTTGAAATAGTAAGGCGTGAACGTTGGCATTCTGCCTTTAAGTAAACGGCAAAAAACAAAGCAATCAATAATGGGTATTTCATGATAGTAGTTGGATATTTTTGTAAACTTAACCGAAATTGTTTTACAACAAGGATAAAATAATTATTTTTCCCCGTGGTAGTCTAACTATAAAGAATTTTTCCATGGCGCAAGGCATGGTTTAGCTTCAGAGCACAGCAGTACCTTGCGCCAACGCAAACTTTCTTTATAAAGCAATCAAGAGAGTGGCGATACTTACTAATTTTGGGGGATACACCCAACGCAGGCTGAATTTCAACTCAAGAATAATGTTTTCTCTCAATAAGTGTTGTTACCTGGATATTAGCCGATGAAATATGTTAATATTACATTCGCAGTATAGGGAAGGATTGTTATGTTGGTAATTAAATTGTAATAATCTGCTCTCGTACCCGTTTATACTTTCGACTTTCTAACTTATGAAGAACATACTTTTTATCCTTTCATTTTCGTCTTTAGTACTTTTTTCGTCTTGCAAAAAAGAGAAACACAATAACCCAACGCCGCCTCCACCTCCTCCTGTTCCCGGCGACACTCTTACCACAGGATGGAAGAAAATAAACATTATCGATACAACTCCTATTTTTGATATATTCTTTATTAACAATACTGGTTTTGCCATAGGCTCAAATATTTTTAAATCGTCAGATGGCGGTGAGAACTGGTCTCAGCTTACATCACCCTCAGGCTTGAGCCCGAATTCTTTTGAAAATATAGGAATGGGAAAAGAGATGAATGCAGTTTTTGTTAATCCTCCTAATAAATTAGTTTCAACTCATAATGGCGGAACAAACTTCACCATTACAACTCTGTCAACCTCTTCTTTAACAGATGTGTTTTTTGTAGATTCAACCGTTGCATATGCTGTTGGTAAAAGTATTTGGAAAACAATTGACGGGGGAGATAATTGGACAAAGCTTTATGATTTTACGGCATCAGCTGGATACAATTCACTTTTTTTTACCAATAAGCAAACAGGTTGGGTAATAAAAGAGGAAGGCGTATATAAAACAATAAATGGTGGTATAGATTGGCAAATAGTCAATACGGACACAATTAACTTTAGTTATGGAGGAGCCATTTTTTTTCTTAATTCGGATACTGGTTATATTTCCAATAGTTACTTTATTGAAAAAACTGTGAACGGAGGTGCTTCATGGAATAAAGTTTTCACCTGCACATATACTACTTCTGCTTATCATGATATTCATTTTGTTTCAGAAAACGTTGGTTATATTACGGATGGCCGATGTGTTTTTAAAACTACAAATGGCGGAAATACCTGGACAAAGGTAGTAGCGTTGGCATCAAACAACCTTATCGAATTGCATTTTACCGATGCAAATCATGGATGGGCTTGTGGTGAAAAGGGGACTATATTAAAATATAGTCAATAGTTAAATGACAGGCCTGGCGATTGGAATCCGGAGATTTTCTTTAGTTTTTATGGTAACTGCTTATTTCAATTCTTATTTATAAAAAGTGAGAAAATTATTTTTATTTCATCGTCATTTTATTTGGCTTGATTCCAACCCTTATGGGTTGTAAAAAAAATGAGCGGATCAATGGCAACCTATTGGTTTCTAAATAAGTTTTCTAAGCAACTATACTATACACTATTCAATATTAATATTATCTTCGGAAGACCATCGGAGAAAATGAATTAAAACACCTTGTCTTCTACAGGCCACCGATTTCACTCTAAAAAAATTCAGATGAATACCTTGTATAAACAAAAAGTCCGGGGATCGGTTCTTTTGTGGAAGATATCACTCATGGGCATATTTATTTTTTCGCTGAGTTATTTTTGCGATGCTCAGCCTGTCATCAGCTCATTCTCACCATTATCCGGTGGCGTCGGAACAACCGTGAGCATTGCGGGTTCCAATTTCAGCACGATCCCTGCAAACAATCTTGTTTTTTTTGGAGCCGTGAAAGCAAATGTAGGGAGTGCCTCTTCCAACATACTTACAGTTACCGTTCCTTCCGGAGCAACATATCAGCCCCTTACAGTTACCGTAAATGGACTCACTGCCTATTCGCAAAAGCCATTTATTGTTACGTTCCCCATCAGCAGCAATATCAGTTCCAATTCATTCGCGCAAAGCATAGATTCTACTACCGATTTACATCCTAACGATTTAGTGATGGCAGATTTTGACGGAGACGGAAAACCCGATCTGGCAACAGCAAATAATTACAGCACAGTGGGATCACCAGCATCTGTTTCTGTTTCACGAAATACCAGCAGCGGCGGCGCAATTTCTTTTGCAACACATCAGGATATTTCTACCGGTGTCCAAACTTTTGCACTTGCAGCAGGAGATCTCGACGGAGATGGAAAGCCTGATATGATTTCCTGCAGTATCGTAGATAAAACAATTTCTGTTTTCAGAAACACCAGCACAACAGGCGCTATTTCCTTCGCAGCAAAAACAGATTATGCCGTTGGCGAAAATCCTTATGATATTGCAATCGGGGATTTGGATGGCGACGGCAGACCGGATATTGTAGTCACCAATTACTTATCGAATTCCATTTCTATTTTCAGAAATATAAGTACCGTGGGTAATGTTTCTTTTGCTACAAAAGTTGATATTGCCACTGGCTCCGATTTAGGTCCATGGGGAATTGCAGTTCAGGACCTTGACGGAGACGGCAAACCGGACCTGGCTGTCACCAATAATTTATCGAACACCATATCCATTTTCAGAAACATAAGCACGAGTACAAATATTTCATTCGCTCCATCCATTCACTTTTACGGAGGTGTTGCTCCGATGGGAATAGCCATTGGCGATATGGATGGCGATGGAAAGCCGGATCTGGTATGGGCTAAAAATGGCGACAATACGGCTTTAGGTGTAGAACTCAATCAAAGTTCACCTGGAGCTTTGTCGTTTGTGGCAACACCGGCGCATACCTATAATATTACTTACGCATACAATGTCGCCATTTCAGATATCAACGGTGATGGAAACCCTGATCTGTTATTATCCAGCTATGGTAAGATCAGCGTGCTCCAAAATGCAAGCACCGTTGGAAACATTTCATTAAGTCCAATAGCAGATTTTCAGGGCAATTCTCCTTATGCTTTGGCAGCAGGCGATATTAACGGTGATGGATATGCGGATTTTGTGACAACGAATTTTACATCCAATTCGGTATCTATTTATAAGAACCAGCTCCTACTGCCATCGATCATTTCTTTCAGTCCCACTATTGCTTCCCAGGGAACAATAGATACCATTACGGGAAATAATTTTACAGGCGCTACAGCCGTTTCATTTGGGGGCGTTGCAGCCGCTTCATTTACCGTTGTCAACAATAATACAATCACAGCAGTTGTTGGCTCGGGAGAGGGGGGTGAAGTAAAAGTCACCAATGCATACGGGTCAGGATCAATGGCCGGATTTACTTTTACCGGCCCGCCATCCATCAAATCCTTTACGCCCGTTTCTGCAGATTCCGGGGTTGTGGTTACACTCACGGGAATCAATTTTATTGAAGTGACCGGCGTAAGTTTTGGAGGCACGCCGGCAGTATCCTTCCAGATAATTTCTCCCACTGTGATAGCGGCAGTAGCTGGAAACGGAACATCCGGCGACATCACGGTGACCAACAACTATGGCACCGGTTCTATTCCCGGTTTTGTGGTGGCGCAGCCGGCAATATCATCCTTTACACCGGTGGTTGCAGGACGCAGAGACACGGTCACCATCACTGGAACAAATTTCAGTGCGGTTTCTGGGGTCAGTTTCGGCGGCATCGATGCCATATCGTTCGACATCGTGTCGCCCACGCAAATCAGGGCGGTAGTGAGAGGAGGGAACAGCGGGGAAGTAAGTGTAAAAACCGTAAGAACCGTGAGCAGGCCGGGATTTATCTTTGTATTGCCCCCTGCCCCAGTCATTGATGCTGTTACACCGGATTCCGGCCAGATCGGATCTGTTGTTACCATTGCAGGAAACAACTTCAGCAATACAGCCCCTGATAACAATGTGTTCTTTGGTGCAGCCAAAGCAACCGTGCTTTCAGCGGCACCGACCAGACTGACCGTGAAAGTGCCTGTCGGTGTGACGCACGAATTGATTTCCGTTGTGAATTCGGAAAGCCAGTTAACGGGAAAATCTGCTGTTTTTTTTGATGAAACCCAGCCGGTAACAGGCACGATTGACAGCACGCTGTTTGCCCCACCCGTAATATTCTCCAACCCGAACCAGCAGGATCCGGGCCCGATGGTGCTTTGTGATTTCAACAATGATGGCAAAATTGATATCGCCGGTGAGACCAGACTTACGTTTTTAAGCATAAGAAAAAATACCAGCACCAGAAAGAAAATATCTTTCGACGATGGCATTGTTGTTCCCATCGGCGGTAATGCCGGGGGCTCCAATTCAACAAAAGAAATTCGCGTCGCTGACATGGACGGAGACGGGAAAATGGACCTGGTAGTGATTAAATATGCCCCGAATGAAACAAATTATGTGTCCGTGTTTCGAAATATCAGCACAAAAGATAGTATCCTATTTGCCGCACCGGCAGAATTTCCATCACTCCTGAATATCGAAAATATCCTGACTGCCGATGTTGACGGTGATGGCAGAACCGACATTATCGTACAAGGGCAATATGCAAACACGATTCTCCGGAATACCGGCAGCGGGGCGGGAGACATCTCCTTTCAAAATACGGGTTATTCCATCGGAACGTCGGTTGGTACGGCTGTTTGTGCGGATTTCGATGGTGATGGGAAACCCGACATCGTTTCGGGATATTCATTGGCCATGTATTGCAGCAGAAATATGAGTACTCCCGGAAACATTTCATTTGCACCGCCCTTCCCGATATACTACGCGCCGGTGAGTGATCATGTTCTCGAATCCATTGTTGTGGGAGATATTGACGGTGATGGAAAGAATGATTTATTTATTGTGAACAGCGGTACCGGTTCGGGGGGATACGCCATATTAAGGAATACGAGTTCCGGGGCCAATATTTCGTTTGCCGTTTCCGATTTTTTGAACAGCGTTTTTCCTAATGTTGGCACTTTACATGACATGGACGGGGATGGGAAGCCGGATTTGACTTTCGGCGGATTAATCCATGGCAATATTTCCATCTGCAAAAACACCAGTAGCCCCGGAATCATTTCCTTTGCTCCGGATCAACTGTATACACCCCTGACGCTCAGCAATATGGATGCCATGGGAAGGACGCTGGCCATTGGAGATTTTGACGGGGATAACAAACCGGATATGGTATTAGGCGAGGGAGAATCCTCCACCTATCTAGAGGTATTGCGTAACCAGGCGGATGAACTGTCTGTCAGCGAAAACGGGGTAACCCGGTTTTGTGAAGGCGGACAGCTTACCCTGCATTCTTCTCTTCATTCCGGTAATCAATGGTATAAAGACGGAGTGATAATTCCGGGGGCATCGGCGGATTCTCTTATTGCAACTATGAACGGATCATATTCCGATACTGTAACGATTCAGGGCGTGAAAATATTTACGGATTCTTCAGTAGCTATTATTGTGATCTCATCGCCCGCTAAACCTGGCATTGGCATAGGAACCAATAATGAACTAATCAGTACATCGCTGACCGGCAACCAGTGGTTCAATGACAATGGTGCAATTGCCGGAGCAACCGATTCAATTTATTTGCCATCGTCTTCTAAAGGAAATTACCGGGTGCAGGTGACGATCAATGCATGTGTTAGTCCGATGTCAGACATTTATAAATACATAGGAGCCGACAGCAGCAATCCGCTGCGGATTATTCCCAATCCTGTTATAAATTCATTTCGCATTTTTTTCAATTTCCCGAATATAAATTCGGTTAAGTTGGCAATGTACACGATGAACGGTGAGATACTATTTGAATTATTAAATGTTTATAGCGGATATACCATTCACTTGTGGGGCTATCATGCCGGCACTTATATCTTGCGGCTGGTTGACCCAAGTAACAACAGAGTTTTGATTAGTAAGCAAATAATTAAGTTGTAGGAGTAATAAAAATTACACCGGTAAAAATTTTCTTGGCGCTTTGTGAGCATAGTAGGTACCGTTTAATCAATACTTCCAAGCCTTTGTATCAACACCCTTGAAAGCATGTTTCGTAATATGCTCCGCCATCATTCGCAGCAATTTGCTGGTGGGTACTGGCTTCCAGCCGTGGCCTTTCATGGGGCGACCATATTGGAAGGGGTGCCTTCGTAATGAGGGTTCGCTGTATGTTTCAAAAATCCTGGAACTGGTACACCGCGAGGTTCAGGTAAAAGTGGTGTAAGACCTAACAGGTTTTGAAAACCTGTTAGGTCTTGTGAGCAGCTCAATACTTCCACGCCTTTGTATCCACGCCTTTGGGAGCATGTTTTGTAATGTGCTCCGCCATCATTTGCAGCAGTTTGCTGGTAGGTACGGGTTGCCAGCCATGGCCCTTCATCGGGCGGCCGTACTCGAACGTGCCTTCGTAATGCGGGTTTTCGGTGTGCTTCAGAAAATCCTGGAAGTCGTACACCGCAAGGTTCAGGTAAAAGTTATCTTCATCGCCTACGTACACATGCAGTTTATCTATGAGTTTATGGCCAAGCGTTGCCCAATTTGTAGCGAGGTAATAGCGAAGGTCGTACCCATGTTCGCGGGCATAGTTCACGGCATTGCTGTCTATTTTTCCCGTAAGGTTATCCCATAACGGCATAGGGTACCCGTCGTTGCCAACGGGGCCAAACGCGGCATCGAAAATATCAAACTGTTCACCCGAGCGCCCATGCGTACCCAGCACCGCTTCCAGCCAGCTTGCATCTTTCGTGGTTCTTACCGGCATGCCTTCATTATCACGCATCATATAACGGGGCGATTGCTGCCAGGTGCTGTTGGCATTAAAAGGCATGGTAAACCTGCTGGCGTAAAATGCATTGGTATCTTTGGTAAGATCCATCAACTGGAAGTGCCTGAAGTCGAGCGGATCGGGATAGAGCGTCCACGTGCCGCCAAAAAAATCAGGATGATACAATTGCAATGCCATGGACTCCCATCCGCCGGTTGAGCCACCCGTGAGCACGCGTGCATACGGTTGCTGAATGATGCGGTAATGATCTTCAATATATGGAATCAACTCCTTCATGATGGCATCACCATAAGGCCCGTTGTTCGCTGAGTTTACAGCGTATGAATCATCATAATACGGTGTGGGGTGCTGGAAGGTAACCATGATCATCCTCGGAAAATGAGCTGAATTATACTGTTGCTGGAAGGCGTAACCTCCTTCAAGATTATAGCTATCCATAATACTTTTACGTGCAGTTGTTATCGGCCTGCTCTCTGTTGTAAAACCTGCCGGGGCGCCAAGTCCGAAATGTCCCTGGTCGTATACTACAGGATAGTGAACATTGGGATGATCATCAAAACCTTT
>Ga0157372_10006226_pt1 | contig 12685 bp, 11 predicted proteins | sample C55metaG_FD_115307 | JGI IMG/M metagenome (GOLD analysis project Ga0157372, IMG submission 115307) | Corn rhizosphere microbial communities from Kellogg Biological Station, Michigan, USA - C5-5 metaG | ecosystem: Host-associated > Plants > Roots > Rhizosphere > Soil | place: USA: Michigan... | reverse complement strand
GTTTTAGCCGCATTTTCAACTGTTCCAGAACGGACATTTTTTAAAGAGATGGTTACTAACTTTAAAGAATCCTTTAGACTAGTTAAAAGTTGCTTAAATTGCTTATGATTTACTTTCTTATGTTTAGAAATAGCTTTTAGACTGTCTAACTTTTCTTTAAATTCTAAACTTCTCCCACCTTTCAAAGAATCAAGATTGTTGACCAAACTCTTAGATCCCTTACTAATACTATCTTTAGTTAGAGATTTTGATAAGGCAGTTGTACTATCACTATTGATTCTGAAATGAGTTTTCCTTATCTCCGCTTTAGCAAAGAATACATATAAGCTTGTAACCAGAAAGCAAAAGAATAAAAGTGCTTTTCTCATAAAAATATTTTAAGAAAAACATACAAGTATAACTATACACGATAGTAGAATAACTACTACAATTGCACAATCAGGTTATCATTAAAATTTAGAAGGCTTGCTAAACTCTACTCAGATTATCATTGTGAAAGGCCTAACTAATTTGTGATGATTTATGTATATTTTTTATTATTTAAGGTATGTGAACTCTTTACGATTTAAAAACTTCTATTTTGAAGATTGAAAAACAGAGAGTAACAAAACTGTGACCATTAACTCTTTACAAACTTAACGATTGAAAGAGAAATTGCCAAAAAAAATTTAAAGGAATAACATTTAGGATGTGCGATCTATTTGATTTAGTTATGCTTTTATCTTTTAAACCCAGTTAACATGGAGAGTATAATTGACAGCGGATTATAATATTCTTAAAGAGTTTCGTAACGATATCAATGGCTATTTTACAGCTTTACCCCTGTTTCATCTTCTGTCCCTTTACCATTGACCTGCTTTACAGCTTTTTCCTTAGAAGTTTAATTTCTTCTTCCGAACTCTACTTTCCGCTCACCTGTAACACATATCTTGCAATATCCTGCAAGGGCAATACTTTTTCTACAGCATTCAGTTGAATGGCTTCTTTGGGCATACCAAAAACAACGCTTGTCTTTTCGTCCTGTGCTATTGTTCTTCCGCCTACCTGTTTAATCTCGAGCAAACCCTTTGCTCCATCATCACCCATGCCGGTAAGCAAAACACCTATACAATTTTGTGCAGCATAAATAGATGCAGAACGAAACAGAACATCAACAGAGGGTCGATGTCGGTTTACCAAAGGCCCCTTGTTTAATTCAATAAAATACTGACCTCCTCTTCGTTTTAAAAGCATATGTTGATTTCCCGGGGCGATTAAAGCAGTTCCAGGTTTTACCAGATCTCCATCGGCGGCTTCCTTCACTGAAATTCTGCAAAGATCATTCAAGCGCTCGGCGAAAGATTTTGTAAAATTTTCGGGCATGTGCTGTACTATTACCACACCAGGACAACTTAACGGTAATCCTTCTAAGAACATTCGGATAGCTTCTGTTCCTCCTGTGGATGCCCCCACGGCTATCACTTTATCATTAGTACGAACGTTTTTAACCTTTACCTGCTGCAGGACCGCATCGGCGTTAAGCTTAGGCTTTATTGCAGGAGTTTCAGTGAAAAGTTTCTTTGAAGGTTTTACAGCTGATGCTGCTCTTACCAGATCGCAAATCTTTACCTTGATGTTTTGATAAGAGTCTGTAAAAATTTCCTTAGACAATACATCAAATGCGCCAACTTCCAGTGCTTTAACAGCTAGTTCTGATCCTTTGCCTGCATCTTCAGCAATAAACACTACGGGAATAGGATGCTGCGCCATTATCTTCTTGAGAAAAGTAAGTCCATCCATCCGGGGCATATAATGATCGAGCAGAATTACATCCGGAGCCTGAACTGACATTCTGTTAGCAGCAATAAAAGGATCCGAGGCGGTGCCAATAACTTCCAGTCCTGGATCAGTAGCTATAATTTTTGAAAGTAGCTGACGAAAAAGGGCTGAATCATCAACTATAAGAACTTTAATTTTTTCGTTGATCATAAAAGGCTCTGGTATTAAAGATGTGTAAGCGAAATGTTCCCCTGAACAAACTTGATCAGTACCTCGCCATTGTCGGAACGGAAAACAAGCTTTCTACTCAAATTTCCTCCCACACTTTGGCATGCTACCCGTATTCTTTCCTTTTTCAAAACATCAAATGCAATCGCCGTATTTCTTACTCCAATCCTGAAGTAGCCATTCGGCTGGTTAATCTCACTGCCTCCAAACACCTTCGCTATTAAATCTGTACGGTTACTTCCCATGTCAAGCATTTTTTTAATCAGATGCGGGATAGCAATATCACCATACTTATTCGAGGCAGTTCCTTCTCCATTCCAAACCGGAAGCATAAAATGATTAATTGATCCAAATTTCAACACCGGATCAAACAAGGTAACAGAAATACAGGAGCCCAGCACTGTATCTATAACATGAGGCACCTTATTTACAAAAACTGATCCCGGAAATAAATAGAGCTTTTCCATCAACACTAGATCTTTTTAAAAATTGTTGGGTGTACCTGGGTTAAGGGCAGATCCATACCGGAAATAGATTCTGAATGACCGAGAAAAAGATAGCCTCCTTTTTCAATTTTAGAACATAGTTTCCTGATTACCTTCTCCTGCGTTTCGCGATCGAAATAGATTAATACGTTTCGGCAGAACACAACGTTGAACATCGAGATTGTGCTAAAATCTCCATCGATAAAGTTCAAACGGTCAAAACTTACTTTTGAACGGAGCTGAGGTATAATACGAACCGTTTTATTCTTAGGGTCTTTGCTTTTCAGCAGGTATTTTCTTTTCAGCCCCAGGGGTATCGGCAACACCTTTTCTTCTGAGTAAACAGCCTTTGCCGCACTCTCTAATACCCTTGTAGATATATCGGTAGCAAAAATGCTGAAACTAAAACCGGGACTAAGTTCTGCAAATTCACTTAAAGTTATAGCGAGCGTGTAAGGCTCTTCTCCTGTTGAACACCCTGCGCTCCAGACCTTTAATTGCTTTCCCTGTTCCTCCCTCAAAAGAAGAGGAAGTATACTCCTGGTCAGGTAATCAAAATGGATTGCTTCCCGAAAAAAATCAGTTTTGTTTGTGGTGACAAGGTCAACCATTTGTATTACTTCCAATCTCTTTCCTTCGGTACTGAACAGATAGTCGCAGTATGCTTTAAAACCAGGCAAATTCAATGCGCTTAAACGCTTATGCAAACGCCCCTCTAACATCGTTTTTTTTGTTATAGGAAGTTTGATACCGTAATGGGTATAGATAAAACTGCTTAAGCGGTTAAAGTCGTGATGTGACATTACCGCAAAAGATTGCGCAGCTGCAACAGCCATACTTTAAAAGACTTAGAATTTTTCGTATTCGTTATCCAGTTCATCCATATTCAGGCTAATTCCGTTTGATTTGTACTTAGCCGACGAACCTGATACTTTAAGGGCATTATTTCTGAACCTTGGAGCAGAAGCAATTTTGGGAGCGGCCATCCGTTGCTTTATACCATCTTCCAGTTTAAAGAATGAAACCATTTCTTTCAGCTGTTCTGCCTGTGAGGATAATTCTTCGGCACTCGCTGCAATTTCTTCTGAAGTTGCCGCATTTTGCTGAGTGATTTGATTAAGCTGTTGCATGGCATTATTGATCTGACCTACGCCCAGGTTTTGCTCAACGCTTGATGCACATATCTCTTCCACCAACCTTGCAGTCTGCTGAATGCTTGGTACAATCTGGCCTAAAAGTGTGCCGGATCTTTCCGCAACACCAACGCTTGACTGCGAAAGCTCGTTTATTTCATTAGCGGCCAGCTGTGATTTTTCCGCAAGTTTCCTTACCTCCGCTGCAACTACAGCAAACCCTCTTCCCTGTTCGCCAGCTCTGGCCGCTTCTACCGCGGCATTCAAAGCAAGGATGTTTGTTTGTCGGGCAATATCGCTGATAATAGTAATTTTAGTGGCAATCAATTTCATTGAGCCAACGGCCTTTGTAACCGCTTCATTCCCTTCCAAAGCATCTCCGGAAGCTTTAATAGCTATCTTTTCTGTTTGCTGTGCGTTTTCGGTATTATTTTGCACGTTAGCTACCATTTCTTCCATCGATGATGACACCTGTTCGGTTGCCGCAGCTTTTTCGGTTGCCCCTTCAGACATCATTTGATAAGATGAACTTAATTCATGACTTGCTGCCACGATATTATCTGAAGCAGAATTTACGTAGGTGATAATGTTCTTAAACTTATCGATCATCCCTTTTAAATCCTGCAGCAGCAATCCGATTTCATCTTTCTGCGCAACTTCCATTTTTACAGTAAGATCGCCTTCTGACAGTCTGTGAATAATGTTGCTCGCATTTTTGATATTTTGATGAATACTTCTGGCAATAAGAATGGAAATGATTGTGGCAATCAACACTCCGGCAATGATCAGGGAGTAAGATTGCTTCCGGGTGTCCTCGTAAAGCCTTGCAGCCTCGTTGTACTCCTTATCTGCAAATGAAAGCTGAAGCGCACTTAACTCACTTATCTCCTTCGCTATAGGGTCAATCTGGGGATAGAAATCCTGAATAGAAAACCCGCTCAATGCCTCCATATCCTCACGTTCTGCAATAGACTTTAGTGTTTCCAGCAATTCGTAAGAATTTTCTAATTGTTCTTTAACATGCTCTACCTCCTTTTTCTCTTCACTGATCAAAGCGGAACCTTCATAAGCCTTCCAGTTTTGCTCGATCATATCCTGAGCCCGGGCAATGTTTCTCTTCCCTTCTCTGAAACTTAACGTTTTATTTTTGAGCTGGTGAATAGTTGTAACGATGTTAATCGAATACATATCAGAAATAACCTTTAAATGATGTAAAGGAATCATTCTGTTTTTGTAAAAATGCTCAAATGACGAGTCCATTTTACGAAGAGTACTTATACCATATAAACCAGTGCCAATAATCGCTATCGACATAAAGAATACCAGTACAAATAATTTGGTAGAAATTTTAATATCATTAATCATGATGCTATTATTTGATGAATATTTTCTATTAATAATTGAAGGAGAGCTCCTTATTTATCAGGATAACCAGAAAGCAGATCGTCTGTAGAGAAAACTTTATCTACATCCACAACCATAATAAATTCTTCTTCTACTTTGGCTATCCCTGCTATATATTCTTCTTTAAAATAACTACTGATACTAGCCGACCTTTGTATCCTATTATCCGGAATGTCTATTACCTTTTGTACAGAATCAACAATTGCTCCCAGTAGTACTGTTTCGTTATTATTTTCAATACTTAATACCACAATGCAGGTATCAATGGTAAAATCTGCTTCAGTAAGCGAGAACCGTAAACGCGTATCTATAACAGGTAGAATATTCCCCCTGAGATTAATGACACCCCGCATAAAAAAAGGCGCCTGAGGCACTTTAGTAATTGGCTGGATCTCGAGGATCTCCAACACCTTACTCACATTAATGGCAAACAACTCTTCTCCGAGATTGAATGTCAGGTATGATTCCGTTTGCGTTTTTAATGACATATTGCAAATCGTTTTTTAACAGAATATTGTTCAATAACTTTACCGGTATCCAGAACCAGTGCAATTCTTCCATCTCCCAAAATAGTAGCGCCGGAGATGTTTTCCATCTGCATAAAGTATTTTCCAAGTGGTTTTAGCACTGCCTGGAACTTGCCAACTACATAATCAGCGATTAAGGCCACTCTCTGGTCTTCGTGATGTACAATAATGATTTCCTGCGTTGATGAGTCCTTTTGAATTCCGTAAAACTCTTCTGCAAGACTGATAAAAGGAATTTGCTCCCCATCAAGCACCACTACATTGCTAAAATGATTTAAAACATTGGTAGCCGGCAGTTCAAAGCATCTGTCTACCGAAGAAAGAGGGATTACGAAATCTGCATCGTTTACTTTTACCAGCAGGCCATCAATAATAGATACGGTAAGAGGAAGCCTGATGGTAATGGTTGTTCCGATATTTACCTGGGAAGTAATTTTTATTTGTCCGCGGATATCCGTTATTTTCCGTTTTACCACATCCATACCAACGCCTCTTCCTGAAATTTCACTGATTTTTTCTGCAGTTGAAAATCCCGGAAGGAAAATAAGGTTAAAGATCTCCTTTTCATTTAAAACTTCATCCTTCCCGATAATTCCCTTTTGGATGGCTTTTTCCCTGATCTTAGCTGCATCCATTCCCTTACCATCGTCCTTAATTTCTATAAATACATTAGTACCAGAACAGTACGCTTTAAAAAGAATAGTTCCGCAGCGTGGTTTTCCAGCCTGATGCCGCACTTCCGGATCTTCAATCCCATGATCAATACTATTTCTAAGCAAATGCATCAGAGGATCAGATAAGCCTTCCATAATGTTCTTATCCAGTTCTGTTTCTGCTCCTTCAGTAATAAACTCAATTTCTTTATTCAAACTGTCGGCCAGATCGCGAACCAATCGGTTAAATGGAGTAAGCATATGGTTGATCGGCAATAAACACATACTAAATGCATTATCGCGTAAACGAGTAGATATTTTTTCGAGATTTTCGGTAACAGAGAGCAGTTCAGAATGTGGCAGATGCTCGGCCAATGAACCTAACTTTGCTTGCAACGTAATTAGCTCACTTACTAAAGACATCATGGTATCCAATCTTTCGGATGGAACCCGCACACTCGAAATTACATTTTTCTTTATCGAAGCTTCCCGGTGTGAATTAACCGGAGTTGGTTTTTCTGCAGATTCAGGTGGTGCGACAGTTATTTTCTCATCATCCTGTTCGGGAGTTTGAGCTAAGATTTCCAAGTCACAAAGATGCTCAGCAAAAAGGAACACTTCTTTTATCTGTGCAGGATCTGCCTTAGTTAAAAGTTTTATTTTCCATGAGATATAGCATAGAGTTGCATCCATTTCTTCCAGGGAAGGAACTTCATCGAGCACTGCCTCTAAACTGCAATCACCCAATGATTGCAGTTCAGCCAAAAAGTAGAGTGGATTGCTTCCGTTATAAAAGAACTTTCTATGCGGACTAAAAGTTATAAGATAGGTTTTGAAACTCTCTTCCGCTTCACCTATTTCGTTAGTTTGTATTTTAGGCTTATCACCTGTAGCATTTTGAATGGAATTAACTATGGCAACCACTTTTGCAGTTAGATGAGCGTGTTTCTTCTGTGCTTCCGGTGAAGAGAGACTGTCATCGTTAACCAAAGCCGATAGATGATCAAGAGAAGCTAGAGAAATATCTAAAATTTCCTTGGTTACTTTCTGCTGTCCGCTTCTTATAAATTCATAAACCGATTCAAAATGATGAGTGAACTCTGCAATTACCTTAAAGCCAAACATCGAACTGTTTCCTTTAAGCGTATGCATTGCTCTAAAAACCTGCTGAATCAGGGCCTCGTCATCTGGATTTTGCTCCAACTGCAATAAAGATGTTTCCATCTCAGCTATCAGCTCATGAGCCTCTTCGGTAAATGATGATTTGTATTGATCCATGCTAGCCAATTAGTTTTTTTACTGTTGAAGCCAGTTTTTCTTTAATAGCGTCTTTATCAAAAACGATAGTTGCTCCTGAGGTACGAATAAAGTGAGATACATCAGCCCCTGCATCAGAAACAAACAGAACAATGGGCATAAATCGGTAATTATTCATCTCTCGTATTTCCCTGATCATCTCCAATCCTCCCATTACAGGCATATTCAGATCAGAAACTATCAGATCTACATCTCGTCCGTCCAACAGAGCAAGAGCTTCTTTTCCGTCTGCTCCAAAAAGAGTGGTATAGCCTTCTTTTTTCAAGGTGAAACCTAAAATCCTTCTCACTAGGTCAGAGTCGTCAACTATTAAAACTGTTCTGCTCATTGTTTAAAGAATTCTTGTTTTAAACCTGCCAACTCAAACCATTTGTTAAATTCATCATTATCTTCAATCCGAAAATCCACTTTCGTAACTGGGCTCTTCTTCAGCGACACAAGCAGTTGGATCCCCGCAACATCCAGGCGGGTAACATTTTTTAAAATCACATTCAGTACCAAGTATTGTGATTGTGCGTTGAGAAGTTTTGCTTTCAGCTCATCAGCATTCTGAATTATCAGGTCGCCCTGTAATACTACATCTGCCGCTTTTATGTCTCCTGAAAGCTCCGTAACAGCTACCTCTGCTTTTCTCATGTATTAGATAAATGCTTTGTTATACGATTATTATCTCGTCAATAAACTCCTGTTACGGCTTAATTTATAAATAGTTAGCTTTTAAAAGCAATAATTTCTTACAATAATTTTTTGGAAACAAAGCTCTAAGACTTACCGTTAAACGGATCTTACGTCGTTATTTATTCCCTTAGCTTTCATGAAATACTTCCTTTTAATAGCATTTTTCCTGGTCCTTTCACAATTGAAAGCGCAGGAGTTTTCGCTTAGCGGAGAATTTAAGCCAAGGTTTGAATATCGAAATGGCTATGGTAAACTACGGCCTGCAAATGATTCCTTGGATCAGGCTGCAAGTTTCATTTCTCAGCGTTCGCGAATTAATTTGTTGTATAATAACGTGAAGCAAAAAATGAAGTTAGGTGCAGTTGTACAGGACATAAGGAACTGGGGTTCGACTGAGCAGCAGAATATTGGCGATAAAAACACGCTCGATCTGCATGAGTTCTGGGCAGAATTGGCGCTAGGAAGTAAGTTTGCTGTAAAAGCCGGCAGACAGGAATTAAATTATGATAATGCCCGAATTATTGGCAACTCCGATTGGACGCAACAAGCCCGAAGCTTTGATGCTGCTCTACTGAAGTTTGAGGATCTGAAAACCCGGTTTAAACTTCAGCTTGGCTTGGGGATAAACAGTAAGTCAGAAACGCTTACTCAGGAAGTTTACGATGTAAGTAACTATAAATATTTGCAACTACTTTGGTTAAACAAGAAATTTAAAAACCTTAATACTAGCATCCTCATTCTAAACAATGGAATAGAATATACTGTAAATAAGAGCCTTGCTGTTTCTGCTGCTAACCGTAAAACTGCTTTTTCACAAACTCTTGGCGGAAGAGTAGAATATACAGGCAAGAAGGTTAATATCAATTCTGAAGGATATTTTCAGGGAGGAAGAGACGCGAATAACAAAAAATTAAGTGCCTGGAATTTTGGTACCGATCTCCTTGTCAAAGTGTCTACCAGTGTTTCCTTAGTAGCAGGAGGTGAAATCTTATCAGGAACTGCAACTAACGAAGCAGATAATAAAAACCACTCATTCACTCCCTTTTACGGAACCAATCATAAGTTCAACGGTACAATGGACTACTTTTTTGTTGGCGGCCGACTGGCAAATAAAACAGGATTGGAGGACTATTACCTTTCTTTTCGCTACAAAAAAGATAAACTCAATATCGACCTTACCCCACATGCTTTTTATTCAATGGCTAAAGTTTTTAAAGAGGATAACGAACTTAATAAATTTTTTGCTTTTGAAACTGACTTAAGTGCCGGCTATAAACTTTCTGATATTATTACTTTTCAGGGAGGGGTTTCTGTATTAAAAGGTTCTTCAACGCTGGAATATTTAAGTCCTGCAAGCAATCATCAAAAGTTAAATACCTGGATTTGGTCGCAAGTAATAATTAAACCAGTATTTTTTTTCAAGTAGTAAATGAGGAAACGCCACAAAAAAACCCTCCAGATATTCTCTAAAGGGTTAATTTTCAAGTAGCGGGGAGCAGGATCGAACTGCCGACCTCAGGGTTATGAATCCTGCGCTCTAACCATCTGAGCTACCCCGCCATTTCATCTGTGCGCCTTTCGTTACATTTAAAGTTCTAACAATTATCAAAACTTTTTCTATTTTGCACTCCTGATGAGTGGCTTCCCGAAAGGGTTTGCAAATATAGATTAATTTACCTTTCTTTAAAAAGAAATCTAAAAAAAACGCTTCATCGTACAAAAGGAATAAGAATGGCAGAAAAAAAGAAGTTTAATTTAGAGTACGAAATAAAGTCTTCTCCTAAGATATTATATAGCTTTTTAAGCGAACCAAACGCTCTGGCTCAGTGGTTTGCAGATGATGTAGCCTACCGCGATCAGGTTTTCACCTTCGTTTGGGACGGCGAAGAACATAAGGCCAAGCTCTTGTCTGCGAAAGAAAATAAATTGGTAAAATTTAAGTGGGTTGATGACGAGCCGCACTGTTACTTCGAGATGGAAGTACTTCAAGACGAATTAACCAACGATGTTGCTCTTGCAATTACAGATTTTGCTCCTGAAGAAGCGGTCGAAGAACGAAAAAAGATTTGGGATAATCAAATTGAATATCTTATAAGTGTTCTTGGAGCCTGACGATTTGTTAGCCTGAATTTCTTATTAGCTAAAATAAGATAAGATTTTATGTGTTATTTTAATGAAATACATAGTAGAAATTTTATCTAAGTTTGCATAGTGAAAAAAGTTCACCTGCTGGTTATAAAGGCATTTATACGCCCTTTCTTCGTAACCTTTTTTATTGTGATGTTCGTTCTGTTGATGCTATTTTTATTTAAATACATCGACGATCTCATTGGAAAAGGTTTTGAATGGTATGTAATTGTTGAATTGATGTGGTATGCTTCTGCAACTAATGTTGCCATGGCGCTGCCTCTGGCTATGCTCCTGTCCTCTATCATGACTTTCGGGAGCCTGGGTGAAAACTATGAACTTGTTGCCATTAAAGCTGCCGGCATTTCTCTCCAAAAAGCAATGATGCCTCTCATTGTTCTTATTTCTTGCCTAAGTATTGCAGCATTCTTCTTTTCAGACTATATGCTTCCTGTAGCTAACCTGAAGATGGGTTCTTTGCTATGGGATGTAAGAAATCAGAAATCAACAAAATTAATTCAGGAAGGAATTTTCAATAGCACGATAACTGGTTTCTCTATAAAGGTAGAGAAGAAGGACCCCGACGGACAGACTTTACACAACGTTTTAATATATGAGCACAATAGTTCCAATGGGAATATGGCAGTTATTAAAGCGAAAGAAGGTAAAATGTATAAGTCGGAAGATGACAAGTACCTGGTGATGATTCTAAAAGACGGAGTTCGGTACGAGGAAGCAAGCGGAAAAAAGGTTTATAATCCACGACAAACATTTACAAGGTTTTTCTTTAAAGAGACCGAACAGAAGTTTGATATTTCGAACTTTAAAATGACCCGTACTGATGAGAACCTGTTTAAAAGTAATGCGGCAATGCTTAATTTAAAGCAGTTAAATTACTACCAGGACTCTACAAAGAAGATAGCAGATAGTAACGCGAATGCTATCTTTCAGAATCTGCTTCCCTCTTACCGTATTTTCTATTCCAACTACAAAACAAATCAAAAGCCTAAAATAAAAGCCTTAAATAAGAGTGTATTGGAGAGTATTCCAGAAGGCAACAGAGTTCAATCTATTGAATATGCTTTAAATCAGGCCAGAACTTTAACTGAAAATCTCAATCTTCGGAAAGAAGAACAAGAAGGATACTATAAACTGATCAGGAGGTATATTGTAGAATATCATCGTAAGTTTACGCTTGCTCTCTCCTGTCTGGTACTCTTTTTTATTGGTGCACCGCTCGGTGCAATTATAAGAAAGGGCGGTCTGGGATTACCAGTAGTAGTTTCTATTATCTTCTTTCTTATTTTCCATATCATTTCTACAATCGGAGAAAAATCAGCTAAGGAGGGTTCTATTACTCCGCTGGTTGGAATGTGGATAGCTATTATTGTTTTAGCGCCATTAGGTGCTTTCTTAACGTATAAAGCAGCGGCAGATTCTGTTCTTTTTGACGTGGATTATTACAAGCAGTACTTCCAGAAATTATTCAAACGACTTAAAAAATCGTCATAAATTACCTTTCGATTATATACTCACGCTATATCCCTTTGATTAATAGCGTAATTTTGCTCTAACATGGATATTCAATTAAATACAATAGAAGAAGCTATAGACGAAATAAAGGCCGGCAAAGTAGTTATAGTTGTGGATGATGAAGATCGGGAAAATGAAGGTGACTTTTTAACTGCTGCAGCCAATGCAACTCCTGAAATTATCAACTTTATGGCTACCCATGGGCGTGGATTGATTTGTGCACCTTTAACAGCTGAAAGATGTGATGAGTTGAAATTAGATATGATGGTGGGTAATAATACAGCGCAGCATGAAACTAATTTCACTGTTTCTGTTGATCTGATCGGCCATGGATGTACTACTGGAATTTCGGCTTCAGATCGTTCAAAAACTGTATTAGCTTTAATTAATCCCGAAACTAAACCTGAAGAACTGGGACGTCCCGGACATATTTTTCCTTTAAAAGCTGCAGAAGGTGGTGTGTTAAGAAGAGCTGGCCATACCGAAGCTGCAACCGATCTGGCCTCGTTAGCGGGATTTGATCCGGCAGGTCTGATCGTAGAGATTATGAAGGAGGATGGAGAAATGGCTCGTTTGGATGACTTAATTGAGATAGCAAAGAAATTCAATCTCAAGATAGTTTCTATTAAAGATCTGATAGCATATCGTCTTCGTACAGAGACTTTAATTAAAAAAGAAGTTGCTGTAAAGCTTCCAACTGAATGGGGCGATTTTGAAATGGTAGCTTACACCCAATTAAGCACTGGAGATCATCACATAGCCCTTGTAAAAGGAAGCTGGGAGCCAGATGAGCCAATACTTGTCCGGGTTCATAGTTCTTGCATTACCGGTGACATTTTTGG
>Ga0157372_10006225_pt1 | contig 12686 bp, 11 predicted proteins | sample C55metaG_FD_115307 | JGI IMG/M metagenome (GOLD analysis project Ga0157372, IMG submission 115307) | Corn rhizosphere microbial communities from Kellogg Biological Station, Michigan, USA - C5-5 metaG | ecosystem: Host-associated > Plants > Roots > Rhizosphere > Soil | place: USA: Michigan... | reverse complement strand
AAGCGCCATTTGCTGCCCTTTGCTAACTTTCAGGTTTTTAGCGAATGAGCTTTTGCTATTGGGGTAACAGAAGGTAAAATCGGCCGCACCTGCAAGAAAACGCGTGTAAGGCAATACCATGGTATGAAAAGCATCCGGGCTGTTCTCGTCGCCACGTATACCTTCCTGCGATAGCTGATATGGATATCGCCGGCTCAGACCGGTAGGTTTATAATGATCATGTACATTTAAAACAAATCCATAATCATTTACTTTTTGCATCGCCGTATCGAGCCACGACAGGCCTTTTTGCGTACCTCCATCAACGAAACCAAATTTCAATCCCGCAACGCCCCATTTTTCGTAAAGCGGCAAAATGGCATCCAGTTTATTTTTCAATCCAACGTAATTGACATATAATATCACACCGATGCCTTTAGACCGGCCATAGGCGGTGATCTTCTCAATATCAAAACCATCGATGGGTTTCGTCGGATCCGATGTTGTCCTGAACTCCGCGCCATACCATCCTGCATCAAATAGTACATAGCTAAAGTTATGTGCCGCCGCAAAGTCGATCCCCTCAATTCCGGCTTTTGTATTCAACTCTAACCTCACTACTTTCCCTGGCCTTACCGAATCAGGTGAAGTCTTACCTGCGGGATTCACGAGTTTAAGATATAGCTGGCTAAAATCATGCAGACCGATTGCCGTCTCTGCACAGCTGATCGTTCTCCACGGGGTTTCAAATGAACCTGCGAATTCAATAAGTGTATCTTTCCTTACCTCAGAAACCTGGTGATTGCGGTACAGAGTATCAATATAAAAGCTTAAGTTCAGGCTGTTTGATGTTGCTCCTTTAACCAACACACATTTCGTATAATTTCGGTTATCAGCCTCACCGATGCTTAAATACATTCGGCCTGTATCAAACATTGTAGCAGGAAGATCACAGGTGTATATCATCTTATTCAAGGCTAACTTGCTGAATTGCGACTCTTCATGATATTGGAATATTCCATAATCGCCTGCCAGGTTAAATTCTGTCAGCTCTTTATTTACACGTGTTACTTCACCGGGATTTTTATGGATGACATATCTGAAAGCGACCGCTCCGTTATAACACCGGTAGATAATGTCGAAATTGATTCCGCCGGCCCGACAATGCTGTATAAGTTCATGATAGTTATTCTCGATAACCTTTGACTCTCCCAATGGCCATTTGATCTTCTCGGAATGCTTTCTGGTTAACGTGCTGATCACTGTTACCGGTTTACCAATATCCATATTATCCAAAACCAACCCCAAACGAGACCAGAAAGTGATTATCTTATTATTGAACGTTAAATTATAGGCCAACTCGTGCCGGTAATTTAAGCCGGTTTCCAGCCTGGTATGGCCATCCGGAGAATAAAGCACCGAAGGCGCTGTATCTTGCGCATAACAACCAATTGTAGCAATTGTAAAAACGACAACGAAAAAAGACGATGCCGAATTACGCTTTTGTTTCAGGGGATTTAAAAGCATACGTTATCGGTGTAAATATTCAAAGTTATATTTATTGATGACAGATTTGCGATAATTACATACTCATCTTATCAAAATTCACTAAGCAAACTGGTTATTTTTATTGATAACGATCCGGACAATAGCCTTCCTTAAGAATCAGCTGATCGCTTTCGACAAAGAGAAACTCCTGACAACCAAACGAGTGGGTAACAGGAAACTTTGCACCTCTTTCGGTATGTACTTCGTCGATAACCGCCGATGTGACCATGGCAATATATTGGTGCCAACGGGACTTTTGAAGATAATAAATCAACTTATAAAAGTTTGAATTGATTTCTGTACGTTTATACATAACGTTCTGCAATAAATAAATGGGAATTGTAAAATTTTTTAAAAATATTATTGAAAACGCGCGTGGAGTTGAGCCGATACAAGAAGCGCACATTGTAAACGAAAACACACTCGCAGTCAGAGAACACATGATGGTCGATGTTGAAAAGTTTTATAAATTAAGGCTCATATTTGATCTTCATATCGTTGAATGTGAACGCATAGTTGAAGAGATTAACAATGCGCTGCAAGGAAGAGAATATGACGAATGCATTTCTTTTGATTGGGCAGATCCGGATCTTATATTAAATTATCCAAATGTTGAGTTATATGGAGAGATAACTTCCATGACCGAGTTTAAATCATTGCTGCTTGAATGGATCGATTATCGCGCAGGCTAAAACGGATGATAAAATTTCTTAGCTCAAAACCGATAAAACAAAAAAAGCCGCTAACTTAATAAGTTAACGACTTAAACTTTCAGTGCGGAAGAAGGGACTCGAACCCCCACGCCTCGCGGCGCCAGATCCTAAGTCTGGTGCGGCTACCAATTACGCCACTTCCGCATATTGGTTTTTTACAGGACTGCAAAGGTAAGCTAAAATTGCAAATACAAAAATGCAGCAGCAAAAAAATTGAAATTAATTGCTACCCCGGATTTGCATCTCAAGTACTAATTGCCTGAAGTATTCTGCAGCAAGCAACAAACGGCTGCCATACCACGAAAACATTTCACCATCAACCAAATGTATCCCGCTATCCGGAAATATACTTTTAAACTCATTTATATGCTTTCCTTTAAACGGGTATGGCTCTGAAGACAGCAATACAGCATCTGGCTTTAAATTTTGCATTTCAGCTAACGCTAATTCAGGATAACGTTCTTTTTCAATTATGTTTACAAAGCCACAGTATTGCAACATAACATTAATAAATGTCCCCGGCCCTGCCGCCATAAATGGTTTTTTCCAAATAAGGTAAACAACTTTTAAAGTTGTTTTGCAAGGCATCAAACCTGCAAAGTTTTCTGTTATACGGGCAATTAACACATCTGCCCGGGCTTGGGTATTGGTGATGCTACCAATGCCCGATATCATTTGTAAGGCATCGTGCAGGGTAACGATATCGCTCATCCAAACAGGATAGTGGTTCATCAGAAACTCTATTTGCGTTTGCTCATTTTCTTCCTTATTGCCTATAATCAAATCGGGGGTAAGACTTTGTATACTATCAAAGTTTAATTTCTTGGTTCCGCCAACTTTGGGTATCCGGTTTACTTTATCCAATGGATGGTTGCAGAATTTGGTAATACCAACAATACGATCACCCAACCCCAGATCAAACAATAACTCAGTTTGTGATGGTACTAACGAAATAATACGTTGCGGTGGATGCTTTATTTGAATTATACGGCCAAGTTGGTCGGTAAAGCTATGCATTTGTTAAAAGGCGTGTTTATCGCCACGTACTGAGTTCCATACCGTCAGAAAGATAATTTTCATGTCAAGTACAAACGACCAGTTTTCCAGGTACCAAACATCGGCCTCAACACGCTCAAGCATAGCTTCAGTAGTACGGGTTTCGCCCCGCAGGCCGTTAACCTGAGCCCAACCGGTGATGCCGGGCTTTAGGAAGTGGCGTACCATAAAACGATCTATTAACTGTGAGTACTGTTCGGTATGACTTATCATGTGTGGACGCGGCCCCACGACAGACATATGTCCGGTCAGCACGTTAAAAAACTGTGGTAATTCATCAATGCTGGTTCTTCTTAAAAAAGCACCTAATCTGGTAATACGCGAATCGCCCTTGGTTGCCTGTAATGTATCCGACTCTTTATTTACATACATACTCCTGAACTTATAACAATTGAACGGGCTGTTATCACGTCCTGATCGTTTTTGGACAAAAAGCACCGGCCCCTTACTTTCCAGTTTTATTAATATCGCCAATAATGGATATAACCAACTAAAAAGAAACACAATTACAAACAATGAAAATGCAATATCAAAACCGCGTTTAAGCCCACGGTTCAATAAATTCTCTAACGGTTCCGGCCTGATTGAAATAATAGGAATATTACCGAATGTTTGCAGGTAAGTATGTTTTTTTATGTATTCGTGATATTCAGGAACAATTTTAAAACGTACCAGGTTTTTATCGGCATCAATCATCAAACGTTCAATAACGTCATGTTGTGAATAGGGTAATGCGCAATATATTTCATCAACCTTATTAGTAAGCACATATTCCATGCAGTGTTGCGTATGCCCCAGGTAAAGCCCCTTCTCGGCTACGCGCTCCGGATTATCATCAAAAAAACCTAATAAATTATATCCCCCAAACGGGTTGTATCTAAAGTAAGTGCGCAGTTCATGTCCGGCTCTCCCGGCTCCAACAATAATTACATTGCGCGCATCCTTTAATATGCCGCGCCCCCGCCTCCTGATGTAAAGGAATGCTACTTTCCACGAGCCCAAAAAGAACCCAAATAACGCTATCGTGTAAAAAAGATATGATCGGGTTATGGAGTATCGCTTGGTACCGATTACTATTAAAATAGTAATGCAAATAAGGCTCAAAAACAACAAATAGGTTTGAAATACAGTTCTGAAGGTTTTTACCGAGTCTTTATTAAGCACATGCTCGTATAAACCGGTTATATTGGCTGATAGTAACCAGATGAGGTTAAAAACCAAAACTACAGGAAGATATTGTTTATTGTTTAAAAAAATCGTTACGGGTTTATCCAGGTAAACATAAACCAGCAACATAGATATATTCAACAGTAGGTAATCAACAAAAAGATTTATTGCCTTAAAAAATGTTGAGTATTTATTAACCATATAAACCTACAGCGCAATTACTAAGAGTAAGCTAAGGTACTATTAATTTAACGTTCTCCCAACAAGTCGCCAGCTACTTTTTCTTGATTTTTATGGAGAGATAACAGCATAATTGACATAAATTCAGGTCATATTTGTAATGATCTTGTATTTCCATCAATTATTTATATAGATCAAGTTCGGCTTCTATCATGTATCTGATAACATCTTCCATTGTTGCTTTGGCTTTCCATCCTAATTTTTTATGAGCCTTTGATGGATCAGATCTTCCCGTTTTCAAATCAGTAGGACGCATAAGTTCATTATTAATAACTACATATTTATCAGTGTCTAACTTTAAATAGTCAAATGTTACATTTATAAACTTTCTCAAAGAATTTGTAGTGCCCGTCGAAATCACAAAATCCTCAGGCTCATCCTGTTGCATAATCAACCACATAGCTTCTACATAATCTGGCGCCCAGCCCCAATCACGTTCTATGTCAATATTGCCTAATACCAGCTTCTCATCGCTTCCTCTGTATATACGCACGGCGGTACTGATAATTTTTTGAGTAACGAAGCGTGCTGGTCTTAATGGCGACTCGTGGTTAAATAAAATGCCAGTACATGCAAACAATTTATAAGCTTCACGATAGTTTGCTACCTCCCAAAAAGCGGTTGCCTTTGCAACGGCGTAAGGGCTTCGAGGCCTGAATGCTGTATCTTCATTAGCCGGCAAGTTACCGGTATCGCCAAAGCATTCGCTTGAGCCGGCATTATATAATTTAATTTTTTGAGCAGAGAAACGGATAGCTTCTAATAAATTTAACGTGCCAACACTGATGCTTTCTAAAGTTTCTACAGGTTGTTCAAACGACAAACCGACTGATGTTTGCCCTGCCAGGTTATAGATCTCGTCAGGTCGTATACGCATTATAGTTTGCAATGCGCTTCTAAAATCGCAAATATTTATAGATACAAATTCAATTTCATCTTTAATGCCGAGCCTGACAAGATTTTTGAAGGAGGAAGCCTGTGCATCTCTTGAGCCGCCATAAATTTTATACCCTTTGCTTAATAGTAACTTTGATAGGTAAGCTCCATCCTGACCCGAAACACCGCAAATTAATGCTTTCTTCATTTTTTATACGATTCTGTAAAAATAAATTAGATTTAACCCGACGCGCATCTAAGAATCAAATCGATCCACAATTAATTATCGTCGTAGAACGTTCCAAGATATGGTTATTTTGATATTACATCAAAAAGAGAATTGTGCTTGATGACTTATACTGAAAAAAACGTATATCGTCCTTCAAAACAGGTCGTCAACAGCCGAACATAATATGTGGCCCACCAGTATATGCATTTCCTGTATACGCGCAGTAATCGTGCTGTCAATAATGATATTCACATCGCATATTGATTTCATTGCCCCTCCGTCATTTCCGCTAAAGCCTATCAGTTTACATTGTTTTAATTTACCCGCATTAAGCCCATTTATAACATTTGTACTGTTACCACTTGTTGATATACCTATCAACAGATCGCCTGGTTGCGCCAAGGCTTCAACCTGGCGCGAAAACACCCTGTCAAAGCTATAATCGTTACCAATAGACGTTAGTGCTGATGTATCTGTAGTTAAAGCGATGGCGGGTAAACCGATACGTTCCTTTACAAATCTTCCGGTAAACTCGGCTGCAATATGTTGTGCATCGGCGGCACTACCGCCGTTGCCAAAAAGCAATATCTTATGTCCGCTTTGTATAGTTTGGGCAAGCAACTCAATTGACGCATCAATATTGCTTATTTGATGTTTTTGGGTCAGAAGCTTTGAAACCTCAATATGATCGTGAATTTGCTGCAAAATTTTTGTTTCGCCCATTATTAGTCGGTAAAATTTCAGGCTGCAAATATAGCTATTTATATCTGTGATTAAGGATACGGACGTATAAAGCGGTTATTATACATTAACTGCAAGCGGGACGATTTCTTTATCGTACTCCTCAAATATTGAGTTATTGCTTTTGTATTCAGGAACTATCTCCTTCATCTTTTTAACAACCTTCTCATCCTTAAATAATTGCGATAAAGTAAGCAATTCGTTAACACTTTGATTTACCTTCTCATAGGATTGCTTGCGTATTTTTGCAATCATGATTTTTTCATGGTGGGTAGGCATTGTGTTTTCAGAGTCATTTAATAATTCCTCGTACAACTTTTCGCCCGGACGTAAGCCGGTAAAAGTGATTTTGATATCCTGATCTACAATAAAACCCGATAAGCGGATCATCTTTTTCGCCAAATCAACAATTTTAACGGATTTACCCATATCAAACAGATATATCTCACCGCCGCATCCCATCGATCCGGCTTCTAAAACTAACCGGCAAGCTTCCGGTATAGTCATAAAATACCGGGTAATTTCGGGATGTGTAACTGTAATTGGCCCACCCTTTTGTATTTGCGCCTTAAAACGCGGTATTACAGAGCCATTAGATCCTAATACATTACCGAACCTTGTGGTGATGAACTTTGTTTTGACGACATTGCGATCATTACCATGCAAAATACTAAGCTTACCATTGCCGTTTGGATATGCGTTTACGAGTGACTGAACATACATTTCGGCAATTCGCTTAGATGCACCCATTACGTTTGTAGGATTAACGGCTTTATCGGTCGAAATCATTACAAATTTATCAACACCGTACCGCATTGACAGGTCGGCAACGGTTTTGGTTCCTAAAATATTAGTATTTACCGCCTCTGATGGGTTATCCTCCATCATCGGAACATGTTTGTATGCTGCTGCATGATATACATAGTCGGGACCATACGTTTCAAACAAAAGCTCCATGCGTTCTTCGTTTCTTACATCCCCAATAAAAGCAATAAAGTTATCGGCATTTAAACTATCTTGTAATTCGAGCGATAGTTCGTGAAGGGCCGTTTCTGCAATATCATTTAAAACTATAAGTTTCGGGCTGTATTTAAGTAGTTGCCTAACCAGTTCAGAGCCTATTGAGCCGGCCGCACCAGTTACCAATATAGTTTTTCCATGTATCTGACTATCAATTAACTCATTATTAACGTTAATTGAGTCACGCTCAAGTACATCTTCTATTTTTATATTTTGTATTTGACGGGTATCTATTTGTCCATTTATCCAATTGGTAATTGGAGGTACATTTAAAACCTTCACGCCGTTATTTAAACAAACGTCAATTATCTGGTTTTTTAAGGCTACAGAAATTGAAGCATCCGCAATAATTAAATCACTGATTTTTTCGCTGGCAATAAGTTTTTCTAACGTTTTTAAATTGTGAACTCTTACATTGTCTACCGTTTTCCCGCACTTCGTTTCGTCTTCTTCCAAAAAGGCAACAGTGTTCATGTTCAAATCAAGTTGATGATCAAGCGTCCGTTTTGTATTTACACCAGTTTCGTTGGCGCCATAAATGGCTACTTTACGTTGATTGAGTTTTAGATTTTTTATATAAACAAAAGAATATTTAACCAAAGCACGATACGTAATTAATAACAAAAAGCTGCTTAGCCCCGAAATCACCAAAATTACTGCTGGTATTGTTGCTTTTATTTCATGGCGTACAACTGTCTCGCCAAGGGCAAAAACAGCAATGTTACTAAGGAATATAGCGAGCAGTATTCTGAAAGAATCCTGGGTGTTTGAATATCTAACTATACCGGCATAAGTTTTTACTACGGCAAAAACTATACAATTGATACCCAGATACAATAATAAGCTTACTTTAATACCCGTAAAATCAAGCTTATTTGAATCAAAATTATTGCGTACGAGATAGGCAAATACTAAAGAGACGGAACAAAAGGATATATCGATAAGAAATATAATCCAACGCGGTATAACGTTAATTCGGTTGTAAATATTCTTCATAGTTGAATTTTAAAGCCCACTCCCATTAAACTAAAAAAACAGGTCAGGGTTTAATTTACCTTACAAAGTAAGCGTATAATTAATTTATTTGCAATAAATAACCGGTTATTTAATATATTATTAAGAAGCTTAGTAACAACAATAGTTTCTAAACAATGGTTTTTATTTTTAGTTTTCTTTTTTTCTAAAAAAAACTTCACTGTATGCTCTGATACAGGTGTATAAAAATAAAAGCAGGATAATTAGGAATCCGAAACAAAAATAAGCTTCTTTTTTTATTATACATAGAATAAAAAAATTGATCGCAATTTGCACTCCCCCATACAACACAGATACAACTAAATGGGGTTGCTTGTGCTGATTAACTAATACCTGATACAAGTGCATCCGGTGTGCTTCAAATATGTTTTCTTTTCGCACAGCTCTGATCAATATTGTGCTAATCGAATCAACACCATATACACTAAGCATGAAGGCATAACAAGGCTGAGACGTTTCGATAATTAGCTTGATGAGCAGGAAACAGGCAATAAACGCAATTGATATGCTACCAACATCGCCCGCAAAGCAAACGGCGGTCTTCCGGCAATTAAAAAAAAGAAAAACTACCAGGCTTATTATCAAAACAATGAGCATTGAATCTTCAATAAACTTAAAACGGTATTGATTGATCCACAATAAGCTGCCCATTAATACCAGGCTATAGATGCCGGTAATACCGTTTATGCCATCCATAAAGTTATAGGCATTAATTGTACCTATCACCATAATATAGGCCGTAACGGTAACCCACCACGGCATGGTAAACAGGTGCAGTTGATAAAAGGCAAAACTTACAGCTACGACATGTACAGCCATCCGCACTCTTCTCGAAATATCCTTCAGGTCATCAATAAAACTAATCGCTGAGATCATCAAGACTCCGGCAACGAAAAATGGATATTGCATACCAAGTAAGAAAAACCATAACAATAAGGAAACCGGAAAAATTATTCCTCCGCCACGAATTGTTATTTGACTGTGGGAACTGCGATGGTTAGGTTTATCAATAATATTATATCGATCAGCTATTTTGAAGTAGACAAGCTCGGCCACGATCAATATAAAAAGAAAAAAGAAGGTCATTAATATATTCATAAGTTAAAGCATATAACAATGCCAGGTTAATTTTTTGCAATGGAAAAAATATAGCAAAACAAATCATTACGTATTCCTAAATGAATCGGCTGTGATCTTCAAACCCTGCAAAGTTGTTAAAGGTAATTGCTTGTTAAGCGCCTCCTTTAGTTTTTGGTTACCAACAATATAGCTTTCGGTAAGTTTATCCAGGCGTTCAGTGGTTAAAGGTAAACGCAAGCGATCTCCTATCCGCGCTAAAAAGGTTACAACCCCTTTCGGAACTTTCCATAATACAGGCTTCACATTTAACGATGAGGCCAGGATGGAGATAACCTCATTGGTAGATAAGGCTTCATCGTCTGCAATATGGTATATTCCTCCTGGGATATCGTTTCTGGAAATCAGTTCATTAATTACAAAGCACAAGTTTTCAACGCTTAAAAATGACCGCTTATTTTCAAATAGCGCTAACGGATATGGAAACCCTCTTTTAACAACCTTATACAATAAATTTAAGTTCCCTTTGTTTCCGGGGCCATGTATCATACAGGGGCGCAAAATGTAATATGATTTGCCCTGAGGCAACGGCTGTCGCATAATATATTCTTCAGCCATCAATTTCGATTTTCCATAATCTGTTTGAGGGTTAGGTGTAAAATCTTCCTTTAAAACGCCATCAACCGAATCAGCAACTGCTTTTACCGAGCTTATAAAAACAAATTTCGTGGCATTTGATAATAAAAATTCATCATACAGGTTTTTAGTTAGCTCATAATTTACATGGTAATATTCTTGCGAATGGGATACTTTCTTCAAATCATGTGCCTTGCCTGCAAGATGGATAATAACATCGGCAGTAGAGAGAAGCGCTGGCCGCAGCGCGTTAAGATCCTGACGGGTTATGGAATCACAATCAATTTCTTTAGATAGGTAGGCTAACAAATTCTGTCCTACAAAGCCTGAAGAACCTGTTAATAACGCTTTCATTAATTAAATTGATCTAATGTTTTAGCATTAATTAATTTTCTGCCTTTATTAAATATCCATCCCCATTTGTTAAAATAATGGAAGGCTGACTTTAAGTATATCTTAAATAAATGCCAACTTTTATTTGCCCCAGAATCATATTCATGATAGATGGATACTTTAGGAAAGTATACCGTGCGGTACTTCCCGGTGATTCTTCTTGATAAGTCCCAATCTTCAAAATACATAAAGTATTTATCATCGTACCCGCCTATTTCTTTAATGGCTTGTAAATTTAACAATGTAAAGCAGCCAGAAATAATTGGAGTGTTATATACCCTTTGAGGATGAACATCCCGTAATTCATACTTCGTTATAAATGCTTTGTATAAATTTGGTGGATATTTCACTTTTCTCCTTAATATCCAAAACGGGCTTGGTAATAGTTTGGGTAAGTATTGTATGGTACCATCTGGATACAATATTTCTGGCATCATACTACCAGTATCGGGGTTTGATTTCATGTAATTAACCATTGGGGTAATTACGTCGCCATCAAAATAAATATCGGGGTTAATAACAAAATGGTATTCCGATCCTTCTTTTATAGCCCAATCAATAGCAATATTATGAGCAGCACCAAAACCAAGGTTCGATGGATTATGGACATACTGAATGCGATCATCGATAACAACATTTCTTAGTTCATCTGTTGGTGAATTATCCACTAAATATAGTTTTACATAACAACCTGTAACCAAAAAACTACTAATAGTTTTTGTTAGAACTTCTGGAGGATTTTTATATAAGACGATTGAGCAGGTAATTTCAAAATTCATTTAATTTAATAACAAAGTGTATAAAGCTAGAGCTCTTTGCAAAATATGTTGCAGGCAATAGGTTAAAATTATAATGTAACCCAGGTTTGCGACTCAAAATTATATTTTTTTATAACTTTAGCAGGATTGCCTACAACGATCGAGTATGGTTCAATACTTTTGGTTACTACTGATGATGCCCCAATTATAGTGCCTGCACCAATACATGTACCAGGCATTATACATACTCCTTCACCTATCCAAACATTGTTTTCGATGATTACGGGCTTGGTTGAAAGTTTACGAAGAACAGGAGCAAGCAATGGGCTATCCTGATTTAAACCTGTATATGAGCCGTGATTAATATCGGATATGTATACTTTACTGGCTATCAGAACATTATCACCTATAATTACTTTTTCACCAGATGCGATATGTACATAATCATTTATTTGTACGTTCTTACCAATTTCGATACAATAGTTTTTATTATTATCAATAGGCTGGGCTTCTATTCTGCATCCAAAGCCTGTAGTGAAACCCTTACCTATTTTAATTCGATGTTTATTTCTGATATCAAATGGTAATCTGATTAATCGGGCTTGAGGAAAACAAAGCTTAGTAAATATAAATGACAATACCAACTTAATTCCACCTCTTATCCCGTATCGTTTATACATAAAATTAGTTTGATTAATTAGTTAATGGTTCTACCGAGAAAATAAAATATTATCTTTTATGATTTAGCCTGTATTTTAACAGTCTGATTTTTTGAGAAATTTTTATAATATGAGATCCAAAAAAAATTGACCTAAACCTGTTTATCACGTAATATTTATCAATTATCTTGTATAATGAGTTCTCTTTCCTGATCTGGTGCATTTCTTCGATCAATTGTTTTGCTCTAAGCGTACTAACCCCGCCAACAGAAAAATTACTTAGGATTTCATCAATTTTTACAAATTTAACTCCTGATAGTTTAAATCGAAGAACAAGTTCCCAGTCAAATACAATTTTGTACTTAACATTAAACGTTCCATGCTTTTCATACAAACTTGCAGGAACAAAAACGCTGGGATGATTTAGAACCATTCCTTTTTTTAAATTAAGTACACTCGGCACTTTCTCTATATAATAATTTTTACTATTGATGTGCACACGCATATCACCATAAAGAACAGCGACGGGGTTTTCAATATAAAATTTAACCACTTCTTT
>Ga0157372_10006224_pt1 | contig 12686 bp, 26 predicted proteins | sample C55metaG_FD_115307 | JGI IMG/M metagenome (GOLD analysis project Ga0157372, IMG submission 115307) | Corn rhizosphere microbial communities from Kellogg Biological Station, Michigan, USA - C5-5 metaG | ecosystem: Host-associated > Plants > Roots > Rhizosphere > Soil | place: USA: Michigan... | reverse complement strand
CGGCGATGAAGCAGCGAGGCTCAGGCTTTGCGACCTTCATTGCCGTCGGGGGATATTGAAGAAACGGGCGCATGGCGAGCACCAGAGTAACCAGCACTACAGTAACTTTCGTGCGGCCATTCATCCTGGATGGCTTCGGTGAACTGCAGCGGGCCGGCTCTTATATCGTCGATACCGAAGAGGAACTGATCGACGCCGTGTCGGTAGCCGGATGGAAACGAATTTCCACGGTCATTCAGTTGCACCGGCACGGAGGAATCGAATACGTGCCAATCGATCCCGACAAGTTGAGCGATGCTTTGAGACGTGACGGGGCGCAGCATGATCCCGCCGGGCCTGTATCCTCTGCATCGGCCAAGGGGCGGCATGATCGAGCCCGCCGGATGCTTGGGCTGCTACCACTCACCAAAGCACGTTGAAGGAGAACTTGTGAGGCTCCCATCAGCAACAGCCAAGGTCTACCCGGCGCGCCTGCGTCGAGCAGATGGATCGGCCATGACTGCCTCCCCGATGCCTATGCGCACGAACGATGCTGACGCCTATCGGCTCAGCCGCATCCATGCGGAGGGCTGGAATGCGGCACACCTGATTGACGCGAGCGCTTTGGATAAACTGGATGCGGCGCAGATCGAAATCCTGAATCCGTATGCGTGCGATCCCGAACGGACCCGCTGGAGCACAGGCTTCACGAGCGCACTGGCGCACTGAACCTCGCGAGGACGCCGCCGCGCAACGTCTCTAGGCCCCGCTAATTTTCAGTCTGTTCACACTCGCGCAGCTATTGTGGCGCACAGCTTGTCGAACATCCCGACCCTTCGTCTCGAACAGGCCCCCACATTCGGCACGCGCCCCAAGGCGCCAGACCCACAGTGGCTGATCAAACCAAAAACCTTTCGACAGCGCGTCGCCAAATACTTCCGCCAAAATCAAACGCCCGCGGAACTTCGCATGTGGCGACGGTTGTTTTTGTGGCGGCGTTAGACCGGCCGTTGGCTGGAAAGTGGTAGCCGTGAACATCGTCACTGCCGCTCAAACAGCACCGAATCTGTTACAAATGCAGAGATGCATGCGCGACGGTCCACATGCGTTCATGGCTTCGCTGTCACACAATGTGTACCTAACGGCCTCTGCCGTTCCCAATACAACTCGGAAGTTTTTTCCCGACATGGCAATGGTCCTTTTCATCGCGAATCGGTACTTCTAAACTAATCGGGGCCTCGCATGGACGGATGCTGCGGCGACGCACCGGGACCCCAATAGCCGAGCGGCGCGTGCGCCAAGGCCTCATTTGCCACGGGTAACGTCACTGCGCCAAAGAGCCTGGTAGCATCGAAAAATTTCTCGCTTTTGCCGAGCGGCGCTTCCTGAAGCACGTTGAAATATGTTCGGCGGCAGACGACGAAATAGCCAACGCCCGCCTGCTGCTGCTCGACAAGCGTACGCAGCTCTCTGGAAGACAACACAAGATCGGCGCTGAGCTTGAGTTCCTCGCCCGCAGTCATCTGATGCTCAAACGTGCACCGGAACTCCCCCGTCACATAGTCGTTCGAATACACGCGTGAGCGCGGCTGGCATGCATCGCAGTGCGACCCGCGGCCGGCTGTTCCAGAACATCGGGCTGAGGCCGCGGCGGCTATGTGGGATGGATTGAGAAGATTTAGCTAAGGAGCAAAGGGCCCGTAGGCGACGGCGGCCTTTTCTCATTGTCTGGAGCCTCTCTAATAGCAATACTTGCTACGGATAACGCGGCGGCCTCTACCTGGAATCGCGCACCATGGCAACGAAACCCAAGCCTGCATTCGACCCTCGCAAATTTCTCGCCAAAGCAGACCCCGGCAGGACCATTTCCACATATCGAAAGCAACAGGTGTTGTTCTCGCAGGGCGAACCTGCGGATGCCGTGTTCTATATCCAGAAGGGCAAGGTGAAGATCACCGTCGTCTCGGAACGCGGGAAGGAAGCTGTTGTCGCGGTCATGGGCGCCGACGAATTTTGCGGAGAGGGATGCCTGGCAGGTCAGCCGCGGCGGATGGCGACGGCCTCGGCAATGACCGAATGCGAGATCATGCGATTGGAGAAGGCCGCGATCCTCCGGGTCCTGCATGAGGAGCCCGCATTTTCCGAGATGTTCCTCTCACACCTTTTGACACGAACCATCCGGGTTGAAGAAGACCTCGTCGATCAGTTGTTCAATTCAAGCGAAAAGCGGTTGGCGCGTGCGCTCCTTTTGCTGGCCAACTTCGGCAAGGAGGGACGACCGGAGCCGATCATCGCCCCGGTCAGCCAGGAAATGCTGGCAGAGATGATCGGTACGACCCGATCCCGCGTGAGCTTCTTCATGAACAAGTTCCGCAGATTGGGCCTCATCAGTTACAATGGCCACTTGCAAGTCCACACGGCATTGTTGGGTGTCGTTCTGCACGAACATCCGCAGATAGCCGCCGACCGAGAATGAAATAATTTCTGCGGCGTAAGTCGCCTCGCATTATTCGCCATGCAACCGGGTTATGTGAACAGGTTGAGCGAACCGCCTAAGAAACGCGGGCGGTATAGGAAGGCAGCGGACCAGGAGCTGAAGCCCACTCCGTCGCCTTCGCCCTGGTTCCACGCCAGACAAGCTTGTTCGCAACACTGACCATAAGAGTGGCGTAGGGACTTGGCATCGTGCTTACCGCACGTTGGAGCGCGTGCTGATCATCCTTACACTGAATCATCAGCATCCGGATCATGTGACCGGCCTCATTCGTGTAGCGTAACGTGTATGTTTTAGTCATTTTTGCACCCATCGCTATTCGGAGCGGGAGCCATGCAGGTCTTGAATCGCGCCTTGAAGGTCTCTCAATCGCCGGATGCCCAAACCCCTGCCGGCGACAGTCCAGACCGTAGAACTTCGCGGCTATGCAGACTGAGCTACTTTGCTCATAAAGGCGCTTGTTATCCAATCTAGCGTTCGCGCGACAGAAAACGAGGGCGATTGCTTCTGTATTCGTGCTACAATGAGACATAGTTGTGCCAATATAAGACTTAGCAAAGTATAGAATTTTCTGTTCACTGAACAAATGCTGATTATGCAAGAGTTTTATTGATGCACTGTGCAATTATGACCAGTTCTGGTCTTGAAGCAGCATTAGACCTACCCAGCGTCACGCGTGTGGAGTTGCGATCATCGCGACCGGACAACGCTGAGATGCTATGAAGAAAGGTGTTTCCATGAATACGCGTGTGAAGTCTGATCGCGGGGCCAAGCTGCTTGGCAGTGTGTCGCTACTGTCAGCCCTTTTGCTTTGTGCGCCCATCGCATACGGCGCGGGTGTCAGTAACGACAATGCCTACGAGCTGCTAAATCGTGCCACTCCGATGTCCGAGGGGGCTGCACAGGGCCACTTCAACTGCCGGGCAAGCGCTCTGCGGCTCGATCTGCCGCTTGGACTGGAGGTAGAGCCTCTGACAGCCAACCCTCCCAACAATCCGTGCCGACAGGATTCTGAGTCGCTTCTGTCGTTCGGACACGATCTGGGCATAGGCACGGGCACCCTGATCGCCAAGACAAACGATGACCCTCAGGATCTGCACTCTCTTGCGAAAGTGCAGAAGCTGAAGCTTACGAACTTGCTGGACCTAGTGAATTTGACCGCAAGGGTGATACGCGCCAACGCCCACGTCACCGCCAACGCCAACGGCAAGTGCAGGCTGCAAAGTAGCTCCGCGCTCGTAGGTGCGGTCATCCAGGGGCAGCGGTACGACACGCTGAATACCCCGCTGGATATCGACATCAAGGCGCTGGGGCTTGTGGTGGCAAAGCTTCATCTGAACGCGACGCTTGGCGGGAAACATCCCACAATCGGTAACCCCGACCCCACAAGAATCACACAGCGAGCAGTCTGGCTTGAGGTCAAAGACCCTGTGTTACAACTCACCTTGACCAATTTGATCGTCGGTGAAGCGAGCGCGGGCACGGTGGGCAAGCCTTGTAAGTAGAAACGGAGCACCGTTTTCGTTGGCGCTCTCAAGGCGGAAGACTGGATAGTCAATCGAAGTAGCTATTGAACATCAGGGTCCCGGAGAACGGGGCCCTGATGGACGTGCTAGAAAATATCAATCTTTACCGTGTTCGCAACGCTCGATTCGCAATTCAAAATTATCAAAGGCACCGATGAAAGTTTTGCGCGTGATCTATAGGCAGGGCTCGTTCGTTCGATCGATTTCTTGCGAGAGCCTTAAGCAAGCGACCGTGAAGGCCATTTGCTTGAGGACGCACCCGGGCGTCTCTGACGTGCGGGTTCAGGACGAGGCTGGCAGCACGGTCTTGCATGGCGATGATCTGGAAAATCTCCGCGCCTAACTGACTTATTCAGGCCACCAGGGACCACTCGGCATCGTAAGACTCCCGTCCCTGAATAACGGCTCCTGATTAACCTCCGTTATTTGTCCGCTGGCCTGCGCAAATTTCAAATACGATAGACAATTCGACCGCACAAATGATCTTTCTCCTATGTTGAAAGTCATCACGAACACTAGGCGTGGAAGCTATGGATAAACTGCTGTTCCAAGCAATCGAGTTCGGATGCTACAGAGGGGCGCCATAGCGGTGGAGCTTAGACATCCTCTCTTTTCCGCATAAGCACACTCGCCCCACCAGCTAAAGCAGGGGGAACGACAACGAATGCGAGAGCGGCAAGTCCGTATAGCTGGAGGGTCGAAAGCTGGCCTATGATAGTCTGAAGTTGGATCATTGATTGCACTCCTGAGGGGCAGAGCGGGAGCGCTGGTCACTCGTAGGTGCCTTGTTCGTCTCTCAATCGCGGATAATGCTCGAATCCCTGTCAGCGACGAACGGTGTTAGCAGGTGCAACATACAGCGGCAAGTTATCTGGCGGCGCAGCCTAGCATTGATCGACACTTCGAGCGGCTTCTATTTCCAGCCCCCTCGTCCTGCGATGACACGTGCCTGCGGCCGGACCGCACGGTGGCGGAACATTCAGGATATCGGCGCTTTACCTGACGTGGGCTCGCGAAGGGGCACACGAGGATTTTTCTAAAATGAATAAGTTTATGATGTCGGCAAGCGCCATTGCGCTATGCCTCGGTTCGTCCATGGTCTCTGCGCAGGATAGCGAAAAGACGACGACAACGGTCAGTTCGCCGTCCGGAATGACGGAAACCACCACCACAAAGACCAGCGACGGCTATAAGCGGTATGTGCGCACCATCACCGCGACCAAGCATTACAATACAGACGTCTTCATGGGCCCTCCGGGCTATGTCTACACCCGCTACACGATTGGCGACCGCGCTCCATCAGCATTGCTTGGTGGGCATTACACGCTGGTGAAATATTCGAGTTATGGCCTCGAATCGCCACCAGCCGGCCTCACGTGGATTCGTACCGGCGACGATGCGCTGCTCGTTGACGCAAAGACCGGCGAAGTCGTTCAGACTGACTACAGCCTGTTCTCAAACTAGTCATCGTTTTACGAAATTGGCGCGGCGCTGGACTAACCTCCAGCGCCGTCTGCTTGAACTACAGCACAGGACGCGTCAGGGGCACGACATATGAAAGCCGCAGCCCCAAACAAACCCGTATATGAGCCAGACGACGAAACCCGCGGTCATGACCACTATCGCCCACATCCCGGGGGTGTTCAGTCTCATTGCGCTGATCTCCGAGGCATTCCCTTCGCCATTGTCTCAAAAGAATCCGAGGTACCAGAACGACAACGACAGCAATTGCAAACAGTCATTCCGCCATCCGGCCGCTTGTGTCGTCCTTCATGATGCGCAGGGCTTATGCGGCAGCTCGCTGTCCGTGAATACGTCCTGATAACCCGGCAGATCGTCCTTACGCCTCATTCCCACGCTTCATACTTGCTTTGACGCCGTGCAGCTTCCGGAAAACGACTCGGGGCTGCCGACGCAATCTGCGGGCTAGGGCTTCATCGTGGTAGCCGTGAATGTCGTCGCTGCCGAGTAGGTTGCGGGCTTCCGCTTCCGTGCCGGCCGCCACAGCGCGGTCATAGAAGCCGTATTGCGCTCTGTAGACGCGGAGATCGGTTTTGGCTGTCATGGATAGGGAAGACATGGCAGGATTTCAGCGGCGCCCACGTCCCTAACGCTAAGTAACTTGCGACGGGATCGATCTAATACATGCGAACCAGTTTCGTGTATTGAGAGCTCCAGTTTCGTGTACTGAGAGCTATTGATGAAATCGAGCAATTGCTGCCCATCTTTTGCTCGCCTGCGGTGCCGCCTAGGTACATTCGTTCGGTCTCAGCATCTTTTGCTGGCCGGGCGGCGCCCATAGCGTGTAGCCTGAGTATTTGGGGGGCAGGTCCATGGCGCGGATTACGCGAGAGATTAGCGTTTTCATCGTTATTGTATTCCTCCTTAGCCTCATTCCAGAAGCCATCATGCTGTTCAGCAGCAAAGGCTTCATGGCTGCCGATTTCAGCGGAGTGACCCTTCTGATGTGGTGTCCCGCATTGGCGGCGTTCATCACCGCTGCCCTCTTCAAAATCGACATCGCGACGTTCGGTTGGGGTTGGCGTCCGGTCAAATATGAATGGCTCGGCTATGTGCTGCCCTTCCTCTATGCCCTTCCGGTCTACGTGCTCGCGTGGTTGTTGTTCAAAAATTCCTTCGCCTACGATGAATTCGCCAAAGGGAAAGCGGCTTTGTGGGGTTTTGTCGGGTGGCCCAACCTCACCACATGGCTAATTTCATTTCCCGGAATGGCGACCATCGGTGTCATTGGCGTGGTCGGTTCCGCGCTGGGCGAGGAGATCGGTTGGCGCGGATTCTTGCTCCCGCGGCTGACGACACGGTTCGGCTTCACGGTCGGGTGTCTGGTGAGCGGTATAGTGTGGGCGGTCTGGCACTATCCGGCGATCATCCAGGGCGGGTATGGTGCAGGGACCCCGAAAAGCTACGAACTGTTCTGCTTTACCGCCATGGTTGTGGCATCGGCCTTCGTGCTCGGCTGGCTGCGGTTAAAATCGCAGAGCCTTTGGCCTTGCGTCATGCTGCATGCAGCCCACAACAAGTTCATCCAAGATATTTTTGAACCGATGACTGCACCGAAGGGACCGGTTCTCTACCTCACGACAGAATTTGGCATCGGCCTGGCTGTGACAACCGCAATTGCGGCCATCTGGTTCTGGAGTCGGCGGAACGAACTACCGGGGTCTGGAGGGGCAGTGGGGAACGAGGGATTTCACATCTGACGCCGCTACTTACTGAGCAAAGAATGCCGCTGACGCGCTATAAGGCTTGGATCAGTAATCATTCAAATCTACGAACCGGCGCTCTCGTTCTCCGAGAACGGTTCCAGCTTTATCGCTGCAGGCGGCCAGGGAATAAAATATCGCGAGCCGTCTTTCTCTGGGTTCATCCATACTCCGCCGTCTTCCCTGATTTTGGCGAGTGCTGACTCATACTCGCTCTGCTTCAAACGGACTTCAAATTGCAGATTGCGATGCTCTCCCGGAGCGGGGCTAAATGTGACTGAGAATAGGGTCAGCGTGCAATGGATGTCATCCGGACCTTCGGGCGTCGTGGGTTTTGCAAAATCCAGTACTTCGGCCATCAGCTACCCCTTCGTGTGCCGCTCGATATGATAACGCACCAGAGGGCATTTCACACTGCGGCGACAATTATAATGATAGGCCCAAGTGCAACCGCGGACCGGTCCATTTGCTCATTTCAGGCCAGATAGAGGGCGTTCCGGAAGGCGTAGAACAGAACTGTCCCTTGCAAGCGAACGGTCCGCGAAGGCGGATGGGAGGCGGTTTCGTTTTGCTATCTTCCCCGGCTTGTTCAGAAACTTGTCCAAGTGCATATCACAGCCGAGCGGCTTGGCGAAGCTTCAAATGAACCAGCATCATTGCTTTCATGGTGCTTGCTGATTCTGGGCTCGGGCTTGGTCCGCGCGCGATCATTGCTGCTCACCGGCGCGGGCAGCGTGAACCGTCGCGAGAACATATTACGCGCGACTTAGGTACATGATCTTTCATCCAGCGAGTCGGTCAGGCGTAGCGAGATGCGATCCGCAGCAGCAATCAGAGTTGTATCCGGAGCATTGGCAAAGCGGCTGGTGATGCCGCTGTTCCAGAACATTGGGCTGACGCCGCGGCGGCCGTGTGGGATCGCCTGAACAAGCCTTTGCGTAGAACTGAGAGGCCCGCTGAAAACGGCGGCTTTTTTGGCCCCAAGTTTGGCTTCAGCGGCTACCGCTCACTATTTCGCTTCCCGTAAAGCGCGAAGGCGAAGTCTCCGCCTTCGTCAACGGGAATGCAGGTCGTCGTTGTCGTGAAGTCCGTGCAACCAGTGGCAAAGCCATCCCCCGGATTGCGCCACAGAGAGGCCGTTCGATGGACGGTGTTATTCGTAATCCACCCCCACTCGCCACCTTCAAAATAGATTGTGTTGGCCTGCACGGCAACAAAGTAGGCACCTTTCTTCAACTCCACCCTGCATTGGATGTACTCTGATCCGAGGTCGAACTGGGTGTCGTAGCGGTAGCTGGCATTGGGGCAGGCCTTCACGACCGCACCGATCTTCCCCTTCTTGCTCGTATAGAAAGTGACGTTGAAGGAATCATTAGAACGGCTGCCTTCGAAGTAGATTCCCGCGACATAGACCTCGGTGACCTTCCAAGTTTGGCCAGCCGGCACCCTGAAATCATCCGCTGCTTCGGAGTCATAGCTGTCGAGTTCGGTTTCGAAATTTTCCGCGCGGATGGCTTGCGGATTGTCGGCTTCGCTTTGATCGTACAGCAACTTGGCATCGCGGTGTGGAAAGAGGATAGCGTGCTTGGAGTACTGCTTGACGCTCAGAGTAGGATGAACAGGGTGAGCGCCCGCTTCATTGGTCGCCACCATCACAAGCGCCGCCGAGGCCGCCAAAAGCAGTATCTTCGACATTGAAAAATCCCTTACGTCCCGGTGCAGGGAAATCCTGTTCGCTCCCGTCAGGGTACCGTCATTTTGGGGGATTTGCTATTCGCACCACTCGCGCCGCTACGTTCCACCACCTCGCAACAGCGGTAGAGGCCCGCTGGCGACGGCGGGCCTCCGTTACTATCCCTCAGGACCGGCGCAGTCCCACGCCGGAATGTGCTGCGTCCCGCTACTAAATACGCCGCTCCCGCGGAACGCCTTAAGGGACGCAACGTTGACCTTCCGGTGTTCTGCCGAGTGACAGCGCATCTAGCCGAATGACAGCGCATCTAAACGGGAGACGACCATGAGGACTTTCATCTGCTTGGCCCTGGCACTGATGTGCTGTTCTGGACCCGCCGCCGCAAGCAACACCTCGCAGACCGAAAGAGACGGAACCGTTATCGCCAGGGCTTTGTCACCGCCCGGAGGACTGGGGTGGCAGCCATACTTTATCTACACGGTTCCGCCAGGGAAGAACCTCATCTACACTAATCAGTGTCCTGACGACGCTCCGAATGCTGTAAATGGGGCGTTCTACGCAAACCTTCCTGCAAGGGCGGGGTTATCTCTCGTTTCAAATTTCCGCCCTGGGAGAGATCGAACGAAATGGGAGTGGATCATAGATTGGCCATCTGGTGCGCCGGCCCAATCGAAGATTTCTTTCAGCGTGTACTGCATCCAATAAGGCTGGCAAGCTGCCGTCACGAACTTCACCGCACCAGCGGCCAGATCCCGCAGAACGCCATCCACACGGCCATCAGGCCCGCTACTGCCCGCAGGCGGCACTTGCCAGTCCTCGCGATGTATACGGGCCGAATAGCCCCTTCTTTCCGGTAGCGCGGGCGAGCTGGGCGTTCCCGCGCGCCCCCAGCGATGAGGCGGAGGCAAAGAACAGTGTGAGCGCGATTGCGATGTGCGTGTGCCGTCCCTAGATTCTCACCATGTGCGGACGTGCAAAGCTCCCAACGGACTAGTCGGAAATCAAGATCAAGCTGCGGTTCGATGATCGCTGGCCGGCACCCAATCTGAACGCATCGTGGAACATCGCGCCTACCAACCCGATGCTCACCGCGGTGCTCGATAAGGAGAGCGGAACGCGCCAGCCGGCGCTCATGAAATGGGGCCTCATCCCCTTCTGGTCGAAAGAAGAAGATGAAGCACCCCACGTTCAACGCCATAGCCGAGACGGTCACGAAGTTGCCGACGTTCAAGAATGCCTGGGAGGCAGGGCGCCGCTGTCTGGTGGTGACGGATGGCTTCTATGAGTGGCGCAAGGGCGACAAGCAGCCGTTTGCGATTGCCTGCGCAGACGGGCTCACCGTCATGGCTGGCCTGTGGGAGAAATGGAAATCGCCAGAGGGCGAGAAGATCAATTCCTGCACGGTGATTACGACCGCGGCGAACGAGCTAACTCGGCGGTGTCAGTCATGTCGGTTTCCGAATTCGTGCAAGGGATCCAAAATAAGGTCCCGGAATGGAGTTGTCATCCGAGGCCAGGAACACAAGGTTGAGGGCTCGGGTGACAGTCGGGCAGCCATCCCTGACTTCTGATGATTCTGGATTTGGATTGTCTAAGGACGCAGACTCTCAGAAAGCCCCTTCCAGTGGCTGCGCGGGCGCACCCTGTACGCCGCTGCGATTGCACAATTGCAAAGGCCCCCCTTGAAGCGTCTTGAAGACAGCCGCGAAATAAACAATGACAGAGCCGATGTCCGGCAGGATCGCAGTGACATGCGGAAGGATCGCCAGGACAATCGCGAAGACAGAGACGACGCACGCCACAACGATGGCGACAGCCACTAATGTTTCCCAGCGGCGCAGCCGCCGCGCATTGTCTGAGGAGATTTGGACAGCGTCGCGCGGGTCGAGCGGAGCGTCTTGGGGAGGAGACGGCGATGAGCATCAAGATTCAGGTCTTGCGAGCTTCATTGCTGTCGGGGAACCTGATTGGAGAAATGACCGATGGCGACAACCAGAGTGATCAGCACCACAGTAACTTTTGCAAGGCCATTCATACTTGATGGCTTCGAGGGACTTCAGCGTCCTGGCTCTTATGTTGTCGATACCGAACAGGAGCTGATCGATAGCCCTTCGGTGACCGCATGGAAGCGTATCTCCACGTCATACGGCTGAACCGGCACGGTGCAACCGAATACCTCCCGATCAGCCCCGATCAGTTGACCGAAGCTTTGAGTCGCGATGGGGAACAACACAATCCTGCCGGGCCCGTTGCTCCACATCGTCCAAGGGGCGACACGATCGAGCCCGCCGCATGCTTGCGCTGCTACCGCTCTCCAAAGCGCGTTAAGGGGATAAGCAGGTGAGCGCCCGATCAGCACCAGCCAAGGTCCGCACTGCGCGCCTGCGTCAGGTAGATAGATCGGCCATGACTGCCTTCCCGATGTCCACGCGCACGAACGATGCTGACGCCTATCGGCTCAGCCGCATCCAGACGGAGGGCTGGAACGCGGCCCGCGGGATTGCCGCGAGTGCGCTGGATAGAGTGGACGGAACGCAGATCGAACTTCTGAATCCGTATAAATCAGATCCCGAACGGATGCTCTGGAGCACAGGCTTCAGAAGCGCGCTGACGTATTGAGTGTCGCCAGGGGGCTCCGCGTGGCACCCTCTTCTCCACCGAAAATTTGAAATTTAGTTATAGCCCCGCTCGAACTGGGTGGCCTCGACGTCCTCAAGCCGCCTGTCTGCATCGTCTTTCAGGGCTTTGGCCCGGATCAAGGCGTGCCAAAGAGTTTCGTCATCCACATCGACTTCGATTTTCGCATCTTTCGCGGACATTTTGGCTCTCCCATTCGTCGCTGCCGGCATACGCCTACCGGGTAGCCGCCTTCGACCGCCCGGTAGTGCGATACGCTGGGTCCAATCACGCGGCGCGGGCTGTGCTCTCGCGACCGACGAGGATGTGCTTCACCTGCTTTTTCGCGTCGAGGCGCTTCGCGAAGGCGATGGTGAGAACGCCATGTTTGAAGGACGTGGTCGCCTTCTCCGGGTCGATTTCGGATCCGAGCTGGATTGATCGCTCGAACTTGCCGTGCGAGCGCTCGTTGTAAACCGAGCCGTTGCTGTCGCGCTTCTGCTCGCCCTTGATCGTCAGCACGCCATCGCGAAGGTCCACCGAGACATCCTTCTCATCGATACCAGGCAGCTCCGCCAGGACCTTGATGTCCTTCTCGGTCTCGCTGACCTCGATATCGGGCCAGCGTGTCGAAGCGCTCGAACCGAAGATCGGCGAAGGATCGAAATCGTGCAGGAATTCATTGAACAGGCGGTTCATCTGGCCGTGAAAGGCCATGAATGGGTTGGCTTCGGCGGAATAGCGGCGCGCGCCATTGCTGCGGTTCCACGGATAAACGCCTTTGCCTTCCATACCGGAGGCTAATGTCGTTTGATTGTACATGTGCGTTCCTTTTAGGATGACGCCAAGAATATGGCGCTGTTGAACACGTAATCATCTATTGTCCGCCCGCAATGTATTTCGCGTTTATATTAATGTAATACTGGCAATTCACCGCGTAATCATGCGGCCTCTTTTGATTTTCTTGCGAGCGAAAAAGACGATCAAAACGGGCCTCCGATCCAGCCGGCCAGACTTGCGGCTTGCCAGGCAATCGCGGCAGCCACGAGCAACAGTATCAGAATGATGAAAAGTGTCGCGGAAAGCAGGGCGCCGTCTTCCTCAAGGTAGGCGAACGCGAGCAAGACGATTGTCAGTCCGGGAGGCACGTTGCT
>Ga0157372_10006221_pt1 | contig 12688 bp, 6 predicted proteins | sample C55metaG_FD_115307 | JGI IMG/M metagenome (GOLD analysis project Ga0157372, IMG submission 115307) | Corn rhizosphere microbial communities from Kellogg Biological Station, Michigan, USA - C5-5 metaG | ecosystem: Host-associated > Plants > Roots > Rhizosphere > Soil | place: USA: Michigan... | reverse complement strand
TTCAGAGTGCGTCGCTGGTCACCCGCAGCGCAGAAGCTTTTCGGATGGAAAGCTGACGAGGTGCTGGGCAAGCGTTACAGCGATTGGGAATTCGTCGTGCCGGAAGATCTGGACGTAGTCGATATGGTTGGTCGACTCCAGAACCAGGGACAGGAACTTCACAACATCTCGCGCAATCGTAACTACACGAAGCTCGGTTCAATACTTCATTGCGAGTGGTACAACTCGGCGCTTTATAACGACGCCGGTAAGCTGGTCTCTGTGTTGTCGCTGGTGCTTGACGTGACAGTGGCCACGCGAATTGAAGACGCGCTGAGAAAGTCAGAGGCGCAATATCGTCTGCTGTTTGAATCGAACCCGCAGGCGATGTGGGTCTACGATCTGACAACACTGCGTTTCCTTGCTGTGAACGATGCGGCTGTGCGCCATTACGGCTATTCGCGAACAGAGTTTCTCGAGATGACGATCAAGGACATTCGGCCTGCCGAAGATGTGCAATTGCTTGAAAAATATCTGAACTCTGAAAATGCACATCCCGACGCCGGAGAGTGGCGACATCGCAAGAAGGACGGAAGCATCATCAATGTCGACATCACTGCAAACCGCCTGACCTTCGGTGGCAGACCCGCGGAGTTCGTACTGGTCCGCGATATAACCGAACGCAAGAAAGCCGAGAAAGCGCTGCGCATCAGTGAAGACCGCTACCGCGACCTCGTCGACAACAGTCACGAACTGATCTGCACACACGACCTCGAAGGCCGCGTGCTTTCAGTGAATCCATGGGCCTCGCGCGTGTTGGGTTATCCGCAGGAGTTGATCATCGGGACAAACATTCGCAATGGGCTCTTGCCCGAGTATCGCGAACAGTTTGATGAGTACCTGCGCATTGTAACGACGGAAGGCTCGGCACGCGGCGTGATGAAAGTACGCACGGCCACTGGTGAAATCAGGTTGTGGGAGTACTACAACACTCTTCGCACCGAAGGCGTTGAACAACCAATCGTGCGAGGTATGGCCCACGACGTGACTGAGCGCCGCCAGGCATTGAAGAGTGAAAAAGAAGCGCGGATGGAGGCTGAGGCTGCAAACCGCGTCAAAGACGAATTTCTCTCAACGCTGTCGCACGAGCTGCGCACACCGCTAACCGCGATCATGGGATGGTCTGACTTGCTGCTTCACGATGAGGTCGACCCTGGCAAACGAACTCAGGCCATCGAAACGATCTTTCGCAACGCCAATTCGCAGTGCCAGTTGATCAACGACCTGCTCGAAGTTTCACGCATCATCACTGGCAAGCTGCGTCTAGAATTCGTCGCGTGCGAACTGCATTCTGTGATCGAAGCAGCGGCTGAAGGTATCCGGCCGACGGCGGAGGCTAAAGGCGTGCGGCTGCAAGTGCTGCTCGAGCCGCAGATCGGACCTGTCTTCGGCGATCGTGAACGCTTGCAGCAGGTCGTTTGGAACCTGTTGTCGAATGGCGTGAAGTTTACGCGCAAAGGCGGCCTGGTCCAGGTAACACTGCAACGCATCAATTCTCACGTCGAGATCGTCGTCACTGACACAGGTGTGGGAATCAAGCCTGATTTTCTGCCGCATGTGTTCGATCGCTTTCGACAGGCGGATGGTTCGACGACCAGAAACTACGGCGGGCTAGGTCTCGGACTCGCCATTGTTCGACACCTGGTCGAATTGCACGGTGGAACTGCGTGGGCCGAAAGTGCAGGCGAGAATCAAGGTGCGAAGTTTACCGTCAGGTTGCCGACGATGACGTTGAGCGAGCATCAGCCGGACCAAGTACTGCGACAACCGGCGATCTCAATGGTGGAGCGCGACCGGCAACCAGCATCGCTCGACGGTTTGCGTGTGCTTGTTGTTGACGACGAGTCTGATGCACGAGTCCTGCTGACTGCGATGCTCGAACGTTGTGGCGCCCAAGTCATCGCTGTGAGTTCGGCCCGTGAAGGCATCGACTCGGTTGAGAGTTGGAAGCCTGACGTGTTGATCGCAGACATTGGAATGCCGGTGGAAGACGGTTACGGATTGATCAGGAGACTTCGCGCGTTGCCGAAGGAGCACGGCGGACAGATACCAGCGCTGGCGTTAACGGCGTATGCGCGAACAGAAGACCGCGTGCGTGCGCTATCCGAGGGTTATCAAGTCCATTTGGCGAAGCCTGTGGATCGATCTGAATTAGCGGCAGTAGTGGCAAGCTTGGCTGAGCGAGCCGAGATAGCTTGAGCTTCTTCTCTGTGCAACCTCTGTGTCCTCTGTGTCTCTGTGGTTAAATGATCTACCCACCACAGAGACACAGAGGACACAGAGGTTGCACAGAGAAAACCTTAATCGCATCCCGCGATGCTCTCCGATAACCGGCGCCACCGATGACCATTGCGCGCCAACATCTCGTCGGCCTCTGCTGGTCCATCACTTCCCGCGGGGAAAGACGGCAACGTGCGCACATCCTGGTTGGCCCACGCTTCTTCGATTGGTGTAATCAAACGCCACTGCGCCTCGACCTCATCAGCGCGAGTGAACAACATCGGATCGCCACGCATTACGTCGAGCAACAACAACTCGTAAGCAGCCGGCGGTTGCACACCGAACGCCCGCTGGTAGCAAAAATCCATGTGCACCGTGGTGGTGTGCATTTCAAATCCCGGCCGCTTCGCGCCGAACGTGACGGTTATTCCTTCGTTCGGTTGAATACGCAGCGCAATGACGTTCGGATCGATCTCGTCGTCAGGCGTGCGCGCAAACAACGCCTGCGGCGTGCGTTTCAAGTGCACGGCGATCTCCGTCAGATGACGCGCGAGACGTTTCCCGGTGCGCACGTAAAACGGCACTCCCGACCAGCGCCAGTTTGAAATCTGGAATTCGACCGCTGCATAGGTCTCCGTCACAGAGCCTGACGCAACGCCCTCTTCTTCCTTGTAGCCCTTTACTTTTTCGCCGTCGATTTCGCCTGGTCCATATTGTGCACGCACCGAGCGCTCGGCGACCTGCTCGGGCTTCAAGCGTCGAATCGATCGCAACACCTGAACTTTCTCTTCTCTGACCGAGTCAGCATCGAACGCGACTGGCGGCTCCATCGCGGTGAGCGTCAGGAGTTGCAGCAGGTGATTTGCAACCATGTCGCGCAGTGCGCCGGACTCCTCGTAGTAGCCTGCGCGCGTGCCGACGCCGTCCGCTTCGGCCGCGGTGATCTCGACGTAGTCGACATAGTTGCGATTCCAGATCGGCTCGAACATCGAATTTCCGAAGCGAAAGACAAGTATGTTTTGAACCGTGTCTTTGCCGAGGTAGTGATCGATGCGATAGATCTGACTCTCTTTGAACACTTCCGCAATGGTGGCGTTCAAAGCTTTCGCCGATTCGAGATCGCGCCCGAAAGGTTTTTCGACGACGATCCGGCTCCAATGGCCGTCTTCGCTGGCGAGATTCGCATTGTCGAGACCTTTGACGATCGTGGGAGCGAGCGACGGCGGCGTTGCAAGATAGAAGAGATGGTTTTTGCTCCCGCCATCGGAGGCGAATTCTTCGAGACGCTCCGAGAGCCTGCGATAGGTGTCGTCGTGATCGAGTTCGCCTGCAGTGTAGTGCAGTCGTTTCGCGAATTCGCCCCATTCGTTTTCGTCGAGGTTTTCGATCTTCTTTGACTGATTTAACGCGTCGCGGACGAACGCCTGGAACGCATCGTCGGTCATGTCGCTACGGCCGACGCCGAGGATACGAACACCGTCGAGACAGCCTTCGCCCAGCAGCCGGCACAATGCAGGCATGAGCTTCCGTCTCGTCAGGTCGCCCGTGGCGCCAAAGATCACGACCACACAAGGCTCCGCCCGCGGCAGAGTTGGTTGTTCGAGTTGAACTGGATTTGGTTCTACAAGTATTGCTGACATATCTGTGTAATCTGTGTAATTTGTGAACTACTTCTTCTCATGGTGTCCACCGAACTGAAACCGCATTGCGGACAAGACTTTGTTGGCGAAATCCGCCTCGCCTCTCGAACTGAAACGCTGGAACAAAGCCGCGCTCAACACCGGTGCGGGAACACCTTCCTCAATCGCCGCATCGATGGTCCAACGCCCCTCACCCGAATCAGACACTCGACCTGAAAAACCCTCGAGCTGCGGACTCTCCGCGAGCGCGATTGCCGTCAGATCCAATAACCACGACGCGATCACACTCCCGCGCCGCCAAATTTCAGTGATGTCCGCAAGGTTGAAGTCGTACTGGTAATGTTCGGGATAACGCAGCGGGGTCGTCTCCGCGTCTGCTGTTCTTTCGACCTTGCCAATGTTCGCATGATGCAGAACGTTCAACCCTTCGGCGTATGCAGCCATCAACCCATACTCGATACCATTGTGAATCATCTTTACAAAGTGCCCCGCTCCTGCTGGTCCACAATGCAGGTAACCTTCAGCAGCAGTGCCTGAATCCGCCGCTCGACCGGGCGTAGGCGACACTGCATCACGACCGGGAGCAAGCGTTTTGAAAATCGGATCGAGATGCTTCACGACATCCGTCTCGCCTCCAATCATCTGGCAGTAACCGCGCTCAAATCCCCAGACTCCCCCACTCGTTCCTACATCAACGTAATGAATGCCTTTCTCTTTGAGCTCGCCTGCGCGGCGGATGTCGTCAACGTAAAAAGAATTACCACCGTCAATAATAATGTCGCCGCCGTCCACAGCTTCGACAAGCTGATGCAACATGGTGTCGACGAGAGCAGCGGGTATCATCAGCCAAATCGCGCGTGGCGGCTTCAGCTTCGCGATAAAACCATCCAGCGATGCGGCGCCAATCGCGCCCTCGGCTTCACGCGCCTTCACCGCCTCGGGATTGCGATCGTTGACCACGCATTCGTGCCCGCCGCGCAGAAGACGTCGCACCATGTTGGCGCCCATGCGGCCGAGTCCAATCATTCCAATCTGCATTCGAAAAAGCTCCTTGCTTAGTATCGCTCTTTACCTGAAGATAACAGAAACCTAACCCCAAGGAGCACTCCGCATGAAGTGTTTGCACCTACTGTTGTTGATCGTTTTTGTCGTTCCCGTCATGGGGCAGAGACAGCCCGCATTTCCCTCCGGCCGTGTCGTGGATCTCACGTATGCCTTTGACGAAAACACCGTCTATTGGCCCACAGCGCAATCATTCAAACTCGAAACTGATTTCGAAGGAGTCACAGATAAAGGTTATTTCTATTCCGCGTATCGCTATTCGGCTGCGGAGCACGGCGGTACGCATCTTGATGCGCCGGTGCATTTCGCGAAGGGACGTAACACGTCCGATCAGATCCCTTTGCCGCAACTGATGGGCGCGGCGATCGTCGTGGACGTTACCAGTCAGTGCGCAAGCAATCCGGACTATCTAGTCAGCGTTGCAGATTTTGAAAACTGGGAGCGACACAACGGCCGAATCAGCCCCGGCACGATCGTTCTTCTGCGAACTGGCTTTGGCAAGTTTTACCCTGACCGCAAAAAGTATCTCGGGACAGATGAACGTGGCGCCGAAGCAGTGGCGAAACTGCACTTCCCCGGGTTGGATCCAGCAGCCGCGCGCTGGCTCACGCAGAATCGGTCGATCAAAGCCATCGGGCTCGACACGGCGAGCATCGATCGTGGTCAATCGACACTATTCGAGACCCATCGAATATTGTTCGAGAAGAATATTCCCGCGTTTGAAAACGTGGCGAACTTGGACCAACTGCCGTTGAAAGGGTTTTCGGTCATTGCGTTGCCGATGAAGATCAAAGGCGGCAGTGGTGGACCGCTGCGGATCGTGGCATTCCTATGATTGTTGAGAGACAACCATCGCCGTGGTATTTGGCAAGGGCTGCTGCCAGGCACTTCGTCGCGCGCAGCCTCGAGGCTGTGGCTATAAGAGGCTTGTTTACGGTGGCCCTCTCAGGCGGTTCGACGCCCAGAAGCCTGTACGAAGTGCTGGCTGATCCTGACGAGCCGTTTCGCGAACTGGTTCCCTGGCCCGACATTCACTTCTTCTGGTCGGACGAACGGCACGTCCGCCCCGATCATCAAGACAGCAACTATCGCATGGCTTACGAGGCAATGCTCTCGCACGTACCCGTCTCTGAAGACAACATCCATCGAATACACAGCGAAAACGCAGACGCGACAGCCGCGGCGCAAGCATACGAAGAGACATTAAAAGAATTAACTAAAGCGATCGTGCCGCAATTGGATTTGATCCTGCTCGGCCTCGGCAACGACGGGCATACCGCATCAATCTTTCCCGGCTCCGAAGTCGTGCACGAAGCGAAACATCTCGTCGCAGCGCCGTGGATTGAACAACTGAAGACTCATCGAATCACCATGACTCTGCCGCTCATCAACAACGCTACGTCCGTTCTGTTTCTCGTTAGCGGACTTGAGAAAGCGGGGATCGTGAAGGAGGTTCTGCAAGGTCCGAAGCAATATCCGGCACAGGAAGTCAAACCCAGTGGCGAGTTGTTGTGGATGTTAGATAAAGACGCCGCGAGTAAATTAGCCGCAGATTTACGCGGATGAACGCAGATCAGATCTGCGTTCATCCGCGTAAATCTGCGGCTAAAAAATTCCTAACAAAGAGAACCAATAGCAAGCGGAACAGTAGGCGACACATCTTTTCCTTCCGCGACGCGACGCTGCTCGACCAGCAACTCCTCAAACGCCTTTACCGAAAGCGCTTTGCTGAATAGAAATCCCTGCACCGCATCACATTCGAGCGCACTCAGATACTGAAGCTGTTCCTTGGTTTCAACTCCCTCGGCAATCACCGTCACATCGAGCGCGTGGCCCAGGTTGATGATCGCGCGCACGATCGCCGTGTCATGCGGATCCTTGCAGACGTCGGAAACAAAACTCTTATCGATCTTCAGCGTGTCGATCGGAAATCGTTTCAAATAATTCAAAGATGAATAACCCGTGCCGAAATCGTCTATTGCGACTTTAATTCCCATCAACTTCAACTCGTGCAACTTTTCGATCGCCTGCTCCGGGTCCTTCATGATCGAGCTCTCGGTCAGCTCGAGCTCGAGCCACCGCGGGTCGAGATTCGTGTCTTTGAGTATTTGCGCAACATCCGTGATGAACGTCGGTTGCTGGAATTGTCGCGCCGAAAAATTTACTGACAGGCGCAGCGGCGTGAGTCCTGCATCCTGCCACGCTTTGTTTTGTGCACAAGCAGTGCGCAATACCCAGTCGCCCATCGCTATGATGACGCCACTCTCTTCGGCGAGGGTTATGAATTCGCCCGGATAGAGCAAACCGAGGCTCGGATGTTGCCACCGGATCAGCGCTTCCATCCCCACCAGATGGAAGTCATGAATCGCGACCTGCGGTTGGTATTGAACGAAAAACTCTGATCGGTCCAGGCCCGGACGCAAGTTACTCTCGAGTATCAATTGTTTGAGCGCTCGTGTAGTTCCGCCCGCAGTGTAGAACTGATAGTTGTTGCCACCCTGCGCCTTGGCGCGATCGAGTGCGACGCCGGCAGTCTTCAATAAACCACCCGTGTCGCGCCCATCCTGCGGGTAAAGACTGATACCGATACTGCTCGACACGAAGATTTCCTGGTCTTCAAAAATAAACGCCTGATCGAGCGACTGTTTGATCGAGCGCGCGGCGTTGGCGGCGTCCTGAGCGCGCGGAATCTGCGTCAGCAGAATCGCAAATTCATCGCTGCCGAAACGCGCAACCGTATCCGATTCGCGCACACAACTCGTGAGACGTTGCGCCACCGACTGCAACAGGCGATCGCCGGACACGTATCCGAGCGAATCGTTAATCGTCTTGAAGCGATCGAGATTCAACAACAACACCGCCTGCATCTGATCGTTGCGACGAGAGAGTGCGATCGCCTGCTTGAGACGATCTTTGAACAACACCTGGTTTGGCAGATCGGTGAGCGCGTCGTGATACGCGAGGTGGTTCAGTTTTTCTTTGGTCTGCCTGCTCGAGGAAAGGTCGACAACAAAACACGCGATCTCTTCTTCGTGGAGAGCTGCGCCGAACAAGACGGGAATCTGAGTGCCGTCGTGTTTTATAAAATCTTTTTCGAATGGCGCGCAGGCGCCAAACGCCATCAGCTTTTCGAAGGCTTCTTCGTCGAGGCGATGGTGTTCCGGAGGAGTCAGATCGTGAATGTTTGCGGGTAAGGTGTCTGAGGTGTGGCCGAGCATGTCCAGGAAACTATCGTCCGCACTGAGGATTTTTCCGGCCAGATCGGTGAACAAGACGGCCACGAGTTTGGTCGCGACGAGACGTCGCAGGGCTGCATCAACTTTACTATCCATAAAGCAACGAGTGATTGACTGATTTTCCGGAAAGGTGAGTAGGGCAAGCGGGTTGGCCGTCAACCCGTGAGGTTAGGCTAACAGAGTAGTGAGGGGATTTTCAATCGAATTCTTCGGCCGGGGCAGGTGCAGGAGTCAGGAGCAGGAAGATTAACCTGCTCCTGCTGTCTGCCTCCTGCTCCAACTTCTTAGCGCACGGAACTCGTGACCGCTGGGGCCGGTCCCGGGGGCATTTTGTCGTTGAGGTACTTCGTCAATAACCCATAAAGGTGGCGTTGCGTTCCGGCTCCCTCCGAAATCGAGTGTGTGCGATTCGGGTACGGAAACACCGTAAACTGCTTATTCGCGGCAATCAGCGTGTTAATCAGTGCTTCAGTGCCCTGGTAATGAACGTTGTCATCACCCGTGCCGTGGACAATCAGTAGACTACCTTTCAACTGCTTCGCAAACGTGATCGGCGAACTCTGTTTCCACTCCTCAGGATTGTCCTTCGGCAGCCCACCGTATCGCTCCTGGTAAATCGTGTCGTAGTAATGAAGGTCTGCGACCGGCGCCACAGCCATGCCGGTTGCATAAACATCCGGGTAGCGAAACATCGCATTCAGCGTGGCCGACCCGCCGCCACTCCAGCCCCAGATTCCGATCCGGCTTGGATCGACGAATGGCCACTTTGCGATAACACGAGCAGCCGCAGCCTGGTCGCCGGAATTCACGATTCCAGCCTTGCGATAGAAAATCTTTCTCCACGCGCGTCCACGCGGCGCCGGTGTACCGCGATTATCGACACTCATCACGACGTATCCCTGCTGCGCCAGCATGCCGTGCCAAAGCCGCGTTCGACCCATCCAGACGTCGAGCACGGTCTGACCCCACGGTTCGGTGTAAGCGTAAAACAGCACCGGATAACGCTTCTGCGGATCGAAATCGGGTGGCTTCATCATCCATCCGTCGAGCTGCACACCTTCGCCGATGTCGACCTTAAAGAACTCTGTCGGCGTCGGTTTCAACTTCGCGAACTTCTCCTGCGTCTCGTGATTATCGATCAGTGTTCGTACGACTGCGTGTTGTGGCAAGCGAACCATTTCCGTCACCGGAACCTTGTTGAAGCTCGAGTAAACGTGAATGGCCAAATCGCCGCGCGGTGAAATGTTGTAGACGTGCAGGCCGGGAATGGATGCAGGCGTCAGTCGTTCTTCCTTGCCTGTGCCGTCGATACGCACCCGATAGAGATAACGCTGAGTTGCGTTTTCAGGTGAGGCGAGAAAGTAGACGTAGCCATTCACCGCATCGACACGTTGGACCGTGATCACATCGTAGTTGCCGGGCGTGATCACTTTCACATCGCGACCATCACGAGAGATCGAGTAGATGTGACGCCAGCCATCGCGCTCGCTGGCCCAAAGGAAACGCTTGCCTCCGTCGACCCATTCGACGTCGCCACGAGTGATTCCGGTTGAGTCCCAATCGATGTCGCCCCACGAAACATCGACCCACGCATCGTCTTTCTCCGTCATAACGGGACGAACTTTGCCGGAGCGCGCGTCGCCCATCATGACTTGAAGTGTGTCCTGACGACGGTTGAGTTGTTGAATGACGACTTCCGTGGAGTTGTCGGCCCATTCCATGCGTGGCAGGTAGTTGTTTCGCGGATCGCCGGAAACTTCAAACCAGCGAGTTGGACCACCACTGGCGTCTATCACGCCGACACGAGCTGCTGAATTCGTTTCGCCGGCTTTCGGATACGGGAAAGTAGTGATCTCCGGATACAAGCCGGCAGTGTTGTTTATCAGCGTCATCTCCTTCACGCCTTCGGAGTTGAGCTGCCAGTACGCGATCTGTTTGCTGTCCGGACTCCAGCGAAATCCATCGCGACAAAACAGCTCTTCTTCGTAGACCCAGTCGAAGGTGCCGTTGATGATGTAGCGCGAGCCGTCGGTCGTGAGTTTCGTGATCTTCGAATCGCCGCCGAGGTTCTCTATGTAAATGTTGTTCTCGCGAACGTAGCCAACGCGCTGGCCGTCGGGCGAGAACTTCGCAAACATCAGCGTCGACGGCTTTGCGTCCGCGCCGCCGAGTTTCCGCAAGCTGTTTGCTTGCAGGTCGAGCACCCAGTAGTCGCCGCGCGTATTGCTGCGCCAGACTTTAGCGGAGTTGGTGAAGATGAGTAACTTCTGCTCGTCGGGAGTCATTGAAAACTCTTCGACGGCGAGTGGATCCGTGGCGCCTGTCGGGATGAGTTTTTCGGCGGCGACCTTGATGGTGCGTGCGCCTGTGTTCGCGTCGTAGCGGACGATGTCGACGAAATTCTTTTTTGTTGGTGACGGTTCAAGCGCAAGATAACCGCTGCCATCGTTCTGCCACTGCACGGGCCCGAGCGGCCGCGTGCGGAAAGTGAATAGCGAATCGACGGTTAGAACCGATGGATCCGTTTGTTGTGCGAAAACAGGGAGTATTAAAAGCAGGAGAACTGGAATTACTAGTATTCTTCGATGTCTCATTGTTTACCTCTATCTGCTTTGTGCTTTGTGCTTAGTGCTTTGTGCTTTATACGTGCAGCAAAACAACGCACTAAGTACAAAGTACAAAGTACTAAGTACTAATCACCCCGGCCGACAAGCGCTGCAATGGCGCCAATCATATCCGCCTGCTCAATCGGTTTTGCGATGTGCTGGTGATAACCGGCCGCAAGCGCGCGCTCGCGATCTTTCCGCGAAGCATAACCTGTCAACGCGATCGCCGGCGTCAGTCCGCCTTTTTCCGGCGGCGCCGACCGCAATTTCCGAATCAACTCGTAACCATCTTCGTCCGGCATGCCGATGTCGCTGACGAGCACGTCCGGCAAGTCGCCTTCAAACACGGTAAGCGCTTCCTTCGCTGACTTCGTCGAAGTCACTCGCGCGCCGTAACGCTTGAGCATCGTCCCGAGAAGCTTGCGTGAGTCGTCGTCGTCCTCAACCAGTAACACATGCAGTCCATCAAGTCGAACGACGCCGCTCCGACTGCGTCGCCGCTCTACTTCACGTCTTCGCTCTTCGGCTCGCGCCGGATCGCGTCGCTCCTGTGCCAGCGGCAAATCGACGGTGAAAACCGAACCCTGCCCGAGTCCTTCACTTTCAGCGCTGATCGTCCCGCCATGCAGCTCCACCAGATGCCTCACGACCGCGAGGCCCAGCCCGAGTCCGCCTTGTCGTCTGGAGATCGAACCCTCAGCCTGACGAAAACGGTCGAACACGTACGGCAGAAACGCCGCCGCGATACCTTCACCCGTATCGCTGACTGTCAAACGCGCCGTCGATTCAACACAAGTGAGGTCGATGTTAACGCTGCCGCCGCGTTGCGTGAACTTGATCGAGTTCGACAGCAGGTTCCAGATCACCTGTCGCAGGCGATTTGGATCGCCTTTCACTAAACATTCTCCCGGCTCGAAGTGAGTTCGAAGTTGGATACCTTTGACGTCTGCCGTTGGTCGCAGTGCGTCGAGAGCGGCGTCGACGATGGGCGCGAGATCGAGTGGATGCAGGTCCAGCCTGAGATTGCCGGTGATGATGCGAGAAACGTCGAGCAGATCGTCGATCAGTCTCGCCTGCGAACGTGCGTTGCGCTCGATCGTCTCGACGGCGCGCTCTGCGTTTGCTCCTTCCACTTCGCCACTCCTGATCATCGAGGCCCATCCGAGAATTGACGTCAGCGGCGTGCGTAGCTCGTGCGAGAGCGTTGCGAGAAACTCGTCTTTCAGTCGATCGGCTTCTTCGGCGTGTCGACGTGCGTCACGTTCGCGGACTAGCGCTGCGGCGCGTTCCTCTTCCGCGCTCTGCTTGGCGGTAACGTCCAGAACCAGCGAAAGAACCGAAACCAGCTTTCCACGATCGTCGCGCAGCACCGAGTTGTACCACTCGCAAAAGAGAATCGCTCCGTCGCGTGTGTAGTTACGGTTGCGCTGCACGCCCTGAACTTCGACGCCTTCGCGTTGGCGGTTCGTCACGAGCGCTACAGCATCGACGTCGTCAGTAAAGACGAATCGCCACTCGTTCACGTGCTTGCCGATTACCTCGTCAGCCTTCCAGCCAAAGAGTCTTTCGGCAGACGCGGACCAGCGCGAGACACGGAAATCGCTGTCCCATTCGACGACCGCGAGCGGCGAACTCTCAACGTGAAATGCTAACTGCTTGTACGCGGCGTGCGTTGCTTCTTCAGCTTGTTTGCGAGCTGTGATGTCAATGATGACTGCGATGCCGCCGGCGATTTCGTTGTTTTCATCGAGCAGCGGTGAGTAGTGAGATTCGAAGACTCCGGTTTCTGAAGGTCCGTACGGGTGGTTCTCCGAAACGGTTTCTTTTCCTTCGAGCACTGTGGTAAAGCAAGGCTCGTTTCCGGACTCTCGCAGGAAAGGAAAGA
>Ga0157372_10006218_pt1 | contig 12692 bp, 10 predicted proteins | sample C55metaG_FD_115307 | JGI IMG/M metagenome (GOLD analysis project Ga0157372, IMG submission 115307) | Corn rhizosphere microbial communities from Kellogg Biological Station, Michigan, USA - C5-5 metaG | ecosystem: Host-associated > Plants > Roots > Rhizosphere > Soil | place: USA: Michigan... | reverse complement strand
GCCGAGGTGCTTGGCGAGTGGCCGCTCGTGACACGGCCTGCAGCAAGTGTCGACGACCATGAGCCGGAGGCGGTTTTCGCTCCGCCCGGCGAGGCGGAAGATCCGTGGTCGGAAATCGCGCTGCCCCCGACGCCCGACGCTCGCGCCGCGGGGCAGTTCAGCGATCCGGACGAACGCATCCGACGCGAATCGCGGGTGACGCAAGCGTCGTGGTACACACTCGATCCCCTCGGCGACCCGGCACCGAAGCGACGGTTTCGTCGCGACGCTCGGGCGGAGGGCCGCGTCTCTGTTCCCGCACGGCCGGCCCGGCGCGCGCTTCCAGGCTCCCGCTGAACGCGGCGTGGCCCAAACCACCGTAACGGCTAGGTACCCCATACTTCCTGGGGATTGTTCGAGGCATGGCGTCAGACGAAGCTTCGACGGACGGACAGAGCGCAGCACGCGCGCGACGAGAAACGCCGTGACAGGCGGAGGGGAGAGCAAGGTAAGTGACCGCGACTGCGGCGGAGTCGCCGCTGACACTGGAGCGGCGCGATCGCGCGGGTGATCCGGAGATCGACGCCACGGGAGCCGAGCTCCCGGTCGTTCGCGAACGGAGCGTGCGCACGCTCATGATTACCGTGGTCGTCGCGGAGATGAGCTGGCTCGGCGCTATCTTCTACGGAATCATCCTGCTCGCCCGCTAGATGAATCGACAGGACGACCAGGTCCCTTCCACGAGGATGACCAGAGGCATAGAGTTGACGGGGGTGTGAGATGCGTGGCTGGTTGATTGCAGCGGTGATCCTGACGGCGGTCGCCGTGACCGCAGGCGCTGAGGCAGCTCCTCCGCCCCCGAAGGCGTCGATTACGTCCGGACCTTCGGGTCAGGTGGCGTCGACGAGCGCGTCCTTCTCGTTCAAGTCGAACCAGAGCGGATCCACATTCCAGTGCAAGCTCGATGGGGGCGCCTTTATAGCCTGTTCGTCTCGTCAGACGTATTCGGGCTTGACGCAGGGGCTGCATACGTTCTCGGTGCGCGCCTCCTCGTCGAGCGGGACCGGCTTGCCTGCGACCAGATCCTGGACGGTTGACACGGTTGCGCCGCCCACTCCGACGATCGGCTCGCAGCCCGCTGCCTCGACGTCCTCGACCAGCGCCTCCTTCTCGTTCTCCGACACCGAGGCCGGTGTGACCTATCGCTGCTCACTCGACAACGCCGCGATTGTCAGCTGCGGGTCGTCGTACACCGTTACCGGACTGCACGACGGTCTCCATACGCTTTCGGTGCGTGCGCGCGACGCTGCCGGTAACCTCAGCGCCCCGGCGACTGCGAGCTGGCGCGTCGACACGACGCCTCCTCCGGCGCCGAGTATCGACAGCCAGTCGTTCGACGCCGAGAGTGTCAACGCAACCTTCGGCTTCTCCGATTCCGAGGCCGGCGTCACCTTCCTCTGCTCGGTCGACGGCGCCGCCGGTCAGTCGTGCACGAGCCCGCTGGCAGTGGGCCCTCTTGCTAACGGGGACCATTCGTTCTCAGTCGTCGCGGTCGACGCGGTTGGAAACACGAGCGACGCTGCTCAAACCGGATGGACGGCCGGCGCTCCGACGACAGAGTGGTTGTCGAACGGCAACTTCGAGAGTGGTCTTAGTGGGTGGGGTGCCGGCGCTGCCGGGTTGACGCTCACGAGTGACGGGAATCAAGGACCGACCGCTGTGAAAGTGACGCAGGCCGGCGCGCCCACGGAGTACTACATCTATTCCACACCGCGGCCGGTGCTGTCGACCGTCGCAGGCACGGCATACACCGTCACTGGTTCGGTACGGAGTGCGACTCCTGGCAAGCAGGTATGTCTGCGAATCCGCGAATACCAGGACACGACCAGCAACAACCGGCTCGGCGAGCAGACGAGTTGCGCGACGACGGCGTCGACGTGGACCTCATTTACCCCGCTCGTCTATACAGCGGTCGGGAGTGGTCACACGCTCGCGTTCCAGGTGTTCCAGCCTGGCGCGACGGTGGCGACGGGAGACTCGTTCGAGGTCGACGGTCTCTCGATCACCTCCCCCGCCGCCGGCGGAATCAGCGGCCCGGTCGTCGCCGCCGTCGGTGATATCGCTTGTGCGCCCAATGATCCGAATTTCAACAATGGGAACGGGACGGGCACCAAGTGCATGCAGGCCGCCACCGCCAACCTGGTCGGCTCGATGTCCGCCCTTTCGTCGATCCTTCTCCTCGGCGACCAGCAGTATCAGTGCGGCGAGCTGGCGAACTTCAACGCTGTTTTTGCGCCGACCTGGGGACGGTTCCTGTCGCTTGAGCGGCCGGTACCGGGCAACCACGAGTACGGCGACACCGCTGCATGCGCAGCGTCGAACGCAGCTGGCTACTACGCGTACTTTGGTGCCGCAGCAGGCGATCCGGCCAAGGGGTATTACTCCTACGACATCGGCACCTGGCACATTGTCGCGCTCAACTCCAACTGTGCAGCGATCGGCGGTTGTGGTGCCGGTTCGGCACAGGAGCTGTGGCTCAAGAATGACCTGGCGACGCATCCGACGTCGTGCACACTGGCGTATTGGCACCATCCGCGCTTCTCCGCCGGGCAGACCGGTGACGACCCGCGGACCGCGGCGCTCTGGAACGACCTCGTCGCCGGTCATGTTGATCTCGCACTCGCCGGCCACGACCACACATATCAGCGTTTCGCGCCCATGGACGCGAACGGCGCAGCAAGCGCAACGGGCGTTCGGGAGATCGTCGTCGGCACGGGCGGCGAGGAGCATCACACGATCCCGCTGGCGCGGCCGACCCTTCAGGTAGGCGACAACACTACGTTCGGGGTCCTGAAGCTCACGCTGGGAACCTCCGGCTACAGTGGCCAATTCGTCCCCGCTCCTGGGACGGGCTCGTTCACCGATTCGTTCAACGGCTCCTGCGTCTAAGCGAGTTTTTTAGTCGCTACCGTTGACGTTGTGAGCGGCTCGCTCGCCGGCATGCGTACCGGGGCCTGGTACGACGAGACGTTATGGGACCTGGCGCTCCCCGTGGAATGGCGCGTGACGGTTCACTGGCCTCAGACTCCGGCGCCGCTCGGCGACGAACAGATTAGAGACACGATCGCCGCGCCCATCGGAGCGTCCTCGCTGGCTGAAACAGCGCGCGGAGCGCGCCGCCCGCTCGTCCTCGTCGACGACCTGACGCGTCCCACGCCCGCGCATCGGTTGCTGCCGTTTCTCCTGGACGAGTTCCGGACCGCGGGCATCCGAGCGTCCGACGTCACGATCCTGATGGGTACCGGTACGCACGCTTCGAGAGGCATGGATGCGATTCGACGCAAGATCGGCGCGGAGGCGGCACAGGCATGTCGACTGGCTGTTCACAACGACCTCGGGAAGCTCACCCGCGTCGGTAAGACGAGCTTCGGGACGGCGATCCAAGTCAACCCGCTCGTGGCGGAGAGCGACTTCGTCTGCGGGATCGGCGGCGTATACCCACAGCATGCTGTCGGCTTCGGCGGAGGATCCAAGCTCATACTCGGGGCGCTCGGACGTCGGACGATCGCGGCCTTGCACTACCGTCACCAGAGCATGGAGGGTCGGTACGACGTCGAGAACGACTTTCGACGCGAACTCGACGAGATGGCAAGCGCGGCGGGTCTCAACTACCTGTTCACGACGCACGTGGACGCTCGACGAAACCTCGTTCGCCTCGTGTGCGGGGACTGGCGCGCGTTCTACCCCGGCGAAGTCGCATTCGCCAGGGAGGCATACGCAGCGCCCCCGCCGGGCGACGCCGACGTCGTGATCTCGAACAGCTATCCGGTCGACGTCTCGCTGACGTTCATGCGAAGCAAGGGGATCGTCCCGCTGCTTCACGCAGCGCCGGGAGCGTCCAGGATCCTTCTCTCGGCATGCCGCGAGGGAACCGGCCACCACGGCCTTTTCCCGCTCGAGCAGACACGGAGCGAGCGCGCACACCACTTCGCGCGGACGGTTTGGTTCAAGCGGCGGCACGTGCCGGCGAAGGTGGCTCGACGCCTGAGAGCAAGGACGCGACCGCAGCGAGAGGACGCTGCCGGCCGGCAACCAGCGATGCCCATCCGGCTCGTCCTCTCCGTCCAACAGAACTTCCCGGCATCGACGAACGGCTTCGTCGTGTCTCGGTCCTGGGGCGAGGCCGTCGACGAGGTCCGCGCGGAGCAGGAGGGAGGCAGCCTCGACGTCGTCGTGTACCCGTGTGCGCCGCTCCAGGTGATCGGCGACGGCGGCACGTGACGACGGCCCCGGCCGCTGGCTGCCACTTCGTCGTTGTCGGAGAGGTCCTCCTCGACGTCATCGCGTCCGCGGCCCGGACGAACGTCCACGGACGCATCTCGGTACGCCCGGGTGGCACGGCGTCGAATGCAGCCCTCGCGGCTCGCGCCCTCGGGGCGGCTGCCACGGTCGTAGCCCGGATCGGGGCGGATCAGGTCGGGGCGCTTCTCCGGCAGAGCCTGGAGGCGGAGGACGTACGACTCGAGCTCGCCACCGATCCGGAACGACAAACCGGGTGCTACGTGCAAATCGGATCGACCATCGTCGTGGACCGTGGCGCAAGTGCCACGTTACGCGCCGCGGACGTCGAGGGCCTTGAGGGTGACGCCGTCCTCGTGTCAGGTTTCGTCCTCCTGCATGACGACACGGCCAGCGCGGGACAGGCGGCACTCGCAGCGAGCGCGAGGTGGCGCGGGGCGGACGTCGGAGCTGCGTCGCTGGCCGCGCGCGTCGGCAGCGATCGGGTCCTCGAGCGCCTAGCCGGCGCGAACGTGATCTTCGCCGACGAGGCGGAGGCAGCGGTGCTGACCGGCCTTGCGCCCGACGCCGCGGCGGCGGCACTGGCCCGGTCCCACGAGATCGCCGTCGTGAAGATGGGGGCCGACGGGGCGGTGGCGGCGTCGGAGTCGCGCGTCGTCCATGCTCCAGCGCCCGCCGTGCAGGCGGCCGCTGCCGTGGTCGGAGCCGGTGACGCGCTGGACGCGGGCGTGCTCGTCGGCCTCGCTGCGGGCCGCGGGCTCGAGGGGGCGCTGGCGCTCGGAATCCGGGCCGCAGGCTGGGCGATCGGGCGGTGAGCCCCCGGGCGCCGGATCCAGAGGCGCATCTCCTCCGCGGTCCCGCGGATCGCCCCGCTGGGGGCCCGCAAACGCCTGCGTCGGCGCGAGAAGGTGATCGTGGCGATCCTCGAGGATTTGGCGATTCGCTGTTTGACGGTAGGCGGTCGACCCGGAAACGGACGTTCGTTCCTGCGCAGATGTCCGCTGCCCTCGCATCGGGTTCGAACACCGACTTCGAACACCGACGCGAAGGCGCTCGCGCTAGCCGAGCTAGGTGTTCGTCCCAGAGAGGTCGTTGACGCGCCGGAGCGGTGTGAGCCCGCCGGGTGCGCGGTGGCGGCGGAAGCGATTGTAGGCGTCGATGGCGGCGGCTGAGAGCAGCATTAGCATGAAGAATCATCGAGCCCTCCTTGTGGTTGCGACTCCGACAAGGCGCATCCGAGGAGGGCTCTTTGACGTCACCGCCTCAGCGGACCGTCGACAACGTCACTGGGAACCACCGCTAGGTCGGGTCTTGCCTGGTCGCCAACACGAACAGCATGTCGCCGCGGCGCCACGGAAAGGAGAGGACCCAGATCAGTCCACGGCGCAACGCCGGAGGTAGCGTCTCCTTCAGCCCGAGGTGGCCATACGAACGACATTCGTATGTGAATCCGTGGACGTCGAGCATCCCGAGCAGCTCCTGAGGGCGTCGTACTACCTCGTGGTCGCGGAGGAATGAATCTCGCTCGTCGACCGGTTGCTCCTTCCGGATGAGATGCCAAAGGGGCTTGAGTGCGGCTACGAGCACGGCCGAGCCGCGAACCTGATCCGAGACGAAGAAGATGCCGCCGGGCTTGAGGACACGAGCCGCCTCCGAGATCACGGCGTCTGCCTCGGGGACATGGTGGAGGACGCGCTGGCAGGTGACGAGGTCGAACGACCGGTCTGGGAACTCCAGCGACCTGATGTCGCTCTCTGCGAATGTGACCGATGCGGAGAGGCCTTCGGCGTCCACCTTTTCGCGGGCAACCGCAAGCATGTCGGGCGAGTGGTCGACGGCATCGACGGTGAGGCCTTGGCGGGCGAGCAGGACCGTGAGGCCGCCGGTTCCGCATCCGAGATCGAGTGCCCGGATACTTCGAGACGCGACGAGTCGATCAAAGAGCCAGGGCAGGACGAGCCCGTCGTACACGCCGTAGTCGGCCGTGACGTCGCGGTCGTAGGTGGCCGCGCGGGAACGGTGGTACGCGACGTCGGTGCTCTCGTGGCTTCGCATCTCGAGGTCGGCGTTACGGCCAAGGAACATCATAGTCAGCGCCCTTTCCGTTGCGATACTCTCTTTCCCCGCCACGGCAATGGGCGCGGGTTCTCGCACAAGAGACGGAGAAGCACCGCTGGTCAGTGTCCTGACGGTGACCTTCAACCGCAGAGTGCTTCTGCCTCGGCTGCACGATAGCCTCCGCCGCCAGACGTTCCACGACTTCGAATGGGTGGTGGTCGACGACGGCTCGACCGACGGTACCCGAGAGGCGGTTGCCGCGCTCGCTGCTACGAGCGCGTTCGCCGTGCGGTATCTCCATCAGGAGAACACGGGCAGGACGTTTGGTCTCGACCGAGGATACGCGATCTGCAGGGGCCGATTCACCGCCGTGATCGACGACGACGACTGGTACGCACCGGATGCGCTTGCGCGTCTGGTCGGACACTGGGCGAGGATCTCGGAGCCGGAGCTCTTCGCGGAGGTGCAGGGCCTGACCGCTCGACCCGATGGGTCGACGATCGGCGACCCCTTCCCGACCGACATCTTCGACTCGGACCATTTCCACATTCGGGAGTCGCTCCGCCTCCGCGGGGACCGACTCGGAATGTCGAGGACATCCGTCTTGCGGGAGTTTCCGACGCCTCCTGAATTCGCATGCGTCAACGTCCCACACGGGCTGATGTTCAACCGGATGGCCGAGCGCTATCGCTGCCGCGGGGTGAACGAGGTCATCGGATACAAGGAATACCGGCCCGACGGGATCACCCGCTCGAAGCTCCGCGCACACGCCGCGCTGTCGGGTCCGAGACTCCTATACCTCGAGGAGCTTCTGCGCCAGGGCCGGCACCGTCCGATGCCGGCGAAGCATCGCTACAAGTCGTACGCCAACCTGGTGCGGAACGCGCTGCATCAGCGTCGGTCTTTCGGTCGTCTGATTGCCGACGCGCCCTCGCGTGCCTGGTTGCTGGCCGCTCTGCCGATCGGAGTCGGTGTCTATCTTCGCGACCGGCTCAACGAGGCTTCATCGAGGAGGTGAGCGAGCGATGGAGCACGGCGGGGTGGGATGAGGGTGGAGATTCCTCGCTCCGCTGGAAGTGTCGCCGACACGAAGGCAAGCAGGATCCAGAAGAAGAACGCCATGTTCGTGATCAGCGTGACTGTCACGAACCCGATGAGCATGCCGATCAGCGCAGCGCAGGCGGCGCGGCAATCGGCACTGCCCGCCTTTCGCGCGTAAAGGTACGAGAGGATCGCGAGCGCTGCGAGGACGATCAACTCGCAGCCTCCGACGATGCCGGTGCGCACGATCGTGGTCGCGATCAGCGAGGTCACGTCGGAGAAGCCCGGGATCGCCTGGGCAAGGTTCGCATTCGGGTTGCCGATCCACGTCGCGTGGTGAAACGCCGCTTGCAGCAGGCCGGTGCGGTAGTGGGCGTTGTGCGCCTCGGTCGTGCCGCCTCCGCTGGACAGCAGCTTGCTGATCGGCCCCACGGACACGGCGATCACTGCGATCCCTGCGGCGGCTAGGCTCCGCCGAAGGTTGAGCCGGAGGAGCAGAAGGAAGATCGCGACCGCGCCCAGCCAAGGGCCACGGGACAGGGTCGATGCCTCTCCGGCCAGAATCGCGAAGGTTGCGAGTGCGTACCGGCGTCCCGGCCTCGCGAGTGCGAAGGCGAGTGGAATGAGGAGGACCATGCCGAATGCAATGGGATGTCCGAACACACTCGAGGCTCGGAGGAGTCCGGCCCGGTACAGCGGCACCCCGAACGTGATCGCGCGAACTCCGCCGACGAGCGGCTGCTGGACCGCGGGGGCAAACGGGTTGTGCCCCGCAAGGGCCTCGTAGACGCCGATCACACCGAGCACCGACCCCGCCGCCACGACTGCCGGCGCGAAGAAGTCGGCGGCGCGCCGCTCGGCGAAGATAAGCCGAAAGCCGATGTACGGGAAGAGCACCGGAGGTGCGAGCCAGTCGGTGAAGTGCGAGACGGACTGTCCTTCGATCAGGAGGATGAACACGGGCGTGAGCGCGTAGATGAGGACGAATGCGTCGATCGAGTTGGTCCTCACGCGCTTCAGCTTCGTCGCGTACGCGAGCCCGAGGAACACCCCCGCGACCATGCCGAGCCCGATCCCGATTTTGGGCAGGTCGGGCTCACGCGTGAAAGGGTACGAGGTGATAGCCAGCCCGCACGCGAGAGCCGTCCGGGGCGCACGATTCGCCAGCACGATCAACACGAGGCCTGCGAGCAGGACCAGCTCCTTCGAGCGCGGAGCGTTCGCGATGCTGCGTCCCAGCGCCAGGGCAACGAGCGGTGCCGCCAGGTAGATCGCAGCTACGCGCACCCGCGGCGTACTGATCTGCTCGACGACGACTCCCGTGATCGCGCTGCTGAGCGCCCGCACCATCGCAGGATATCGGGCACCCAGTGGGAATCGCGTCGCTAGGGTTTGACCGTGGTTCCGACGACGAGCTACCGGCCCTGAGCGTGCGCCTGGACTTACTCGCGCCGCCACCGGCCCTCTGTTACCACGCGGTCAGCGATACCTGGGAGTCGGACCTCGCGGTCACGGAGGCACAGCTCGAGCAGCAGATTCGGTTTCTCGCCGGCCGCGGGTACCGGGGCGTGACGTTTGCCGAGCTCGAGCGCGCTCGTCTCGTCGAGGACTCTCAGCGGCTGGTCGCGATCACCTTCGACGACGGGTTCGCGAACGTCCGTCGCGCACGACCGATCCTTGCGCGATACGGCTTTCGCGCGACAGTGTTCGTCGTCACGTCGTTCGTTTCGACGGACGAGCCGCTCGACTGGCCGGGCTTGCACGTGGGTTGTCTCGGGTCGTCCGACGAGCTGAAGAGCCTTTCCTGGGATGAGTGCCGGGGACTCCAGCGTGACGGCTGGGAGATCGGCTCCCACACGGTCAGCCATCCCGTCCTCCCGGACCTGGACGACGAGGCGCTCGGCCGTGAGTTGCGGGACTCGCGCGACGCGATCGTCGGCGCCCTCGGCGAGTGTGCTTCGCTTGCCTACCCGTTCGGGCGTGCGGATGCGCGAGTCGCGCGTGCGGCCGGCGCGGCAGGATATGCCACCGCCTGCACGCTCGGCTTTTCGACCTCGCTCGACGGGCCGTATGTGCGGCCGCGAATCGGGGTCGTCCGCAGCGACAGCTTCAGACGGCTGAGGCTGAAGGCGCATCCTTTGACGAACGCGATTCGAGGCACGCCTTTGGCACGGCTCGCCGAACACACGGGGCTTGCCCGCGGGCGACGGCAGCACCGCTGATGTCTGCCAGCCCGAAGCCGCTCGCCGGCGACGATCCGGCTGCGCTCGATGTCGTGATCGTCAACTACCACAGCGGGAAGGTCCTTGGCCGCTGCGTCGACGCGCTCGCTGCATTCCTGCCCGCCGAGACGAATTACGTCTTCGTTGACAACTCGCCCGAGGACGGTGCCGTCGAGGCAGTGAAGGACCGCGTCGACCGCGCATGTGTTCTTCGGCAAGCCACCAACGTGGGCTATGCCGCCGCGGTGAACGCGGCGGTCGCGGACACGTCGGCACCGACCGTATTGCTGGTGAATCCGGACGTGATCCAGATCACGGGTGATCTCGACAGCGTGAGAGCGACGTTCGACGGCGATTCGACGATCGCCGTCGTGACGGGTCGGATCGTCAACGAGGAAGGAGTCGTGACTCGGGTTCGGCACCGGCCGGCATTCCCTGATCTCCTGGAGCTGGCGGTCAGCTTCAACCGATTCCTCCCGTCTGCTCTTCGCTGGCGTAGCTCGGTGATCCAGGATTGGGACCACGAGTCGCCGCGCGACGTCGAGAACTTCATGGGAGCCTTCCTCTTCATCCGGCGTGCGGCGCTGCATGACGTCGGGCTGTTCGACGAGCGGTTCTTCTTCTATTGGGAAGAGACCGACTGGCTCATCCGTGCCCTCGATCGAGGTTGGCGTGTGGTGTTCAGCCCTGATCTCGAGGTCGTGCATCTCGGGCGGGCGAGCTCGCCGGCCTCCGCAGGTCACTCCGAGCTGTTTGTGGAGAGCACGCACCGCTTTGCGCGCAAGCAGTTCGGTCTCCCTGGCGGAATCGCCCTGGGGACTGCGTGGGCCGCGATGGACGCCGCCCGCTTCGTGCGACAACTCGTCGTCGGAGACGCGGGAAAGCGGGACGTCGTGCTGCGGCGCCTTCGCGTGCACATCAGGGCGCTCGGTGAGCTTCGGGGCGGCGCTCAGCGGGCGAGAAGGCGGTCGTAGAGCTCCTCGACCTGCCGAAGCGTCGCGGTCAGCGAGTAGTCACGAGCCTGCCTGCGTCGAGCATTCGCTCCAAGCTGGTGCGCGAGCTCTCGGTTCTGGAGAAGCTCGACGACTGCGTCTCCGAGCGCACCGGGATCACGCCGTGGAACAAGCAGTGCCTCTTTCCTGTGCGCGACGAGCTCGGGAATCCCGCCGACCGCTGTCGAGACGATCGGCTTCCCGGCTCCCATGTACTCCATCAAGACGATCGGCAGCCCCTCGTAGTCGGACGAGAGGCACGCGACGTCGGTCGCGTCGAGGATCGCGGGCACATCCCGCCGCAGGCCGAGGAATCGAACCGAGTCGCCGAGCCCGAGCTCTGCGACTCGGCGTTCGAGCCCGGCGCGGTAGCCGTCGGCCAATCCGCCTGATCCGGCCAGCAGCAGATGAGCATCGGGGACGCGCTCGCGAACGCGAGCGAAGGCGTCGATCATGACGTCGAACCGCTTTTGCGGCCTGAGCACGGCAATGAGCGTGACGATCGGGCCCTCGCCGAGCCCGATCTCCGTTCGCAGGTCGACGCTGCCGTTGACCGACAGCTTCTCGATCCCGTTCGGGATGTAGTGGATCTTGTGCTTGGGGATGCGCACCCGTTCGGCGAGGCTGCGCGCGTCAGACTGCGACACTGCGATGAACGCTGCCGCGCGAGGAGCCACCACGCGCCGGTCGAACAAGAGCCGAGTACGGTTTCCTTCGAACGACCACGTGTGCTCATGCGCGACGAAGCGCGCCGGCGACCGCGCAGGGATGGCGACGGCCGTCCAGACATGCGCGTCCCACAGGTGTGCGTGCACGATGTCGAACGCGCCTTCCGCGATCAATCGCCGATAGCGTCGGAACGCTCGGACGTCCTTCATCGACGATGAGCCGAGCTCGACGAGCGGCACGCCCGCGTCGGCCAGCTCCTGCGTTCGCCAGCTGATCGGAGGCTTGCGCAGTCCGAGCGCGCAAAACGTCGACTCGTACTTTTGCCGGTCGAGTCCCGTTGCGAGGTCGACGGCGACCTTCTCTGCGCCTCCGGTAACAGTCGGCGCTTGGATCACGTGCAACACGCGCGGCGTCTTGGACCTTGGCATTGCGCGCGGATGGTAGTCGGGGCGCTTCCGTTCAGTGTAGGGAGCCGCCGGCCGGCGGCCCCCTACCGGCGGTCGGTGACTCAGTGCTGTTGGTTGCAGCCGGGGTCGGTGTTGCTGTCGATGTGGCCGGCGGTGGCGGTGGGGGGTGGTGCGAGGAATTGGAGGTGTTGGATGAGTGTTCGGGGGAGGGGGTTGGGGGTGGTGTTGTAGTGGGCGCCGTCGAGGGGGTTTTCGGCGAGGAGGGTGAAGGCGGCGCCGCTGTCGGCGTCGTAGGCGCCGTAGGTTTGGAGGGCTTTGGCGACCATGAGTTGGAAGCTGTTGAGCCCGAGGGTTGTGAGGTCGAGGTTGGGGTCGAGGCGCATCAGTTGGCCTTCGGGGATGCCGCCGCTGTGGGTGCCGTCGGAGCGGGTTGCGGGGGCGACGTAGCTGGGGCTGTTGATCGGGGTGACGAGGCGGAGGGCGTGGTTGATGCTGCCGCTGTTGACGTCGGCGGCGGTGATGATTCCGCCGAGCATCGAGATTTCGCTGCCGGTGGTGCCGTTGTCGGCGACGTGGGCGCCGGAGCCGGTGGTGAGGTGGAAGGTTGCCTCGGCGTTGGCGCTGAGTGTTGCGGGGTCGAAGCTTTCGATTTCGTATTCGCAGCCGGTTGAGTCGTCGATCAGGGCGATGCCGGCGTCGGCTGTGTTGTCGGGTACGAAGGCGGCGGAGTAGGGGACGGTGATGTGTTTGCCGGTGTTGTGGACGTAGACGCTGACGGTCGGGGTTGTGCTGTTGGCGTGGTAGATCGGGGTTGCCCAGGACTGGTAGTTGACGTAGAGGGCTTGGCTGCTCGAGTAGAGCTGGTTGACCCAGGTGGCGCTCTGGGAGACGAGCGAGCCTCCTGAGAGGGGGGTGTTGAGGAACGAGCCGGCCGACCACCAGTTCGAGCTCGACGGGCTCGGGGGTGTCGGGGTGGTCGTGGTCGTCGCTGTCGTGGTCGTCGCTGTCGTGGTCGTCGTCGTCGT
>Ga0157372_10006215_pt1 | contig 12694 bp, 11 predicted proteins | sample C55metaG_FD_115307 | JGI IMG/M metagenome (GOLD analysis project Ga0157372, IMG submission 115307) | Corn rhizosphere microbial communities from Kellogg Biological Station, Michigan, USA - C5-5 metaG | ecosystem: Host-associated > Plants > Roots > Rhizosphere > Soil | place: USA: Michigan... | reverse complement strand
GGCCGCGGTGGCGAAGCCGCGGAGTTTCGCCAACGACTTGGCGAAGCTCACGGGACGATAGAAGTACGTGGGCCGGCCGTCGCCGGCGACCGCGGCGCGCTTGAGAACGCGATCGACGTAACCGCCGATCAAAAGCGGCGGACGCGGTTTTTGCACCGGTTTCGGATACATCACGCCGGCCGGGATCTTGTGCTGACCCCATTCGCCCTTGACCATGTCCTCGGTCCAGAAGCGCTTCAGGATCTCGAGATTCTCGTCCATGATCCTGCCGCGCTGCTCGAACGGCACGCCAACCGCGTCGAACTCGCGCTTGTACCAGCCCGAGGCCACGGCCAGCAGGAGCCGGCCTCGCGAGAGCTGATCGATGCTCGAAAGCTGCTTCGCGAGCGCAACGGGGTTGCGCAGCGGCAGCACGAGCACGCCGGTCGCGAGCTTGATTTTCGTCGTCCGTGCGGCGATCGCGGTGAGCAGCGTGAGGGAATCGATGATCGGAAAGGAAGGCTCGACGCCGAGCAGGATGTGATCCCAGACCCAGAGCGAGTCGAAGCCCATCTCCTCCATCTTGACGCCGTAATCGACCAGGGCCCGGGCGTCCGGCATTTCCGGATACGCGGTGAAATTCCGGACCGCTATCCCGTAAGTGTTGTGCAGGTCGGTCATCAATTTCGCTCCGTGGCGGCTCAGGCAATGTAAAGGCGTTCGGGGTCCAGCCTGCGCAGCACGTCGAGCTCGCGTTGTGCGGGAGGTGCCGTCACCGTGATGTCCGCGCCGGCGACGAGCTCGAATGCGGTGTTTTCGCGGACCTTCTCGAGCGTCACCCCGGGATGGAGCGCGACGACCTTCATGCGCTTCGTGACGTCGTCAAAGCCGAAGATTCCGAGGTCGGTGACGACTCGATACATGCCGCCCGCTGCAAGGCCGGCATCGCGGCGCGTGGCGCCGCCGCGCAGAAATCCGGGACTGGTCACGAAGTCGACCGTTTCGACGAAGCGGCGCTTCTCGTGCTTCATCGCGACGATCATCTGCGTGAGGCTCGAGATATCGTTGCCGCCGCCCGTTCCAGGGAGACGTGCCTTCGGATTCGCCGGGTCGCCGATGTACGACGAGTTGAGGTTGCCGAACTGGTCGATCTGCGCGCCGCCCATGAAACCGAAGTCGACGTAGCCGCGCTGCAGCAGAAGCAGCACGTCGGTGCTGCCGAGAACCATGTTGGCGCGCTTGGTGCACCGCTGCTCGTTGGTGGACGGAGGCAGCTTGCCGGGTTCGATGATGGGGCCGATGACGCCGCCCTCGAACAGGATCGTGAGTCCCGGGCAATTCACGGCCTGCGCGAGCGTCGCCGCGAGCAGCGGGATGCCGACGCCCGCGAACACGACCTGTCCATCCGCAAGAAGGCGCGCGCTCATCACCGCGAGCAGTTCGCTCGCCGTGTAGCCGCCGCTACTCATTGGCGATGCTCCGGCCGCGCCGCGCCGCATCGAGCAGATCGTCGAGCCCGAGCAGGCCGAGGTAGTCGATCCACGATTTCGGACCGTAGACGTAGCGCTCGAGGTATTCGCGCATTCCGTCGACCGGGTCCGCGTTGACGAGCGAAGTATAGTAATCCATGTGCCGGAACAGCGGCTCGTAGACGCCACCGCATTCGTGCGGAGCGCAGCCGAACGGGACCTCGACGACGGCCTCGACCGCGAAGAACGGAATCTTGGTCTGGTCGGGCGCGCGCCGGATCTGATCGTTCGATACGATCCGCTCGGTCGTCAGGATCACGCGATTCGCGGCCAGCGCGAGATCGATATCCATGAACTGCAGCCCGTCGATCTGCGCGTTTCCGTACGCATCGCAGCGTTGCACGTGGATGATCGCGACATCGGGGTTGAGCGCCGGCACGAGCAGCAGCTTGTCGCCGGTGAACGGGCACACCATCTCGCGCGGTTCCGGGCGTTCGCGCCGCACGTCGGAGCCCAGCATCGAGCGCACCGGCAGGAAGGGAAGTCCCATCGCGCCGGCCCGGAAGCGCAATCCCATCGCCATGTGACTCCACTCGTCGAAACGCGCGATGCGGCGCTCGACGTGATGGCGCATCACCTTCGAGATCCCCCACACGATGCCCTGGCTGAACCAGCTCGTCACGATGTGATCGCTGACGCCGGACGCGAACAGCAGGTCGCCCTCGCTCGAGACAATGCCGCGCGAGCACGAAAGCCGTTTCTTCCCGGCGCGGATCAGCGCCCAGATCATCGCCATCGGCGTGCGCGACAGCGTGCTGCCGCCGATGCCTACCGTCTCGCCGTCGTGGACGAGCCCGGCGGCCTCCTCGAGGGAAACCACCTTTTCATGAAGACTGCGGTCGCGCTCGGCGAGCGTGCGCCGAAGATCCAGATAAGACTGTCCCACATCCCCTCCCCGTTCGACGGTCGACGACGAGCCGCTACGCGGCTCGTATCGCGCGCATCGGGCTAGCTCACGGGCGTCGCCCCGACTTCCTCGTTGAATGCTTCGATCAGCCGGTCCCAGGCGGGAACCGACGCCTGCAGCTCCGACCAGAATGCATCGTCCTTGCGCTTGTCGAAATCGGCGATCGACACGCCCTGCTGCTCGACCCACGTGTAGTAGCCGAGATTGAAGATGCGCCGCCGGTCCCTGTGCGTGAGCTCGATCAGATGATCATCGGCGATCGCTTGAAGATGCGCGCCGAAGATCTCGCCGGCATTCGTCTCGTCGAATCCGCCGGCGTAATGACGCGCACGATAGGCGTTGCGCTCGCTGTCGTAGAGTCTCGCCGAGTCGGTAGCGACCGTGACGATGGCGTCGTTCGCACCGAGCTCTAGGTGCTTCGCGATCTTGATCGCCGCGACGATGTTGGCGATGCCGGAGATGCCGATGTCGCCAAGCCGATCGATCGCCTTCGCATCGATCCGCTGCCTCTTGGCAAGATACGCGCGGCCCACCGCGTCGTTGAAGAGCAGGTTCAGCGCATCCGTGCTGCGGTCCGACACACCGACGACGAAGCCGGTGTTCATCACGTTGTGGATGAGCGGGATGTGCTTGTCGCCGATGCCCTGGATGTTGTGCTCGCCATAGCCGTTGCAAAGCATCGTCGGACATTCCACCGCCTCGACGGCAGCGATTCTCGCGCCGTGAACCGACTCGAGGTAGTCACCGGCGGCGAGCGTCCCCGCCGACCCGGTTGCGGCGACGAACGCACGCAGACGAAGCGCGGGCTCCGCTTTGCGCATGTCGTGAAACACGCGGTCGAGCGCCCGCCCCGTGCAGACGTAATGGACGAGGTAGTTGCTGAATTCGGCGAACTGATTGAGGACGAGGTTCTGCGGCTCGCGGGCAAGCTCGGCGCATTCGTCGTAGATCTCCTTGACGTTGCTTTCCGTGCCGGGCGTGCGAACGATGTCCGCATCGTCCGCCACCCAGCGCTCGAGCCAGGCGAAGCGCTCGCGGCTCATGCCCTCAGGCAGGACCGCCACCCCGCGGCATCCCAGGATGCGCGAGATCGCGACGCCGCCGCGGCAATAGTTGCCCGTCGACGGCCAGATCGCCTTGTGCCGGGTCGGGTCGAAACGGCCGGTGACAAGACGAGGCACGAGGCAGCCATAGGCGGCAAGAACCTTGTGCGCGCCGATCATCGGGAAGCGGGCGCCGAGCGCCACGACGATTCGCGCCTTCACGCCGGTGAGCGCCTCGGGCAACACCAGATAGGCGGGAACATCGGCGCGGCCCGTGCGCGCTTCGTCGTTGAACCAGTGCACGCGCCAGAGGTTTGCCGCCTGCGGCTCGTCGGGGCCGACACCGGCAAGCGCCGCAAGATGCCGCACCGGAATCCGTTCGGGATTTGCGAGCTCACTGAACGTGGGCAGCGTGACGTTCAGCTGACGCAGCCGTTCCACCGCGTTGCGGCGCGAAGCTGCGTCGGCGATCTGCGGCTCGAGTGCGAGATGGCTCATGCGACGAAACGTCCTTTCGCGTTCAGCGGTGCAGCAGGCGCCGCAGCGCGCCCTTGATGCGCCGCCACAGTACCGAAAAAACGAGCGACCCCGCATCGAGTGTAGCCGGCGGGACCGCTTGCGCGGCGCCTGGGCCGCGATCGACCGCGTCGAGGCGTGCCTGCAGATTGCGCGCGAAGGTGTCGGTCATGCGCGCGGCGATCTCCTCGACGATCGTCGATCGGCCGAATTGCGCGAGCGGACCGGTCAGCGTGTAGCCGACCTCGAGGTCGACGCGCGTCGCGGTTGCGTCTTTCTCCTCGAGCAGCACGTAGCGGATTTCGCCGCGTGTCATCGAGCCCGACCGCGCGTCGCGGGCGCTGCCGCGAATCGTTCCGGAGTGGTTCGAAGGGTCGCGCACGGCGTCGGCGACGCCTTCGAACTCGGCGACGATCGGCCCGACCCTGACGCGCATTCTCGGCTGAACGTGGTCGTCCGTCGGCGCTCCGATGAGCGAGGTCCCCGGTAAACAGGTCGTGACGTCGGGGAGCCGGCCGAAGAATGCCCAGACATCATCGCGCCGGTGATCGACGCGAAACGATTGGCGCAACGTCGACTGGAACCTGTCCGCCGGGGGCGCCGCAGCAACGGCGCGTGACGCCGGCCCGGTTGGCGCCGATCCGGACGACGCGATTGCCGTCGTTGACGAGGAAGCATGGGCAACCGGGGAATGGTCTGTCGTCGGCGCACGATCCGAGCCGACGGGTCCCAATGTCGTTCTGGGCCTCGGCGGAAGCGCCGCGCCGTTCGCCGCACGCGATTCGATCACGCGCTGTATCGCCCGAACGATGCCGACATAGCCGGTGCAACGGCACAGATTGCCGCTCATCGCGACACGGATTTCACGGGCGCCGGCATCGGGCATTCGCAGCACGACGTCACGCGCCGAAGCCAGCATGCCCGGGGTGCAATAGCCGCACTGCAGCGCATGCTCGCGCGAAAACGCGGCGCGCAACGCCTGCATCACCTCGTCTTCGTCGAGTCCTTCGATCGTCGTGATGTCGGCGCCGTCGCAGGCGACGGCAAGCGTGATGCAGGAGCGGGCCGGCATGGCATCGATCATCAGCGTGCATGCGCCGCAGATCCCGTGCTCGCAGCCGAGATGCGTGCCGGTGAGCCCGAGCGCGTCCCGCAAGAAGTCCGCGAGACTCGTCCGGGGCTCGACGTCCGCCGCGACCGCCCGGCCGTTCACGGTGAGGTTGATCGCCGTCATGCGAATCCGGCGCTCTCCGCGGCGCGCTTCAACGCGGCGACGTGGATCTGGTTGTCGAAGCGATCGCTCATGCCTGCCGAGATCAGCACACGCGCGGCCGCGCCCGCATCGAACGCGTTGGCGCCTCCCATGGGGGAGCGGCCGGCGAACAGCGACGCCGCATCGCGGACGACGATCGGCGTCGACCGTGTCGCGCCGAAGACGGCGCGGAAAACGGCGCGCTCGGGGTCGTGACAAATCGCGCCGATGGCCTGCGCGAGCTCGCCCGGCTTGCGGGAGATCTTGCAATAGCCGAAGCGTGCGGCGCGCGAGAAGCGCGGAATGCGAATCGACTCGAGGATCTCGCCTCGTTCGAGCGACACCTCGAAGACACCGGTGATGAAATCCTCGATCGCAAGACGCCGCGCGCCAGCCGGACCGCGAAGGATCACCTCGGCGCCGATGGCGGCGAGACTCGACGGCCAGTCGGCGGCCGGATCGGCGTGGACGAGGCTTCCGCCGATCGTTCCGCGCGTGCGTACGGCCCGGTACGCGATGTCGCGCGCAACGCGGGGAAGCGCGCCGCCGGTGACGTCGGGAACGCGCCCGTCCTCGAAGTCCGCGTGCGTGACGCACGCACCGACGGTGATCGCATCGTTCTCCACGTCGACGCGCTTGAGCTCGGGAATGCGCGTGATGTCGACGAGCATGCCGGGCTGCGCCAGACGGAAGTTGAGCATCGGCCCGAGCGACTGGCCGCCAGCCAGGATCCTGACGTCCAGATCGTCGCGGTCGTTGAGTGCGATCGCATTCGCCAGATCGGCCGGGCACTCGTAGCGGAAGCGCGCGGGCTTCACCGTCAGTCGCCCGGTACTGTCTCGCGCGGGACGATCGCGCGCGCCTGCGCGATCGCGGCGAGAACGCGCAACGGCGTGATCGGGGATTGCAAGAGCTCTGCCGCACCCAACGATTGCAGCGCGTCGTTCACGGCATTGGCGATCGCGGCGGGCGGCGCGATGGCGCCGCCCTCGCCGATGCCCTTGACGCCGAATTCGGTGTAGGGCGACGGCGTTTCCATGTGAACGATGCGCAGCGCCGGAACCTCGGTCGGTCCCGGCAGCAGATAATCGGACAACGTCGACGCGAGCGGCTGGCCCGACGTGTCGAACGGCATTTCCTCATAGAGCGCGGTACCGATGCCCTGCGCCACGCCGCCGTAGATCTGGCCGTCGACGATCATCGGATTGACGAGCCTGCCACCGTCCTCGACGACCACGTAGTCGAGAATCTCGACGTCGCCGATCTCGGGATCGACGGCGACGAGCGCCGCATGCGCGCCGTAACTGAACGTGCCCGAGTCGCGAACCGGCTTGTAGCCGGCAGTGACCTCGAGGCCCCCCGGATTGACGTGGGCCGGAAGATCCTGCGGGCGCAGATACCAGACGCGCGCAATCTCGCCGAGCGCCACGCTGCCCGAAGGGCCGATCGCGCGGCCGTCGCGCACGTCGACCTGCGCGGGGTCGGCGTTCATCAGAAAGGCGCCGATCGTCGCGAAGCGGCGTGCAATCTCGCGGCACGCAAGCGTCACCGCGCCGCCCGCCATCACCATCGAACGCGAGCCCCACGTTCCGGTGGAGTATGGCGTCACCGCAGTGTCGCCATGCACGAGATGCACTTTGGACGCTTCGATGCCGAGAATCTCGTTCGCAATCTGCGCGAGTGTCGTCTCGAGGCCCTGGCCGTGGGAATGCAGGCCGATGCGCAGCTCGAGTCCGCCATCGGGCGTGACGCGCGCGCTCGCCTGCTCGTATCCCGGCACCATCGGAATGCCCCAGCCCGCGTAGACCGACGTGCCGTGCGCCGCCTGCTCGCAGTAAACGGCGAAGCCGACGCCGATGCGCCGCCCGTCGGCCTCGCGCGCCTTCTGCCGCGCACGAATGGCGGGAAGATCGATCGCCGCCATCGCGCGACGCAGCGCCTGCGGGTAATCGCCACTGTCGAAGTGCTTGTTCGTGATGTTGTCGAACGGCATCTGCTCGGGCCGCACGAGGTTCTTGAGCCGCACCTCGGACGGCTCGATGCCGGCCTCTCTTGCCACGGCATCGAGCACGAGCTCGAGCGCAAAGCAGACGCCCGTGCGCGCGACGCCGCGGAACGGGAGGATCGGGCACTTGTTGGTGGCGACCGAGTACGTCCGGCAACGATAAGCCGGGAAATCGTAGGGCCCTGGCAGAATGCTCGCGACCTGCGCCGCTTCGAGGCACGCCGAGAACGGATACGCAGAATACGCGCCCGAATCGACCGTCGCTTCGCAATCGATGCCGAGCAGCCTTCCGTCGCGATCGGCGTACGCGCTGATGCGGTAGTGGTGCTCGCGGCAATCGGCGGCGGTCAGTTGCTCGCGCCGATCTTCGATCCAGCGCACCGGATGCCCGCAATGCAGCGCGAGCCAGCCGAGCGCGACCTCTTCGGGCAACAGGATGCCCTTGTAGCCGAACCCGCCGCCGATATCGGGTGCGATCACCCGGATGCGGCCGTGATCGAGACCGAGGCACTCGGAGAGGCCCGTGCGCACGATGTGCGGCATCTGCGCCGCCGTGTAAACGACGAGCTGCTCGTGGCGGCTGTCCCAATGCGCGACGACGCCGCGCCCTTCGATCGGCGACATGCACTGACGCGCCGTCCTGATCTCGCGCGTGACCTTGATCGGAGCGTCGAACGCCTTCGCGATGTCGACTTCGACATGCGTTTCGAGAAAGACGTTGTCGCCCCACGGTTCGTGCAAAAGCGGCGCGCCGGCCTCGCGCCCCGCGAGCATGTCGGATACGGCGGGCAGTTCGTCGAGATCGAGCCGAACCGCAGCCGCGACGTCCTCGGCATCGGCGCGCGTGGAAGCGACGCACATGGCGACGAGTTCACCGACATGGCGGACCTTTCCCGACGCGAGCGCGGGCTGCTCGGAAATCTTGAAGCCGGGCAGAGCCGAAACGGCGCGGATCGGCTTGACGCCGACGAGGTCTTTCGCCGTGAAGACGGCACCGTGCGCCGTCGACGGAACGACGATGTCCCGGATGTTCGCGTGCGCAGCCGGGCTGCGCACGAACGCCACGTCGCGCATTCCGGCGAGCCGCAGATCGGCGACGAATTGCCCTCGTCCCCGCAGCAGGCGATCGTCCTCCTTGCGCAGCATGCTGGCGCCGATGCCCTGCTCAGACATTTCCAGTGGCTCCCGCCTTGCGAACGCGCATTCTCGTTGCGCCGCCCGCGGCCGCGCGCGACGCCGATTTCGTCTGCTCGCGCCCGACGACGGAGGTGCCTGCGCGAGGCCGCGAGCGCTCCAGCAGGTCGATGTGAAGCTTGACGCAATCGTTGCGGTAGACGATTTCGGCGACGTAGATCGCCACGCCTGAACGATCGAGCACGACGCAATGGCACTCGGCAGTCGCCGCGCCCAGCGGCACCTGGAGCAGGCTCGCCGTGCCGGGATCGGCGCTGCCGATGACGAGCGTCTGATGGGCCTGCTCGATCCTCAAGCCGTCGAGTGTCGCAATCACCGGCAGCGCCGTGTGCGTTCGAAACGCCTGCGCGTTGCGTTCGTAGACGCTGCGATCGAGATGCAGATCGACGAGCGCATACGCCACGTCGCCCTTGAACTGCACGCTGCGCAGGAAAACATACTCGCGAGCGAGGCGGCCCTCCCCTTCGGCGAGCTTCGGCCATGCGGGAGGGTCGTCGACCCTGATGATCCTGAGCACGTTGTCCTTGATGGGCGCGATCATCGATTCCCACGTCGCGCCGAGCTTGAGCCAGTGCTTGTCCTGCAAACGGTCGGCAACGAACGTACCGCGCCCCTGCCGCCGTTGCACGAGCCCTTCGTCCTCGAGAAGCTCGACCGCTTGCCGTACGGTGACGCGCGCGACCTCGAATTCGCGCTCGAGCGTCTCGAGCGTCGAGATCTTCTGTCCCGGCAGCCATTCGCCGGTTTCGATCCGCCGCCGCAGCGTCGAGGCGACCTGGATGTAGAGCGGTACGCGGCTGCGGGCGTAAGTGACCTTGAGTTTCGACATTCAGGTCATCCTATCGCGCGCCGTTGCATTTCGCCGGCCGGCGCAACGCGGCGCAGATCAGCGATATCCTGCTGATGCGCGACTTCCTGCTGCTTGCGAAGCCTCCGCGCATCCTCGACGTCGATCGCAGCGAAGCGAATCGCGCGGCCGGGCTTGCGCCGGCCGACGACGGGAATGTCGGCGGAAATCACCGTGGCGATCTTCGGATAGCCGCCGGTCGTCTGATGGTCGACCATGAGGATGATCGGCTTACCGGACCCGGGCACCTGGATCGCGCCTTCGACGGTGCCGTCGGAGACGATGTTGTAGCCTTTGGCATGGGCGAGCGGCGGCCCGTCCAGGCGAAAGCCCATGCGATCGGCCTGGTTGGAAACGACATACTCTGCGGACAGGAACGTCGCGACGGCAGCGTCGGTGAAATAATCGCGCTGCGGCCCCAGCACGACGCGGATCGGCCGATCGAGTCCGAGGTCGACGGGGCGCGCGAGGGCAAGCTCGTCGCGCACGTCGACCGCGTCGCGTGCGAGCGGCAAACGGTCGCCGCGGCGGAGCGCTCGGCCGTGGAAGCCGCCGATTCCGCTGCGAACATACGTGGCGGCGCTGCCGAGCAGCGGCGCAATCTGCGGCCCGCCTTCGATCGCGAGATAGGCGCAGACGGAATCGCCAGACGCGCGTACGCGAAACACGTCCCCGCGCACGAGACGCACGCTTCGTCCGGCGGGAACATCCCGGGGGCGATCTGCGCCGATTTCGAGCGCGCCGTCCCCGCCGACAAGCGCGATGCGAACGGAGTTCGCGGCGACGGCGAACGTCGCCCCCAGCAGAAGCATCTCGAGCGCCGGCGTGCCGGGCGGATTGCCGACGAGCGCGTTGGCGAGGCGCAGGCTGATCCGGTCGAGCGGACCGGAAGCAGGCAGGCCCACGTTCTGGTAGCCGACCCGCCCCAGGTCCTGGACGGTCGTATGCAGCCCGTGCGCGACCACTTCGAGGTTCGGCGTCATGCGGCGATGCTTTCGTACGGGACGCGGTACGTCCCGGCGGCAACCGCGGCACGGATCGCGTCGAATTCGCGTACTCCGATCCGCTCGAAGCGCACCGCATCGCCGGGGGCGAACAACGCCGGGTGGGACGAGCCGGGGTCGAACAGGCATATCGGGGTCGCGCCGATCAAGTGCCAGCCTCCCGGACTCTCGACCGGGTAAATGGCGGTCATCGTCGTGGCGATCGCAATGGATCCGGCAGGCACGCGGGTCCGGGGATCGGTGCGCCGCGGCAACACCATGCTTGGCGGCAGGTCCCCCATGTACGGATACCCGGGTGCGAAGCCGACCATGTAGACGTGAAACCGCATGCCGGTATGCAGGCGGACGATTTCGTCGGTGGAAACCCCGGTGCGGCGCGCGACGTCGTCGAGATCGGGCGCATGATCCGTCGCATAGCTCGCCGGCACGCGCCACAGTCGCGACGGCCTCGTTTCACCGCGCGCGTTGCCGGCGAGTTTCTCGAGCCGGGGGATCAGCGCCGCAGGCGACGTCGAGAGAGGATCGTAGTGAACCGTCAGCGAGCGGAATGTCGGAACCGTCTCCACGACGCCGGGCAGTTTGGCCGCACGCGTGAGCGTATCGAGGTGCAGGACTCTCTCGCTGACGGCGAGATCGATGTGGTCGCCGAATTCGACCGTCACCGCGGTATCGCCGCAAAGAAGGATCCGCACCGTCACTCCGAGATCGTTCTGCCGTCAGGCGCCGCCAGCCGCGTCCTGACGCGGCCGGGTCGGTCGTATTGTCATCCTATAAATAGTATCGTACCATCGTGAAGACATGCATCATCGCGCACCGGTGATGCGCCCGACGCGCGTGCGATCGCATGCACGACGAACGAAAAGCCGACGATGCCGACACAGATCAACCTGAACGCCGACATGGGGGAAGGATTCGGCGCATACGACATCGGCAACGACGAGGCGATGCTCAAGATCATCCGGTCGGCGAGCATCGCCTGCGGATTGCACGCGGGTGACCCGCTCACCATGCATCGCAACGTGCTGCGAGCAAAGGAGGAAGGCGTCAGCATCGGGGCGCATCCGGGCTTCAACGATCTCTGGGGCTTCGGCCGGCGGCGTATCGAGATGAAGTCCGACCAGCTCGAGTATCTCGTCGCCTATCAGATCGGCGCGTTGCAGGCGATGGCCGCCTACGTCGGCGAGCGTGTCACGCACGTGAAGCCCCACGGCGCGCTGAACAACATGGCAGCCGTGGATGGGGACTACGCCATGGCGATCGGCCGTGCCATCAAGGCGGTCGATCGGGAAATCGTCTATGTCGCGCTCGCCGGCTCCGAAATGGAGCGGGCCGGCCGCAGGCTGGGACTCCGCGTTGCGCGCGAGGGATTCTGCGATCGCCTCTATGATGACGACGGCAACCTGACGTCGCGCAGCATTCCAGGCGCGGTCATCAAGGATCCGGCGGTGGCGGCGAAGCGAGTCGTCGACATGGTTCGCAACGGGGAAATCGTTTCACGCAATGGAAAGCGGATTGCCTGCAAGATCGACACGCTGTGCGTTCACGGCGACGAGCCGACAGCGGTCGACCTTGCGCACGCGGTGCGGGCAGGCCTCGAGGCGGCCGGCGTTGCGATCGTGCCACTCACCGAAATGTCGTTCGACTGATGGGGTCGCTCCACGCCGGTAATCCGTCGTGAAAGCATAGGGCGGCCGCATGACCGAGGCAGGGACCGCATCCGCAAGCCGTCGGCCGGTGCTCGGCATCATCGGCGGCACCGGTGCGCTCGGCACGGCTCTGGCCATGCGCTGGTCGGCCGCAGGGTATGCCGTGGTGCTCGGGTCGCGCTCGCGCGAGAAGGCCGAGGCGGCGGCGCGGAACATCCAACCGGGAAAAGGCGCACCGCTCGCGCGCGGCGACGACAACGTCGGCGCCGCACGCACGGCCGACATCGTGCTGATCGCCGTACCGTTTTCGAGCCATGACGCGATCCTCGACGAGATCGCCGATGTCGTCGCCGGCAAGATCGTCGTCGACACCGTCGTGCCGCTCGTACCACCGAAGGTGTCGCTCGTGCAGCTGCCGGCGCAAGGCTCCGCTGCACGAATCGCACATGAGCGCATCGGCGACAAGGCCCTCGTCGTTTCGGCCTTTCACAACGTGAGCGCCGTGAAGTTGCGGGCGGCGGGCGACGTGGATTGCGACGTCTTGGTTTTCGGCAACAACCGCGCGGCACGCGACAGCGTCATTGCCCTTGCCGATGCGCTCGGCACGCGCGGCATCGATGGAGGCGCGATTGCCAACTCGGTGGCCGCCGAAGCGCTCACGTCGGTCCTCATCGGCATCAACAGGCGCTACAAGGTCCATCTCGGCGCCGGACTGCGGATCACCGGCCGCTTCGAGACTTCGAACGAGACGTAAAAATGATGAAGCAGGGCC
>Ga0157372_10006211_pt1 | contig 12698 bp, 14 predicted proteins | sample C55metaG_FD_115307 | JGI IMG/M metagenome (GOLD analysis project Ga0157372, IMG submission 115307) | Corn rhizosphere microbial communities from Kellogg Biological Station, Michigan, USA - C5-5 metaG | ecosystem: Host-associated > Plants > Roots > Rhizosphere > Soil | place: USA: Michigan... | reverse complement strand
CATGATCCGCATTCCTCGAGCTTCGCGCTCGATCAGACCAAGGTGATGGACGGCAACCTCGTCTCCGTCATGAGCTGGTACGACAACGAATGGGGCTTCTCCAACCGGATGGCCGATACCGCGGTGGCAATGGGGAAGCTGATCTGAATGCCGAGATTCCGCACGCTCGATGACCTGCAGGTGAAGGGCAAGCGCGTGCTGGTGCGCGCCGACCTCAACGTACCGATGAAGAACGGCAAGGTGACCGACACTTCGCGCATCGACCGGCAAGCTCCCACCATCCGCGAACTCTCGGAGAAAGGCGCGAGGGTCATCGTGCTTTCGCATTTCGAGCGGCCGAAGGGAAAGGTTGTGCCTTCCATGTCGCTCAAGCCGATTGCGCCGGCGCTCTCGAAAGCCGTTGGCAAGCCCGCTGCGTTCGCGGACGATTGCGTCGGCGACAAAGCCAAAGCCGCGGTCAAGCAGCTGAAGAACGGCGACATCCTCCTGCTGGAGAATACGCGCTTTCATGCCGGCGAAGAGGCAAACGATCCGGACTTCGCCAAACAGCTCGCCAGCCTCGGCGATATCTACGTTAACGATGCCTTCTCCGCCGCGCACCGCGCCCATGCCTCAACCGAAGGCCTGGCGCATCTGCTGCCATCGGCGGCCGGGCGCTCCATGCAGGCCGAGCTTGAGCATCTGATCCGGGCGCTCGGCGATCCTGTGCATCCGGTTATGGCGGTGGTGGGCGGGGCAAAGGTCTCCACCAAAATCGAACTCCTGACGAATCTCCTCACCAAAGTGGATGTGCTGGTGATCGGGGGCGCTATGGCGAACACGTTTTTGGCCGCCGAGGGCCGCAACGTCGGCAAGTCGCTATATGAAGAAGGCGAACTCGATACGGCGCGCAACATCCTTACCGCCGCAACAGATGCCGGCACCGTCCTTATCCTGCCCAGTGACGTTGTGGTCGCCAGGGAACTGAAGGAGAAGGCGCGGCACCGCACCACGGATGTGTTCGGGGTGAAAGATGACGAGATGATTCTCGATGTCGGCCCGGCCACTGTGGAGGAATTTTCGCGGCGGCTGCTGACCACCGCAACATTGGTGTGGAACGGCCCACTGGGCGCCTTCGAAACGCCCCCCTTCGATCAGGGCACGGCCGCGGCCGCGAAGGCGGCGGCTGCGCGCACTGTCGAGGGGGGGCTGATCTCCATTGTCGGTGGGGGCGATACCGTGGCGGCGCTGAACCGCGCCGGCGTGGCGGACGAATTCACGTATGTATCGACCGCCGGCGGCGCATTTCTGGAATGGCTGGAAGGCAAGACGCTGCCCGGGGTGGCCGCACTTGAGCAAGGAAACTGAGCGATGGCGATGAATTTGGATGAGCTGAACCGCGTCGCGCGCGCGATGGTGGCAAAGGGCAAGGGCATTCTCGCGGCCGACGAAAGCTCCGGCACCATCAAGAAGCGGTTCGACAAGATCGGCGTGGACTCCACCGAAGACAATCGCCGCGATTACCGCGAGATGCTGTTCCGTTCCGCGGACGGCATGAAGCACATTTCCGGCGTGATCCTCTACGACGAGACCATCCGCCAAAAGGCGAAGGACGGCACGCCGCTGGTGAAGCTGATCGAACAGGCGGGCGCCATTCCCGGCATCAAGGTGGACAAGGGCACCAAGCCCCTGCCCTTCAGCAAGGACGAGACGATTACCGAAGGACTGGATGGCCTGCGCGAGCGTTTGGCTGAGTATTACGGATGGGGTGCCCGCTTCGCCAAATGGCTCGCCACTTACACGCCGACTGAAGGCCGCCCCTCCTACAACTGCATCAATGCCAACGGGCAGGCGCTCGCGCGTTACGCGGCCCTGTGCCAGGAAGAAAACATCGTGCCGATCGTCGAGCCCGAGGTGCTGATGGATTTCGACAACGACATCGGCACCTGCGAAGCGGTGACCGAGTGGGTGCTGAAGGAAACCTTCGCGCAGCTCTACTACGCCAATGTCGCGCTGGAAGGCATGGTGCTGAAGCCGAACATGGTCATCAGCGGCATGAAGGCGCAGAAGCGTGCGGGCGTGGGGGAAGTTGCGGAGCGCACGGTAAAGGTGCTGAAGCGCTGCGTGCCTTCCGCAGTGCCGGGCATTGCCTTCCTCTCTGGCGGCCAGTCGGATGAAGAAGCCACCGCCCACTTGAACGCGATGAACGCCGCGCATCCGGATCTGCCATGGTCGCTGACCTTCTCGTATGGCCGCGCCTTGCAGGCCGCGCCGCAGAAGGCGTGGAGCGGCAAGGCAGACAATGTGCCGGCCGCCCAGCGCGCTTTCGCCCACCGCGCCGCTATGAACGGGCTGGCCGCGACCGGCGGCTGGAATTCCGATCTGGAGAAAAAGGCAGCGTGATTTTTACCTCCCCTTGCAAAGGGGAGGTCGGCACGCGAAAGCGTGCCGGGTGGGGATCGCTGCTTTCCGCGACTGATCCCTCCCCGGATCGCTTGCGCGATCCGACCCTCCCTTTTCAAGGGAGGGTATGGTGAGCAATTGCCGTCTTTATCTCATTACGCCGCTGAAGATGGAGCTTCCCTCATTTGCGGACACGTTGAAGCGCGCGCTGGATGCGGGCGATGTGGCGAGCCTGCAATTGCGATTGAAGGACGTGAGCGACGATGAGATTCGGCGCGCTGCGGAGGCGCTGATGCCGATTGCGCAGACTCGCGGCGTCCCTTTTATCGTCAACGACCGTCCGGACCTTGCGGCAGAGATCGGCGCGGATGGCGTCCACATCGGCCAAGAGGATGCAACCTACGCCGCAGCGCGCGGGGATTTGGGGCGAGACAGGATCGTCGGCGTCACCTGTCACAATTCGCGGCACCTCGCGATGGAAGCGGCGGAGGCGGGCGCGGATTACGTCGCCTTTGGCGCATTCTACTCCACGCAAACCAAGCAGCCGAAGACGGCCGCCGATCCGGGCATCCTGCGCTGGTGGAGCGACTTGATGGTCGTGCCCTGTGTGGCGATCGGCGGCATTACTGTGGAGAACGCCCGCCGGCTGGTCGAGGCGGGCGCCGATTTTCTGGCTGTCTCGGCAGGCGTCTGGACTCACCCGCAGGGTCCGGTCGCCGCCGTGAAGGCATTCAACGGGATTTTTGACTGATTCGGCTGCGCGCATCCCGCCCCTTGTTCTTTTCGGCAAATCAGCGTCAGAGTTCCGCCAACCTTGAGAAGGGGGAGCACTCATGAACGCCAAAACGGCGGCTTTTGCCTTAGGTATCATCCTGATCATTGCCGGCGTCCTCGGCTACATTCCCAACCCGGTGGTCGGCCCAACGGGCATTTTCGTCACCAACAATCTGCACAATCTGGTTCACATCATCAGCGGCATTTTCCTGCTCATCGGCGTTTACACCGCGCTCACGCCGAGCATGGCGCTGAAGATTCTCGGCGTGGTGTACGCCATTGTGGCGATTCTCGGCTTCGTGATGATGCATGGCGGCGATGGCGTGATGTTCGGGATTGCGATGAACCGACTGGATCACTGGCTGCACGTGGTGCTGGCGGTCGTAATTCTGGCAGCGGGCTTCGGACTTCCGACAGTGGCGCGTCCCGCGACAGCCTGAGTTTCACGGATTGCTTCTAAACGGCTCTGCCCGGATGACAATCCGGGCAGAGCTTGTTAGAAGGCGCGCCTTTTCCTAAAGGCTCGCGTTCGCATGCCCAAAATTGCCGGCAATGAAATCCGCCCCGGGGCGCTGATCCAGCACGATGGCGGCCTGTGGATGGCGGTGAAAACACAGGCCGTAAAGCCGGGCAAAGGCGGCGCCTACAATCAGGTGGAGCTGAAGAATGTCGTCACCGGCACCAAGCTGAACGAACGGTTCCGCGCCGATGAAAGCGTTGAGGAAGTCTATCTGGAAAAGAAGGATTTCCAGTTCCTTTATGCGAGCGGCGACACGCTCACCTTCATGGATACTGATACCTACGACCAGATCGAGCTCGGCGCGGACTTCGTGGGAGACCAGGCGCAGTTCCTGCAGGACGGCATGAAGATCCTGGTGCAGACCTATGACGGCAAGCCGATCGGCATCAAGCTGCCGCTGCAGGTGACGCTGGAAGTAACCGAGGCCGATCCGGTGCTGAAGGGTGGAACGGCGGCGCCCTCCTACAAGAGCGCGGTGCTGGAGAACGGCATGAAGATTCAGGTGCCGCCTTTTATCAATGCCGGCGCGAAGATCGTTGTTTCCACGGAAGACGGCAGCTACGTGCGCCGCGCGGAGTAATGCCCTACCTGTCTCCCGCGCTGAATGTCATGACCTCCGCCGCCCGCAAGGCGGGGCGAAAGCTCATTCGTGACTTCGGCGAAATCGAGAATTTGCAAATATCTCTGAAAGGACCAGCGGATTTTGTCTCCGTCGCCGACAAGCGCACAGAGCGGATTCTCATCGAGGAGCTGCAGAAGGCGCGACCCGGGTATCCGATTGTGACGGAAGAAGCGGGTTCAATCGACGGACCCGACAAATCCCACCGCTTCATTATCGATCCGCTGGATGGCACCACGAATTTTCTGCATGGCATCCCGCATTTCGCCATTTCCATTGCGCTGGAGCGGGAGGGGCATTTGGTCTCCGGTGTCATTTACAATCCCATTACGGACGAATTGTTCGCCGCTGAGCGTGGCCACGGCGCCTATCTCAACGACAAGCGGCTGCGCGTCGCCGCGCGGAAAGAGCTGAAGACCTGCCTCAGCGCCACCGGCATTCCCTTCATGGGACGCGGCACGCCGCAGGACCACGAGCGATTTCTGAAGGAGCTTCGCGCGGTCATCGAATCCACGCCGGGCGTTCGGCGTTTCGGCTCCGCCGCGCTCGATCTCGCTTGGGTGGCGGCGGGCCGCTACGATGCGTTCTGGGAGCACGGCCTCGCGATCTGGGACATTGCGGCCGGCATTCTCATGGTCCGCGAAGCGCAGGGGGTGGTCACCGATCTTAACGGCGGAGAGCGCATGCTGCAGAGCGGCGATATCCTGGTCGCCAACGAATACCTGCATCCGCAGGTGCTCAAGTTGCTCAGAAGCGCCGCCCGCGCCGGTTCTGCAGTCTAGGCGGCGGCAGGCGCCAGCGCTGGTTCCATCTGAGGTTGTTCCGCCATATCGGCGGAACTGGCCACTGCATGCAATCCCGGCCCCTGCGGAAAACTATGCGACGCCTCCACCAGGTTCAGAATGTGCTGGGCGAGGAAGAAATAGCCGCGCCGATCATACTGCTTTTTGTCCACCAGCGTTTCCACGAAAAGGTCGGAATTGCGCCGCCGGATGCAGCCGGCAAATTTGCGGTTCAAACGGACAGCAACTCCATCGCTGAGGCGGTAACCTCCATGCTTGTAACAGGCGGTCTTGCGCGTCTTTATGAAAATGAATCGTGTGAGTAAGCGACAATTATTGTGACTCGTAGTTTCGCCGGCGCCTGTATCGATTCACTTTTCCGATGCCAAGATACGAGGCGGAGTGATCGGCCGCTTAGTGTAGTTTGGTCCTAGGCTCGTAGCTGGCGGGCCAGGCCTCGCAGAATTCGCGCAGCTCGGCATCGGGCCGTTCGGGCAGAGTCACGATCAGCTTCACATACAGATCGCCGGCTGTTTCGTGTCCGTGAGCGGGCATGCCCTTGCCCTTCAGCCGCAACACGGCGCCCGAATTCGAATTGGCCGGTACACTCAACTGCACCAGTCCCCTTGGAGTCGGGACGGGCACTTTGCCACCCAACACCGCTTCCTTGAGCGTGACCGGCAGATCCATCCGCAGATCGTTGCCATCGCGCATGAAGAACGGGTGCGCCGCCACCGACACGTTCATCAGGATGTCGCCCGTCGGACCACCATTGCGGCCAGGGCCGCCCTGACCTTTCAGCCGCACCTGCTGGCCATCGCGAATCCCGGCGGGAATGCGCACGTCCACTTCGCGGCCATTGGGCAGATAAACCCGCCGCATGCCGCCGTTCGCCGCTTCTTCGAAACTGACCGTGATCGAAACCTCATAGTTCTCGCCGGCACGTTGTCGCTTCCCGCCGCCGCCACGGCGACCTCCTCCCAAACCGCCGCCGAACAATTCGGAGAAAATGTCTTCGGCGCGAAAGCCCTCGGCTGTCTGGCCATCCTGTGAAGACCAGCTGTACTGAAAGCCTCCGGGGCCAGGTCCGCCGCGCCCGCCGAAAGGCCCCCCTTCAAATCCGCCCCGCGGATCGAAGCCGCGCGGATTGCCATTTGCGTCGATCTCCCCGCGGTCGAATTTTCCGCGCTTCTCTTTGTCCCCCAGAATCTCATAGGCGGCGCTGATCTCCTGAAACTTCTTTTGCGCTGTGGCGTCGCCCCCTTTTGTGTCGGGGTGGTATTTTTTGGCGAGCGAACGAAAGGCCTTCTTGATCTCGGCCTCGCTCGCGCCCTTGCCCACGCCCAGGATTTGATACGGATCGTTCATGATGGATCTGCCGGACAACCGGTTGGAAGCCCATGTGGAATATAGGGATTCGTCAAGGCCGGTTAAGGCTTTGGCGGCGACACGGCGCCGGCTTTCAAGAGCTCGAGACGGGCAGCCGCCTGCGGCACGCCGCGGGTGGCAGCTTCGGCATAAAGCTGTTCCGCCTTGGTAACGTCGCGCGGCACCGCCTGACCTCGCTCGTAGACTTCTGCGAGCAGAAACTCGGCACGGGGATGATGCATGGCCGCAGCGGCCTCCAGCCACGGCAGTGCCGACTGCGGATCGGGCGGCCCGGCTTCGCCTTCCAGCAGCATCTCGCCAAGATCCGCCTGAGCCGTGGTTAGCCCGGCATCGGCGGCCTCCTTAAGGTACTCCAGCGCGCCCTGCGGATCGCGCGGAGTGCCCTGGCCCTTGCGCTTCATCAGCGCCACATTCCGCATCGCCGCCACATCGTCGTGCTCCGCGAGCCAGGCAAACACCTGATAGGCATGCGCATAATCGCCGCGGTCGTAATAATCCGTGCCCTGCCGGAACATCTGCTGGTCACCGGGCGTGGGAGGAGCCGGCTGTTTCGGGATCTCGGGCGTATCGCCCAGCAGTGACGGCTGGTCCTGCGCGAGCGCCGTAGAGCCCGGGCTGCAGGCCCAAATTGTCGCACCAACCGCAGCTGCCAGAAAAGGCTTGCTTGACATGGCAACACCCTAGCACGCCCTCCAGCTGCCGCTAAAGCGCAGCCTAATTCCGGTCTGGGCTAGCCGGCGCTGCGCGCTGTTGGGCAAGGAGCCGCTCGATCTCGCGAAGCAGGGTGGCCCTGTCATACGGTTTGGAGACCCGCGGGACGCCGCGCAGCCGCTCCGGCAAATCCATCGCGCCATAGCCGCTCAGCAGCAACAAAGGCGTACCCCGGGCGAGGAAACAATCGGCTACGGGATATGCCATTTGGCCATTCATGTTCATATCGAGCAACGCCAGGTCGAGGGATTCTCGTTCCGCAGCAGCAACCGCTTCCGGAAGCCGCGTGAACGGCCCAGCCACCTCGTAGCCCGCGGATTGCAGATCTTGTTCAAGAAGAAGAGCAACCAAGAACTCATCCTCTGCCACAAATATGCGTGGCGCTCTCCCGGCGCTCATAAGACCAACCACATCGTTCTGTAACGTCCGGGGCCGCCGTTCGCTGCTTTTCTCCCAGGTAAGAGCGCCATTGCGCGCCGGTTACAGCAGTGGGCAACGACTTCCTTCAGCGGAAGGGAAATCGTGCACCGCTTGCGCAAGCGCCCGTATTCGCGCATCGAAAGAGCTGCTCGCCTGCGCGCCATCGGTATGCGCGAAAGAAGCGCGACGCCCGCGGACCCAACAATTGCGGCAGGTTTAGATGAGTGCGCGCCCGGAAAGCTCGCTATGCCGACTAGATATCGCGGCCCTTGCGGCTGGAATAGAACATCAGGGCCATCAGCCCGCCGCCAACAAGAAGCGTCAGCACCACCCCGGCGATCAGAAACAGCCACCCGACCGGCGGGATGCCGACCGGTTCGACCCGGTTCCAGGCAAAGATCGCATACGCTATTGCGCCGACCAGGAAAGCGAGCAATGCGAGGACGATAAGCCAGCCACCTGGCCCCAATTTGCGGGTCAACTCGGTCTGAGGTGCGCTCATTTCAGTACAACGCGTGCGGCGCTCTTCCTGCCTGCGGCTTCATGCCGGGAATAACTGATTATCCCACAAACGCCACATTTCCCATGCCAGCTTTGTCTATTCGCTTCCAGGAGATTCGCCATGGTGTTCTCGCGCCTTGCCGCTTGCTTTGCAGCAGCCACTGTCCTCAGCATTACGCAGGTTGCTCCGGCCACGGCCGAAAGCGATATGGATCGCGCGGCAGACCGGTTCAACCAGAACGAGGTTGTGCAGGCGGCAGCCGACTTCTTCGGCACTACCACAGAAGCCGTGGCAAAGGCCGTGCAGCGAGTATTCGCCGATCAGGGACTGCCGGACGCCTACATCACCGGCGACGAAGGCTCGGGCGCAGTAGTGGTCGGTCTGCGCTACGGAGGGGGCTGGCTCATTCGCAAGCACCAGCCGCCGACGCGCGTTTATTGGCAGGGGCCTTCAGTCGGTTTCGACCTCGGCGCGAATGCCTCCAAGGCGTTCATTCTGGTCTACAATCTCGGCCCTTCCGACCGACTGTTCCAGAAATTTCCCGGTGTTGAGGGCAGCTACTACTTCATTGCCGGCATCGGCGTGAACTACCTGCGCGCCAACAACATCACGCTCGCGCCGATGCGTACGGGCGTGGGCCTGCGCGCCGGCGTCAATGCCGGCTATCTGACATTCACGCGAGAGGCGACCGCCAACCCGTTCTGAGTTTGGAAATGCTTATTCGGCCGCGGCAGCGGCTTCTTCGCTCGCGCGCGGACCGTGAACCGCCGGCAGATAGAGCAGCAGCGCGGCTGCGACATAGGTCGACGAGAATGTTCCCACCACAATCCCGAACAGGATCGAGGCGGTGAACTCAAAGAGGGCCGGGCCGCCGAAAAGCAGCAAGGGAATGATGGAAACGGCCGTCGCGCCGCTAGTGAGAATCGTCCGCGTCAGCATCTGATTGGTCGAGAGGTTGATCAGGTTTCCTAATGCCATGCGCTTGTACTTGCGCCGGTTCTCACGGATCCGGTCGAACACCACGACGGTATCATTAATCGAATACCCGGCTAGCGTCAGCAGTGCGGCAATAGACGTGAGGGTAAAATCCCAGTGCAGAATCGAGAAGAGGCCCGCGGTAACGAACACGTCGTGACCGGTGGCGACAACGGCGCCTATGCCGTACTGCCATTCGAATCGCACCCAGACGTATACGGCGATGGCTATCACGGCCAGAATCGTGGCGAGTATGCCCGCGTGAAACAGTTCCGTGCTGACTTTCGGACCGATCACCTGCTGGTTTCGCATTGTGTAGCCCACGCCCAGCTTCTTCTTGATGGCGTTGGCAATGTCGGTTCCGGACTGGTCCGGCTTGGGCTGCACACGAATGAGAACGCAGGAGTTTGGAGGGCTGTCGCAGGCGCCACCCCCGAAATACTGCAACTGGGATTCGGGAAAACCGAGACTGTCCACCTGACCGCGTACTTGCCCGATATCGATCACATGCGCCGACTTCACCTCCAGCAACACGCCGCCGGTGAAATCAATTCCAAGGTTAAAACCATGGATGGCGATGGAGATGATTGCGGCCAGAAGCAGCAGTCCGTCCAGCGCGAAGGCGTAGTAGCGGGCGCCGACGAAGTCGATGTTCGTGTTTTCAGGCAGGAAACGAAGGAGTGGCATCGAGGGCGGGGGAGAAGTGGCCGCGCACACATAGCCGCAAGGTCGCGCGGGAACAAGAACGGAGAGGGGCTCCGTAAGCGACAGGCGACAAAACCGGCAAACCCGACTAGACTGGTTCGCAATGCGTTCCGAATCTGATCGAGCTGCGGTGCGGGCGTGACGACGCCGCCCCCTCCTGCCCCTACGCAGCCTCTGGCGCGCCTCGAGCGGCTGCAGTCGACCTACATGTCCGCGGTTGTGACGGCCATTGTGGTTGCGGCCCTTTATTTCGGCCGACCCATCCTGGTGCCGCTGGCGCTCGCGGTCCTGATCGCCTTCGCGCTTTCCCCCTTGCTGCGGCTACTGCGCAAACTGCACCTCGGCCGCGTCCCTTCCGTGCTGATCACAGTTCTGTTCGCGCTGATCGTGATGTCCGGGTTGGCGCTTTTCATCGGCTCGCATGCGGCCCGCGTGGCCGTGCAACTGCCTCTCTACCAGAACAACCTCGTGCATAAGGTGCAATCGATTAAGGGTACCGCATCGGGCAACGGCTTCGTGCGCAGCGTCACCGGCCTTTTCGATAATCTCACCCGCGTGATTGCCGGCCCGCAACCCGTAACTCAAAGACAATCCGAAAACCTGAAGAAAACTCCGCAGCCCATACCCGTGACGATCGAGCGCTCTCGCAGCACGCCGATCGAACTCATCGAAAGCGTTATCGGGCCGTTGCTCGGTCCGCTGGTCGACCTCACCATCATAATTGTCTTCGTGGGTTTCATCCTGCTGCAGAAGGAGGATCTGCGGGACCGTTTCATTCGCCTGGCTGGGTATCAGGATTTGCAGCGAACGACCCTGGCGCTCGACGAAGCGGCGGAGCGGCTGGCGCACTATCTCTTCTCGCAAACCGTCATCAACACCTGTTTCGGTGCGGCCATCAGCGTCGGCCTGTGGCTGATCGGCATTCCCAATGCAGCGCTCTGGGGACTGCTCAGTGGCATGATGCGCTACGTTCCCTATGTAGGCGTGCCGCTTTCGGCCTTGTTTCCCCTCTCGCTGGGGTTCGCCATCGACCCCGGCTGGACCAAGGCGCTATGGACTGCCGCGCTCTATCTTACGCTTGAGCCGATCGTGGGGCAGCTGATCGAGCCGTTGGTCTACGGGCGCAACATGGGGTTGTCGGCGGTCGCGGTGGTCGTCGCGGCCATCTTCTGGACATGGCTCTGGGGTCCGGTGGGGCTACTGCTTTCCACACCGCTGACGATGTGTCTGGTCGTAATGGGCCGCCACATCGAGCCGCTGCAGTTCCTGGACGTGCTGCTGGGGGACAAGCCTGCGCTCGCGCCGGAGGAAAGCCTCTATCTGCGCATGCTTGCCGGCGATCCGGACACCGCGGCCCTCGAAGCCGAGGCATTCCTGCGCAACAATTCGCTGGTCGAGTATTTCGACGAGGTGACGATCAAGGCGCTTGCCCTGGCGCAGCGGGATCACGATCGCGGCGTGCTCGATCGCGAGCGGCTCAATTCCGTTCGTGAAACCGTCGATGAGCTGATCGAAAACCTGTCGGAGCGCGACGAAGTGCCTGCCGGAGTCGAAAAGCCTGGGGAGCCTCCGCCGCCCAGTCCGGAATTCCTACAAGACCTGCCGGAATCCTGGCACGAACGGCCGGTGCTCTGCGTGGCAGGTCGCAGCGCTCTGGACGAAGCGGCGGCCGCGCTGCTTGCCCATGTCGTGGAAAAGCGAGGCATCGGCGCCCGCGTGGTGGCCGCCGCCAGCGTCTCGCCGGCGCGCCTCGGAGAACTCGATCCGCAAGGCGCGCGCGTGATTTGCGTATCGTACCTGGATCCCGGCAATTACAAGAACGCGCGTTATCTCATGCGGCGGCTGAAAAAGCGCATGCCTGAGGCCCATCCTATCGCCGGCTTCTGGGGCTACGCCGAAAGCGACTCGCACTACCTCGATTCGGTGGAAGCCATGGAAATGGACGATGTGGTCTCAAGCCTCTGTCAAGCGCTTGATCGCATCCTTATCCTCGCCCATCAGGCGAAAGAAGCGGAAGAGGGCGAGCATGCGCAGGGTCTGCCGGCTCAGCGGACCCGGCGCACCGGCACTGGCACGCCGCACACGTCCAAAACCGGCGGCGGCGTGCGCACGTAAAATTCCGGCGCGGGATTTTTGCGCTTTGCCTTCTCTTTGGCGAAGGCGGCCGAGTCGGTTTGCATCACCTGGAAGTGGGGCCGCTGCTTTTCCGGCAGGTCGGCCGCGAGCCGGATGCGCAGAATCGGATCGCGCCGGCGGCTGTCCTGGATCACGCCGTTGTCGATGTTCTGGTCGCCGCGCTGCAGCTTCTGGACATATTGCAGCCCATCGATCACCCGGCCGAACGCCGTCAGGTTGCGGTCGAGCCGCCGCGGCGCCTCGCCGATGACTATGTAGAATTCCGTCGTGGCGGTGTCGGCGCCATTGTCGCGCGCGAAGGCAAAGGTGCCGGGACAGTGGATCATCCACAACCGGCCTTGCTTCATATCCCGGCCGGCTGCAAAGCCGTTCACGTGACCGGCTTCCGGCGCGAAGAGGTCCGCATTGCCGAGCGGCGTGAACTTCAAGTCCGGCGTCGCCGGCCGCTCAAATTCTGCCTTCAGCGCTGGCCACCGCTTCAGCGCCGCCTGCTCCTTGGGATGGTCCTTCGTTGAGGCGGTGCCTTCGCCAATGCCACCCTGCGCCACGAAGCCGTCGATCACCCGATAGAAGGAAAGGCCGTCATAGAAATGCGCGCGAGTCAACGCCCTCATGCGTTCCACGTGTGTCGGGGCGAACTGCGGCGCCAATTCCACCGTCACTTCGCCATAGCGCGTATCGATCAGCACCAGATTGTTCGGGTCGACGTCGCGCCATTCGTGCGCATCGTCTGCCGCGACGGCCGGCAGCAACGCCAAGCCTGCCCAGAAAATTGCAACCGCT
>Ga0157372_10006210_pt1 | contig 12698 bp, 9 predicted proteins | sample C55metaG_FD_115307 | JGI IMG/M metagenome (GOLD analysis project Ga0157372, IMG submission 115307) | Corn rhizosphere microbial communities from Kellogg Biological Station, Michigan, USA - C5-5 metaG | ecosystem: Host-associated > Plants > Roots > Rhizosphere > Soil | place: USA: Michigan... | reverse complement strand
CGATGCTTGACGAGATAGCCGTGGCGAAGCGGCGAGCTCCGGTTCGGGCGTGGCCCCCCTCCAGTCACGTGGTCCATCGGCGACCCGCAGAAGGGCTGAAGAAGAAGTTGTTGATGTACGGTCGGCTGCCTTTCGGTCGGAGGGCCGGCTCGAGCTGGTGCCGCTCGACGTCGAACGCCGACGAAGAACGCAGCCGACCCGAGCCATCGAGGAAAGCACCCTCGTAGCCGAGCCGCGCGATCTCGTCGAAGACAGCGGCGATCGGCTCGCGATGATGTCGCTGCTCGATCTCGACGAACAGCAAGGGTCTGCATCTGCGGAGCGTCTCAGCGGCCCCTCGCAAGACGTCGAGCTCGGCACCTTCGACGTCGATCTTCATGAGCATGAGATCGGAGAACTCGAAGGAATCGAGCGGCTCGAGAATGACCTCGAGCGCCGCATCGGCCTGAGGGGTCGCACGGAGGCTTGCCGAGGGCGACGACGCGGATCCACGAGGCAGGTGTAACGTCCCGATTCCCTCCGTCGCCGAAAGCGCGACCGAATGCACCTGCACGTTCCGGAGTGGCCGGCGCGCAGCGTAGGCTCTGAGTACATCCACGCACTCCGGTTGGGGCTCAAACGCCTCCACCAATGCGCCCCGTTTCGCGAACACGTGGGTGTAGAGCCCATTGTTCGCGCCCACATCCGCGACGTGATCCCCGCGATGGATCGCCGACGCCACCACGGACAACTCTCGCTCGAGCAGTCCACGTGTTCGCTCATAGAGGAATCGGATCGGTGGCTGCCAGGCCGCGGGCAAGCGCTTCCGAATCATTCGCGCGACGCTCATTCGATCAGGAGGCGACGGGATCGGGTGGTGCCGGCCGGTCGGCCGCGGCCGGGTTATGCGCAATCGCGAACGTCAAGCCGATCAGCACCCACATGATCTCCATCACGAACGTCGTGAAGAGGCTGTTCACGAAGACGCTGTGCGCGGCAGTCGCGACGATCGAGGCCAGTGTTCCAATCGCGATCCCTCGATGCTCGGCAGTCGCGACTTTTGCGCGCCACACCGACGCGCAGCGTCGATAGACGAGGATGAACATCCAGAGCAGCAACGCGAGACCGACGGCTCCCGTGAGCACCGCGGCGAAGAGCAGCCCTCCATCGGCGGAATAGTTGGCGACGCCGAGCCGCGGGACGCCGTACTCTCGCTCGACCACGAAGCCATACGTGTTGAAGCCGACCCCGATCCACGGATGGTCGGCGAACACTTTGAGCGCCATCCCCCATGCCGCGAGTCGGGCCATCGCCGACGCGTCAGAGAGGCCAAGCTTGTTGTACGACGCGGCGAAGGTGACGAGCTTGGGAAGCGCGGCCAGCGCGATCACGAATGCCACAGCCGCCGCGCGAAGAAGTCGTTTCGGAACGCCGTATACGGCGACAATGACGCCAATACCGAGTACGAGGCCGAGGGCGGAACTCCTGGACAGCGTGAGCACCAGCGCCGCGAACAGCACGAGCGGCTTCCATCGAGGGACGCGCACGCCGACCGAGATTTGTGCGAGCTCCACGAGCAGGATCGCCATCAACATCGCGCCGGCGATGTTCGGGTCGAGAATCGTCGACACCAGCCGGTGGCCCTGAGGGTCCCAGTCCAAATAGGGCCGCGATCCCGCGTAAACCAGTTGGGAAAAGCCGGGCAGGAATATCGCCTGGACGATCCCGAACCCGGCGATGGTGAGCATCGCGGATTCGAGCGTGCCCCAGACGGCCGAGACATCGCGGGCGCGAACGACGTTTACCATCACGAGATAGATCGCGAAGTACGCCAGCCAGCGCCCGAGATACGCCAGGCTCACGAGCGTCTCGAACGATGTCAGGCCGACGCGAACGGCCGTGTTCAACGCGGACACCGCGCCCACTGCCGCGAAGGTCAACGCGACGAATCCAACGCGATCGAGCCGAAAGGAGCGACGCGCGAAAGTGATCGCGAGACCCGTGACGACGAACGCGGCAACGCACAGGTCGTTCACGAGCACCGGCGCCTCGCGCTCACCGGTCGAGAAGACTGGAATGCGCCCCAGGTTCGCGACCACGAGCAACGCGATGGCGACACGCAACACATCCGCGCCGCGAATCGTGAATGCGCGCCGCGTCGGTGCCCACGTCGTGACGAGCGGAGGGTTCGCTCGAACGATCATGTCTCTAGGAGACGCCATTCCGCCCATTGGTGCCATTTCGCCCGTTGCCATTGATGACGACGCCGGCCAAGGGTACGTCGAGCCGCCTGAGCATCTGAACGGCGTCCGCGAGCTGCGCGCGCGCGACGCGCCGCTCAGGGGCGACCAGGAGGACAGCACGCTGCTCGCCAATGGCCGCGGCGGCCGTGTCGGAGGTGATCGCCGGCAGCTTCACGACGACGAGCCCATTCTCACTCTCGAGGCGTGCGATCGTTCCATGAACGTCGGGAACGGTACCGGCACTGAGATCGAGCACCGTCGCCGACACGGAGCGAAGCGCGGCCGTCTCGACGAGCCTCGCTATGACGGGATCGATGTACGCGGAATTCCCCGACCCAAGCGGCGCGACGAGAATCGTCCGCGTCGTCGACGCGCCGAGGAGCAGCGGCAGGTGAGGATCGAAGCGCAGTGCGGGAGCGCCGGTCGTCCGCTCGAGCGTCGCCGGATCCTGGACCCAACGGCCCATCATCCCGACGAACATCGCGATGGCCAGGCCAATGAACAGGCCGCCACCGAGCCCCGCCGCCATTGTCGGAAGCGGCCGCGGGAACGCAACGCGCATGGGAGGCTCCGCGATGTCGAGCGACTGCACGTTCCCGCCTTCGGTGACCGCCGCGATCCGCGCCTCAACCAGCTGCGCCTGCATCGCCGTCTGCACTTGCGACAACTGGAGGACACTGCGTTGTAGCCGATTTCCCGAGGCCAATTCGGCGGGGAATGCGCCGAGCGCGGTGCGAAGCGAATCCAGTTGAAGTGACAAGTCCTGATGCTGCCGCTTCAGCGAACTCTGATAGGCGGTCGCCATCGGCCCGAGCTGACCTTCGAGAGTTCGTATGCTCTTGGAGAGCGCCACGACCTCGGAGTCGCTGTCGAGTCGCGTCACGAGCAGCTTGGATCGTTCGGTCTCCAGCTCGCCGATCTGCGTGAGCAGCGCATTGATCGCCGGACTCTTCAAGAATGCCGGATAAGCGACGAGGTCTCGCACGGACATCGAGCCCGCCGACACCTGTCCCATGAGCTGCTCGAGCGCACCGCGCTCGACATCGTTCTCGCCGATACTCGCTCTGAGCTCGCCCGCCCGCTCGAGTGACAACTTGCCGATCGTTTGCGGGTCGATGAGACGACTCGACTCCTGGAAGCCCCTGAGCGATTGCTCGGCGATCGCGAGCTGGCGCGTCACCGAATCGAGCTGGGCCGTGAGAAACTCGACCCGGTGCTGATTTGTCCCGCGATCGGTGGTGTGGCGCAGCGCCAAATAGTAGCCGACGAGCAAATTCGGAATGGCGGCCGCGGTAACCGAGTCGCTCGTGCGACAGGTGACGCGCAACACCTCGCCGCCCGCTTTGGAGATCGAGATGCGTTTGCCGATGCGGGTCACGGCGTCCTCCCGATCGAACAGCTGAATCTCGTAGGGCCCACCGGCGTGAACCGCCGACGTCAGCGAGAGCCGCCCCACGGGCAACACCACCGGTTGCCCGCTTGGAACCGTTACCGTCGTGTCGCGGCCGACGACTCGAATCGTGCCATCGGCCCCGGACGAGACGGTGTACTTGCGCGGCTTGAATGCTCCCGGGAGCCTCGCGGCCTGCACGACGGCATTCGACGCGATTCCGTCCGGGGCGCGGACCTGCACCTGAAGTTGGAGCGAATCGACCACTCGTCCGACGAGCTCTCGACTCGACAGGATCTGCACCTCAGTCTCAAGCGGTGACGAGGTCCCGGCATCGAGCAGGCTCGCGGCGCCATCGCCGCCGCCCGCGAACTTGGCGAGAAGCGATGCTCGCGATGTCTGTTGCGATCGGACGACGATGCTGGATGCGGCCTGAAAGCGCCGCGGACCGAACAGCAAGAGGCCGGCGGCGGCCGCGGCGCCGAGGAGCGTGAGCGCGACAATGAACGACCAACTGCGACGCGCGGCTCGCGCGAGCTCCGCAAGATCCAGTGTATCGGCGGTCTCATCGGGCTTGCGCACGATCACTTCCTCAACAGAGTGAAGGCGATCGACGCGGTGAGGCCGGCGACGCCCGTAATCGTACCGAGGTTCTCCACCCACCACGGGCGTCGCCCGACGAGGATCACGTCGCCCGAGCGCAGCGGCTCAACGACGGCGTCCGGACTGTCCCAATTCTTCGCCGGAATCCGTTCGGCGCCGCGAAGGATCTCGACTTTGTGCGCGTCACCGTTCGGTGCAATGCCGCCGGCGCGGGCAATTACGTCGCGAAGCGTCGACGTCTGATCGATCATGTAGACGTCGGGCTTGCCGACTGATCCGTTGACCGTCACTCGGCGGAATGGGATCACATCGATCACGGGGCTCCGGAGGAACAGCGCGTATCTCGCGCGCAGCGTGTCGCGGAGCCGGTCATAATCGAACGCCAGCACACCGATGGAGCCGACATGGCGCAGATTGATCTCGCCGCGCTCATCGACGATGACCGTATCGCTGAGCTTGATCTCCGGCCAAACCTTAACGATCACGCGATCGCCGATCGCGAGCCGGGGCGAGGACGCGACTGCGCTCTGCGCCACGCCCTGCGCGCCCGCTAATGGGGGCGCAAGGATCGCGGCGACCGCGACAGCGCGTAGCGATGGGATGAGCCGGCGTTCTCGTGCAGCGAGCATAATAAGAATCCTCTAATATCGGATGACTAACGCGACGCCGGTTCGGCGCCGACGTAGTCGAGCTTGTCGCACGGCCTCGACAGCGCAGCGCGCCGAGCTGCGCCGTGTCGCACGCATGGGTCTGAAGCTTGCGGCTGCGCCGAGAGGTTCACCACGGCGGATGTGGCGACCGAGCACGACGCGCGCGTTCGAGATGCTTGCACGGGGGGATTTGCCTGCAAGCTCGGCACCAGCAGGCAAAGTCGTCTGTTCGCTCGAGGTCGCGGCCGCTTCGCAAGAACCCTTTGTCTACGACCGCATGCTTCACGAACGACCCACTCCTGCCGAACGCGGCCGCAGCCACGAACCGGGCATCCGATCGAGCGACGCCCGACACGTCGGCCATCACCGAGAAGAGATCACCTTCGAGTCGACCCGACTCCACCTCGCGGGCTTGGAGGACGTCGCCATCGCTCCGCGGCGATCGCGACGGTGGAGCATGGCGGCGAAACGTGGCTTCGACATCGGCGCATCGCTGATCGGCCTCATCCTGGTCGCGCCGCTGCTGGGTGCGCTGTCAGCGCTGATCTGTCTCGAGTCGGCGGGACCGCCGCTGTTTCGTCACCGGCGCGTCGGTTTGCGCGGCCGCCGCTTTGGTTGTTTGAAGCTCCGTACGATGCGGCCGGACGCTGAGCAGCACTTACGGGCCGACTCGGCGCTCTACGCCGAGTACCGGCGCCACCACTTCAAGATTCCCGCTGACCGCGATCCGCGCACGACGCGCATCGGACGGTGGCTCAGGCGCACGAGCCTCGACGAGCTTCCACAACTCTGGAATGTGCTCGTTGGCGATATGTCGCTTGTCGGCCCGCGACCGGTCATCGACGAAGAGCTCGCCGTCTATCAGGAATCGCGGACGACGCTATTGTCGATGCGGCCCGGGATTACCGGAGCGTGGGCTGTCGGCGGGCGCAACTGCGTGGGATATCCCGAGCGATGCGATCTCGAGCTCCGCTACGTGCGCGAGTGGGGACCATGGCTGGACGCGAAAATCCTAATCGCGACATTCGGGGCCGTCGTAGCGCCCGAACGGCACAATCGGCGGCTGGAAAGAGCGCGGTCCGAGAGGCGCGCGCAAACCGCGCACGTCGAACCGCGCCTGGAAATGCCCGCGATCGAGCAACGCGTGGAATCGGGACTGGAAAAAGTGTCGTACGCTACTTCAGCAACGCCTTTGCCGAGTCAACGACTTTCTGCACCGTGAGCCCAAGCTCTTCGTAAATCCGCTCGTATGGCGCGCTCGCGCCGAACCGCGTGAGGCCGAGCACGATGCCGTCCGATCCCACCCATCGGTACCACGACATCGGATGCGCCGCCTCGATGGAGACGCGCGGGATGCCGTCCGGCAGAATGGACTTTCGGTATTCCGGGGTCTGCGCCGCGAACAGCTCCATGGACGGCATCGACACCACGCGCGTCGGTACTCCTTGCTCGGCCAATTGCTGGTGCGCTCGCAGCGCGAGGCCGACCTCCGAACCGGAGGACATAATGACCACTCGGGGCGATGCGCCGCCGGCTGGATCAGCCAACACGTACGCGCCTCGCAGCAAACCGTCGGCCGATGCGTAGGTCGTACGATCGATGAAGCCGAGTTTTTGCCGGGTGAGCACCAGCGCCACCGGTCCGCCGTCGTGCTCCACAGCGGCTCGCCAGGCCACAACCGCCTCGGTGGCATCGGCGGGGCGTATCAGCGTCAGGTTCGGAATCGCGCGTAGCGCCGACAACTGCTCAATCGGCTGGTGCGTCGGCCCGTCTTCACCGAGGCCGATCGAATCGTGCGTGTAGACGTAGATGACGTGCTGGTTCATGATCGCGGCGAGGCGAACCGCCGGACGCATGTAATCCGAGAAGATCAGGAACGTGCCGCCGTAGGGCGTGATGCCGCGGTGCAGCGCCATGCCGTTCATGATCGACGCCATCGCATGCTCGCGAATGCCGAAATGCACGTAGCGCGCGGCGTAGTCTCCGGGCTCGAAGTTTTTCCACGCCTTCACGGAGGTGTTGTTCGACGGCGTGAGATCGGCCGAGCCGCCGACGAGCTCCGGGAGACAATCCGCTGTCGCGTTGAGCACGGCGCCGAACGCGGCGCGGCTGGCGATGGCGCCGTTCTCCTTGGTGAACGACGGTGCTTTCGCGTCCCAGTTGGCGATGCGCTTGCCCGACAGCCGTCGGTCGAGCTCCGCGGCGTCACCCGGATAGGCACGCGCATAGTCGGCGTGCTTCTCGTTCCATGCGGCGTGGAGGTTGGCGCCTTTTTCCTTGGCGCGACGGAAGTGGGCGAGCGCTTCGTCGGGCACGAAGAACGGCTCGAGACTCGGCCAACCGAGGTTCTTCTTGGTCGCAATGACATTGTCTTTGCCGAGTGGCTCGCCGTGGGCCTTCTCGGAATCCTGGCGCGGACTGCCGTAGCCGATGTGCGTCCGGGTGATGATCAGCGTCGGACGCTCGGCGTCGCTCTGCGCTTCGGCGATCGCGCCTTCGATCTCGTCGAGATCGTTGACGTCGTGGATGTGCAGCACCTGCCAACCGTAACCCTCGAACCGCTTCGCCGTATCGTCGGTGAAGGTGAGGTCGGTGTTGCCGTCGATGGTAATGTGATTGTCGTCGTAAAAACCGATCAGCTTGCCGAACTTAAAATGCCCGGCGAAGGACGCGGCCTCGTGGGAGATGCCCTCCATGAGATCGCCGTCGCTGCAGATGAAGTACGTGTAGTGATCGACGATCGCGTTGTCGGGCCTGTTGAATACCGCAGCGAGATGCGCTTGCGCGACGGCCATACCGACCGCGTTGCCGATGCCCTGGCCGAGCGGGCCGGTCGTCGTCTCGACGCCGGGCGTGTAGCCGTATTCGGGATGCCCGGGTGTCCGGCTCTCCCACTGACGGAACTGCTTGATGTCGTCCAGCGTGAGGTCGTAGCCGCTCAGGTAGAGACAGCTGTACAGCAGCATCGATGCGTGGCCACAGGAGAGAACGAAGCGGTCACGATCGGGCCACGATGGATCCGACGGATCGAAGCGCATCGTGCGCGTGAACAGCACATAGCCGAGCGGCGCCAGGGCCATCGGCGTACCGGGATGGCCTGACTCCGCTTTCTGGACGGCGTCCATGGCCAACGTACGAATGGTGTTGATGCAGAGGAGGTCGAGATCGCTCGCCATGGGGCGCGGGGGGGGGCGGTAGGCGGTGGGCCGTGCTGGTTGATTCGAAGAATACGCGCGAGAAAAGTTAGTGGCCGCCGGCCAAACGCGCGCGAGCGGATGTCCGCCGGGGCGAACATCCGCTCGAGCTTCGAACAACGTGCATCTATACGTTCATCGCCGCGCCGCGGTACGGGCAAGCAACCGCGTGTCGCGCGTCCCTACATAAAGCATTCTCGATACCGTCGTCCGCGTATCTCGCAGAACATTCAGTGTGGCGTTCCGTTTAAGCGCTTCGGCCACTTGATCCGGCGTGGCGTTGGGATTCGCCTCGAGGTAGAGCGCAGCCGCGCCGCTCACGAACCCGGCCGACATCGACGTGCCGTTCCAGAGCTGCGAGATCGACCCGCCGTTGCGGTCGATGCTCGGCAGCAGGACGGAATCGCCCGGCGCGTAGACGTCGACGCACGGTCCGAACGCCGTTCCGGGCGAGCGGCGGTCGACGAGCTTGGTCGAGCCGTCCGATTGTCGCTCACCGCTCACCGCGGACGCGCCGACGACGATCACGCCCTCGGAGTTTCCGGGGGACACGTGACAGGCGTCGATGTCGAAGTTGCCCGCCGATACGACCACCGGGATTCCCGCCGCGCGAAGCTCGGCGACCGCGGTGTCGAGCGCTGGAATGCGCGCGGCCGTATCGGCGATGAACGACCAGTTGGCGACGGCCGGCCCCGGATGGAGCTTATGGTCCTGCACGACCCAGTGCGCGCCGTCGACGATCGCCTTGATCGTTCCGCGCAGCTTGTCGCACTGCACCATCTTCACGTCGACAATATCGACGTCGGGCGCGACACCGAGAGTCGAGCCGGCGATTGCGCCGGCGACGGCGGTGCCGTGCGGATTACAGATTTTCTGATCGTCGGGGAAGCCGCTGTAGCCGATTCGCACGCGTCCCTCGAGCTCCGGGTGCGATTGCGAAACCCCGCCGTCGAACACGTAAACGGTGACTCCCTTTCCTGTCGCCGGGTGGCGATACGTTTGATCGAGCGGCATGTCGCGCTGATCGATGCGATCGAGCGCGAAGGAAACTGTCGGAGAGCTATAGATCGTCGTCGATCGGGCACTGCTGGATGCGAGTCGATAGAAGCTCGATTCCTCGGGCGGAGGATTCACGCCCGCCAGGCCCGGCCGTGACGCCTGCGCGCAGCCACCGACTACGATCGCCGCGCCCGTCCCGAGCGCGCCGAGGCAGAAGCTGATGGTTGCGGAAACGCGAGAGCGCATCGGTACAGCCGGTTGAATTTGAAACGGTGGTGCCTTGACCCCTTCGTTGGGCTGTTAAGGGAAGTGGCGTGCCACGCCATTTGGGCCGTCGAAGATTTCGAGCGTTTGTGGCCCTTGGTACGGTCGATGCTTCAAACGCAAGTGCGGCACGGATGTGTGGTTGGGTGGGGGGGGAGTAACGCCGATATCACGAAAGCGAAACGGCGGGGCGCGAGCTCCGTCGTTTTCGTGCGTGATGTGCAAGTTTCCCCGCCAATGACGTCTCCTAGTCACAAGACTCAAGGACTCGTCATGCGCTGGAGCTTATTGCACCGCGTCGAAGTGGGCGTGCCACTCATCGTCGCCGTGCTGTCTCGACCGACTTTCGCCCAGGGGTGGATCGTTCCACGGCCCTGCGGTATCGGCATCATACCTGTCGAAGGGCGACCGGCCGTGGCACCGCCGATTCGCGATTGCCGGCAGAACATCGCGCGCACGCGGAGCGACGTCCGCGTGGAGCTCGCCGACCGCGTGCTCCGCTACGAGGTGGAAGAGCGGTTCGTCAATCGCGGCGGAGTGGTCGGCGAGGCCGACTACCTGTTTCCGCTGCCGGCGAACGCGGCCTTCCAGGATTTGAAACTCTCGATCAACGGCGAGCTCGTGTCGGGCGAGACGATGAACGCGAGCCAGGCCCGCGGGATCTATGAAGCGATCGTGCGCGCGCAGCGCGATCCGGCGCTCGTCGAGTGGATGGGACACGGCCTCCTGCGCGCGCGAATCTTCCCAATCAACCCTGGCGAAGAGAAGCGCATCGTCGTGCGCTTTCAGAGCGTCGCGTCGCGCGAAGGAGACGCGCTTCGCATCGACTACTTCCGCGGCGGCGCGCCGGGAACGACCAACGTACGCGACGACGGCAGCAACTCGTTCACGTTGACGTACCGAGGCACACCCGAGCTGGGAACGCCGTATTCGCCGACGCATCAGCTCGACTTCCACAACAGCGCCAATCGCACGGAAGTCGCCGTGCGCGGCGACGCCAAGGATGTCACACTGCTCGTGCCCGCTCGTCGTGGGGCCACGGCCGCCATCTCGACGCTCGCCTACGCACCGGGTAACGAAGACGGCTTCGCACTGATCACCGTGACCCCGCCCGCGACGCAGCGCGACGACGCGATCCCACGCGACATCACGCTCGTGCTCGACGTCTCCGGTTCGATGTCGGGGCGAAAGATGGAGCAGGCGCGCGCGGCCGGCCGACAATTGCTCGCCACGCTGCGCCCCGCCGACAGGTTCCGGCTCATCGACTTCTCGAGCGACGTGCGAACATTCCAAAACGAATTCGTGTCGGCGACCGATGCGAACGTTCGGCAGGCAATGCGCTACCTGGATGCGCTCGACGCGTCGGGTGGAACGAACATCGAAGGCGCGCTTCGCGAAGCCATGCGTCCGGCCATCGCCGACGGGCGGCTCCCAATCATTCTCTTCTTGACCGACGGCGAGCCAACGATCGGTGAGCGACAGCCGGACCGACTGGCATCGATCGCAACCGACGCCAACGCGCGGTCGAGAGACACGCGCCGGATCTTTACTTTCGGTCTGGGGTCGGACGTGAACGTGAGCCTGCTCGAGACACTGGCCCTCGAAGGACGCGGCACATCGCAATTCGTGCGTCCCGACGAATCTGTCGAACGCACCGTCGGCATCGTGGCCGATCGACTGGTGGGTCCTGTGCTGACCGACGTGCGCATTCACGTCGAGGGCGATCCGCGTCTGTCGAAAATGCTCCCGTCGCAGCCAAGCGATCTCTTTGCGGACCACGATCTCGTCGCGCTGACCCGATACACGGGACACGGGCAGGCGCGCGTCGTCGTCGAGGGCAATCGGCGCGGCACGCCGGTGCGCTGGACGTCGACCGTCGACTTGCCCGACCGCGAACGTGACAACCAGTTCGTGGCGCGACTCTGGGCGGCGCAGCGTGTGGGATACTTGAGCGCCGAGAAGCGAAAGCACGGCGCGTCGCAAGAGATCGACGACGAGATTCGCATGCTTGGCGAGCGATATGGAATTCCAACGGAGTTCACGTCGTATCTGGTGACGGAGCCGCAGCTCGTCGCCAACCGGCGCGGCATCCTGACGCCAACGAATGCCGGCGGGGCGGCGCCACCGGCGGCCGACCAGCGGTTCGAAATGGCGAAGGCGGCGGCGGCGCAGCGCGCTGTGGGAAACATTGCGTCGCTGGACTCGATCAAAGCGGCCGCACCGGTAGCCGGCGGAATGGCCAGGGGCGATGTCGGAGCGAGTCCCAAGCGGATCGACGCACGCACCTTCACGCTGCGCGACAGCGTCTGGACGGATGTCCGCTTCCGCGCCGGCATGGAGACGATCATCATCAAGCCGTACTCGAAGGGATACTTCGATCTGTTGACCCAACTGCCGGAGCTTCGTTCGGTCTTCGCGCTCGGCGACCGCGTGATCGTCGTCGGCAAGAGCGTGGCGATCAGCCTCGACGCGGCGAAGGGCGCGAGCGAAATCTCCGCTTCGATGCGAGCGACCATCGCCCGAGCGTGGTGACGGGTGTGACTGATCTCGATCGCCTCTTTCGCGAGTACCACCAGCCGCTCGTTCGCTACCTGACGAGACGGCTGGGGGACCGCGATTGGGCGGAAGAGGTTGCCCAGGAGACGTTCCTCCGCGCCGTGCGGCAAGAGGAGGCGATCGTGAGTGAGCGAAGCTGGCTGTTCGCGGTCGCCACCAACTTGATCCGCGATGAAGCACGGCGAGACGCCCGCCGCCGAAAGCATCTCGAACTTCTGCGAGAGCAAGCGCGGGCAGAGGAAGCCGTCGAGCCGGAGCCGCTCACGATCGAACGCGCGCAGGAAGCGGCGATGGCCCGGCGCGCGATCGAGATGCTTTCGGAGCGCGACCGCGAAGCACTATTGATGAAAGAGGAAGGGCTCGATTACACCGAGATCGCCGCGGCACTCGAGTTGTCCGTCGCGTCGGTCGGGACGACATTGGCGCGCGCGCGGCGGCGCCTGGTCGAAGCGTACGAATCGTTACAGGAAAGCACCGCGCACAAAGAAGGACGAGGTTCTCATGCAGCATCTTGACGAGGGAACAATCCACGCGTGGCTGGACGGCGCGCTCCCACAGCTCGACGCCGAGCAGGTGGCAAAGCATGCCGCCGAGTGCGTGAGCTGTGCGGCCGCAGTCGCCGAGGCGCGAGGCATCATCGCCGGATCGGCGAGAATCGTGTCGGCGCTGGACGACGTTCCGGGTGGGGTCATCCCGGGGCGTACGACGCGCGGACCCACCGGATCGTCGGCGTGGGGCCGTCTTCGCCTGACGCCTGGCCGCGCCGCTTTGGCGGCGACGATCTTGTTGGCCGTCAGCACGACGCTGACGCTCCGCTCGT
>Ga0157372_10006209_pt1 | contig 12699 bp, 11 predicted proteins | sample C55metaG_FD_115307 | JGI IMG/M metagenome (GOLD analysis project Ga0157372, IMG submission 115307) | Corn rhizosphere microbial communities from Kellogg Biological Station, Michigan, USA - C5-5 metaG | ecosystem: Host-associated > Plants > Roots > Rhizosphere > Soil | place: USA: Michigan... | reverse complement strand
CTTTCAATCATACAGGCACCAGTTTTAAAACTACCTTTTTCATAACGCACCTTATAGTCTAATGCCTTAAGCAGAAGTTCAAGTTTTTCGAGCGTATACTGTGTATATGTAAGTGCCATTCCTCAAAAATAAAAATATTGATTTATTGAAAGCTTTTCGAAATAAAAAAAGCGATAGTTCTTCTACCGCTTTTTACTAAATATTCCGATTTCGGTTATCCTAAATCATTTAATTTTTTCAGGAATCCTATCTTAAGTCCTCAACACTTACGCCCGGGTATTTCTTAGCATCAAACGCAAAGGTTGATTCTGGAATTTTAACATTCGGAGTAAATGCTTTGATAGCATAAGTATATTTGTTTCCGTTCTTATCAAAGATTACGGCATTGCTAATCTGCATAGTCGCCTTATCAACGTTTAAACGAACTTTAAAGAAAGAGCGTTTGGTATCAACAGGAGAAAGATCAATTACATACTGAGTTTTTCCATTAACTTTTGTATCACCTGTATAAATGTACTTAAAGCCTTTTTCATAAATAGTAAAGATTTTTGCAGGATTTATTGCATTCGGACTGTCATCCACATCATTTACCTGTACTTCTTTTTCGTTCTTCAGATAGGTCCACTGTGTTTTACCATCACTGATCAAATCCTGACCTTTCATTACCACTTTATACTTGTTTGATTTAGCTTTTGCGTATAAAGTACCGGATTGGGTTTCCTTTATTTTTGCCTGTGGATTATCAAGAGTAAATGTAAAATCTGTCTTAATTACATCGTAAGACCTATATTTCTTGCTTACTTCGTTTAATATCTGCTTTGCTTTTGCATCTGTTTGTGCTAATACGCTCACTACTGATCCCACAACAACTAAAGCACTAAGAATGTATCGTTTCATTTGTTTTTGGTGTGTTTATGTATTTTATTTAGTATTCAAATTATCTAAAAACTGTTCCAAAGCATAATCATCGGGTATTAAAACCTCTCTTGCTTTACTTCCTTCAAACGGCCCAACTACTCCGGCAGCTTCCAACTGATCAATTAAACGGCCAGCTCTGTTATATCCAAGTTTCAGCTTTCGCTGGATAAGTGAAGTTGAACCTTGCTGATGCATTACGATCAAGCGGGCAGCATCTTCAAATAATGGATCACGATCGCTAGGATCAAAATCCTTTATACTTCCACCCTCGCCGTTCTCATCAACATATTCTGGCAGCATCCAGGCCGATGAATATCCTCTTTGTCCTCCAATGTATTCAGAAATACGTTCTACTTCCGGAGTATCTACAAAGGCACACTGCAAACGAATCAGGTCATTCCCTGTGGAGAACAACATATCTCCCCTACCAATCAACTGATCAGCACCGCCAGTGTCAAGAATAGTTCTCGAGTCGATTTTTGAAAGAACGCGGAAGGCTAACCTTGCCGGGAAGTTTGCCTTAATAGTACCTGTAATGATATTTACAGAAGGACGCTGAGTTGCAATTACAAGGTGAATACCTACTGCACGAGCTAACTGCGCCAAACGTGCAATCGGAGTTTCAACCTCTTTACCTGCTGTCATCATCAAATCTGCAAACTCGTCTACTACCAGCACTATAAAAGGTAAGAACCTGTGACCCTCCTCAGGGTTTAATCGGCGATTGATAAATTTGGTATTATATTCCTTTAAATTCCTTACCTGTGCATTTTTCAAAAGATCATAACGCTGATCCATCTCAATACACAAAGAATTTAAAGTGTTAATTACCTTTTTAGTATCTGTGATAATAGCATCTTCTTCTCCCGGAAGCTTTGCCAGGAAGTGTCTTTCAATGTTTCTGAATAAGGTTAACTCCACCTTCTTCGGGTCAACCAGAACGAACTTTAACTCCGAAGGATGTCGTTTATACAGTAAGGAAACCAGAATTGAGTTAATACCAACTGACTTACCCTGACCAGTTGCCCCCGCAACAAGTAAGTGGGGCATTTTAGCCAAATCTGCTACAAAAACTTCGTTAGAAATAGTTTTACCTAATGCAATAGGCAAATCCATAGTAGTATTCTGAAACTTATCAGTTGCCAGAACAGATCTCATGGCTACCATTTCAGGATGAGAGTTTGGAACCTCAATACCAATAGTTCCCTTGCCTGGCATTGGCGCAATAATACGGATACCCAGAGCGGCAAGACTTAATGCAATATCATCCTCTAGGTTTTTAATCTTGGAAATTCGAACTCCCGGGGCTGGAACAATTTCATAAAGAGTAACTGTTGGCCCGATCGTCGCCTTAATCTTATCAATTTCAATATTATAATGATTAAGGGTTTCTACGATCTTGTTCTTATTGGCCTCAAGCTCTTCTGCATTAACATTAATCTTATTAGAACCGTAGTTCTCCAGAAGATCAAGAGTAGGATATTTATAAGAAGATAGATCAAGCTTAGGATCATACTGTCCGAATTGCTCAACAAGACTTTGAGCTGAAACTCCATCAGATATCTCTTCTATTTCTAACTCTGGTTCATGTACAGGTACAATAGTTTCTAAAACCAGTTCATTTTCCTTTTCAGGAAGCGGTGTTTGCTCTGCAGGTTTTTCAAAAGCGAGTTCCTGTTCTATAGCCCCCGATTCTTCTTCAGGATGATTTATTTCAAACTCTTTAACATCGTTCTTTGGTAAGTTAAAGGGCATTGGCGGTACTGCCGCCGGAGTGGCCATTGCAGCAGCTCCACTTGCAACTGCTTCAAAAAATGGCGGTTTCGGAACCACAAACTCTGGTTCTTTTTCCGGCTCTAACACAATTGGAGGTGCAATTCTCTCCTGTCTTAAAGGTTCGCGGTTTAATGGCTTTTGCAGATCTTCAATCTGTGGTTCCTGATGCAGAATACGATTGCCTTTTACTGCAAATTCTACAGGCTCCGTTCTAAAATCGTCTTCATTCTCAATATCATGCTCGTAATCATCGTCATCATTAAGATCGGATGGAATAGAGCCGGCAACTACCTTTTTCTCTCTCTTTGGAATTTTAAAATCGATATTGTATGCAATGATCAGGGCAGACAATCCTGCGAAAGCTAAAATACCGGCAGTTCCGGAGTTCCCTATTTGCGCCTGAAGCAAACGATTGGTCCAGAATCCGAATTCCCCTTCCAGAAAATGAGGATACTCAGACAAAAATCCATGAAAAAAGGCAAGTGTTAAGGAAATAAATATCAGAAGGAAAAACGAGTATCCTAATGTTTTTGATATTGATGCGAGTTTTACCTTAAATAATAATCTATAGCCTATAATAAAAAATACACCTATAAATATAAATGAAGCAACTCCGAACCATTCATAAATAAACTGATGTGAAAGTAAAGCTCCAAACTTACCTAACCAGTTTTCTACCTGAGGACTTACAACTCCTGCTTTTTCAAGTTCTTCAACGGGTTTGAAAAGATTTCCCCAACCACCATTAGCATCGATCACAAAACTTTGATCGTCTTCCCAGGTAAATAAATATGAAGTAAATGCTACAAGAAAATAGAGCGAGAGTATCGAAAAAAACAGACCTGTAATTTTGTACACTCGGCCATAGTCAATATTTATTGATGGCAGAATCTCCTTCTTCTCTTTCTCTCTCTCTCTCTCTTTAACTATGCGCTCCCGGAAAGGCTTTCTTGCCTCCTGCTGCTCATCTCTAAAACTGTTTGACCTAAACTGATTTCCTTTTACCGGCATGAAATATAGACGGGTTTAACCTGACAAATATAAGGCTTATAACCTTGGATGTTAGAATTAGATTTTTATTAAAGCTACAAATTTTACTTGCAAAACCTTCGGGCTTTTTACTATTATTGCTCTAGATGAGTTACATAGAGTTAATTGAAGAGTATATTCAAACGGGAAATACTGCTGCTTTAAACGATTTATTAAGAGCTTACCCGCAGCTGTCTTCTTCCAAAACTAGTTTTAATGCTTCCCCCCTAATGCTTTCATGTTATTACAGAAAACCGGAAGTATCTGCTCTGCTATTAAACTATGTGAAAGATTTAACTATTTATGAAGCCGCAGCTGTTGGGAAGTTTGATAGCGTTGCTAACATTATTTACCACCGACCTGACCTGATTAACTCATTCTCAGAGGATGGCTTTACCCCACTTGGACTTGCCAGCTATTTCGGAAAGGAAGAGGTTGCCAGATATTTATTACTGAAAGGAGCAGATCCAAACATTCCTTCCCGTAACGGTTACAATGTTTATCCTCTTAACTCTACGGTTGCTGCCAACAATGCAGATATTACTAAAATTTTATTGGAAGCTGGTGCGGATGTAAATGTAGCACAATCATCAGGAGTTACTCCGTTGCATTCTGCAGCCCATCATGGTAATATTGATCTATTGATTTTATTATTAGAAGCAGGCGCTGATACAACTGCTAAAACCGGAGGAGGAAGAACCGCGGCAGATGTTGCCTTAGCCAACGGTCACCACGACATAGCCAGAATATTATCTAACTAAAGTTTATATTCTAAAAATCCCAGATTCTTGTGCGAATACGTTTCATATAGGTTCTGATACCTAAAACAAAAGCTGCCAGGAAATAAAATATTAAAGGAAAGCCTACTGCAAGGAACGAGGAATAAATAAAAAACAATCTGATTTTTGAGATAGACATATTAAAACGCTGTCCCAGATAAGTGGAAACACCAAAGGATCTTTTTTCAAAATATTCCAGAATACGCTGTATCATATCAGGTTACCTTTAAGATTTTTGCTCCAACCGCACAATTTAAGCATTTTTTTTGATCGCAATAGTTTTTCTTCATTTGCAATAATCCTTGTGACCTTAACGCATTCACAGGCTTAACACCTATCTGTTTAAACCGATCAATAATATGATTTGTTTCAGAAGGAATACTTTCTAATAAACTTATTGCTTTATCTGCTATTTGGGAGTTCCCGATGTGGCGCCCATAACTAAACAGCGTAATAACGACAGTATTTAATAGGATATTGTGAATTGCTTCGTCTCCTAAATGATAAGAAGCCTTTTCTACCTCTTTACCAAAACGATAATGAGTTTTCCAATAATCATTAACGGGCAGATCTTTAAATAGCTTAACCGCTTCTTTTGTATCTTTTAATGTAAGAACTTTGGAAAAAAGATGATTTGATTTTACAATCAGTGCTGCGAACTGTGCTAATCTTAAGGTAGGAAAGTTTTGTGGACGAAGACGTAGAAACTTCCAGAGATGTTGTTCTACTGGTTTAAGCTTAAACTTTTTTTGAAGAAATAAATATTCCAGTTTGAGCATTTTTGAATACGTATCATCAGCATTTTCTAAAAATCCCGACTGGCCAAAAACTAAAGCTTCAATTTGAAACGCACTGTTTTTATGTTTAGCTAATACTTGCTGAGGTAAAGATTTTGCAAGAAGTTCGAACGGAAGGGCGTTTGTTTTAAAGCCGAAATTTCTGGCTAAAAGGATATAAAAAGTATCGTCCCAACTTCCTTTACATGCATCCAATATTTTAAAAACTTCAACTGTTTTTTCTTCCAAACGCTCAATCAATATCCGAAGAAGCCAGTTTTCAAGATGAATTTCATCTACCGAAGAAAAAAGATTTTCGCAGGGAATCCAGGAAAGACTTTGCATCAAATCGCGGAAGCGGAATTCCAAACCGGCAGGAATGTAGGATTTCAGTTCTAAAGTAAGAATTTTAGTTCCGTCACTTCTGTAAATAGGCTTATCATCTTCATAAACTACATGAAGAACTACGTTATTATATGCCTTATCTATTTCATGAGAATGCTTTTCCCAGTCAGAAGAACGAAGGTGAATTTCTGCATTTCCAACCCAGGTTGTTCCACCTGTCTTGATTTTAACATTTTCGAAATCAGCTCCTGAATTGGTATTGTGTAAGCCGGTAGATACAATTTCAATATTTTCTCCCGTAGTGCATTGCAGATCTTTTTGAGTAAAAAGCCGGTATTTCCAAAGAAAGTGAAGAAAATCTTCGTTGAAATTCATGATAGTTTAGGATTATGGTTAGTAAATTTAGAAGAAAAGATTCTAATTATGAAAGGCTTAGCATACTTATTAAGAGCTTCTTTATACTTTATCAAGAATTAAATGGCAGTCAGGGTTAAAACCGCTGACTGCGTTATATTAAAATATAGCTTTTAATGCCTCCGCCATTTCAAGCTGTACCTTTTGAGCTTCGGCTCGTGCTGCTTCTGCAAAATCTTCTCCTGATGATGCATATATAATTGCTCTGGAAGAGTTTACCAATAAACCGCAATCTTTATTCATTCCGTATTGGCAAACATCCTGTAGACTTCCGCCTTGAGCACCAACCCCAGGAACCAGAAGAAAATTATCAGGAGCATGCTTACGAATTTCTAAAAACTTTTCGCCCCTTGTTGCCCCTACCACATACATTAACTTTTCTGCATTAGCCCAGGTATTAGCTGTTTGAATTACTTTTTCAAATAACTGCTCACCCTGATCGTTCTTTAAATTTTGAAAATCCGCACTACCACTATTTGAAGTCAAGGCTAATAAAATCACCCATTTATTTTCGAAATTGAGAAAAGGCTTAACAGAATCAGATCCCATATAAGGAGCAACCGTAATGGAATCAAAGCTCATACCCGAAGACTGTACATTAAAAAAGGCCTGTGCATACATTTCTGAAGTATTTCCAATATCACCTCGTTTGGCATCAGCTATGCTAAAAGTATCTTTAGGAAGATAATTCCAGGTTTTAATCAAACTTTCCCAGCCTTTAATTCCCCTGCTTTCGTAAAAAGCTGTATTAATTTTATAAGAAACACAAAGATCTTTCGTTGAATCTATAATCTGACGGTTAAATTCGAAGATCGGGTCTTCGAACTCTAAAAGGTGTTTAGGTATTTTATTGATATCAGTATCTAAGCCAACACATAAAAAAGATTGTTTTTTCCTGATTTGATCTATAAGTTCTTGACGTTTCATAATATTAAAGATCAAAGTAACTGAAAAACATTTACGCGGATAAAAACTTTTTTTAAATTTTGTTATTATCAAATTAATACAGTAGAATTGTAGCGTTATCTCAATTTTATCTTCCAATCCGGAAGGGAAAAATCACTAGAAATTTCGTTGAACATTTGCGATTTCTTTTCCCTTGGGATGCTGATAAATTCTTACTGATAAAAAATCCAAAATAATATTTCAAATAAATGGGAGAAATTATTGAATTGAACGATAAGCTTGTTTCTGAGCTTCGTGAGATTGCAAAAGCCTATGGGATTGCTGAGGCAGACTCATTACGAAAACAAGAATTAATTACCAAAATTAAAGAACAACAGCAGTTAATTAATGCAGCACGGGAGGAATCTCCTGACGTAGCTGCTGAAGAAACAGCCCCTCCTGCTGCCGAAGAAGAAGCTAAACCCAAAAAACGCACTCGTACAGTTAAACCAAAAGTAGAAGCTGTTACTCCTGCAGGTTCAGATAATAAACCAGCAAATAACACTCTTTTTGATGCTCCCGCAGAGGAAACACCTGCTATAGAAGAAGCAAGTACGGAAGAAGTTGCGAAGGAAGAAGCTCCGGCAAGAGAGAGAGTAGAGCGTGTTCAACGTTTTGAAAGAAGAGTAAATACTAATAATAACGTTAACGCAACTAACGGTTATCAACGTAACGATAGAGACAACAGGCCTGCAGATAATTATTCTCAGCCGGTTGCTGCTCCACAAGCTCCTGCAACCAATCTTGACTTTGACAATGTAATTGTTAATGAAGGTGTTCTGGAAATTATGCCTGATGGCTATGGATTCCTTAGATCATCTGATTATAATTACCTTACATCTCCTGATGATATTTATGTATCTCAGTCCCAGATTAAACTTTTTGGTTTAAAAACCGGAGATACTGTAAGAGGAAGTATTCGCCCTCCGAAAGAAGGAGAAAAATATTTCCCACTAGTTAGAGTTGAAGCTATTAATGGACGTGTACCTGCAGAAGTTCGCGACCGTGTTCCTTTTGATTACTTGACTCCATTATTCCCTACAGAAAGGCTGAACTTGTTTGCTGATACTGGCAATCAGTCAACCCGTATAATGGATTTATTTACTCCAATTGGTAAAGGCCAGCGTGGTTTGATCGTAGCGCAACCTAAAACAGGTAAAACAATGCTGTTAAAGGATGTTGCTAACGCGATTGCTAAAAATCATCCGGAAGTATACCTTATTATATTACTGATTGATGAGCGTCCGGAAGAGGTTACCGATATGGCAAGAAGCGTACGTGCAGAAGTGGTTTCTTCAACTTTTGATGAGCCAGCAGAGCGTCATGTTAAAATTGCCAATATCGTGCTTGAAAAAGCAAAACGTATGGTAGAATGCGGCCACGATGTGGTAATCCTTCTTGACTCTATTACTCGTTTAGCAAGAGCTTACAATACAGTTGCTCCGGCATCAGGTAAAATTTTATCAGGTGGTGTGGATGCAAATGCATTACATAAACCAAAACGTTTCTTCGGAGCGGCCCGTAATATCGAAGATGGTGGTTCATTAACAATTTTAGCTACAGCTTTAATTGATACAGGTTCTAAAATGGATGAAGTTATCTTCGAGGAGTTCAAAGGAACAGGTAACATGGAACTTCAGTTAGACAGAAAACTTTCTAACAAACGTATCTTCCCAGCCATTGATCTTACGGCATCAAGTACTCGTCGTGACGATCTTCTTCATGACAGAGATACACTGCAAAGAATCTGGATTCTTCGTAACCACTTAGCCGATATGAATTCTCAGGAAGCTATGGAGTTCTTGTTAGGCCAGATGAGAGGAACCAAGAGCAACGAGGAGTTCCTGGTTTCTATGAATAGTTAATAAAAGCGATACAAAGCTTAATATAAAGGGTACGCTACGTTGTTATCGTACCCTTATTTTAATACCATGCCTCATTAGGCAACAGAACATGAAAAAACATATACCTAATGCCATTACTTGCTTAAATTTATTCAGTGGCTGCCTCGGAATTGTTTTTGCCTTTAATTCTTCCTTAATTGTTAAAGGTTATGAAAACCTAATATATGCTGCTTATGCAATTATAGCTGCTGCTATTTTTGATTTTCTGGATGGGATGGTAGCAAGGTCATTAAAAGCTTATTCTGATATTGGTAAGGAATTGGATTCTCTGGCAGATATGGTAAGTTTTGGAGTTTTACCTTCCGTTATTGTTTATCATCTTTTTACTCAAGCGGCACAAATAGAAGGACTAAGTAAGTACCTTAATTATTCAGCTTTTTTAATTGCTGTTTTTTCTGCTTTGAGATTAGCTAAATTTAATGTTGATACCAGGCAAAGCGAAAATTTTATTGGTTTGCCAACTCCGGCAAATGCCTTACTTATCGGCTCACTACCTTTTATTATTACCCATGCTAGTCCATTCTTAAAAGCTTATATACTCAACCCTTTCTTCCTTTTTATTTTTAGTTTGGGAATGAGTTTAACTCTTGTAATGGAACTTCCGTTGATCTCTTTAAAATTTAAGAATTTAGATTTCCGGGAAAACATGCTACGCTATATTCTGATAATATCCGCCTTACTTCTCATTCTGATTTTCAAGTTTACAGCAGTCCCGCTTATTATTTTTATATACGTAATCTTATCTATTGTTCAATTCAGGCTGATCAAATAGCAATTTTAGATTTAAGCTCTTCTTGTGGAAAGTTAAATCAGTCAAAAATCTCGATACTTAATTGAAGAAGATTAGGTTATGTAACAATTAGTTGCCTAGAGTGGCTATTGATTTACAAAATGTTGAAAATTGAGCTATAGAAGCTGGGATAGAATAAAAATAAAATTAGAGGCGGTTAAAGATTCGCCTCTAATTCTTTCTTAATCCTGTTCAAATTATCATAAAGATCTTCACAACGGGATTTTATATTTGCAAACATTCCTGGTATCTCAGAAACATTGTCATCGGTTCTTGCTTTTCGTTCGATATCAGCCATAATTTCTTTTGCTTCTTCGATTCCCATAAAAGCAAGAGTAGGCTTAATTTTATGGGCAACATCTCCAACAGATTTCCAGTCACTGCTGTTTACTGCTTCTTCTAATTGATCAAAGTAAAGAGGGGTTTGTTCAATGAATATATCAATCATTTCTATCATGAACTCTTCGCTTCCTCCGGCAATATCATTCAAATAAGACATGTCGATTTCAAAACCCTTGTTATTTCCTTCAGCCATTATATATATTTCGTTTAAATCCTTTCTACGGATAGATTATCAGTAAGTTCCAAAGCTATAGATTTTATTGTTTTTTTTAGCACCGGATGTATAAAGTCTGGCGCTAGTTCGAGCATTGGCTCAACAGCAAATCTTCGCTCTTCAAAATGAGGGTGTGGTATAGTTAAATGAGCTTCATTTATAACCAAATCACTATAAAATAAAATATCAATATCTATCACCCTTGCCTCCCATTTTTGGAACCGTTCTCTACCTAATTCTTTCTCGATCCGGAGAATATTGATTAACACCTCCGAAGCATCAAGTTCTGTACCAACAAGTAGTATCTGATTGATGTAAGCTGGCTGATCTGTTATCCCCCATGCTGCTGTTTGATAAAAGGCTGAACCTTGTAGCACTTTACCCACTCTCTCTGTGATAAGTTGTGCAGCTTTATGCAAATACTCTTCCCGCTCACCTAAATTACTTCCCAGCAATAAATAAACTTCCTGCATAAACCTTATATCTTTTATATATGTTGTAACGTTTCAAATATATCTATATCTAACGTATACTTGCACAAATAAATAAGTTTAGCGCGGATGAAAAGTTTTTTCAAGATGGCATTAGCGTCAATGGTAGGTGTAATATTATCCTTCTTTGTGATAATGATCCTATTTGTAATTATTGTAATTGCCATTGCCTCCAAAGCGGATGATGAAGTGGAGGTTAAAGCAAATTCTGTTTTACATATTCCTTTAGATTATCCGGTTGTAGAAAGAGGCTCAAAAGATCCTTTTGATAATTTACATATTAACGCTTTTGGAAAGTCAAAAAACGTTGGTCTTAATGATATTCTTGCTGCTATTAAAAGAGCAAAAACTGACGATAAAATTAAAGGTATTTATCTTGACTTAAGCACGCTCCAGGCCGGAACAGCCACTATTGAAGAGATAAGAAATGAATTAATCGACTTCAAAAAATCAAAGAAATTCGTTTTAGCTTATAGCGAAGTGTATTCTAAAAACTCTTACTATCTGGCTTCAGCTGCTGATAAAGTTTACTTAAATCCTGAAGGAATTTTAGAGTTTACTGGTTTCAGTTCTCAATTGATGTTTTTTAAAGGCACTCTGGAGAAATTAGGAATTGAACCACAGGTAATAAAAGTAGGAACTTACAAAAGTGCAGTTGAACCATTTATTCTGGATAAAATGAGTGATCCGAACAGGAAACAGGTTACTTCGTTTCTTGGCTCAATTTACGATCACTACCTGAGTAAGATTGCTGCAGCCCGCAATATCTCTAAGGATTCATTATTTAACATCGCCGATCAGATAAAAGTACGCAGCCCGCAAGATGCACTTACCTATAAATTAGTTGATGGATTACGTTATAAAGACCAGGTTTTAGACGAATTAAAATCAAGAAGCGGGATTGACAAAGACAAAGAAGTTAAATCAGTTACACTAACAGATTATATTAAAAATAATGCTGCCGAAGAGGGCGATTACAGTACAAGAATAGCTGTAGTATATGCTTCCGGAGAAATTACCGGAGGTGAAGGCGATGACGAAACCATTGGTTCTGAAAAAATTTCTAAAGCCATTCGTAAAGCAAGAATGGATGATAAAGTAAAAGCCGTGGTATTAAGAGTAAACTCTCCGGGAGGAAGTGCACTTGCATCGGATGTTATCTGGCGAGAAGTTGTTCTTACTAAAAAAGTTAAACCTGTTATAGTTTCAATGGGAGATCTTGCGGCTTCAGGAGGTTATTATATTTCATGTGCTGCCGATTCAATTTTTGCTCAACCAAATACAATTACAGGTTCGATTGGTGTTTTCGGCATCATTCCTAACATGCAGAATTTCTTTAACAACAAGCTGGGAATTACATTTGATGGTGTAAAAACAGGTGCTCATGCTGACTTAGGTACAGTTACCCGACCACTTACTGCTGAGGAAAAGTTAATTATTCAGAATGAAGTTAACCGCATATACAACTCCTTCACCAAACGAGTTGCTGATGGAAGAAAAAAGACTCAGCAATACGTGAATGAAATTGGACAGGGTAGAGTATGGACAGGCAGCGAAGCTTTAAAAATTGGCCTCGTGGATAAGCTTGGAAATATCGATGATGCAATTCGTTCTGCAGCAAAAATGGCCCGGGTTAGCGATTATAGAATTGTTTCCTATCCAGTTCAAAAAGAAGGATTAGGAGCTTTATTTGATAAATCAGGAGATAAACTTAGAGTATATTTTGCAAAGAAAGAGCTCGGCGATCAGTATGAATATTATCAGAAAATTAAAGCTGCGATAAATTTAAAAGGTATACAAACCAGAATGCCTTTTGATATTAGTCTTCAGTAGAATTCCAGCAATTAAAAAAAGCCTCTGCAAGTGATTTTTGCAGAGGCTTTTTTTTGTGATTCATCCTCAGTTTGTGAAATTCGGTTCATGAAGGTTTTATGCCTTCTATTTGTCGAATATTTTCTTAAGCTTATTTAACCAGG
>Ga0157372_10006208_pt1 | contig 12699 bp, 8 predicted proteins | sample C55metaG_FD_115307 | JGI IMG/M metagenome (GOLD analysis project Ga0157372, IMG submission 115307) | Corn rhizosphere microbial communities from Kellogg Biological Station, Michigan, USA - C5-5 metaG | ecosystem: Host-associated > Plants > Roots > Rhizosphere > Soil | place: USA: Michigan... | reverse complement strand
GGCGGCGCCAGCGTCTGGGTCGGCTGGACCGATACCAGCCCCTCGCAAGTTCCGCTCCATCCATTCGGCGACGGCACACCGCATTCGGTTGGCGGCGACGATGCGACGATCACCAGCCTCGCGTTCACGCCCACGGACGGCGTTTTCTATGCGAATGGCGGAACCGGGGCCGGAAACTTCGGCGCCATCGATATGACGACGTTCACGACGACGCGCCTGCTCGCTGCAACCTTTGCCGACACTGTCCATTACGACCGTTTCAGCAGGAGTCTGATCCTCGCCGGCGTGGGTCATGCGATCCAGCTCGACCCGGCCGCGCCTGCGACACCTATCAGCACGCGCGACGACACGGGCGCGGGCGAAAACTACTTGATGCTACGCCCGGATGGGCGAGGGCACCTGTTCGGAACTCGCTACGGTGGCGGCGACCGTCTCGTGCTGGTCGACTACTCCGCAACAGGATTGATCGGCGATCCGAGCTCGATCATCGTCAGCACGCCGCTGGTGGACGGCTTGTCGGGCGGCGTTGCCGTCGACACTTCGATTCTGGCGGACGGTTTCGAAGTCCTCCCTTGATATAGCGCGTTCGCCAAGGCTCAACTCGACGCTACCGGAGGCAGCGGCGGTCGTATCTAGGTCTCAGCGCGTTTCCAGCGCCACACGTCCCGCGTCACATGGATTCGCCGCGGGCTACGTGTTTGGCGCCCGGCCGGTTTACAGTACGCTCCGTGGGATCAGGCGCGCCGGCCATCCGCTGTTTCAAGGCAGCATGCGTTTCGGCAGGCCGCGCCAGACGGTCGGGACGCCGCGAAACACATGCCTCAAGTCGCCGCAATCGCGAATGTGCTGGAGAACTTCGACGCCGCCGACGTCGAATCGCGGCGGCGCGTGTTCGGTGTCATCTACGAGGATCTGCGCAAGCGCGCGCGGCGTTTGCTCGCCGCGCATGAAACGAGCTCGCTCAATACGACGGGTCTGGTGCACGAGGCTTACCTGAAACTGATAGGCGTACCGCTGTCGGTCGAGAGTAGGGCGCACTTTTTTCATATCGCGGCCACGGCAATGCGGCAGATCATGGTCGATCACGCGCGCCACCGCCAATCCCAGAAGCGCGATCGCCGCGTCGCAGTAACACTCGATGCTGACATCGCCGATTCCGAAACGTCGCGCATCATGGACATGCTCGCTCTGGACGGCGCGCTTGAAAATCTAGGTGCGGAGGGCGAGCGGCTGGTGCGGGTCGTGGAACTGCATTTCTTCGCCGGTTTGAGCTTTCCGGAAATTGCCGACCTGTTGTCGATATCGCTCAGTACCGTCGAGCGCGAGTGGCGAACCGCGCGCGCATTTCTCTACCGGTCGATGCAAGACGTACAGCCATGAACGCCGACGGCCGAGTCTCGCTGCTTGAGCTGTTTCAGCAGGCGCTCAAACAACCGGCTGCCGAGCGTGAGGCGTGGATCGATCGTTCATGCGCAGGCAACCCCGCCCTCGCGCAGGAGTTGCGTGCGCTGCTCCTTGCCGACGCCGCGCCGTCTGGCGTGCTCGATCGACCGGTGCAGGTCCTGGCCGATGGTCTGGGTTTGCCGTGCGCGGATGCCGAGAGCAATCGCATCGGCGATCGTATCGGCGTCTATCGACTCACCGGATTGCTCGGCCGCGGCGGCATGGGCGTCGTCTATCGAGCCGAGCGCGACGACGCACAATTTGCGCAGACCGTCGCGCTGAAGTTGATGCGGACCGAACGCCTCGGGCCCGATGCTCACGCGCGATTTCTGCTTGAACGCCGCATCCTCGCTCGACTGACGCACCCGCATATTGCCAATCTGACCGATGGTGGAATCGGCGCGCAGGGCGAACCTTGGTTTGCAATGGAGTTCGTTGAAGGCGAACCGCTGCTGCAGTGGTGCGATGCGCGGCGCTTGACGCTCGATGCTCGCCTGACCTTGCTGCTCGACGTCTGTTCCGCGGTTGAATTAGCGCACAGCAATCTCGTGATCCACCGCGACATCAAGCCGAGCAACGTGCTCGTCACCGCGGCCGGCGAAGTCAAACTCCTCGATTTCGGCATCGCCAAGCTCCTCGCCGAGCAGGAGGCTCCGGTACTCGCGACGGCGACGCAGACGCGCCTCTTGACGCCGGAATACGCCGCGCCCGAGCAGATATGCGGCGATGCCGTGACGACAGCGACGGACACGCACGCGTTGGGTTTGCTCTTGTATGAGCTGCTCTGTGGGCAGCGCGCATTCGGATCCCGCGCGACGTCGCCGTTCGAAGTACAACGCGACGTTCTCGAGCACGATCCGGCTGCAATGAGCGTGCAACTCGCACTGGCTCCGCGCGCTGATATCGACCGCATCGCGGCACAGCGTCGACTCGATTTCGCCAGCTTGCGCAGGCGATTGCGCGGCGACCTGCAGCACATCGTTGCCAAGGCCTTGCGCAAGGAACCGGAGCGGCGCTATCGCACGGTGGCTGCATTGGCCGACGACATCCGCCATTACCTCGCGAGTGAGCCCGTCGACGCGGCCGAAGGTGCGCGCGGCTATCGACTGCGCAAATACCTGGTGCGCCATCGCATTGCGGTTGCGCTTTGTGCACTGGTCCTGTTGTCACTCGCCGCGGGCCTCGCCGGCACATCGCTCGAGTCGCGCCGTGCCACGCGCGAAGCAGCGCGCGCGGAGAAAGAAGCACAGGCCGCAACGGCGGAGAGAGATTTTCTCATCGATGTGTTCAAGGCGGCGAGCCCCGAGCAGGCACTCGGCAAAGTTCCCAACGCCATCGATCTCGTCGATACCGGTGCGCGGCGCGTGGAAGTCGAGCTCGGCGAGCAGCCGCAACTTCAGGCGCAGCTGTTCGACATTCTCGGCACGATCTATCACGACCTCGGCCACGACGATCTGGCGATCGCCACCTTGCGCAAGGGACAGAAGGTCGCGGAAGCCGTCCTGGGTAAGGATGGCACGTTGACGATGCAGTCCGAGTTGGATCTTGCCCGCGCCCTATCAGGGGGCGATGCCGCCAGTGAGGCGCAATCGCTGTTGAACGATGTCATTGCGCGGCAGCGACGCATGCCGGGCAACGATGCGTTGCTCGTTCCGGCGTTGGTGACGCTCGGCGAAAGCACGACGGACAAAGGAGACGTTGCGCGCGGCGAAGCGCTTCTGCATGAAGCCATCACGACCGCGCGTGCGCTCGGTGCGCGCGGCGAAAAAGATCTTGCGATGGCGCTTTACGCGTATGGCGTCGCGTTGAATCGCGGCTTCCGCACGCAGGAGGCGATTCCGGTATTTCGCGAAGCGCTCGCGATCCGATCGCGTCTGCTCGATGCGCGCAATCCGCTGGTCACGAGCGTGCAGACGGACCTTGCGTTGAGTCTCACCGACACCGGTGCGAACGCCGAAGCCGAAGCGATCCTGCGCAGCGTCGCAGACTCGCAACGCCAGGTGCTCGGCGATCAACACCCGCAGTACGGCGACACACTGAACACGCTGGCGATCGTATTGATGACGCTCGGCAAACTCGACGAATCCGATCAACGGCTGCGACAGGCGTTGAGCATCGCGCAATCGGTCAAGGACGACGATTCCGCCGCCGTCGTGTACAACAATTTCGCGACACTCCGGCATCTGCAGGACGACGACCAGGCGGGCCTGGACTTCGCGCGCAAGGCGTTGGCGCTGTGGACACGGGATGGCTCCGCGCCGCCGATGACCGCGCAGCAGAAGATCGCGGCATTCGATTATTTCAGTGGCGACTACGTCAAGGCGGAAACGGAATTTCGGTCGCTCCTGGAACGCCGCCGTAAATCCGGCTCCAAGAACGTAAGTGTCACGCTGACGTTCATCGGACGCACACGCCGCATGCAAGCGCATCCCGAGGAAGCCGAACCGCTGCACAAAGAAGCGATCGCGGCAGCCGAAGCACAGGCGGGCAAGCTGAGCGACGACGCGCTGACAGGACGATACGAACTCGCCATCGATGAGCGCGACGAAGGTCGACTCGACGATTCGCGTCGCGATGCCGCGACCGTGCTGGCGGGGTTCTCAGAGACATTGCCAGCTGCGCACAGCAAGGTGCAGGACGCGCGTTATCTACTGGCGCAACTCGATTATCTGCAAGGCCGTTGCGCTGCGAGCTCGCTGGCCGATCTTGAGTCGGCTGCGGCATTGCGAAAGGTTGCACGCGCCCCTCGCGCAGAAGAGCGCGCAGCGGAAGCCGGCCTCCTGGCGGGTCTGTGCCGGCGGCAGTTGAGGAGCGGCAGCGCCTCTGGCAGTACCGATATTGTCCGCCGAAGCGCAACGGAGCTCGTGGACTCACCCATTGCTGATCCTTTCATTCGAAAGATCGCGCGAGAAGCGCTGGCTGCGAACTGATCCTGCGAAGACGGCGAGCGCTTTCGTGTCATTGCCAGGCCGAACCGTCGCCGACGCCACTCATGTCCGATGACGGTAATCCCGGCCGTTTCTCGTACTGGCACAGGAAGTCGCCGAGGAACCGGAATGGTCTTCAACTCGCTTACATTCATCGCGTTCTTCGCGATCGTGCTCGCGCTGCATTCGCTGCCGCTGCCGTGGAAGGTGCGCAAGGTCAACCTTTTGCTCGCGAGCTATGTGTTCTACGCCGCGTGGAATCCGCCGTTCGTGCTTCTCCTTTGGATATCGACCGTGGTCGATTGGTACGCGGCGCAGGGCCTGGTCAAGTCCGAGCGTCCGTCGCACCGGCGTGCGTGGATGTTGCTGTCGGTGATCGCGAATCTCGGCATGCTCGGCTACTTCAAGTACGGCAATTTTCTGCTTGAGAACTTTCGCGCCGTAGCCACGCTCGCGGGCATCGACTACCAGCCGCCAGCGTTCGACATCGTGCTGCCGGTCGGCATCTCGTTCTACACATTCGCGACCATGGCCTACACGTTGGATATTTACCTGCGCCGCGCCAAGCCGGCGACGAGCTTTCTCGACTACGCCCTGTTCGTCACGTTCTTTCCTCACCTGGTGGCTGGTCCGATCATGCGCCCGACCGAGCTCGTGCCGCAGTTCGCCGCACCGCGGCGTGCGAGTCCGAACCAGTTGCGCTTCGGCCTTGCTCTGATGACGCTCGGCCTGTTCCAGAAAGTCGTACTGGCGGATGGTTTTCTCGGGCCGGCCGCTGAGTTGATTTACGACGGCGACAAGATTCCCGGCGCGCTCGACGCTTGGTTTGCGACGCTCGCCTTCAGCGGACAGATTTTTTGCGACTTCGCCGGCTATTCCACAACGGCGATCGGCACTGCGATGTGCCTTGGCTTCGCGATGCCGGACAATTTCCGTTTTCCGTACGCAGCGATCGGTTTTTCGGATTTCTGGCGGCGCTGGCACATCACGCTGTCATCGTGGCTGCGCGACTACTTGTATATCCCGCTCGGCGGCAACCGGCATGGGGAAGCGCGAACGTATTTCGCGCTGATGGGAACCATGCTCCTCGGCGGACTCTGGCACGGCGCGAGCTGGGCATTCGTCGTCTGGGGTGGTTTGCATGGCGTGTATCTTTCGATCGAACGTCTGTTGCGCTCGCGTTTCGCCGGTTATCGGCCGGGTCCATTCGCGCTGCTCGCTCTGGGCTTGCTGACGTACGCGCTCATCAACGTGACATGGGTGTTCTTTCGCGCCAAGAGTTTCGGAAAAGCGTGGCTCGTGTTGAACGGCATGTTCGGTTTCAACGTGGCCGCGCAACCGATCCTGCCCGCGGTGCACCTGGTCATGGTGGGCGGCATTGTCGGAGGCATCGTGTTTGCGCACTGGCTGATGCGCGAGCGCACGCTGGAGTCCGCGGTCGCGCGCATGCCTGCGCCGCTGCTTTCGGTGGCCTGGACATTGATGCTGTCGGCGATCGTCATCGAGCAGGGAGCGGGCAATGCGTTCATCTATTTCCAGTTCTGACGCGACAGTCATGACGACCCGTGACGCCGGCAGCGGCGGCAATGCAGAGGAGCACTTCGAGCGACCCGGATTCGTGCGCTTGACCGCCTCCGACCGCCCCGGCGTTGCACAGCCGGTGCCGGTGCGCGACATCCCGATACAGCCGTGGCGCGCGATCTTTGCCAGCGCGATGGCAATGACGATGGTCGTGATTGCTTTGTGGGAATGGCACACGCGTTCCCTCGAACTCTCGCCGGGCGACCTTGGCGATGGAGCGTCCGCGTGGGCGGAACAACGTCGCCGTGTGGACACGGAGAATGTTCCGGTGGCGATCCTCGGCGACTCGCGGATACTCTTCGACACCGACCTCGGTCGTTTCGAAAAGCTGACCGGCATTCGCCCTCTGCAATTGGCGCTGCCGGGCACGAATGCGAGACCGATTCTCGAAGATCTGGCTGCCGATCCGCATTTCACCGGCGTTGCGATCGTCGGCATCACCGACGTGTCGTATTTCCGTACCGAGTCGGGCCGGTTCGGCGATGCGCTGAAGACGTATCACTTCGAATCGCCCGCTCGACGCGTGTCGTTCCTCATCTATCGTCAGCTGGCGCGTGTTTTCGGCTTCCTCGACGACGACTACCGCCTGAGCAAACTCGTGCAACGACTCGATCCTGACCTGCGGGCAGGCGTGCACGGGCCATACGACGAGGTCTGGAAAATATGGGTCAACGCGGACGATCGTCAGACCTGGCTGTGGCCCCGCATCGAGCATGACGCGCGCTTGCGCGAACACGCGCGCGCAGCATGGCGCGGGGGCAGCTTTGCCGGTGATCCGGTCACGGCCGATATCATAAAGATGACGCTGGATGCCACGCGTTCGTCCGTCGCTGCAATCCGCGCGCGCGGCGGCGACGTCGTGTTCGTGCGTCCGCCGTCCGCTCCGGAACTTCGCGTCCGCGAGGAACGGCGCCTGCCCCGCGCGCTCGGCTGGAATGCGCTGCTCGAGGCCGCGGACGTGCGCGGGATCCATTTCGACGACGAACCTGCTATGCAAGGACTCGTGATTCCAGAGTATTCGCATCTTTCGCGCGCGTGCGCGACGGTATTCACCGACGCGTACGCGCGACGTGTGGCGCAGCTGACGCCGCAAATCACGCTGCGCGCCGACGCGCCGCCAGAACTCGCGCCGAAGGATTGCACGCTCGCGGCGAGCGTCGCGCAGCGATCTGCGCACGACTGAAGCGACTCTTCGTCACGCCGCAGCTACTGTCACGGATCGATGTGCGCACCAGAGCGCGCCGTTCGCCGCTGCCTTCCTGATGACGCGGCGCGCTGAAACCGCGACAAACACCCCACGGTCCGCCTCCGAGGCCAATCACAGCCGGGCCTGATCGCGCTCGATGAAGGGATTCGTCCAGGTTGCTCGTACTCCCGTCTGGAGATTGCGAAAAACCAAGGGAACCCAGGCGAGTACTCACCATGAACGACCTCAACCACGATACCGTTTCGACCCGTTATGTACTCGGTCATTCCGAACGGGAGCTCAATCGGCTTCAGGCGCAGGCGCGTCTCATCGGACCGATCACGGAGCGTTTCTTCCGCGAAGCCGGAATCGATTCGGGCATGCGCGTGCTCGATGTCGGCTGCGGAGCGGGCGACGTGTCTTTTCTCGCCGCGGACATCGTCGGTGAAGGCGGCGAAGTTGTCGCGGTCGATCGGGCTCCCGCGGCCATCGAACTCGCGCGTGCGCGCGCCGTCGCCCGCGCACGGCGGAATGTGATTTTTCTCGAAGGTGATCCGTGCGAGCTGGCGTTCGACAAGCCGTTCGATGCCGTCATCGGGCGCTATGTGCTCATGTTTCAGAAAGATCCGGCGGCGATGCTGCGCAAGCTTGCAGCTCACGCGCGGCCCGGCGGCTTGATCGCTTTTCACGAAATCGATTGGGGCGGCATTACGTCGTGTCCTGCCATACCGACTTTCGAACGATGCCTCCAATGGGGCGCGGAGACGCTTCGCTTGAGCGGCGCCGAAACACGGATGGGCAGGAATCTTTATTCGACGTTTGTTTCCGCTGGACTCCCGCCGCCGTCGATGCGACTCGAAGCGCTCATTCGCGGCGCTGCGCACAACGCAGATTTGCTGCATCTGTTTGCGGAGCTGATGGCCACCCTGTTGCCGGACATGGAGCGTTTGGGCGTCGCTTCGGGCGGTGACATTGGTCTGGAGACATTGCTCGCGCGCATGAGCGAAGAAGCCGTTGCACACGCGAGCGTCGTCATCGGCCACTACCAAATCGGCGCGTGGTCACGAGTGTAGGTCTCGATCGTCCGGCGCGACGTTCTTTCCGCGTCCCGCACTGCCTCAGGGAAATGGAGGGCGCAGTGAAGGCGAAATTCAAGAGCAGTGCCGCACTCGTGACGGGTGTCCACGACGGGCACAGCATCGAGCGCGATACGCTTCGTCGTGTGACCTGGCGAATCATGCCGTTGCTGACGGTAACGTACATCGTCGCGTGGCTGGATCGCGTCAACGTCGGCTTCGCCGCGCTGCAGATGAATCGCGATCTTGGTTTCAGTGCCGCGGTCTATGGATTCGGCGCCGGCATCTTCTTCATCGGCTATGCATTGTGCGAAATTCCGAGCAACCTGGCGCTCTGCCGCTTCGGCGCGCGACGCTGGATCGCGCGCATCATGATCACTTGGGGTCTGCTTTCCGCGAGCATGATTTTCGTCAGGAGTTCCGCGAGCTTCTACGTGATGCGATTCCTGATCGGCGTGGCGGAAGCCGGTTTCTTTCCAGGCATCATCTTCTACCTCGCACGCTGGTACCCGGAGGCGCAACGCGCGAAGGCGATCGGCTGGTTCATGGTTGCTGTTCCGCTGGCGTCAATGATCGGCGGCCCCATCGCGGGCCTGCTGCTTGATCTCGGCGGCAAGCTCGGTCTTGCCGGCTGGCAATGGCTTTTCGTCGCTGAGGGTGTACCAGCTGTGCTGCTCGCGTGGGTAGTGCTTCGCTATCTACCGGAAGAGCCTTCTGCGGCGCGATGGCTGCCGGCTACCGGTCGCGAATGGTTGACCGGCAAGCTGCAAAAAGAGCGGGCCGTATGCGACGAGCGTCATCACGTGAGCCTGCGCGAAACGCTCAGGCATCCAATCATCTGGCAGCTCGGCGTCATCAATTTTCTCGCGCAAATGGGAACCTATGGATTGACGCTGTGGCTGCCACAGATCCTCAAAACGCTCTCCGGCCTGAGCGATCTGCGAGTCGGGTTCTACAGCGGCCTTCCGTACGTCGCCGCCGCTCTCGCGATGATCTTCGTCGGCGCGCACTCGGACCGCTCAGGCGAACGCTGTGGGCACATTGCGCTGTCATTTTTCTTCGCCGCGTGCGGGTTTCTGGCGAGCGGTTTCGTGCAGTCGACGCCATTGATGATGCTCGCGTTGACCGCCGTCGCCATGGGAACGCATGGGCGCAACGGACCGTTTTGGGCGCTGCCCTGCCACTTCTTGAGCGGGCGCGCGGCGGCGGTCGGAATTGCTTTGATCAACAGCGTCGGATCTCTCGGCGGCTTCGTCGGACCCTACGCCATCGGCGTGGCGAAGAGCGCCACGGGAACATTCGTCGGTGGGCAATGCTTTCTTGCGATCGCACTTCTGCTGGCTGGCGCGCTGTCGCTGCGGCTCCGGCGTGCCGAGGCGTTGCGGCCGGTTTTGGTAGAGCAAGCGCATGCTCCGCCAAGAATGCCTTATTTGTCGCATATCTGAGTGGCGATGGAACGATGCGCCTCGCGTCAGCGCTGATTGCAACGCGGCGCATGACGCGTCTGCCGATGTCTACAGACGTCGTGACGCGTTCACCGAGCGTAAACGGCGGCGCGAAAAATTAGCGCGCTTTCTGCGTCGCGACTTCCGCCTTCCACGCCGCGAGGAAATCACTCGCGGCGGCGGCCGGCGCTTCCAACATGAGCGTATCCATGAATGCGACGAATCCGGATTCGAATCCATGTCGTCGCAGCTTCCACAGCGCGCGCACGCCGGGCTGTGCGAGCGTCTGTCGCCAGCTTTCGCGAAAGCTGGCAAACACGGCTTCGCTCAAGAGGCCTTCCCGGTGTTGCAGGAACGTATCCTCCGCGCTTGCGAGGAACGCGCCGTAGATCGCGGTGAACTGTCCGAACTCGGCCGGCGTGATATCCGCCGCACCTGCCGTGCCCTTGGGAAGCGCCTGCGCATAGGACGGCTCGCCCGCTGCCAGGATGATGTCCACCGCGCGCGTCGCGCGCCCCTGTCGGATCGAGGCCTGCTGGTTGCGCTCGGCCTGACGCACTTGCAGCGCCAGGTAAATCAGCGAGATCAGTACGGCGACGCCGCTGACCAGGTTTCCGATCGATGCCAAATCCGAAAGACTCATATCGATTCCCGCTCGTTGACCGCAAGTCTAACCGCGCGCCAGCCCTGGCCGAGAAGTGAGGCCGGCGGAACCCACGGGACATCACAAAGAATGCTCTCGAGGCGACGTTACCCGCGTTACTGCGTCGCGCCGTGTGGCCGCCGCAGAGAGCGCGCGCCGAAGTTGCACGCCCGAACCGTCGCGTGACTACGAAGTGACCTACACTGGTCCGAGATGTCGCGATCGTCGAACCAACGATGATGACGACACAGTGCGTTTCAACCACGGGGGGTTGGTATGAAATTCGCGACACACGACGACATCGACGATGGCCGCAGGCAGGCATTGAAGACCATCGGAACCGGCGCACTCGCCGCAACGCTCGGGACGGGATCACTGGCGGGAATCGCCGCGGAGTCCATGCGCGGCGGGAAACCTCCGGCGAGCAACGGTCCCTACAACGTGCTCTTCATCCTGACCGACCAGGAACGCTACTTCCGACCCGGCGAGCTGCCGCCAGGCTATCGGTTGCCCGCGCACGAACGACTCGCGCGTAACGGCATCGTCTTCGAGAACCATCGCATCAATTCATGCGTGTGCACGCCTTCGCGCTCGGTGTTGTACACCGGACGCCATATCCAGCAGACCCGGATGTTCGACAACACGAACTTCCCGTGGATCCAGAGCATGTCGACCGAGCTCCCGACGGTCGGCGATCTCCTGCGCGAGGCCGGCTACTACACGGCTTACAAAGGCAAATGGCATCTCACCAAGGAGTTCGAGACCGTCAACGAGCTCGGCTCGCCGACGAAGATATTCACCAAGGAGATGGAGGCTTACGGGTTTTCTGACTATGTGGGCGTCGGCGACATCATCGCGCACGATCAGGGCGGCTATCTGCACGACAGCATCATTTCGGCAATGAGCGTGAGCTGGCTGCGTGGCCGCGGTATGGAGCTCGAGGCGCAACGTAAGCCGTGGTTCCTCGCGGTGAACCTGGTCAACCCGCACGACATCATGTTCGTCAACACCGACCGCCCCGGCGAGCCCGTGCAAGCGAGGAACATTCTCGGCCACATAAGGCCCGAGCCCGCGGATCCCTTGTACGCGAAACAGTGGACGTTCGATCTGCCTTCGACGTACGCGCAGCAGCTCGATGCGCGCGGCCGGCCTGCAGCGCACGCCGACTACATACGCTCGCACGACGGGCTGGTCGGCAATATTCCTAACGAAGACTGGCGCTGGCGCCGGCGGCACAACTACTATCTCAACTGTCTGCGTGATGTCGATCGCAGCATCGCGCCGCTGCTCGACGAGCTCGACACACTCGGGCTCGCGTCGAAGACGATCGTCGTGTTGACCGCCGATCATGGCGATCTCGACGGTTCGCACCGCTTGCATTCCAAGGGAGCAACGGCCTATCGCGAACAGAACAATGTTCCGCTCATCGTCGCGCATCCGGCCTACGCGGGAGGCAAGCGCTGCCGCGCGGTCACGACGCACCTCGACATCGCACCGACGCTGTTGGGCCTGACGCAGACGAGCCCCGAACAGAAGGCTGCGAGCATGAAAGACCTTCCCGGCAGGGATTTTTCGAGCGTGCTCGCTGCGCCCGAGAAGGCGTCTGCGTCAGCCATCCGCGACGGGGCGCTCTTCTGCTACAACATGTTCGCGTACATCGACGGCGACTTCATGGCGAAAGCCGTCGCCATGATGCAACAGCCGGACGGCAAGGCAAAGATCAAGGAAGCCGCGACGGCAGGCACGATGCGACCCGATCTATCCAAACGCGGCGCGATCCGAAGTGTCTATGACGGCCGCTATACGTTCGCGCGCTACTTTTCGCCGAAGCAGCACAACCGGCCGGCGTCGCTCGAGCAACTGTTCGAGCTCAACGACGTCGAGTTGTTCGATGTCGAGCAAGATCCGCTCGAGCGCAACAACCTTGCGCTGGATCGCACCGGACAACGCGCTTTGCTTGAATCGATGAACGCGAAGCTCAATGCGCTGATCGATCGTGAAGTCGGCGAAGATGTGGGCCAGATGCTACCCGGCGGTGCGGACGGCGGCTGGGTGGCGACGAGCGCAGTCAACGATGTGTAGCAGCAATCTTTCGCTGACAAACCAGGATCGAGGGTGAGTACTCGATCGAATGTCGGGCTGCGACACTAACGCCTGAGATCAGCTTCGATCATCCGCTTCCAGGCCGCGCGGGTTGCCCGCGCGGCCTTCGTCATGCCGTCACAACGATTCTTTAGAACTTGACCGTGACGCGACCCCAGTAGAAGCGGCCCAACAGGTCGAAATCGCTCGGATCGGTGTTCGCATTCAACGTGTTGTTCGCGTAGAGGAACGGCGGCTGCTTGTCGGCGACGTTGTTGATGCCGATGTCGAAGCGGGTGTTCCACGCTTCCAGGTT
>Ga0157372_10006207_pt1 | contig 12699 bp, 5 predicted proteins | sample C55metaG_FD_115307 | JGI IMG/M metagenome (GOLD analysis project Ga0157372, IMG submission 115307) | Corn rhizosphere microbial communities from Kellogg Biological Station, Michigan, USA - C5-5 metaG | ecosystem: Host-associated > Plants > Roots > Rhizosphere > Soil | place: USA: Michigan... | reverse complement strand
TGGGCCGGGTGACAGATCCTACAGGCGCGGTGCTTGCGCACGTGAAGGTGACCGCCACCAACGAAGCCACCGGCGTGTCTCGAACTGCCGACACCAATGACGGTGGTGACTACGCGTTCGTCGAAATTCCGCCCGCCATCTACGACCTACAGTTCGAGCAGACTGGGTTCAAGAAAAATCTAAGAAAAGCCGTGACGGTAGAGGTCAACGGCGTCGTCACGCTGAATATGACCATGCAACCTGGCGGCGCGCAGGAAACGGTGGAGGTCACCTCGGAAGCGCCGCTGGTGGATACCACGAGCACCCAATTGGGTGCGGTTGTGAATGATCGCTCGGTAACGCAGCTGCCGCTCAATGCCCGCGACACTTATCAGTTTCTGCAACTGCAGCCCGGGGTCATGTCTACGGTAGGTTCCGCCAACTCCGTCGTCTATGGTAACGACAGAGCTGGGGCGGTGTCGGTAAATGGCGGGCGTGGACGTTCCAATAATTTCAGTGTCAACGGCGGCGATGCGAATGACCAATTCGTGAACCTACCTACCGTGCAGCCATCGCCGGACAGCATCGAGGAGTTCCGTGTTCTGACCAATACATTCGACGCCGAATATGGCCGTAACTCTGGTTCGGTAGTCAACGTCGTGACAAAGTCTGGAACCAATAGTTATCACGGCAATGTATATGAATTTTTCCGAAATACGAAGCTTAACGCGAACGCATATTGCTTCACGGCGCTTCAGGGGATTCCCTGTGATAAGCCGCAATTCAATCAAAACCAGTTCGGCGGCACCTTCGGCGGGCCGATAGTGAAGGACCGGACTTTCTTTTTCACTTCTTACGAAGGACGTCGGATTCGGCAGGGTATCCCTTCTCCAGCCGTGACCGTCCCAACCGCGGCGGAGCGGCCTGATCCATCGCATATGGTGAACGGCCACATAGTTGCCGATTTCTCCGCCGAGTCTCAATTTTCAGGGGTCTTGAGCAGCGCATACGCATTACAAAATGGAGGTGGAATCGGGCAGCGCCCCGGTTGTCAGCAAGCTGTGACCGATATCGGTGGAGGCTTGATCCAGGATGGTGCCAACTTCTCCGACATCTTTCCGAACAACCAGATTCCGTTGGAGTGTATGGATGCCACTGCTGTAGACCTGCTTCAGTTTGTCCCGACTCCTGCGGGCGGAAGCAACATCATCCAGACAATACCTGTACAGCCTGACCGCGGGGACCAGTTCACTGTGAGACTTGATCATCGGATCAACGATAAACAGAACCTAAGCTTCTACTATTATTTCGACGATCACCACCTAGTCTCACCCTTTGCACAGTTTCAAGCTGCCGGCGCGAACGTACCCGGTTTCGGATCCATTACCAGTGAGCGATTCCAGCAGTGGAACCTCAGCCATACCTGGACCATCAACAACACCACAGTGAACGAGTTTCGCTTCAACTACAATCGCGAAGCGCAAAGAACGTTCCAACACCCGGTGTTCACTTCTTTACTGCAGGACGCCTGTCCACCAGCTCCATCGTGGCTCACCAATGTGCTGGGGCCCGTGCCTTGTTTCTCCGATGGTACCCCCACCAACTCCCTGGGCATTCATCCGAATCTGGGCGCCGCACGCGAGGGCATTCCTTTTGTTCAGGTGAGCGGCGGATTCACAATTGGTAATAACGGCGAGGGCGAACTGCCTCAGGTGGGCAATTCGTTTCAATGGTCGGACAGCCTCACCAAAGTTGCCGGCAATCACTCCCTGAAATTCGGAGGCGACGTTCGCCGCCAGCGCTTCGACCAGACACTCTTTTTCGATGTCAACGGCGAATTCTTTGTCGACGGTACCTCGACCAATAGCCCTATTGGCGATACTGTTTTCTCCGATTACCTGCTCGGTTTCCCCGGTTCCTATGGGCAGGGGTCGGCCCAGGTGGAGAATGTCCGAAGCACGGGACTCTATCTATTCGCTCAGGACAGTTGGAAGGTCAAGCCGAACCTGACGCTGAACTATGGGCTGCGCTGGGAACTCAACACGCCAATTGCCGACATTAGCAAGCACGTGCAAACGTTCCGACCCGGGCAAGTGAGCACGGTCTTTCCATGCCAGGACACAGCCAACACAGACTGTTCTTCCATGACGCCGGTTGGCCTAGTTGTGCCGGGAGATGCGGGTGTTCCCAATGCCCTCACTCAAACCTATTACAAGGCTTTTGCTCCGCGAATCGGTATCTCCTGGAGCCCCGGCACTTCAGGCAAGACCAGCATTAAGGCTGGATGGGGATTGTTCTATAACCCCATTGAGCAGCTTGTGCTCGAGCAGTTCAGTGCCGAACCACCGTTTGGCGGAAGCACCTTTCCGTTCAACACTTTCTTCAACACTCCCTTTCTAGATCAGAGCGGGGGCTTTTCTTATCCCAATCCATTCGGCCTGAGCTCGCTAGGCGGCTCCAACGGTATCCTCAACCCACAACGAGGGCAGCCGGTGGACTGGGGAATGTTCCGCCCAATTCTGCTATTTGGTCAATTTCAGCCGAAAATGCGTAGTCAATACTCAGCGCAATACAACCTCACGATTGAGCGTGAGCTAACCAGAGACCTGAAGTTGCAGGTGGGATACGTCGGGTCGCAGGGGCATCGGCTTCTGGCAACCCACGACGTCAACTATGGAAACCCTCAGACCTGCTTGGATCTGAACGCCGTGCTTGGTGACGGTACGTGCGGCCAGTATTTTGCCGACAGCACGTTCTTCATTGACCCTGGAACTGTTCTTCCGGTCGATTTCCATTTGCCTTATGCGCAAAATAATTCAGTGATCCCAGCCGGGACTACTGTTGGTCCGAACGGTATTACTCTTGTTGGGCTACGTCGTTACTCATCTCCGCAATGCGATCCGCTGACTGGAACTGGTTGCCCCGCTGACGGAATTCCGGTTTTTAGCAGCATTTTCGCTCAGGATACAATCGCCAATTCGGCATATAATTCCTTGCAGGCATCCCTCGACAAGCGCTTTGCGCATGGCCTCCAGTTCACTACCGCGTACACGTTCAGCAAGTCCTTCGATCAAGCTTCCAGCTTCGAGGGCATCCTGAACCCGATTGATCCACGTCGCAGCCGGTCGTTGTCGAATTTCGATGCGCGACACCGAATCGTGTTCAGCTACTACTGGGAATTGCCGTTCCGCAATCACAGCGGCGTCACGGGCAAGCTGCTCGATGGTTGGTCCCTTTCAGGAATCACCACTTTCCAGACAGGATTCCCGATTCGCATTCAGTCGCTCGCGGACAACGAGCTAATGTACAGCTTCGATTTCGAACTGCCGGGTGAACCAAATCAGATTGCACCATTCCGCACGATGCGTCCGCAATCGCACGGCAATTATTTTTTCGATCCCAATAGCTTCACTGAGAATGCTTCCGATAGTTCTCAGCCGCCCTGTACGGCAGGTGCGGTATACGGATGCTTCGACCCGACATTGTTTGGCAGCCTTGGCAACGCTCGGCGAACCGTCTGCTGTGGGCCCCACGTTAGCCAGACAGACTTTGCCATTCTCAAAACGATCCGGTTGTCGGAGACGAGGCACATAGATTTCCGTGCGGAGTTCTTCAACCTATTCAACCATACGCAGTTCTTCACGCCGGACGGCAACACTTCAGACGGGGCGCAGTTCGGCCAAGTCACCCAGGCCCGTGATCCGCGCCTGATGCAGTTCGCGCTGAAGTTCTTTTTCTAGTTCGAGGTCCGGGGCGTTCGGGTACTTATTCTAATGGCCGCGCAGCGGCTTGAGAAAATGCTGGAGCAATGATGTACGCAGATTTGGAAAAAGAAATTGCCACGTTCGAGAAGCGCACGCCGAAATCGGCCGAAGCGCACAAGAAGAACCTGAAGCGCATACCGCTGGGCGTGGCGAGTAATTATCGCGCCTACGAGCCTTATCCTATCTTTGTCAAGGAAGGCAAGGCCGGACATTTTCGCGATCTCGATGGCAACGACTACATCGATCACAACTTGTGCTTTGGAGCGTTGATGGCGGGGCATTGCCATCCTGCCGTAATGAAAGCCGTTGAAGAGCGGCTAAGCATGGGCACGATGTTTGGTATGCCCCACGACATGGAATGGCAGCTGGCCGAAGAAATCTGCCAGCGCTTCCCAGTTGAAATGGTCCGCTTCGGTTCGAGCGGTACGGAAGCCACTATGCATGCCGTCCGCCTGGCTCGCGCTGCTACTGGGCGCGACAAGATCGTAAAGTTCGAAGGCGCCTATCACGGGCTGCATGACAGCGCGCTGGTCAGTGTTAAGCCTCATGCACCGGATTTTGGCGATGTGCATGCTCCCATTTCGGTTCCCGGCGGATTGGGCGTGCCTAAGGCCAGCGTTGCGAACGTAGTGATTGCCACCTTCAACGATCTGGGCACGGTGGAGCGTCGCTTCAAGGAGAATGCCGGGGAGATTGCAGCCATCATTCTGGAACCTATCTTGATGAACGTGGGCTTGTGCATGCCACAACCGGGTTTCCTGCAAGGCTTGCGCGACATCGCGACCAGAAACGGCGCGCTGCTGATCTTTGATGAAGTTAAGACAGGCGCGAAACTCGGATGGGGCGGTGCTTCCGAATACTTCGGGGTGACCCCGGACATGATCTGCCTGGCCAAGTCGATTGGCGGCGGATTCCCCCTGGCAGCATTTGGGGCGCACAGGTCGGTGATGGACCTGATCTCGCAACACAAGGTCTTTCACGGAGGAACTTACAACACCAATCCAGTATCAATGGCCGCCGGCTTGGCAACGTTCCACAGTGTCCTGACGCGTGAAAACTACACGCATGTCGAGAAGCTCAGCAAGAAGCTCACCGACGGATATCGTAAAACCGTCGCTAAAGTCGGACTGCAGGCCTATGTGGCGCAAGCGGGAGCGAATGGTGCGCTCATGTTATGTCCGCAGGAGATTCGCAACTACCGAGATTGGCTGACGATTGATATCGATCTCTGGCGACACTACTGGTTCGGCATGGTCAATCGCGGCGTCATGGCTCAGCCTTACTGGTGGGATGAGCAGTGGACAATTTCGGTACAGCACACGGAAGCCGATATCGACAAGCATCTTGCGGCTTTCGAGGAGGTTGCCCCCGCACTGGCCAAGGCCCAGCAGGAGCGCACGGCTGCGGTGGCAGTGCACTAGATCAGGTTCCAAACTTCAGAGGCTCAAAGTTTCAAAGGCAGTTTTGCTGGACATGCATCTGTTCGAGTTTATGAAACTTTGGACTTTCTTTTGACTTTTCCACGGAGCAGTTTTGTCGAGCGACGCGACTGAGCAACCGCATCTGAAGCGGGTTCTGGGCCGCTGGGACCTGGTTCTGCTGTTCGTGGTCGCTGTGTTCAACCTGAATGTTGTTCCTTCTATAGCGGCCAACGGCGGCGTGACAGTCTGGCTGTGGCTCATCTCGCTGCTTTTGTTCTTCTGGCCGCAAGGTATTGCTGTGATCGAGTTGTCACATCGCTATCCGGGAGAGGGTGGCGTTTACCTATGGGCGAAGGAAGTGTTTGGGGATTTCCACGGCTTCTTTTCGGGTTGGTGTTATTGGACGAACAACATGATGTACGTGCCGACGGTCATGCTCTATTTCGTCGGCGTTTCGGTATTCATACTGGGGCCCACTCATCACGGTCTCGCGGACAATAAGATCTTCGCGCTAGGTGCATCGGCTGCCCTGCTCATTTTGCTCACGGTACTGAATATCGTGGGCTTGGGCGTTGGCAAGTGGCTCAACAACCTGGGTGGCATCGGAACGGGGATTGCTGCGGGAACGTTGATTCTGCTCGGAGTCATCGCATATCTACGTTTTGGAACGACAGTGACGGCAGCCGAATTCCGAATTCCCGCAGACCCCAAGTTCGTGCTGAATGCGTTTGGCGTCATGTGTTTCGGACTTGTCGGGTTGGAACTGGCGTCCATCATGGGAGATGAAATCCGCGATCCTCGGCGCACTTTACCCGGAGCCGTGGCTTGGGGCGGAATCATTTCTGGCGCGCTCTATATAGGTGTGACCCTGGTGCTGCTGATAGCGATCGGTAAAAACGACATCAGCGTGCTGCAGGGAATCGTGCAGGCAGTTTCGCACCTGGCTGCTGAGATTAACGTTGGGTGGATCGTCGCTCCATTTGCATTGATGCTCAGTTTGTCAATTGCCGGGATCGGATCAGCGTGGATGGGAGGTTCGGCACGCATTCCTTTTGTTGCGGGGCTCGACTCCTACATGCCGGCGTGGCTCGGAAAGATTCATCCTAAGTACGCCACGCCCTACGGTGCGCTCATCGTGCAGTTGATCGTGTCGATGATGCTTGTGATTCTCAACTTCGCAGTAGCGGGAGTGCAAGAGGCTTTCCAGTTCATGCTTTCGTTAGCTGTGGTGCTCCAGTTGGTTCCGTTTCTGTACATGTTTGCCGCGCTGCTAAAATTTGCCTTCAGCAAAGCGGACAGCAATCGCCGGTATTCAAAGCTGACACTGGTATTTGCTGGAGCTAGCGGCTTCGTTACCACCGTTTTGGGCATCGCACTTGCGTTCTTTCCCGCACGGCAGGTTCGATCACTCCTCGTTTATGAGACGTGGATGGTGGGAGGGACAATATTTTTCGTGGGATTGGCAGCATTCTTTTTCTTTGTGTACGGCAGAAGAAAAGCGCCGCAGGCGGGAACGGCAGAAACCGTAGAAGTGGCACGATCGGGGTAGGACGGACGCCCTCGTCGTCCAGTCGAGCAAATCTCGACAATGATCAACAAGGATCCCGGCGAGCTGCGCTCGCTGCGCCCGGAGAGGGCATCCGGGCCTACAGAATTGCAGGAGGTACTTATGCCAGCCGGAGTTAAGACCGAAGTCCGCACTTACCAGATGTACATAAACGGTGAATGGGTGGACAGCAAGTCGGGAGAGACTTTTCCAGTCTACGACCCTTCGACAGAAGAGGTCATTGCACAAGTCCCCGACGCGAACGCTGAAGACGTCGATCGTGCAGTGGCGGCTGCGAAAGCTGCGTTCGAAGACGGCCCGTGGTCACAAACGACTGCACAGGAACGCGGTCGCGTTCTGTTTCGACTAGCAGAAAAAATTCGGCAAAATGCGGCCAAGTTGGCGGAGATTGAATGTCGCAATACTGGAAAGCCGATCGTGGAAGCCGAATTTGATATCAACGATGTTTCTACATGCTTCGAGTATTACGGCGGCTTGGCCACAAAGATACTCGGGTATGTCAACCCAGTCCCTGACAATGCTATGAGTTTGACGCTGAAAGAGCCGATTGGCGTGGCGGGACAGATTATTCCTTGGAACTACCCACTTCTTATGGCTGCATGGAAATTGGCTCCGGCATTGGCGGCTGGATGCACCTGCGTCTTGAAACCGGCGGAGCAGACACCGCTAACTATTCTCGAGGTCTCGCACTGGTTCGAGGAAGTCGGTCTCCCTCCTGGTGTGGTCAACATAGTGACGGGCTTCGGTGAGACCTGTGGTGCGCCGATCGTCACTCATCCCGATGTCAACAAGGTGGCATTTACAGGTAGTGCGGCGGTGGGCAAAATCATCGTAAAGCAGGCAGCAGATACGGTAAAGCGTGTCACGCTGGAACTCGGGGGCAAGTCGCCCAACATTTTCTTTGCCGATGCGGACTTCGAAGCTGCTATCGATGGCGCATTGTTTGGCGTCTTCATCAACCAAGGTGAGGTTTGCTCGGCGGGAAGCCGCATCCTGGTGCAGAAGCCCATTTACAAAAAGTTCGTCGACGCCATGACCGAGAAAGCAAAGAGTATCAAGCTAGGTGCACCGCTCGAACGCGAAACCAAGATGGGCCCGCTTGTCAGCAAGGAGCAGTATGAACGTGTGTGCTCGTATTTAGAAGTGGGTAAGAAAGAAGCCAAACTGGCAAGCGGTGGTGGCCGTGCAGAGAAATTCAACAAGGGATTCTACGTACAGCCCACTATCTTCTATGACGTGGATAACAGTGCCCGCATTGCTCGAGAAGAAATTTTTGGTCCGGTCGCCACGGTGATTCCGTTTGAAGATGAAAAAGATGCGGTGAAAATTGCCAACGACTCGCCCTACGGCTTAGCCGCGGCGGTGTGGACGCGCGACATTTTCAAAGCGTTTCGCGCTGTAAAAGCGTTGCGAGCCGGGATCGTATGGGTAAACCATATGCAACCCACCTATGTCGAAGCACCTTGGGGCGGCTACAAGCAATCCGGATTCGGACGCGAGTTAGGCCCGTGGGGGATAGAAGAGTATCTGGAAACCAAGCAAGTGCACATCAATCTCAATGAGCAACCGATTGGATGGTACTGAGATGACGAGCATTCAGCTTAAGACCTCGGTTCCCGGGCCGAAATCGAAGGCCCTGGGTCAGCGGCGCGCGGCAGCGGTTCCACGAGGGCTCTCCCACGCCACCCCTATCTACGTCGCTCGTGCGGAAGGCGCGATGTTGGAAGATGTGGATGGGAACCGCTTTATCGATCTCGCCGGCGGAATCGGTTGCGTCAATATGGGACACCGCTCGCCAGGTGTGGTAAAGGCTATCCACGAGCAAACCGAACGCTTTCTTCATACCTGCGTGCAAGTGACTCCGTACGAGAGTTACGTGCGCCTGGCAGAGCGCTTGAATGAACTCACTCCGGGCAAGTTTCCCAAGAAAACATTGTTCGTCAACACCGGCGCCGAAGCGGTTGAAAACGCGGTGAAAGTGGCGCGGGCTTACACCAAGCGGCCTGGCATTATCGCGTTCGAGGACGCCTTCCATGGGCGTACCATGATGACCCTGGCGCTGACCAGCAAAACTCATCCCTACAAGGCCGGGTTCCAACCGTTTCCTGCCGAGGTTTACCGCATCCCGTATGCCTACTGCTACAGGTGTTCCTACTCGCTGAAATATCCTTCGTGTGAATTGTATTGTGCTCGGCACCTGGAAGATACGTTTAAGCGGGTGGTAGCGCAGGAAGGTGTCGCGGCAGTCATTGCTGAGCCGGTGTTGGGTGAGGGTGGGTTCGTGACGCCGCCGCCCGATTACTTCCAGACGCTGATCGAAGTCTGCCGTAAACACAATGTCTTGTTCATCGCTGATGAGATCCAAAGCGGTTTCGGGCGTACCGGGGCATTGTTCGCGTCCGAGAGGTACGGGATAGAGCCTGACATTATGGTCATGGCGAAATCGCTTGGAGGCGGACTGCCCATAGCAGCCATTACCGGCCGCTCAGAAGTCATGGATGCGCCAATCCCGGGTGGCCTGGGTGGAACATTTGCCGGGAATCCCGTCTCGTGCGAAGCCGCGCTGGCCGTACTGGACCTATTCGCACACGACCAACTGAATCGCCGCGCAAACGAACTCGGAGAACATTTCCAAAGGCGGGCACGAGAATGGCAGAAACTATGGCCGATCATTGGCGAAGTACGCGGCCTTGGTGCAATGCAAGCCTTGGAATTGGTCCGCTCGCCGGAGACTCGCGAGCCGGCACCGGACGAGACAAAGAAGATCGCGCAATATTGCTACGAGCACGGGGTGATCACGATCTCCGCTGGTTCGTACGGCAACGTGATTCGCTTGCTGATGCCTCTCGTCATCACTGATCAGCAGATGGACGAAGCCCTCGATATCCTCCAGAGCGCATTGCAGTCTGTTTGCGAGACCCGGCAGCAGGTAGCGGAATCCGTCGTTGGGCGATAGGCGTTGATGCGTAGCGTCATCAAAGGCGTTCTCCAACGAAAAATGGCGAATGACGCACGACACCTTTCATTCTTCGCGATTGCTGAGGCACACTATCAATGAGTACAGCCGTTGTAACCGAAGTCAAAGTTCCTCATTACATCAATGGCAGCTGGGTAGAGTCCACGAGCAGCCAATGGCAAGATGTCACCAATCCGGCCACTGGCGAGGTCTTGGCCCGCGTGCCTCTTGCCGATCGCTCCGAAGTTGCCGCGGCAATCGACGCAGCGGCTTCTGCTTACCCTGATTGGCGGCGCACTCCCCCTGAGGACCGCATTCAGCCGCTCTTTAAGCTCAAACAGTTGCTCGAAGATCACATTGACGACCTGGGTCGCATCATCACCCAGGAGAACGGTAAGACCTTTGCCGAAGGCAAGGCTGAACTTCGGCGGGCCATAGAAAATGTCGAAGTAGCCTGCGGCATTCCAATGATGATGCAGGGCTATAACCTGGAAGACGTGGCGCGGGGAATTGACGAGATCATGATTCGCCAGCCACTCGGAGTGGTCGCGGCAATCACCCCCTTCAATTTCCCGGGCATGATCCCGTTCTGGTTTTTGCCGTATGCAATTGCGACCGGGAACACGTTCATCCTCAAGCCTTCCGAGCGCGTTCCACTAACCATGAAGCGGGCGTTTGAACTACTGGATCAGAGTGGCTTGCCCAAAGGCGTTGTGAACCTGGTGAATGGCGGAAAGTCTGCCGTCGACGCCTTGATTGATCATCCCAAAGTGCGAGCCATCAGTTTTGTAGGATCGACTCCCATTGCGAAATATGTGTACGCGCGCTCCGGCGAGCGAGGAAAACGGGCTCAATGCCAGGGGGGAGCCAAGAACCACGTAATCGTTCTGCCGGATGCGGACATGCACATGGCGACGCAAATCATTGGCGACAGTGCATTCGGCTGTGCGGGGCAAAGATGCCTTGCCGTGTCGGTGGCTGTGACTGTCGGAGAGGCGCAGAAGACGTTTCGCGATTCCATTTCGGAAGCTGCATCTAAACTTAAGGTTGGTAACGGTCTCGAAGACGGTGTACAGATGGGACCGGTCATCACCAAGCAAAGCAAGTCGCGCATCGAGTCTTTGATTGCTGCCGGCGAGAAAGAAGGAGCAAAGGTCGTCGTTGATGGAAGAGGGGCCAAGATTGCAAAAGGTGAAGCAGGGAACTTCGTTAAGCCAACCATCCTCGACGGTGTTTCGCCTACCAGCCAACTGTCCGACACGGAGATTTTCGGCCCTGTGCTCAGCCTCGTTCACGTTGATGACATGGATGAAGCCATCGCATTTCTGGAACGGAGCTCCTACGGCAATCAGGCGTCCTTATTCACATCCAGCGGCTCTGCCGCGCGACGCTTCCGCTACGAGGCCCCAGCCGGCAACATCGGCATTAATATCGGAGTGGCCGCGCCAATGGCGTACTTCCCGTTTAGTGGGTGGAAAGACAGTTTCTTCGGGATCATGCATGGACAAGGGCGCGACGCCATCGAGTTCTACACCGAGAAGAAGGTCGTGATCGAGCGTTGGGCGAAGGAGCACTCGCGAAAATTCTAGTGTTGTTTTCCTATTTGCGCCTTCCGTTGTTGGGTTTTCACTCGACGGGCACAAAGAGATACAACGGAAGCTGACGTATCGAGGGTCCCATATGACAACTACTACTGCAGTTCCGACGATGACCGGACAAGAAATTGTTGATCTAACCAAGAAACACACACTATTTGAGTGGTCGGCGCAATCGAAGGTCGATCCTATTCCAGTGGCACGTGCGAAAGGAATCTATTTCTGGACGCCGGAAGATAAGCGCTATATCGACTTCAACAGCCAGTTGATGAGCGTGAATATTGGACACGGCGATGAACGCGTAATCCAGGCAATCAACGAACAGGCAAACACGCTGGCATACGCCAATCCATTCATGGCAACGGAGCCGCGAGCGCGCCTAGGCGCGAAGCTCGCCGAGATCACACCGGGTGATATCGACACGTTCTTTTTTACTAATGGCGGTGCCGAGGCAAACGAAAATGCCATCAAAATCGCCCGCTTTTTTACCGGCCGGCACAAGATCATGGCGCGCTACCGTTCCTACCACGGCGCTACAGCCGGAAGCATCACGCTAACTGGCGATCCCCGGCGCTGGGCCGCGGAGCCCGGTATTCCGGGGGTAGTGCGTGTGCTCGATCCGTACCATGGCATTGAGCGCGGCTGGGAATCCGCTGAGACCTCGCTCGCGATGATCGAGGAAATCATTCAGCTCGAGGGCGCGCATACAATCGCGGCATTCATCCTCGAAACGGTAGTTGGAACGAATGGCATTTTGATTCCTCCCGACGGATATATGCAGGGTGTGCGTAAGCTGTGTGACAAATACGGCATCCTGATGATTGCCGACGAGGTAATGGCTGGCTTCGGGCGCACCGGCGAATGGTTCGCGATCGACAACTGGAAAGTTGTGCCCGATCTGATTTGCATGGCCAAGGGGCTGACGAGCAGCTATCTGCCACTTGGTGCTGTGGGAATGCGTCACCACATCGCTCAACACTTCCAGGACAAGGTGTTTTATGGAGGTCTGACTTACAACAGCCATCCTATGGGATGCGCGGCTGCCCTCGCCACAATCCGAGTCTATGAAGAGGACAAGCTAATCGAGAATGCAAAAAGAATGGGTGCGGTTATGAAAGACCTCGGAGCCGAACTCAAGGCGAAACACCGCTCGGTGGGCGCTGTCCGTTCGATCGGATTATTTGGCATTGTTGAACTCGTCCGCAGTCAGCGTACGATGCAACCGATGGCACCGTTCAATGGAACCTCGGAGGAAATGGCTGCGCTTGGCAAATTCTTCCGCGAGCAGGGCCTGTACACTATTGTCCGCTGGAACACGTTCTATACCAATCCGCCGCTATGCATCAATGAGCAGCAATTACGAGAGGCGTTTGCGATTATTGATCGAGGATTGGAAATTACAGACAAAGTCGTGAAG
>Ga0157372_10006200_pt1 | contig 12713 bp, 9 predicted proteins | sample C55metaG_FD_115307 | JGI IMG/M metagenome (GOLD analysis project Ga0157372, IMG submission 115307) | Corn rhizosphere microbial communities from Kellogg Biological Station, Michigan, USA - C5-5 metaG | ecosystem: Host-associated > Plants > Roots > Rhizosphere > Soil | place: USA: Michigan... | reverse complement strand
CATGGCGGTGATGGCGATCGCGCTCCTGTCGCCGATCGCTGTCAACGGCGAGCGGCTGCTCTCGATGCACATGGTCGAGCACGATCTCCTCATCTGGGTGGTCGCGCCGCTCGTACTCGTCGGCGTCGCTCCGATGCTCGATCGCGCCGAACGGTTTCCGGCGATCGTGAGGAACGCCGGCGGTCATCTCACGCGCCCGCTCGTCGCCTGGGTGACTTCCACTATCCTGCTCTGGGTGTGGCACGCACCGCTCGCCTATGAGTGGACGCTCGCCGATGAGACAGTGCACCACATCGAGCATCTCTCGTTTCTCGGCGCCTATCTGCTTTACTGGTGGCCTCTGATCGGATCGTCGCGGGAGATGGATTCGCTGCGGACGAACGGCGCGCGCGTCGCCTACCTCGTTGCGGGAATGATGCAGTCCGCGCTCCTTGGCGCGCTGATCACGTTCCATCAGAGCGTGTTGTACAGTGCGTACCTGCACGTGCCAGGCGTGACGCCGGCATCGGCGCTCGCCGATCAGCGGCTCGCCGGCGCTCTGATGTGGTTCCCGGGCGCGATCGTCTTCACGGTGGCGGCTGCACTCGTGATCCGCCAGCCGGCGCGCCTCTCCACTCGGGTTGTGTGACGTTGCCCGCGAGCAGGATGCGCGCACGGTCTTCTTCGCTCGAGCGCAATCGTGCCGCCAAGGCCGTGAGCCGGCGGCCTAACGCCGGTCGATTCTCACGCGCCACACCTCCGGGCCTTCGGACTCATAGGTCCAGACAAACTCGCTTGGATGCTCCGCTTCGAGCTGGTAGCGAAGAGGCCGGGGATCGTGGTCATTGATGATCACCATCGACTCACCGCGTGCCAGGCCGTCAAAGGTACGGAAGATCGTCGGGTGCTTCTCCCGCGGTGGAATCACGCGGACGTCGAGTTCGGTCGTCTTGGTCGGCATTGATGCTCATTGATTTGGTTGAAGGGCGAACTACTTGGCGTGCGAGATGTGAACGAGCACGCGATCGGGGTGCGACTCGTCGATCTCCCACGTGAACCCACGCTCGGAGAGCATGGGGAAAAGAAACTGCGGGACACGATTGTTGATCTGGACCAGCGTGCGTCCGCGTGCGAGCGTCTCGATGGCGGCGAGCGTACGCATCAATGGCTCGGGCGGACTGAATCCGCGAACGTCCAGATAGGCATGTTCCTCGTCGTCCGCAGGAACGTCGTCCGCGCCGGTGCTCGTTGGTATCGTGGACGGCGTCTCAGCGCTGTCTGCTGCCGACCGCCAGAACCATACGGACCAATCATCGGCGGCGTGTGCCTCGGCTTCGTGCGCGAACCCGCGCTTGCTCAGTATGCTGTAGAGCGGGACCGGCTCGAAGATCGCGCGGAGGCGGAGGACTTCATCCCCGCGCAGCGCGGCCACCGCGCTCATGATGCGAGAGAACGGTTCTCGTCCGGAACGCAGATCGTCGCGGACGTCGAGCTCCACGACCGCCGCGTTGGGCGGATGTCGCTGGCCTAACGATACCGCGTCAGGCGCGTTTGGCGTGGCGCCGGCGCCCGACTCGTCGTCGGCCAGGCCCAGAGCGGCATTGAGCTCGCGCACCAGACGATCGGTCGGAATCTTCGCGGTGCGGGCGGCCTGCTCCACGGTGATGAGCCGCGCCATCACGCGGCGCATCGCGCGATTACGGAGCTTGGCGAAATGCGGCGCGGCGCGCACGAACACCTCGACCAGCGATTCGTCGCGCGCGAGCACGTCGTGCACTTTGTCCTGCGGAGAAATTGGAACGGTCGTCGAAGTCATGTCGCAATACCTCTGCGCGGGCGCCCGAGTGCGGCGCGGCCGATCTGGCTCAGGAACAATAGGACGCCTAACGCAAACAGGGCGGCGCCGGCATACGCGCCCGCGGACGAGCCAAGGAGAATGGCGATCGAGAGAATGATGAGTGCGCTCACCATCACGCCGAGCTGAACCTCGGCAACGCGCGCCGAGAAGAGCTCGGCGACAGTTGGCGCGCCTTCGATTCGTTTGGGCCCGCTGTAACGAGCCGTCCAGGCAAGCAGCGGAACGATCTTGTAGAAGAAGCCCGATACGAAGACGACGATGCCGCCCAACAGCGCGAGGACCGCGTACGCTGTGGCAAGACGCGTGGCGCTCGGGCCGCGCCAGAGCACGACCGGCCCGAACAGAGCTGCAGCGATGAGGAACGCGAGACCCGCCGCCGCGAACCGCAGCCCGACATCGATGCGCTTGCGCACGCGGACGCGGAAGAACGATACGGCCTGGTAAATGAAGCAGGCGAGGCCCGCTTCCATCAGCACAACTGCCGTCCACGATGCGGCGTCATGTCGTGTCGTGATGCCCACTGCAAGCAGCGGCACGCCGCAGGCGAGCAGGCCGAGCGCAGGCTTCGTCCAACGCACATTGGCGCCATGCGCCAGCAGAAACATCGGCAGCAGGCGGTGCGCGACGCCGACGATCATGATGAGCGCCCAACCGACGATCGCGACGTGGAGATGCGTTGCCAGCACCTGCACGCGAACCGCGGCAATGAAGCCGGTGTGGATGTTGTGCAGGAGAACGACGCCGAGTACCAGCGTCGACGACAGGTACGTGATCGCGATGGCGATCGCCGCCCAGGTCACGTCGCGCGAACGAGCGCGCGGGAGCGTCGCGGCAACGTTGGTCACCGTCAGGATGACGCCGATCGCGACGAGACCGACGCCAACATGACGGAGCAGCGTCGAGTTGTCTGCGATGCCGCACGCGAACAGTCCCACGCCGGGTGCGAAGGTCCAGAAGCTCGTGTGCCCGAGCTTCGGCCAACGAATCGGCGCGCCGAGTGCGACCGGCAGGAGTTGATAGAGGGCGCCGAAGATCGTCATCGTGATCCAGCCAAGCGTGAAGAGATGCGTCACGCCTGCAACGTGTGGCGACAGGTAGTTGCCCGCTGCGAGCTCGGGCGCGATCCACACGAGCCCCACGGATCCCGCGACCAGGTACAGCGTCGCCGCAGTGAAGTGCTCGGCGGCCAGTCGAATCGATCCGGACGCGGGCGCAACTGCGCCGAGCCTAACGCTGCCCGATATCGACGTCCCGCGATGCGGCGGCGTCGTTCCAGTCGTTAGGCTCGCCGCCATCCCAGCGCCTCGGCCACGGTTGCCGCAATGTGATCGAACGCCAGGCCGGTCGCGCTGTGCGCGCGCTCGACCATCGTCGGCGTCCCGCGATCTCCTTCCTCGACGACGGTCTCGTCGAACGGAATTTCACCGAGGAACGGCACGCCGAGCTCGGAGGCCACGCTGCGCCCCGCGCCGCGTCCGAACACGCCACTCATGTTCTCGACGACACCCAGCACGGGCACGTCCAGCGTGCGGAACATTTCCGCGGCCTTGCGCGCCTCGGCGACCGCGACGCGCGGCGGCTGCGTGACGATCACCGCACCGGATACTGCGACGGACTGCACGAGACTCAGCGGCACGTCGCCGGTGCCCGGCGGAAGATCGACGACGAGCACGTCGAGCTCGGGCCACGCGACGCCGCGAGCAAACTGCTTCACCGCCTTCGAGACCATCGGGCCTCGCCAGATCGCCGGCGATCCCTCGCCGAGGAAAAAGCCGAAGCTGATCATTGGCAGGCCGTACGCCTCGAGCGGTTCGATGTGCTTCTCGGCGGACATCCGTACTTTCGATGCGCCATCGTCGAGACCGAGAAGAATCGGAAGACTGGGCCCATAGATGTCCGCGTCGAGCAGCCCCGCGCGCAGCCCCTCGCGCGCCAGTGCCAGCGCGAGATTCACGGCGACGGTGCTCTTGCCGACGCCGCCCTTGCCGGCGCCAACGGCGATGATGTGGCGCACGCTCGCGAGACGAACCTGGTCCGCCCACGGATCCGGTGTGGTGTTCCGAGGCCGTGCGGGCGCCGCTGCCGGCGCCACAATCTCGACTGCGACGCTCGTCGCCCCGAGCGGCATGAGCGCTGCCTCGATGGACGCGCGGAGGCGAGCGGGAATGGTCTCGTCAGATGTGCGCAGGCCTAACTGAACCCTCACCCGGCCATCACACACCGCGACGTGCTGCACCATCCCGAACGACACCAGGTCGCGCGTTAGGCCGGGGTAGGCGATCGTCCGTAGTGTTGCGCGAACGCGCTCGACCGTGAGCGCGTCGGGCGCGGCCGGCGGGAGCGGGCAAGGAAGGCTCATGCCGAACGCTCGCATCCGTCGCTGCGCGATGGTGTGACGGATGTCTCACCACCGCGTGCGGCTCGAGATGCGCGCGACCGTCAGATCGACTGCCGATATCCGAAGAACTCGTGATCTTCGTTATAGCCGCCGTAGCCGCCGCCGACCTCCGCGATGTCGGCGACGAACTCGATGCCCGCGATCCACTTCACCTGCTTGAATCCAAGTTGGACTTCGTTGCGGAGCCGGAGCGGCGCCCCGTGGCCGTACGAGAGCGGCGCGCCGTTCATGTCATACGCCAGCATCGTCAGGTGATAGCGCATCTGCTCGATGGGGTGCGCGTCGTAGTAGCGGCCGCCATCCGCCCCGTCACCGAGCGAATAGAAGACGACCCATTTCGCCGCGGGCGTCGGCTTGACGAGATCGAGAATGGTCTGCATGGACACGCCGCCCCATTTCGCGATACCGGACCACCCTTGTATGCAGAAATGCTGCGTGATTTGCTCGTGACGCGGGAGCGCGCGCAGATCGGCGAGACTCAGCGCCACCGGATTGTCGACCAAGCCGTGGATATCAAGTCGCCAGTCCGCGAACTGTGCGTCGAAGAGCGCGCGATACTCAGCCGTCTCGGGGTACTTGCCGTTGTGCCAGAAGTACGGCGACACGTCCTTCTCGGTGTACGTCCCTGGTTCGGCGTCGAGATGCTCGAACAATCGCTGTGCCGGACCGACGAGCGCGAATCCAGCGCGTTGGATCAGCCTCGGATGACGCAACGTTAGCGGCGTTGCCGCGAACCAGGTGATCGCGACCACCGCCATCGACGCCGCGAAGATGCCGAAGCCGAGCCAGTCCTGCGCGTTAGTCCCGGCGTAGATGTGGTTCAAGTTCCGGAGTGCGCTCGTCGCGAAGACCAGTGTGATGTGGACAAAGGTGAAGAAGAGGAACCAGCAGAGCACGAGAAAGTGCAGCGAGCGCGCGGCCTGGATGCTGAGTCGCTTGCTGATGACGTGGAATCGTGTCGAGAGCGCGGGAGACATGCCCAAGCCTGTGACGAGCGCGAGCGGAGCCGCGATGAAGACCGTGACGAAATAGGCCAGCATCTGCAGGCCGTTGTACGCGACCCAGCTCTCGTCCGCGGGCCAGCGCAGCGACAGGTATTGCAGGAGCACCGACGCAGCGTCGGGGAACACCTGCCAGCTGGTCGGCACCACGCGACGCCATTCTCCGCTCACAAAAAGGAGCACGAAAAAGACCAGCCCATTCGCGAGCCAGAGGGTATCGACGCCGAGGTGCCACCAACGAGCGAGTCCGATCGAGTGGCGAATTCCGGGGAGCCCGATATGCTTGGGCAGCGTGAGGGAATCGTCTTTGGCGGTCCAGAGCGGGATGCGTGGCACCGCCTTCTGCATCCGAAGCCATTCCTTCCCCGGCGTGGAGTGGCGTGTCCAGTACAGAAAGGGATGATCAGCCAGGATCTGCGCGCCCGCGCGAACGATGAACGTCAGAAACAGCAGATTGAGAAAATGCTGGGCACGCAGCCAGACCGGCATCGGCGTCGCAAACGTGGTAGCGAAGCCGGTCCCCGGATGTGCCTGCACGAACGCCTCGACCGACGGAATGCCGCGCAGATATTGGGCTGCGGCGACGCCTAACAGGAGCAACGCCCAAGCGATCGGAAGGAGCCAGACGAGGTTCAACCATCGCTTCGCGCCGATTCGCAGGCGGGGCGCTATGCCGAACGCAGCGGGAACGGAACCGGCCCACGTCTTGGGGTCGATGACGTCGTCTCCCTTGGTGAGCTGCTCTCGGAGTTGGCTCACCACCTCCGGTGACACGCCCTGGGGGTCGGGTGAGGATGGTGATGTCGAGTTCATTTTCTATCGTGCGCCGATCGGGAGTTGCAGTCAATGTGCACGCTGGACCGACGTCGCCACATGGTTCGCTGGTCGAGCCCCGTGTGACAAGAGTCACGCGCCGAACGTTGAGGGCGCGCGAGATTTTCAGTGACTCTCGCATGCGAGCAGCGATGCCGACAGCAAATCATGATTCTCTCGTCAATACGATCTGGACCGCCCTCGCCACGGTGATCGATCCCGAGCTCGGACTCGACATTGTTACGCTCGGTCTCGTGTACGGAGTGGAAGTCGACGGGCCGATCGCGCGCATCACGCACACGCTCACCACGCCCGGGTGCCCGATGGAGCGCGTGATTACCGACGGCATCCATAGTGCGGTTGCTGCGGTGGCAGGAATCGAGCGGGTCGAGACGCACGTCATCTGGGAGCCGGCGTGGCATCCGGGCATGATTGCGCCGGGCGCGTTTCCATGATCAGCTGGGCGTCCGGCGGCGTTCCTAACCGAATGTGAACACATACGCCTGCACGCCCGGGTCGAGGAACTCGATTTCGAACGTGTGGCCCTCCGCAGGCTCGCGGAGCCGGATGAGCTGGTAGAGGCGCGGCCGGCGCACGACGCCCGACCCGTCGGCGGCATCATCGGCGCCGTGATTCTCGCCCGGCGCCGCGCCGTCCACCGTGACGCGGAACCGTACAGGCACCCCGTTAGGCGACGGGCCGAGCACCAGGTGCACGTCGCGCCCCCGAAACTGGAACCGGATCGCTCCCGGCGCCGCCGCCAAGACGGCGTACTCGGCGCCGATGCTCCACGAGCCGTCGAGTGCCCAATCGTCCAGGTCGAGCGTGGCAGGCAGGCTGTATACGGCCGCATGATCGTGCACCACGTGCTCGGGCGACGCGAAGTTCTCGGCGCGGCGGTAGCCGACGTACGTCTCCGGCGACCATCGGAACTCGGTGTTCGCCGGCGCCTCGATCGGGGTTGCCGTTAGGCGCACGGTGTCGCCGGTGGCGCCGGTGTGTCCGGCCTCCTTCAGGAGCTCCTGGATCACGCGTTCCGACTCGTCGTAATCGCCTTCGCCGAAATGGTGGTGGCGGATGCGTCCCTTGGCATCGATGAAATAGTCGGCGGGCCAGTATTCGTTGTGGAACGCGTCCCAGATCTTGTGGTCGCTGTCGATCACCACCGGATACGTCACGCCGAGCTCGCGCACCGCGCTGTCGACGTTCGCGGGGATCTTCTCGAAGCCGAACTCGGGTGCGTGCACGCCGATCACGACGAGGCCCTGATTCTGGTACTGCGCCGCCCAACGCTCGAGATAGGGCAGCTGCCGCAGCGAGTTGATGCACGAATATGTCCAGATGTCGACGAGCACCACCTTGCCGCGCAGCGACTTGGTGGAGAGCGGTGCGGAATTGAGCCAGCCCTTGTCGCCCTTCAATTCGGGCATCGGACCTTCATCGCCAAGAAGCGGCTGGATCCGGGGGCCGGCGGCTGCGCCGCGACCCGGGCCGTGCGCGGCGAGAACCACCCCCGCTGTCATAGCCGCCAAGAGCGACTGAAGAATCCATCGTGTCCGCATCGATCGCGACGTCCGGTGAGCGTGTCGCTCGAACATCTTCGCGGTGGACGCTCGCGTCAACTGCGGTCTTCGATCGGCGAGCCTCGCCGACGTGACTTGGCGGCGCCACCGAACGCGACAGTTACTCCGCCCGCAACGAGATCATCGGATCGCTCGCCGCCGCGCGGCGGGCGGGCACCCAGCTCGCGGCGAGCGCAACGCTCACCAGGAGCGCCGCGGCGCCGGCGAAGGTCGGCACATCCGTCGGCTGCACGCCGAACAGAAAGTCGGCCAGGAGCCGCGTCACGAGCAGTGCCGTGGCAAGACCGATGGCGATGCCGATGCCCGCGAGCACCAGCCCCTGCCGCAGCACCATCGCAAGGATGGTGCGGTGCGTTGCGCCTAACGCAACGCGCACGCCGATCTCCCGCGTCCGCTGCGCCACCGTGTACGCGATCACCCCGTAAATCCCGAGCATCGCGAGCGCGAGCGCGACCGTGCCGAGCGCGCCGCTCACCAGGGCGGCCAGCCGCTGCGGGAAGAGCGAGAATGCGGTCGCGTCCTCGATCGTTTGCTGATTGAGGATCGGCAGATGGGGATCGAACCGCGCCACGAGGCGCCGGAGCAACGGCGCGACGAAACGCTCCCGATTCGTTCGCACCATCAGATTCGTGGCCGGCCGATAAAACTGCGCCAGCGGCACGTAGATGTAATTCAGCGGTGCCTCATCCAGCGACCGATATTTCGCGTCGCGCGCGACCCCCACCACGGTGATCACGCGGTTCGCGTTCCGCAGTGTCTGCCCAACGACGTTCGTGGTGCCGAACACCCGCTTGGCAAAGGTCTCGTTCAGGATGGCGACGTTCGTTGCGCCGGCGCGGTCGGCGTCGGTGAACGCGCGGCCGGCGACCAGCGGCACGCCTAACGTCTCGAAGTAGCCCGGGGTGACCACGTTCCAGTCCGCCGTCCATCCGTCTTCGCCGCGCGGAGCGGGGTGCGCATCGATGGCGATGGGCCCGAAGCCCATCGCAGAGCCGGAGAGCGGCAGCATCGCCGAGAGCGCCGCCTGGGTGACGCCGGGCAGCGTGCGGCTCTCCTCGAGCAGCGCCTGCGCCTGCGTGACGCCGCGCACGGGGTCGTATCCGGCGAGCTCCAGGTCGAGTGAAACGATGTCGATGCCGTGCGCCGTGAAACCGGTGTCGACGGCGCGCGCGCGCACGAGCGACCGGCCGAACAATCCCGCCACCACGAGCAGCAGCATCGACACCCCGAGCTGCGACACCAGCAGCACGCTGCGCACGCGGTGGCGGCGCGCGGTGGCGCCGGTATCGATCTTGAGCGCGGGGACGAGATCGGGCCGGACGCTTTCCAGCGCGGGCAGCGTCCCGACGAGCACGGCCACGAGAAGCGTTAGGCACGTGGCAAACGCGAGCACGCGGGCGTCGATCGCCGGATGCACGCGCAGCGGTACCGGGAGCTTGGGCTGGAGCGACATCAGCGCCGTCACGAGCCAGTGGGCGAGCACGAGGCCGGCCGCCCCGGCGGCCACGCCGAGGACCACGCTTTCGGTGGCGAGCTGGCGCACCAGCCGGAGGCGCGACGCGCCTAACGCAAGCCGCAGCGCAATCTCGCGCCGCCGGCCCACGGCGCGCGCGAGCAGCATCCCGGCGACGTTCGCCGCGGCGACCACGAGCACCAACCCGGCGATCACGAACAAGACGAGCATGAACGCGCCGACCACGGCGTGCCCGTCGCCGGGAATGAGCGACACCGGCGCCACGCGTACGCCATCCAGGTCCGACTCCTTCGGATACGCGGTGCGCAGCCGCGCGGCGATCGACCCAATCTCGATCTGCGCCTGATTCGGCGTCCGGCCCGGTTTCAGGCGTCCGATGCCGATGAGCCAGACCGATTCCCGTTCCGTGAAGACCGAGCGCGAGTGCGACAGCTGTGCCCAGGCATGCAGCGGCAGCCACAGATCGGGAGCGATGACGAACGGACCATCGAATCCCGGCGCCGCCACGCCGACGATGGTGAACGGCGACCCGTTGAGGTCGACGGTGCGGCCGACGACGCTCGAATCGCCGCCGAATCGCTTGCGCCAGTAGCGGTCGCTGAGCACGACGACCGACGCAGGATTGGCATCGGTGTCATCGCCCGCGCCGAAGAAGCTGCCTAACGCCGGCCGGGCCTCGAGCACGCGAAAGAAGTTGCCCGACACCACGCCGCCCTGCGCCGCCTGACCGTTGTCGTGGTCCACCACGCTGAAGGCGCGCGGCTCCAGGTCCATCGCCGCCATCGCGGCGAGGCTCGGCGCGCGCGCATAATCGGTATAGGTGGGGTACGAGAACGTGTCGAAGCCGTGGCCCTGACGCGTGCTGCCGATGCTCACCACGCGATCCGCATGCCCAACGCCGGCCGGCGATTCGAGCAGGAGCGCGTTGGCGATCGTGACGATCGCCGTCGTCGCGCCGACGCCGATGCCGATCGACAGCACGGCGACCACGGCGACGAGCGGCGTGCGCCGCAGGCCGCGGAGCGCGAGCCGCGTATCGGTGGCGAGCGATTCCGCCCACAGTGCGCCACGCGCCTCGCGGGCGTGGGACTCGATCACCGTCGCGTTGCCGAACTCGCGTCGCGCGGCGATGCGCGCATCGGCGCCCGAGAGCCCGCGCGCCGCGAACCGCTCAGCGGCCTGCTCGAGATGGCCGCGCATTTCCTCCTGCATCTCGCGCTCGCGCCGCCGGAAGAAGAGGGCGGCGCGCACGCGGCGCATCATCCGCGCGATGAAGGACATGGCGTTAGGCTCGCTTGAGAATGGTGGCGAGGGCGCCGGCGAACCGTTCCCACTCGTCGCGCTGCGCGGCGAGCTGTTTGCGGCCGGCGTTGGTGAGCGAGTAGACGCGGGCGCGGCGGCCGGTATCGGTGTCCTTCCACGCGGCGCGGACGAGTCCGCGCTCTTCGAGCCGGTAGAGCGCGGGATAGAGTGAGCCGGCGTTGACGTGCAGCACGTCGCGGGACACTGCCTGTATGCGCTGCGCGAGATCGTAGCCGTTGGTCGGCTCGGCGCGGAGCATCTCGAGAACGATCAGGTCCAGCGTGCCTTGGAGGAGCGGGATGGGTTTGGTCACGGGTCGGAGCACTAGGATGTCTAGTTATATAGACGACCTAGTGTTTCGTCAAGTTTCAGCTTCGCCGGCGACGGCGATGGCGGCGGCCGGGCGGCCGAGCACCTCGCCCGATCGTACCGCGCGCGGTCACCCGCCGCCCGAGGCGTGCCTTACGTCCATGCGAATTCTTTCTCCCGCGCGCGGCGCGTCTCTCGCCCTGGCAACGCTCCTCGCCGCGTTGGCGCCCGGCCCAACGGCCGCCGCGCAACCGACGACGGGGAGTCAGGCGACTCGTCGACAACAACAGCGGCACCAACAACCACGCCGGTGAGCATGTCCCTCGAACATCTTCGCGCCGGAGGCTCGCATGAATGCATGGCTTCGATCGGAGAGGCCTCCGGCGCAAAGGCGTGCTTCGGCGCGCCGTAAGGCGCCGGATCGGCCCTCCGTTGGGCCGCGAAGACGCGGTGAATGCATGAGGCCGGCACGCGTGGCGGAGTAGGTCGTCGCCCGGTAAAGCGGCCGCCCAGCTGTATGGCAGAGTTTGCTGTGTAACCGTAGACGCCGTCCGCGTCTTGCCGTGTGTGGCGAGTCGGCATAATTACTGTGGTCGACTCGCCGCGTCACTCGCCCGTTTCTCGAGGCGGCTGGTGCCTCACGCGGAGCGAAAAGCTTTGCGTCGCAGGCCCAACCAGTGCAGTCGTGCCTCGCGGCATGCGGAATCATCCGTCAGGCGTGTGACACTGCCGCTATGAAAATCCTGGGAATCTCCGCCTTTTACCACGACAGTGCGGCGGCGCTCGTCGACAACGGAACCATCGTCGCGGCTGCGCAGGAGGAGCGATTCACGCGCGTCAAAGGCGATCACCGGTTTCCGGCGCACGCGACGCGCTACTGTCTGGCAGAAGCCGGCATCACCGCACGTGATCTCGACAGCGTGGCGTTCTACGACAAACCCTTCCTCAAATTCGAGCGCCTGCTCGAGACGTACATCTGGTATGCGCCGCGTGGCGTTCGAAGTTTCCTCAAGGCCATGCCGCTCTGGCTCAAGGAAAAACTCTGGATGGAGCGCACGATTCGAAGCGAGCTGGGCTTCGAGGGACCAGTGTGTTATCCGGAGCACCACGAGAGTCATGCTGCGTCCGCGTTCTTCCCGAGTCCGTTCGGTTCGGCCGCGATCATCACGATCGACGGCGTCGGCGAATGGTGCACGACGAGCTGGGGCGTGGGCAGCGGCAACCGCATCGAGCTGCGCGAGGAAATGCGATTTCCACACAGCCTCGGTCTCCTCTACAGCGCGTTCACGTACTATACCGGCTTCAAGGTGAATTCCGGCGAGTACAAAGTGATGGGGTTGGCGCCGTACGGCGAGCCGAAGTACGTCGACCGCATTCTCGAGCATCTCATCGACTTGCGGGACGATGGGTCGTTCAAGATGAACATGAAGTACTTCGCGTATCCGGCCGGCCTAACGATGACGAACGGCGCATTCGACGAGTTGTTCGGCGGTCCGCCGCGCAAACCCGAGACACACCTCACGCAGCGCGAGATGGATCTCGCCCGGTCGATTCAGGATGTGACCGAGCTGGTCATGATGCGCATGGCGAAGCACGTGCGCCATGAAACCGGCGAGCGGAACCTCTGCCTCGCGGGCGGCGTCGCGCTCAACTGTGTGGCGAACGGCAAGATTCACAAAGAAGGCGTCTTCGATCGAATCTGGATTCAGCCGGCTGCCGGCGATGCGGGCGGGGCATTGGGCGCCGCGCTCTACGCGTGGTATCAAGTCGAGCGGCAGCCGCGGCTCGAGCGCGGGGATGGGCGGGATCATCAGCGCGGGAGTTATCTCGGCCCGCGCTACGATGGCGACACGATTCGCCGCTTCCTCGACGAGCGCAAGGCGCCGTACACGCGCATGCCCGACGAGGAACTGCTGCCGTACGTCGCACGCCTGCTCGCGAACGAGAAGATCGTCGGATGGTTCAACGGCCGCATGGAGTTCGGGCCGCGCGCCCT
>Ga0157372_10006198_pt1 | contig 12715 bp, 7 predicted proteins | sample C55metaG_FD_115307 | JGI IMG/M metagenome (GOLD analysis project Ga0157372, IMG submission 115307) | Corn rhizosphere microbial communities from Kellogg Biological Station, Michigan, USA - C5-5 metaG | ecosystem: Host-associated > Plants > Roots > Rhizosphere > Soil | place: USA: Michigan... | reverse complement strand
TCGAACGGCAGGCGATGCTGGGCCGCTACATGCTCGAGATGCGGCACAACCTTAATAATGCGCTGACGTCCGTTCTCGGAAACTCCGATTTGCTCTTGCTGGAGCCCGGCAGCTTTTCCGCGCAGACGCGAGCCCAGATTGAAACCATTCGGAATATGACGCTGCGCATTCATGAAATCATGCAGCGCTTTTCGTCTCTGGAAAAGGAAATGAACGTGGTGGCCCAGCAGGCGGTGCAGGATTCCGGCAAGACGTACGCGGCCACAGCAGTGGGTGACTGAGACAAAAGCAAAGACGCAGGAAGCTACGAGAACAGAGAACGAGAACAGAGAACGAGAACAGAGAACGAGAACAGAGAACGAGAACAGAGAACGAGAACAAAGAGTCCTCATCCCCTGAAGCGACTCGAGATGAATACGGCTGCAGGCTGAGGATGAATATTTATGCATAAATTGTTGGCGGGCATCACAATACTCGAGCACGAGCTCTCGGCGTTGCGCCTCCTGGTGGAGCGCCAGACGGGCATCCTGCTGGATTGTCCGAACAGCGCATTAGCGGCTCACATTGCGGACTATCTGGAGCGCAGCGAACTGGAATCGCCGGCCGCGTTGCTGGCGCGGTTGCGTTCCGCCGAGTTGGAGCCTTGCGAAATCACTGGGTTTCTGGACGGCATCATGAACGTGAGCACCGGCTTCTTCCGGCATCCGGGCGCAATGACGGCGCTTGGACGCCAGGTGCTGCCGCAAGTCCTGGCGCGGAAAGTGAGCGAAGGACCCGCCACGCTGCGCATCTGGAGCGCCGGGTGCGGCAGCGGCGAAGAACCTTATTCCATCGCCATGGCAGTTTGTGAGGCTCTGGGCAGCGGCAGCGGCAACGGCAACGGCGCGGCAAACGGCAATGGCAGCAACGGAAGCAAAGACGCCAAGACCGTCCGCAACGGGGGGATCTGCGAAAGCTCTGCGGCTGCAAACAACAATGGCTTTAGCAAAGAATGCTCGATCCACATCGTGGGCACGGACCTGTTGCGGTCCGCCATTCAAGCGGCAGAGCGCGGAGTATATCCGCAGTCGGCCGTGATGGGCCTGCCGCCGGCGGCGATTCGAGCTTGCTTCTCGAAGATAGGCCCAAGCGCATCCGATGGGGATGGGAATGGCAACGGAAGCAGCAGTGCAGGTGCTAACGGGAATGGAAACGCGTATCTGCTGGTGAAGCCGCGTCTCCGCAGTCTGGTGACGTTCAATACCATGAACCTGACGAAGCCGGTTTATATCGGCCGCTTCGACTGCATCTTCTGCATGGACGTGCTCCCGCATCTATCGCGGACGCAGCGCTCGGCACTGATGGAGCGCTTGCACCTGTACCTGGAGCCCGGCGGTTATCTCTTCCTGAGCCAGACAGAAAAACTCTGCGCTCCCAACCTGAATTTCCGCTCGGAGACGTACGATGGATACACGTTCTACCGCAAACCATTGGCAGCGGCAGCGGCGTATGGGCGATGAGGTTAAAGTGTTCCTTTAGGAACACTCTTTCCGCAACCATGGAGTACCTAAGTAGCTTCAATACAGTAAGTTATAAAGCTTTGTTGCACTTCCAGTGCAGTCGTGTGTTTTGTCTATTTTGTCTAATATAGACGTTATGAAAAGCGTCTCTGCAACCGAGGCCAAGCAGCGTTTTGCGCGCCTTGATTGATGCGGCCCAGCGGGAACCTGTTGTCATTCGCCGCCAGAACCGCGATGTGGCGGTGATTGTCTCGGTGGAAGATTACGAGCGAATTCGCAAGGCGAACATTGCGGAACTCGGGCGTACGATGGACCGCATTGGAGCTCAAGCGAAGGCCCGCGGGATGACTGCGGAAGTTCTGGCTGACATCCTGAAAGACTGATGCGCTGCGTCATCGACACCAATGTGTTCGTGAGCGCTATGGTGTCTTCATCTTCGGTTCCGCGGCAAGCCGTAAACCGATCACTGAACGAAGGCATCGTTCTCTTTTCCGAAGCAACGATAGATGAGTTGAAGGAAGTTCTTTTCCGCTCCAAGTTTGGTCGCAATGTGAGTCATGAGGACCGGGTGTTGCTTCTATCTCAACTGGAAAGCGCAGTCGAGTTCGTTCCCATCATTCATGGGGTGCGCGAATGCCGAGATCCGAGAGACGACAAGTTCCTGGAAGTAGCGCTGAGCGGGCGGGCAAACGTGATCATTACGGGAGATGAGGACCTGCTGGCGACGAATCCGTGCGGGGAATTGCGATCGTGTCGCCAAAAGATTACCTGATTCTAGAAGTGTGAAGTGGCCTGCAACTCGGCAAGGCGGCGCTACGCGACACGGAGCGGTTATCTGGCTGCTACGTTTTGAGTGATGTGGCGATTTTGCAACAGGTGAAGCCTAGTGTCCGGAGGTTGACTCCGGATAACTTCAGCTTTGCGGATCACTCGTCCAGAATCATTGGATCTCCCCATTCATCGCCACAGCACATCTAGCGTCCCCCCTGACTTCGATCAGTCATTCTGCGAAATGAGGCCTGGATCAGGCCTGGATCCAGGTTTTCGCTTTGAAGCCTCGTGCGCGTTCGCGCCTGTTCTCGCATCAGTTTTGATTGTTCACTGGTGAAAAGCAGAATGCCCTTCATGAGCTGCAGGATCTGATCCGGATACCAGCGAGGCTGCATAATTCCCGTGCGGGAGTGTTCATTCGTACCGAGTAGCAGATGTCCGAGTTCGTGCGCTATGACACCCCCGAGAATTGTTGGGGTCTGCGACTCGGCATGTTCACTCTTGGCACGACGCAACGCATGTTCGTAATAGACACTGGCGAAAGCCGGGTGAATGGTAAAGCCGAAAACAGTGGGCTGGAACCGATTCTCGATAGCTGCCGAAAGCACTCGCAGCCTGAGGTCAGTAGCTTCGAGCGGTTTTTGACACCGTCCTTTCGGGGTGATGGTGGATGGCCCCACCAGGCACTCTAACCAGACCGTGCGCAAGCCAGCCTCACCGAGAATTCGGCCGGCTTCACGTTCGGCCCGAGTGAGTAAGGCAGGGGATGCCTGCGAGTAGTTGTAAACCTGAATCGTGATTGTGGGGAAGGGATCGCCCTCAGCGGCAAAAGTAGCTCCTGGAAGAGTGAATCCCAATATGGCGCCTAGGCCCGCTGCGGCGAAGGTCATGCCGAAAAAACGTCGCCTGCGCCGCCGGGCTTCGCCGGCACTTGGATGCAAGGGCCTGATGGATGTTGTCATGTCGTCCCCACTCCGCGCGGGGTGCGCGGTGAGGGCGACATTGGCCTATGGGTACCTCTACCTCAATACATGGGACCTCTATTGCGGGTCGGAGGAAAGTCGAAAGAAAATCCAAAGCTAACTCGGTTGAACCAATGCGGTTGCACGGTCGGATCAATCGAGGAAAGCAAGCGTAATGTCAGCTTGTTTAATTACCGGTCGGTGCTAGACTGGTAAAACTTGAGGCGGATTCTGTGGAAGAAGGTGTCTATTCCACTCGCTTACTCCGGTTTGGACCCTTCGAGGTAGACCTTCTAGCGAGAGAGCTGCGCAAGGACGGGGTGAAGCTGAAACTCACGGGCCAGCCCTTTCAGGTCCTCACCATCCTGCTGGAGCACCCGGGCGAAATCGTGACTCGTGAGGAGTTGCAGAAGCGTCTGTGGCCGGACACCTTTGTCGATGTCGACCACAACCTGAATACAGCCATCAACAAGATTCGCGAGGTGCTCGGCGACTCGGCGGAAAGCCCGCGCTTTGTTGAGACACTGCCGCGGCGGGGGTATCGATATATTGGTAAGTTGGAGCGGCCAGTACCGCCGGTAAAAGTGCCGGCTGCCGAGCCAGTTGTCACGGTTGAACCGGATCGAGGCTGGCGCTCTCGTCAACAGTGGTGGAATATCCCCGCTGGTGCTCTCGCCATCGCGCTCGTTGCCCTTGCCACGGTAGTTGCATATCGATTGCATCGGCCGCAGGGTCCGCAGGGGCAGGAGGCTTGGACTGCAGTTCCGTTTACGGCTCTGCCCGGACAGGAAACTGCCCCGGCTTTCTCTCCCGATGGCTCCCGAATCGCTTTCGCGTGGAACGGTGATCCCGGAACCGGGACCAAAGGCTTCGACCTGTATGTGAAGGCAATCGGGAGCGAAACCCTTCTCCGCCTGACGCAGCATCCCTCGGAATGGATTAGTCCGGTATGGTCTCCCGACGGCACGCAGGTCGCGTTTCACCGCCTGGCTGGCGCTGACACGGGAATCTATGTTGTGCCCGCGCTTGGCGGCCCTGAACGAAAATTATTTTCCACCCGAATGCCTGGGACTTGGGGGCTCTCTCTTATCAGCTGGTCGCCGGACGGCAAGTGGATCGCCTTCAGCAATGTGCCGGGAGATGAACATGCGATGATGTCTCTCCTCTCTACGGAAACATTGGAGACCAAGCGGATTCCGAACGGTGCCGATTGCCTTGAACCAGGTCAGCCCGCGTTCTCCCACAGCGGCGACCACCTCGCATACTGGTGTTATCGAACCGAGTACGAGGGCGACGCCGGGCTATATTCCTTAAGGCTTCCGGACGGAAAGCCGAAGATGATTGGGCCATTCTGGGCTTATCCACACGGGTTGACGTGGTCGGCAGACGACGAGAAACTCATTTATTCCCTTTGGAATACGAACTCATTCCAACTCGGCGAAGTTACCGTCGCGAATGGTTCGGTGAAGCGGCTAGCACTCGAAGACGCCGAGCTGCCGACTGTTTCTCCCAAAGGCGACAAACTTGCCTATAGTTCTATTTCCGTGCGCTTCAATCTCTGGCGCAGGGACCTGTCTCACGCGGAAGCTCCGGCGGCAGAACTCATCCCTTCTTCGCGGGCACAGTTCGACGCCCAATACTCTCGGGACGGAAAGCGCATTGCCTTCGCGTCCAAACGATCGGGCCGGCAGGGTGTATGGATCAGCAGCGACGATGGGAGTAATCTGGTCCAGATTTCGAGCCCCCATGATGAGAGTGGCAGTCCGCAGTGGTCGCCAGATGGAAAGAAGATAGCCTTTGACTCGCGCCCCCGGGACCGCTGGGAAATTTACGTAGCCGCCGTGACCGAAGGGAAGCCCAGAAAACTGGTCACAAATATCTCCGGCGTAATTCAACCTTACTGGTCCCGCGATGGAAAGTGGATCTATTTCAGATCCAATGAGCCGGGCAGGATGGGAATCTATCGCTGTCCCGCCTCCGGCGGAGACGCCATTGCACTCTCTAACGATATCTATGGAATCAGTCCGCAGGAGTCCCTTGATGGGAAGACACTATATTTTGCAAGCCACGGAGACAATTCGACGCTGAAAAAAACGGCCCTGTCGGGGCAGCGCGGGACGGAATCAGAGGTGGATGGACTGCCTGCGCTGCGCAATTCCAAGGTTTGGACCCTATCTTCGAATGGCATCTATTTTGTTCCAGCGGAGTCGCCCAGATCTGTCCGCTATTTCGATTTCGCCAGCAAGCAGATACGCCCACTCTTTGAAGTGGACAGGGATTTCGGTGACGGCCTATCCATATCTCCCGATGGCCGATGGATCATCTATTCACAAGTTGGCGATGTGAACAGCGACATCATGCTCGTCGATCACTTTCGATAGCACTCCTGCATTCTCACTAAGGTATGTCTAGGCAAAGAGAACATCGGCTCGCAGATTGGGTTTGTCGTAGATGACCGGAAAGGGAAGGAGACTATTTTGATGGCGTTTGGGCGTTAGGGGGCCTCAGTTCTGGAAGATTGCATTTGACTCCCAACACCGCAGTTCTGCTGGGAACGGTAGCCCAACAGGATGATCCCAAGAAACGTTTAGTTCCCGAGTGAACGAGCAAACCGGAAGTTAACGTCAACTGACATTATCAAGGGCGGCTGGCCCAGCTTTGCATGGGGTGAATTCACCCACAGAAGCGGCTGCCCCAGCTTTCGTGGTTTTCGAAAGCTGGGCACCACGGACCCCGATGGCATGTTCATTCGTCACAGCCGATGCCTGGGCGTCTATGCTACACCGACTACATGCCCAACCAGGCTGCATCGCTACTATGGCGCGGGATACTCGCACTTCATCACCACAAGTGGTTATCAGCGCCTGCCGTTGTTAGGAAGTGCACGGAACCGCGACCTGTTCCTGCGAGTGTTCGAGCAAGTGCGGCGAGACATGGGTCACCCGGAATCTGGCAGCCTCGGTTCTACGATTTCGTGGTGTTCTCGGAGAAAAAGCGAGTAGAGAAGTTGCGGTACATGCATCGCAATCCCGTAAAGCGCGGGTTGGTGCTGCAACCAGAACAGGGAGTGTGGAGCTGTTATCGGAACTACGCCTATGACGACGCTGGACTGGTCGTAGTCAACGAGCCACAGAGGGCGGAGCTAAGGGCGAGGAAAGTCTCTTGATTCGGCAGCAGTGGTGCCCAGCCTTCGAAAACCGCGAAGGCTGGGGCAGCCGGTTCAGTGGTGGATCCAAGGCGCAAAGCTGGGCCAGCCCCCAACTTACTGCAGAGTGCGTCGTAGTCGGTATAGTCATCTGAGCCATCGTTCAGAGCATCCAGGTAAACCAGTCCTCCAACCCGCTCATAGTGATGAATACCGAGTTGCGACAACTCATTCCCTGCCACAGAGTGGCCCACGACAACCGGCGCAAGGAGCTTGAGTGCATCGAAAACTCGCAAATCGTCATCCGCGAGACGCTGCTCTCCGAGTAGCCCGATTTGGGCTTACTGGATGCTCCAAAACCGCGTCTTGTGATGCCGTACACGTGATACAAGTTCGTTAATTTCTCGGCAAAGCCATCGAAAACATGCGCGGTGAATCCACGTCCCGCCAGCAGTACAAAGGGCCGTCCAGTTCCTCCCCAATCGAGCACCTCCAACTGGACGTTCTCTTCCACGGTTACGAACTGCACTTTATGTCGGGAGGGATCATGCCAGGGCACAGACTGCTGGGCACTCGCAGCCGCAATGGCTATAACACCGAGAAAACGAATCGCGATGCGGAGCGCATTATGCACGAGAAGTACCCACTGAGACGGCGAACAATGCCAACCTTACGCCGAATTGCCAGGAGTTCTATCCGTTTCTCGATAACGGGCTGTCCCTCTACACGAGCTATAGGGTGTCCATACGAGAGTCCCACCCGAGCCGCTATGCGAACAGGAATTCTTTGGTCTTCAGTTCTTTGATTGTGTCGCGCAGCTTGGCTGCTTTCTCGAATTCGAAACGCTTGGCGGCTTCACGCATGTCGCTTTCCAAATTTGCGATGTAGGTGTCCACTTCTTCCTGGGACTTGAATTCGGGCATGCCCTCGGATTCGGAAGCGGTTAGATCGGCATAATCGGCGGCGACTATGGCGGCCAGGGTCATGTCCAGGGGACGCACGATCGACTCCGGGGTGATCCCGTGCTCCTCGTTGTAAGCGGTCTGGATGGCTCGGCGGCGGGAGGTCTCGTCAATGGCCCGCTTCATCGAGTCTGTCATTCGGTCGGCGTAAAGAATCGCGCGGCCGTTGAGGTGGCGGGCGCAACGTCCGATGGTTTGAATCAGCGAACCGGCGGAACGCAGGAATCCTTCTTTATCCGCGTCCAGAATCGCCACTAACGACACTTCGGGCAAATCCAGGCCTTCGCGCAAAAGATTGATGCCAATCAATACGTCGAATTCGCCTTTGCGCAGGTCGCGCAGGATCTTCACCCGCTCGAGCGTCTCGATCTCCGAGTGCATGTAACGGCATTTCACGCCTACTTCCGCGTAGTATTCGGCCAGGTCCTCCGCCATACGCTTGGTCAATGTGGTGACCAGCACGCGCTCGCCTTTCGAAACGCGCTCCCGAATCTCATGCAGCAGGTCATCGATCTGGCCCTTCACCGGGCGAATCTCCACTGGAGGATCGATCAATCCCGTGGGCCGAATGATCTGCTCAATCACCACGCCCGCGGACTTGGTCAGTTCGTAGGGACCGGGAGTGGCCGACACATAGACCAGCTGGTTGGTGCGGTGCTCGAATTCCGCAAAGGTCAAGGGGCGATTGTCCAGCGCGGAAGGCATGCGGAATCCGTATTCCACCAGCACTTCCTTGCGCGAGCGATCGCCGGCATACATGCCGTGCAGCTGCGGGACGGTCTGATGCGACTCGTCGATGAACATCAGGTAATCGCGGGGGAAGTAGTCCAGCAGCGTGGGCGGAGGCTCGCCCGGCATGCGTCCGGTGAAGTGTCGAGAATAGTTCTCAATGCCGTGGCAAAACCCCATGGCCTTGATCATTTCCAGATCAAACATGGTGCGCTGGTGGATGCGCTGGGCCTCGACCAGCCGGCCCTGCTTTTCCAGTTCGACTTCCCACCACGCCAGCTCTTTCTTGATCGAATCCACGGCGGAGGCCCGGGTCTCTTCTTTCATGACGTAGTGCGTCTTGGGATAGATCGGCAGGCGCGCGTATTTCTGCTTCACCGTGCCAAAGAGAGGATCGATCTGCGAAAGCGCCTCGACCTGATCGCCCCACAACTCGATGCGGTAGGCCATGTCGTCGTAGGTGGGGAAGACCTCGATGACATCCCCGCGCACGCGAAATGTTCCGCGGCGAAATTCGCCGTTGGTGCGCTCGTAGAGGATGTCGACCAGCTTGCGGGTGATGTCCTCGCGCTTGATCTTCTGGCCTTTTTCCAGGAACAGCATCATGCCGTAGTAGGCTTCGGGTGAGCCCAAGCCGTAGATGCAGCTGACCGACGCAACAATGAGGGCATCCCGCCGCTCGAACAACGACCGAGTCGCCGAGAGCCGCAGCTTGTCTAGCTCATCGTTAATGGTCGATTCTTTCTCGATGTAGAGATCGGCGGCAGGGACGTAGGCTTCCGGCTGGTAGTAGTCGTAATAAGAGACGAAATATTCGACTGCATTGTGGGGAAAGAAGCTTTTGAACTCGTGATAGAGCTGGGCGGCGAGCGTCTTATTGTGGGCCATGACCAGGGCGGGACGATTGAGTGCCTCGATCACTTTGGCCATGGTGAAGGTCTTGCCCGACCCGGTGACGCCCAGCAGGACTTGATGCTGTTCGCGGTCGAATATCCCGCGGGTCAACGCCTGGATGGCGGAAGCTTGGTCGCCTTGCGGCTTGTAGGTGGAAACTAGTTTGAAATCCATGGAAGAAGCTCTTAGCGGTTAGCGCTTGGTGCTCAGCTCTTAGCCACCGCAATACCGTACCCCTGCATTAGGACAGAACCTGTCCTCAACGAAGAACCCGCTAGCAACAGCCCTCGGCAGTCCTCCCGAGCGAAGCTGGTCTTGCCGCAGGCTCTACAGAATCTAATTTCGGCGACAGACAATCTTTCTATTATAGCGGCTGCAGGAACGACTGGATGCACGCTCGAGAGCCACGAATGCGCTTCGAGATTGGAGGTGAATGCGCGCTTTGTCTGGATGTTCGATCTTTGGCGGTTGCGGCAAAAACCTCGCCGAGCTTTGCTCGGTTAGACAGTCCAGGCGGCTGTCTCTACATAGATCAAAATCCTTTGGGGCGTTCTGCTGCGACTGCGAAGGTGCGCTCCAGGGCGATGCCCACCGTCCCTAGTGTTCCTTCGTCGAAGAGTCTTCCGATCAGGGTGACTCCGTGCGGCACGCGGCGGGGCGTGCTGAACGCGGGCAGGGGATGTTCGGGGTCGGGAGCCCAGTCACTGCGCGCCTTGCGTACTTCGACAAAGCCTGCCCGCAAGGTGAGGGATGGGTGCCCGGTGAAGTTGGTGATGACCAGCATCTCGTCGCGCAAGGATGGAACCAGCAGCAGATCCACTTCGGAGAACACGCGCGCCATTTCCTGGGCGACTTTGCGTCGCATGCGATCAGCCTGGACGAAGTCCACCGCGGACAGGAAGCGCGCCTGGTGGAACAAATTCGGCCAGGCGTCCGGCACCTGCGCCTTGAGTTCATTCAGGCCGCCGCTCAATGTGAGTTCTTCAAAGGCGGCGGCACCCTCGGCAAAAAGAATTAAGTTTAGCGAGTCGTATGGCCAATTCGGAATCGCAACCTCCACCGGAACCATGCCGAGTTTCTTTACCGTGTCGAGTGCGGCGCGGTCCACCTCGGTGGCCGGAGGCTCTTTCATCCAGGCGGGGAAATATCCGACACGCAGCCCGCTTACGCTGGCATTGGCATCGAAATCCAGATGGCTGGGAACACTCGCCAGATCGCCAGGGTCCGGCCCGGTAATCGCGTGCAGCACCAGGATGGCATCTTCCACACCACGCGTCATCGGGCCAAGCTTGTCGAGGGACCAGCAGAGCGTCATCGCACCGGTACGCGGAACGCGGCCGTACGTGGGGCGCAGTCCGGTGATGCCGCAGCGCATTGCGGGGCTGACAATGCTGCCGCCGGTTTCGCTGCCAATCGAGAATCCAACCAGCCCTGCCGCAGTGGCCGCGCCGGGCCCAGCGCTCGAGCCTGAAGCGCCTTCTTCGGGCAGCCATGGATTCATCGTCTGCCCGCCAAACCAGATGTCGTTGAGGGCGAGCGCGCCCAGGCTCAATTTCGCAACCAGTACAGCACCAGCGGCATGCAGCCGCTTCACGACCTCGGCGTCTTCCTTTGGAATGCGACTGCGGTAGGGCTCAGCGCCGTAGGTTGTCGGAATGCCGGCCGTGTCCAGCAGGTCTTTTCCGCCCCATGGAATGCCATGCAGCGGTCCCCTATATTTTCCTTGTGCGATCTCCTCGTCCGCCTGCTTAGCGTGCTTTAGAGCCAGGTCGCGCGTGATGGTGATGGCGCAACGCAACTGCGGATTGAACTTTTCCAGGCGATCGAGATATATGCGGGTCAGACGTTCCGAAGTGAGCTGGCGCTTTTCGATCCAGCGGGATAGATGCGTGACCGGCGCGAACGCAATGTCTTCGTCCTTGGCGGGCAGGGAAGCCGAAGCATTACTGCGCAGGAAGCGATCGCGCTGCTCCGCAGCCTTAGCTCCCGGGATCAAGGGATTCCAAATCGTCGCCGGAGACAGCGTCTCATCCAAGGCAAGTTTTCGCGGACCGGTTCGCCGTTCGTAGACTGACGCCAGAGTTTTGCGCCAACTCGCGGCAGCCATGTCCCGCTCCGGCGGTGTGAGGGGAAACTGCACCAGCTTCTCGGCTTCGGCGAAAGTGGCCGCCGAAACTGCCGGGCCAAATGCCGGACCCGCGCCGAAAGCGGGGGGCGCGCCCGGCGGCAGGTTGGAAGGATTCTGAGCCAGAAGGCGCGAAGCCGCAGCGGTGCCCAGTATTCCCAGAGAAGTCAGAGTCAAGAAGTCCCGGCGCGATTTAGACATTCGTTTGAACCTGAGCAATGACCGATGAGCTATGACCAAAACCGTTCACGCGCGGCTCACTACTAACTGATTACTGCTGACCCCGTCCGGCGACCTATGCGACTGCCGGCCTCAGTTCGACCTTCTTCGTAGTAATCGTCACCTGCGTAGAGGGAAGTTTCGGCGGAGGCCAATCTCCCGTAAACGCCTCAACTGTGATCTTTCCCGGAGTGCGGTTCGCCTGCACGATCACCTGGGCCAGACCATTGAACAGACTTCGCATCGGTTCTTTATCGGATTCCTGGCAGTTGGGATCGCCATTTCCCACTCCGATCAGCGCGCCTTCACCGGTGACTTTGAAGTGGATTGGATAATCCGCGGTCGGAATTGGGCGGCCTTGTTGATCCAGAGCCTCGACGGTCAGGACAACGACATCTTCTCCGTCAGCGTTGATCTCACTGCGATCTGGGGTCAGCCGAATCGATGCCGGCTCGCCCGTGGTCTCGCGTTTGTCGGTGAGCACGACTTTGCCGTCCTTGGTGCCGCGAGCTTCCAGCACACCTGGTTCATAGGGAATCCTCCATTCCAGGTGCGTCAAGGGCTCGACTTTCTTCGAGCCCTGGCTCTTGCCGTTCAAGAATACTTCGACCGAGTCGAGATTGGAGTGCACCCACACGGAGATGGGCTCGCCATTGCGCTGGTCCCAATTCCAGTGCGGGAATAAATGCAGCACAGGTTCCAATCCCCACCAGGATTTGTAGTAGTAGAAATTGTCCTTGGGGAAGCCGCAGGTATCGACAATGCCGAATTGCGAACTGACCGACGGCCAGCCGTACGGAGTAGGTTCGCCGCGGTAGTCAAAGCCGGTCCAGGCAAATCCTCCGGCCAGCCATTCCCGAGCTGCGTAAAACTTCCACCACTCTTCGGCCAGCTGCGACCAGGCGGTGTGATTTAGGTCGTAAGCGCTAACCCAGTTGCGCAGCTTGTCGGTCTCGTAGATTCCGCGGGTCGAAATTGTGCTCGCAGTCTCCGATCCCACGGATGGCCTTGTTGGATGGGCCTTGTGCCACTCGTCATGTGCCTTCAGGTTGTAGTTGAAGCCCATGACGTCCAGTTGCTCGGGGAAGTGTGTCTGGAATGCGGCGTCGACCGCAGCGCTGCACAGCCGTGTTGGGTCCAGCGCATGTGACCTCGCGATCATCTCATTGATGATGTGAATGCCTTGCGGCTGTTCCATCAAGGTGTTTTCCTCGTTTCCCATCGACCACAGGATGATCGACGGAGAGTTGCGGTAGCGCTTGATCATGGTTTCCAGCTGCGCCATGCCCTCGGGATTGGAACTCATCTGCCGCGTCTCGCACATCATCATCATGCCCATTCGGTCGCAGGCCTCGACCCACTCCGGTGTAGGCATATTGTGCGAAGTGCGTACGGCATTGCCGCCCATG
>Ga0157372_10006194_pt1 | contig 12717 bp, 9 predicted proteins | sample C55metaG_FD_115307 | JGI IMG/M metagenome (GOLD analysis project Ga0157372, IMG submission 115307) | Corn rhizosphere microbial communities from Kellogg Biological Station, Michigan, USA - C5-5 metaG | ecosystem: Host-associated > Plants > Roots > Rhizosphere > Soil | place: USA: Michigan... | reverse complement strand
TGGGCGATCTCTATGACCAAACGGACGGGCAATATGCGGGGGCGGCCAAGGAGATGTTGGAAACCGGACAATGGCTGGTCCCGACCAACGACGGCGTACCGCGTCTGCAAAAGCCGCCGCTCCTTTATTGGCTGATCATTTGTTCCTACAAGGCCTTTGGAGTGAGAGCGGCCGCGGCCCGCCTTCCCATCGCTGCCGCCATTGTCGCCACCGCCGCTTTGACCTTTCTCATTGGTGAACGCCTCCGCCATTACTGGCATGGGTTTCTGGCCGGCCTGATTTACCTGACATGCTGCGCCACCTTTTTGCTGGGACGGATCATTATGCCGGAACCAATCTTCGGCGCCCTCCTGGCCGGAGCCTTTTTTTGCGCGATCGCTGGTTACCAACGGCGCAAGTATCGCCGGTTCTGGTACGGCGGATTCTGGTTGTGCGCTGCGCTGGCTTGCCTAACGAAAAGCATCCTTGGTCTCATTTACCTGCTGGCCGTCGTCGGTTTGCTCAGCTTCCTTTATCGGGAGGCACGCCTGCGCTTTCGGCCATTGCTTCATTGGTCCTATTGGTTGCTTTTTCTGATTGTCGTCCTGCCCTGGTACCTTTGGGTGCAGCGGAACTTTCCGGGAATGTTTGAGCACCTCGTCAATGACGATTGGAAAGCGCGGATCTTCGGCGTTCAAGACGATGTCCCCCGGTTGCAATTCCTGGCCTTGCACCTGGTCTGGTGGTTTCCGTGGGCCATCTTCAGCATTCTCGGGATTGTCTTTGCCTGGCGTCGGGTGGTCCGGCCGCGTGAGTTCGATTTTTCGGATGCTCTTCCTCTCTGCTGGATGGGAATCTTTTTTATTCCCCTGCTCATCATCGGTCAGAGGCAGGATTATTATTCGATGAGCATGTGGAGCGCATTTGCGCTTTGCTCGGCCCCCATCTGGGACCGGATGACTCCGCGCTTACGAATTGCCGGAGCCATCGGCGTTGGATTCTGGGGCGCCGCTCTCGCTCTCTTCGCGATCTTCGCGGCGCGCGGTAATTTTTCCGAGCGCAACTGGGGCGCGTTCGAAACTCGGTTCAGCGCGTGGCATGTTCTTCAAGCGCTACCGCTCGGCATTTGGCAGGGATTCTGGCCATTGGCCAGCATCGTGGCCGCCGCGCTCGTCCTCGGTTCGCTCCTATCAATCTACGCCACCGTCACAGCTCGAGAACGGTTTGCCGCCATTTCCATTGCCGCTGCCATGGTCCCTGCCGGCCTCGCCATGGTCGACGGGGTCGCTCGCATGTCCCCTTTCTTTTCGCATGCTGAGCAGGCTCGCTTCTTGAACGAGCATATCCGCGGACAGGGTGAAGTTATTTTCGAAGGGACGCTGCACCAGGGGAGCAGTCTGGTCTTCTACCTCCACCAAAAATTCTATCTGGTGAACCGGCCTAACGACGACGATTCATTCGTGGGTGAGAGTCTGCGCAGTGTCGTACTTGAGGAAAGCGATGTGCTGGAAAAGTGGGCCGATCCCGCGCCGGTCTATTTGGTCGTCGACCAAAGCCGCGTGCCGTACTGGCAAAAAGTGATTACCGGGAAATTCCATATCTTTCATCAGGTAACCGGGTCCGGCAGCAGCGTCGTCCTAAGCAACGAACTGTAATTGTTCCAAGGCCCTCGACAAAGCCGGGGCACCTGTAGCCACGGCGCTCTGTCGCCGTGTTCCGGGAGATCTTATCGAAACCTCAGACGCCTCCCGCCACGGCGGGTAAACTGTAGAGCGAGGCGGCTATAGCGCACTCCGCGTAGCCACGGCGCTCCTGCCGCCGTGTTCCGGAGTTTCTCAAAAGCTCGAGGCAGTTGAAAGTTGAGCGGAGCCGGGTAAGGTGCGGGCTCATTTTCCGCCCGAGGACCAATTATGTCGCAACATCGCAGTTTAAAGGGAGCGAGCACCATTGCCGCCAAGCGTAACGTGCTTAAGCGTTTCGAGCGCGTTGAGCTCTTGAAGAAGCGTGGTCAATGGAAAGAGGGAGCCAAGGTGCTCGGGCTGCCCAAAACCAAGCCGGACGTTTAAGGCCGAAGCGCCGATAGGGCGAAAGCGCCGCTGCTGGGAGCTTTTCCTTTTCCGCTTCAGCGCTCTCAGGTCGAAGGTTCATCATGCGCCTAAACCGCTTCCTTGCCGCGGCCGGCGTCGGTTCGCGCCGCCATTGCGACGAACTGATCGAGGCGGGTCGAGTCACCATCAACGGTCAGATCTGCACCAACTTTAGTGCGCAGCCGACCGAAACCGATTTCGTGAAGGTCGACGGCCGGCGCGTCCAGGTCGACCTTCCCCGTACCATCGTCTTGCATAAGCCCGCGGGTTTCGTCTCGACTCGCAGCGACCCCCACGCGCGCGACACCATCTTCGATCTTCTCCCGGCCAAATTCTCCAACCTTTTCAACGTCGGCCGGCTCGATACCCAAACCGAAGGCCTCCTTATCATGACCAATGACGGGGATCTCTCGCAAATGCTGACCCATCCTCGCTACAAGGTGGAGAAGGAGTATGAGGTCACTCTCGACCGCCCGTGGGACGCAACCTTGAAGATCAAGCTTCTGAAAGGAATCACCCTGGATGGAAAACGCGCTCAGCTCGGTAGCCTGCGCGAAATCAACGCGCGCCAACTCCGCGTCACCCTGCGGCAGGGATTGAATCGTCAGATCCGCCGGATGTTTGAGGCCGTCGGTTACCAGGTAAAACACCTTGTCCGGATTCGCATTGGCAATCTTCGGCTCGGCGACTTACCGCGCGGACATTGGCGCCCCCTGACCAGCACCGAACTCGTTAGTCTTCGACCTCGCACAACGGGTCGCGAAGCAATTAGCCAGAGCCGAAACCGGCTCCGCCAGCATGAAGCTTGATGGCTGCAACGCGCTCATCACGGGCGCATCCGCCGGAATCGGACGGGAATTCGCGCGCTTATTGGCGGGGCGCGCTCGTTCGCTTGTGCTCGTGGCCCGTCGACTTGATCGATTGGAGGAATTGCAGCGTGAACTAACCGCGCGCAATCCAAAACTGACAATTCATACGCGGGCCGTCGATCTCGCGGACAAGACGCAACGGCACGGGCTGATAAAATGGCTGAAAGACGAAAGAATCGAAATCGATTTCCTGATCAATAACGCCGGACTTGGCGATATGGGTGCCTTTGCCACGAGCGACCCCGAAAAGATCGAACAAATACTTCTCGTTAACATGGTGGCGCTCACCTCTCTCACTCGCGAATTGTTGCCACCGATGATCGAAGCAAAACGCGGCGGAATTTTGAATGTGAGTTCCTCGGCTGGCTTCCTGCCGATCGCCGGATTTTCTGTTTACGCCGCCACCAAAGCCTACGTGACAAGTTTTTCCGAGGCTTTACGGGCCGAGCTGCGGGAAACGGGCGTAAGCGTCTGTGCGCTTTGCCCGGGACCGGTCCACACCGAATTCAACGAGAAAGCGCAACGAACAGCGGAAGGACCGGACTTACCGCGAGCGGACTTTGTTTATGTTTCGGCGACCTATGTGGCCAAGGCCGGGCTAAACGGAATCGAACACGATCGTCCGCTCGTTATTCCTGGCCTTGCCATGAAAATCGGAATGTTCCTGGCCCGGATCACGCCGATGCCGCTCCTGCGTCTTACCTCGAGTATCTCCGCAAAACGCTTCGATTGATCAAACCGTGGCTGGGTGAGCTTGATGCTGTGACGGCCCGCGCTGTCATTCCGCCTGCCCGCCGCGGTGGGAGCCAGCAAAGACGGCGAGGAATCTCCCCCATTCAGGCCTTGTTACACTACGTACGGCTGTGTGATTCGCAGGGCGCGCGGGTGAGATCCCCGCTTGCGCTGGCATCATAACGCCGAAGCGGAAATCAATAAAGCTTGGCTAGCAACGCAGCAGTTCGTTAGGAAAATGAAACAGCCGAGTCTTTGCGGGACTCGGCTGCTGCAATTTGAAAGTCGCCGCTTTCGGATCGCGAGGCAGCATCACCTCATTTGTATTTCACTGAGCAACCATACGGCTGCGTGTTCGCAGTCGTTACCGGTTTGCCGGACATGGATTCGTCCAGCGCGACCTTCACGTAGTTGGTCGAATTAGGAATGTCGGCCGGATTAGGCGAACGCTTACTGTCGATGGCTCCTTCGTAAACGATCTTTCCTTCTGGATTGATCACGAACATGTGCGGCGTGTTCTTAGCCCCGTAGGCCCGTCCGGCTTTCCCTTCTGGGTCGAGTAAAAACGCCGTCTGATGAGTCTTCCACGCGGTCGTTATCTTTTCCGCCTGCTCGCCGGTGAGATTTCCTTCCGCACCCGGCGCTGAAGAATCGATACTAAGCCAGACCACGCCTTTGCCCGTATATTCCTGCTGCAGTTTCTGCATGTTGCCACTGCCGTAATGCTTCCTCACGAAGGGACATTCAGGATTGAACCATTCGAGCACGACGTACTTGCCCTTGTAGTTGGAGAGCACGTGCGTTTTCCCTTTGGCGTCGGTCAGCGAAAAATCGGGAGCAGCACTCCCAACCGGTGGTGAATCGATCGCCAGAAGAGTGGTAGCGAAGATGGAACTAACGACTGTGACAATGGCTTTTATTTTCATTTTTTACTGAGAAGCGACTCTGCCTGAAATGGTTTCTAATTTGTCGAGCAAAATGCCCCTCGTCAGCAACTCTGGAAAAACAATCGGGTTCTCCCTGTTGCCCGGGTAGAGCACGTAAAGTGGGACACCTGGCCGGCCAAAATGTTGCAACAATTTTGTGATCTCTGGATCGCCATTCGTCCAATCGGCCCGCAACTTGACCACGTTGTGCCGCTGAAAAGCTTCCCGCACTGAAGGCGATTCCAGCACGCTCGCTTCGTTGAATTTGCAGGTGATGCACCAGGCCGCTGTGAAATCGAGAAAGACGATGTGGCCCTGACTCAGTTCGCTTTCAAGCCGGGCGGGCGTGAATGATCCCCAATCTCCTTTTGCGGCAGAGAGCGGACCAGATTGCGTCTCTCGAAATTTCTGGCCGATAAAGTAGAGACCGCTTCCGGCGAGGAGCAGCAAAATGAGGCCGATGGCGATACCTTTCGCTCGCGCTGAAGCAACCGGCGTAATGAAGGCGCCTTTCATCCAACAGGCGATGCTCACGGCAAGAAGAAAGCTGGAGGCCCAGGTCAGCGCCTCGAGACCGCGCTGCGCACCGAGCACGTAAAGGAGAAAAACTAAAGTGGCCAAAAGCAGGAAACCCATGAACTGCTTGACCCGCAGCATCCATGGGCCGGGCCGGGGCAGAAAGCGCAGCCAGGCCGGTTGCGCGCAGAGCAAGATGTAAGGCAGACTCATGCCGGCCGCGATCGCAACAAACATGGCAAGGATAACCGCCGCTGACTGGGTGAAGGCGAACCCAAGAGCGGTTCCGAGAAACGGCGCCGTGCAGGGAGTGGCCAGGACCGTAGCAAAAACGCCCTGAAAGAAGGAAGCCACATCGCCGTCAGCGTCGGCCGTGCCTAACAAGTTACGTGTCGCCCCCTGGGGAAGCGAAATTTCGAAGACGCCAAAAAGATTCAAGGCGAAGACGAGGACGAGAACGCCCAGGAAAAGAACGAAATAAGGATTGGTAAACTGAAAGGCCCAGGTGATCTGATGACCGGCCGCTTTCAATCCGATGAGGAGAAGCGCAAGGCCGACAAACCACGCGAAAATCCCGGCCGTGAAAGCGAGACCGCTGCGCAGAATTTTTTCCCGGCTTTGGCCGGCTTGTTTGATGAACCCGAAAATTTTGAGCGAGATAACGGGCAAAACGCACGGCATCAGATTCAAAATGAACCCGCCGATTAACCCAAACACGAGGTAGACGAGGAGTCCTCGCGTAGGAGCGGGCGCGGGAAGACCACCCGCGGCAGGCGCTATGACTTCGGAGGCCTGACCAATATTCCACGCCGCCCGATCGCTCCCGTCTGCTTGCTCGCCGAAGACGAGCAGACCCGGTAGCGACTTAAGGTTGTCAGCAGCCGATTCGAGGGAGATGCGGAAGTCGACTTCATCGCCCGAGTGCGAAGCCACGGCGGGATGCCCAACGATCGTCTTCTCATCCGGCAGCGGATAGAAATCAACCTGACGATGACGCGCAAAATCCTGGCCCGTCACCTTCAAATGCAAATCCGTCCCGCTCCGACTCCAGCCTAACGATACGTTGTTGCCGGACGGTTGATCCTGCGGCAAAAGCTTCTCGTAGCGAGCGAACAATTCTTTGTTCGCGGGACTGCTCTCCAGACCGGTCGGCAATTCAAGCTGCAAGGCGGCGCTGCCCGGGATGCAAATTCGTTCGCAGACGAGCCAGTTTGCATCAGCCGCCAGCGTCACCTTTTCCGGTGGAATGGAAGAAGAGGGAGTGATGTCCTGGAGCAATAGAACTTCATCGTGATAGCCATAGGTCTTGATATCACCGGGATCGTCGAATTTTAGCGGGATCGGCCAGCGCAGGGGCCCGGTTTTCCACCCGTCAGGCAATTTCCACTTCAGCTCAATGGGGAGGCCCGCGTCTCCAGAAAATCTCCAGTATGTGTGCCAGCCCGGTGCAATCTTCAGAAGCAGACCAGCGGTAAACGTCTTCCCCGCCACGACGGCGGAGGTATTTGCGACCAGCTCGGCCTTAACCAGCTCCCGGCCCTGATACACTTGAGCCTCAATTGCAGGCCCGGACAAAAGCGTCCAGGCGAATAGAAAAATGCCTAACCAGCTGGGCCGGATTGCTTTCACTTGGATAATTAACACCACCCTGTGATGGCAGCAACGGATTGCAGCGAAGGATAATGGCTCGCGAGATGCTGCTTCCAGCAGGTATGCGAACGATTGTCGTCCTCTTGATCGCGACCGGCCTCGGCATTCTCTTTTATCATCAAAAGCAGCATGCGCCGGTCACTTCTCAACCGGCGTCATCTCAAGCTGTGACAAAAACAGCCCCGACTAATCCAGGCCAGCCCCCGGCTCAAACTACTTCGGAACATAATTGGATGAAACGGTCACTCGATCGGGCGACCGACGTGCGGAACGCCGCGCGGACACAAACGCAGCAAAGTCAGGATCCCTGAGCGGAACATTTCTTTGCCCAACTGAAATCCTGGAGAGGATGAATGGGCAATTCTTCGGAAAAGGCGAGCGCGCCAAAGGCGTTTAACGACTCTCTTCCAGCTTACTGCGAATGGCCGCTTTGAATGCCGTCGCGGTCAGGGTCGGTGCGACCGTTTCGTCAACGGCAGAATCCATCTCGCGGCCCAGCCGAGCGACATTCTTGACCGGCTGCCCCTCGTTTTGAGTCACAACTTCGCCGCCGGCCTCATCTCTTTTAACATGGAAACGTCCGTACATGATCCCGACTAACGGAATGATCTGCGTTCCGTTGTTTTCGACGAAGAGGATATCGCGATCGCCCACCGCGAATTTCGGTGCATCGCTGATCGCCATTCCCTGATCTCCGACAACTCCACCGAACATGCGCAGCGTGTAGGTTTGGCCCGGCTTCCCTTTTACCGCCTCCTCGACGCTGAATGTGATGTAGCTCTCGATATGGCGTTGTCCGCCTTCGCCGACCCATTGGGCATGAACCTCGGTCACGGTTCCTTGAAAAATCAGTTCAGCTTGCCGAACCAATTGATCAAACGAGGGAGGAATAACGGTAGTCGCTTCGACGGAACTGAGCGCCATGGCAAACGCGGAGGCGAGAAGAATGGAGCGAAATTTTTTCATGATCATGAATCCTTTACCCTATTTGCGAATGCTCACGCTGGCGGAGCGCTGAAATCCGACGGTGTAGCCGCTGCCTGGGCTCACAGTCATCATCGCGCTCTTCGCTTTCTTCGGTCCTTTTATCACCGTGAGCGTAACGCTGGCAGTGTTTGAGCCCGCAGGAATGGTGAATTGCCCGGCGCTTAGCTGGTAGTGAGTTCCCTGAATCGCATTACCGCTCATGGAATAGTTCACCGTCACGGGCGTCTGCGCGTTTACGAACGAAGCAGTGACCGTGTAGTTAGCGGTGCCGCCGCTACGAACGCTGGTAGGCGCTGCGACCAGCATGATGGTCGGCACAATCGGTGTCGTGGTGGGCGTTGGCGTCGGTGTCGGTGTCGGTGTTGGCGTTGGAGTTGGAGTCGGAGTGCCACTTGTGCTCGGAACCTGGTAGAGCGCTTGCGCTCCTTTGGTGTCATCCGCGGTCGGAAGTTCGATCCCGCTGATCATCGAATTCATGACCGCGCTTACGTTCTGATTGTGTTGATCCGGATGATCCAGTCCGAGGGCATGTCCAAGCTCGTGCAGCAAGACGCGTCGTATCTCACCAATCGCGTAATTGTTCGATCCGAAACGAAGTGGGCCGCGATACGAGTCCCAGTTTTGGTGCGTGTTAAAGACAATATCAGCTTCCGTGTAGTGATTGCTCCCGTTCCAAGCGGTTTGGGTAATGGCCAGCGTGTTGGAACCGAAGGAGCTGCCAAAAAATGTGCTGGCGAAGCTGACGCTGTTGACGCCATCGAATTTTCCGACGGGTGCGCTCGGGTTTAGGACGGCGACAAAATGCAGGTTGGCCACGACATCGTTCCCGTAGCCCGGTGCGGGGAGAGCAGCCAGATCCCATGAGGTATTGCCATCAAGGAGGGTGCGTCCGGCATCGCCCAGGGCCATTTGGAACGTGACCGTGCTCCCGCTAGCCCAGCTCGGTCCTTCCAGGACGTAAGCAAAAACGGGCGTGCTGAGGGTCAGAAAGGAAAGAAGGCAAAGGGTCCGTAGAGTACGAAGAGGGCCCGGCAGATTCATATAATTTCTAGAAGCAGGTGATGTACTTGCCGCTGGGAAAAGCTGTGATTGGCGGAAGAATTATTCCCTCCGGTGGCACGGTGGATTTTGGGCGTATTGGGAGGGCTTCAGGCGGCGCGATTTGAGCAGCACGGAAAGGACTTGTCAATCGGTCTGCGTAAAAATCCCGGATCGTCGGGCAATTTTAAGGAACCAGGAAGATCTTGCCTGAATAAGGATCCTTCACTTTGCTCCCCGATTTGTATCCGGTTACATCCACATACTTGGTCGGCTCGTATGGACTAAAGACATAACCCGGTTTATCAGGCACCGATTTCGCCGTCGGAAAATCTTCTTGGGCGGGCGATGAAGGCGGAGCCGGGGTCGGTTTTGGCTTAGCCGTCGTTTCTGTTTCGGTTGTTTTGGGCTTCCGCGAAGGTGTCGGGCTCGCTTTCGAATAGCGCGTGCCTCGATGCGAGATTGCCCTCACCGGACTTTCTTGCGGGATGGAATGACTGCGTTTGGCGGACCGTTTCGGAACAGGCGTCGGCGTCGGTGTTGGCGTCGGGTGGTGAAAGAGGCGAAGAGGAGCTGTCGCAACGTCGCCCGCGCTGTGCAAGAAGCCGCAGCCACTGAAGAACAGCGCGCTACACGCCAAGACAGGTCCAAGGAACCTCACCGCGCCTCTTATACGACGTTCGGAGACGGAAGCAACTCTGCAGAGCGACCTCGCCGGAGTTACCGCGCCGCGCCCACGACTGCTGTCGCATCCGCGACGAACTGATCGATTCGCTCGTTAGGCGTAGCCCACGAACACATTAATCGATAAATCCCGGGCTCGAAAAAATTTCCGAAATGCCAGCCGCGTTGCCGCAGGCCGGCCGCAATCGCGTCGCTCAAACGAAGAAAAACGCCATTCGCCTGAACCGGGAAAACAGGATTGAGCCCGCAGCCTTTTGACAACTCATCAGCCAATCGCGCGGCCGCGGCGTTAGCATGGCGGGCATTAGCGAGCCAGAGATCGTTCCGGAACAAGGCGTCCCATGGAGCAGCCATGAAACGCATCTTGGAAGCAAGCTGTCCGGCCTGCTTCGCGCGATATTCGAATTCCGCAGCCAGTTCTTTGGCAAAGAAGACGACCAACTCCCCCGCTCCCAAACCATTCTTGGTCCCGCCGAAGCAGAGGACATCAAGGCCAAGCTGCCAGGTAATTTCCTTTGGCGCACAGCCCAGCGCGGCGATCGCGTTGGCGAAACGAGCGCCATCCATGTGCCAACGCATTTTGCGCGAGCGGACAAAATCCGAAATGATTGCGAGCTCTTGAAGCCCATAGACAGTGCCGAATTCTGTCGACTGCGCCACGCTAACGACTCGCGGGGCATGCGAATGGAGATCACAGAGGCGCTCCGCCAGCGCGTTCATCTCCGCCAAGTCGATCTTGCCGTTAGCGCCTTTGACCGTCATGAGCTTCGATCCGCCCGTAAAAAATTCCGGCGCGCCACATTCATCCGTCTGGATGTGGGCGTTCTGATGGCAGAAAATGGCATGGAACGGTTGAGAGATTTGCGCGAGGGCGAGCGCATTCGCGGCCGTACCGTTGAAAACGAGGTAAACGTCGCAATCGGTTTCGAAAATTTCCCGAACTCGATCGCACACCTTTTTGGTCAGATCATCGAATCCATACGACGCCGCGTAGTCGTGATCGGCGGCTTGCAATGCCGCCAAAGCTTCCGGGCAAATGCCCGCGGTGTTGTCGCTGGCAAAGTCGTATCGCTCCTGGCCTGGCTGCATCACGCCTTTGCTAATCGACTTCCGCGGTCCGGGCAAACGCCGGCCGGGCTAGAAAAAGAGTTTGCCTGACGAACCTGAGCCCTGGGCCTCAGCATCCGCCAGGCAAATCACCTCTACTTGCTCCCCAAATTCTTAAGAACAGCCGCGCAACAGAAAGATCAGGAACAGAATCGGAATTGGAATCCCGATGAGCCACAAAAGGATGTAGCCCATCGCGCCCTTTTCATTTGCTCTGGTAATTAATTTCATGTCCTTTATTCCCTCGCCTCTCCAATCATTCGGATACGACCGCTCGAGTGAGCGTGTGCCTCGTGCATTTCGCTGACAATGTCCTCTCGCGCTGGTCTTTAAGGCATCAATCGACTTACCGGGTACTCCATAAATAAGCAAAAAGTCCGAAGGGGCCGCTCCAGCGCCAGATTGCGCCGGCGAAAGCGACGATTTTTCCGATCGAGTTTCCCGGCCGCAACGATTCCGTAATCGATTGCGAATATTCTCTGTCGGATGCAGGCTAGCTGTCGCTTTGCCTTCGATAGGCGAAGGCGTAAATTTTTTCCAGCTTATATGACCGATTTACAGGCCGAGGTTGAACGGCGCGGCCGAAACATTTTCGAGTTAGTGGATCGCCACCCGGAGTCGATCTTTAGCAAAGCCGGATTTTACCAGCGCATGATGGCGCTGTCGATGCGTGACGAGCATTTCAAGGTGCAAATGTTTCGCTTCGTCGACGTCCTCGCCTCTTTGAATCGAGGCGGAGAGATCGTTAGGCATCTGGAAGAATATTTCGCAGATATGCGCAACGGCTTCGCCCCGGTCGTGCAAACCGGCGTGCGTCTGGCCCGAATCGCTCCCTGGGTCAGCGGCCAGGTCTTGCGTTGGAATGTGTCGGGCATGGCGAGGCAGTTCATCGCCGGGCGCAATCCCTCGGATGTCATCAAGACTCTTCGGAAGCGGCATCGGCAGGGAATCGGCTTCACGGTCGACCTGCTCGGTGAAGCGGTGGTCAGTGAAAAGGAAGCCACCGAATATACCGCGCGTTGTTTCGATCTCCTGGAGGTGCTGGCCCGCAACACCCGGGGTTGGGGCGATCCGAGTGGGGAAAATTCCGACCTCTTTCCAGTCGTTAATCTTTCCGTCAAAATTTCCGCGCTCTATTCGCAGATGAATCCGGCCGATCCGGCTGATGCCATTACGCACCTCGCACCGAAATTGCGTCCCTTGCTCCGCCGCGCGCGCGAGCTCGGGGCCTTCGTCAATTTCGATATGGAGAGCTACGCGCACAAGAATACGACGCTCGAGCTTTTCAAAACCTTGTTTCAAGAACCTGAGTTCCGCGATTGGCCTCACGCCGGAATCGTGGTTCAAGCTTATCTCCGAGATTCCGGTCCGGACTTGCAGGATCTGATCGCCTGGGGACGGGCGCGCGGCACGCGCTTTACCGTTCGCCTCGTCAAAGGTGCCTACTGGGATTACGAGCGAATCAAAGCGCGGCAAAACGGCTGGACCATTCCTGTCTTCCAGCAGAAGCCTGAGAGCGACGCGAATTTCGAAGCGCTCTCGCGCATCCTGCTGGAGAACGAATCCATCGTCACGGCTGCCTTTGGCTCACACAACGTCCGCAGCATCGCGCACGCGCAGGCTCTGGCGGAGGAGTTCGGGGTCGATCGCAGCCGCTTTGAATTTCAGCTTCTCTACGGCATGGCTGGCCCGATCAAGCGCGCCCTCGTCGACATGGGTTTCCGTGTGCGCGAGTACTGTCCCGTTGGCGAACTGCTGCCCGGCATGTCCTATCTCGTGCGTCGCCTGCTCGAGAACACTTCGAACGAAGGGTTTTTGCGCGCCAAGTTTTCCGAAAACATGTCGGAGGAATCGCTCCTGCGCGATCCGCTGGAATTGGTTAGCCGGAACGGTGCATCCGATCCGGCTCTGGCTTTGCGGCCCGGTCGCGACGGCGACAAATTGAATGGAGCGAGCCGCGAAACACCGCCCGGAGACGTCTACGAGAATGCCTCGCTCGTTAACTTCGTGCACCGGGAGGCGCAGGAAAAAATGCGCGAATCCCTCGTCGAGGTAAAAGCCCGGCTCGGCAAAAAATATCCGCTCATCATTGATGGCGACAGAGTTTGGACCGACCGCACCATCGCATCTCTCAATCCAACG
>Ga0157372_10006190_pt1 | contig 12719 bp, 16 predicted proteins | sample C55metaG_FD_115307 | JGI IMG/M metagenome (GOLD analysis project Ga0157372, IMG submission 115307) | Corn rhizosphere microbial communities from Kellogg Biological Station, Michigan, USA - C5-5 metaG | ecosystem: Host-associated > Plants > Roots > Rhizosphere > Soil | place: USA: Michigan... | reverse complement strand
GCATAGGTATGCTCCCGCTCCGTCGCACGAACAACTATCGGCTCCGTGCTCATGGCCGCTTTTACAAACGATGCGGCCGTCTCTTCGCCAAAGCTCTTGGCGTCCCAAGGAGCACCGTGAATGCCGCCAGCAATACCGCGCTGGAGCAGCGCCATGTGCAAAATGGTAATTTCGCTAAAACCAATGAGAAGCTTGGGATGGTTGCGCGCCGCCTCAAAGTCGAGCCCATCGGCAATGCGATAGGCTCCTTTGCCGCCCCGCGTGGCTATAATTGCCTTGAGGCCAGGGTCGCGCAGAGCGTCATTGATATCAGCCAAGCGATCGTGGTCCTTACCTGCCAAGTAGTCAATCGTACTATCTACATCGTAGACGTGTTTGCCGTACTCAACGATCAAGCCCAGATCCTCCAGCACTTTTGCGTTAATGCCATTCTTCGCCACAGGACTAGCCGGCGACACAAAGCGAACGCGGTCGCCAGCCTGCAGCTTTGGCGGCAAGATTACATCTTTAATAGTGTGCGTCATATGCGCATCTCCTCTGTTTTAAGATTTTTGTTTTCTCCGTCCTCACGAGACTATTTTTAATAGTAGCACGGCGGCGAGCCCTGTCTGGTGTAGTTATAACAATGAGCTGCTAGTCTTCCAGAACTGGTCGTTCCAGCGGCATACTTTCTTCGATGACCGGATTTGAACGGGCGATCTTGACGATGTCTTTGTCGACTTTCTTGAGTTCCTTCGTGGCGTTGTTGAAGTGGCCGACGGTCGTACCGAGGCTGACGCCGAGCTTCGTCATAAAGGTACTGTAGGTCTCCAGGTGGCGCCCAAGCTGGCCTACACGGACCTGGATGTCCTTGGCTTGCTCTTCGATCTGCAGGCTGCGCAGGCCTTGCAGCACCGTCTGGAGATAGGCCATAAACGACGTTGGCGACACGATAATCACATGTTTGTCGCGGAAGGCATACTCAATGAGATCGCGCGTGGTGCCCACAATACCGCCGACCTTGCCGGTCAGCAAGTCGTAATAGATCGCCTCACTGGGGATGAACATGAAAGCAAAGTCCATCGTACCTTCGTCAGGGCGGATGTATTTGCTGGTCTCGTCGATGCGGCCCTTGAGGTCACTGCGGATAAGCTTGGCCAGCCCCTCTCGCTTGACCTTGTCTGGCTCTTCCACAAAGCGATTGTAGTTTTCCAGGCTAAACTTGGAGTCGATCGGCAAAATTTTATCCTGCTCCAGGAAAATACAAGCGTCCACGATTTCGCCGTCGCGGAATTTGTGCTGAATCTCGAAACGGTCCGGCGGCAAGACGTTTTGGAGCACTGTCTGGAGATAATATTCCCCCAGCACGCCACGCTGCTTTGGATTCTGCAGCACATTCTGCAGCAGTTTTAGCTCATCAGCCACATCAACGACGCGCTTGTTGGTTTCGTCCAGTTTGGTCAGACGCTGCGTGACTTCGGTGATAAGCTTGGAGCTTTCGCTGAACTGCTTCATGATCGATTCGCGCATCATAGTTTGGTTCTTGTCCAGACGATCGCTCAGGTGTGTCTTGAGGCCATCCTGCAGCTGGGAAATACCGTCTGTCAGGTTCAGTAAATCTTGCTTGATCATTGTGGAAGCGGCATTGTCTTTCAGTTCTTTCATTCGCTGGTCCAAAATGTAGACCACAAAGCCAAAGCCCACCACAACCAGCACTAACAGCACAATTAAAATAGTCGTAATCATCGTACCCTCCAGTATACCTCGAAAGCGCTTAGGCGAGCAGCGCCAGCCTAATAAGAATCACCGCCACAACAGTCAGGATTACGCTCAGAGCAAAACTCTTCAGCCGCAGGATCCAGTAGAACAACAGGAACGCTACTGCGTACAAAACCGCAGAGCTAATGTAATACTCCACGCCAGCATGGCTAACGGTATCGCCCACATAGCGCTGGAAGCCCCACAGGGCTGACGCTGCAGCCACGGCTACCAACAGTGGACGGAAGACTTGCCAATTGGCCATCAACGCGACTGCCACAACCGACAGCACCACCGTTGCAATGTAGTAGGTCGTTAGATCGCCTGACGTGCAGACTGCCAGCGTTGTTGCTTCCTTGCAAAAGATTGGCGCAATCAGGAATTTCTGTAGCAGCCACCCAAGCGCTGGGATCAACACGCCCACGACTAACCCTAAAATGCCTACTCGAATAAGATCAATCCATTCCGGAGAAATCAAAACATTGGAGTCTTCTTCGGTTGTCGGAATCTGCGGAACTGCCTCTACTGCCATCACTACACCTCACTCACCATATTTTTGATTATTGTACTAGAAAAAGTCCTAGCGAGGCAACTTTGAGCTGTAGAAATCCCGGCCATACACCAGCGTAGCCGCAATAAGTGCTGCAATAAAACCACCGGCCACATCCAGCGGCGTGTGGACCAGCGCCAGCACGCGACCGAGGGCAATCAGCACACTCAGGACGACCAGCGTCAATGTCCACGCCTTATTTTTAGTGACGGCCCACACTACAAATGTAATGGCAAAGACAAATAGTACGTGGTCGGACGGAAAGCCCGGATTATTGAGGTAGGCAGCTTTGGCGTGAATACCCAGCAGCGCAAAAGGACGCTCACGCTCCTGATAAGCCAAACTCATAATTTTGGCTGTAAATAATGCAACCAACCCCATAAAGATTGCCCGGGTTATATGCTCCCACCATTGCTTGCGAGGAACATGCAACAGTACCCAGGCCGCAATCAGAACCACCGGGACAACCAGTCCGTCTGCCATAATTCGAATTATTGTGTCGCCGATGTCGTGCATCATCACTAGCATATCGCTGGCGTGTATTTAATTACAAGCGGGTATAATGATTTTATATGGTTCCTTTTTTCATATTGGTGCTTCGCCGCCTTGGTATTCTGATCGCCGTTGTAGCGTTGGCTTACTTTACGGCTTTTCAGCTTTTCCCATTCTTCGACCGGCGCATCCCCGCGCTGTGGGCAGCTCTCGTTACCTACAGCATTATGGCGTACATCGGCATTCCGGCGGCTATCCGCGCCTTGCGCTTCGTCTACAAGCCTAACCACGTCCCGCTCTACACCACCACCGGGGATGGCTGGGCGTCTGACCCCGTCAACATCGCCGTCCTGGCCCATTCCGAGAAAGATTTCATCTGGGCTATGCAAAAAGCCGGCTGGTACACGGCCGACAAAAATACGTGGAAGAATGGCCTGCGCGAAGGCCTGGCGCTCTTCTTTGACCGCCCCTACCTGAACGCACCATTCAGCCGGCTGTATTTGTTTGGACGCAGCCAGGACCTCGGCTTCCAGATTCCCGTCGGCAATAGCCCCCGGCATCGCCACCATGTGCGCTTTTGGCGTGTTGACGCCCGCAACAACCCCGAGGAGCAGCCCAAGTGGAACGAGCACCAAGGATTTTGGCGCACACTATTCAAACGCTTTATGCGGCGCAAGTACTCGCTGTGGGTTGGTGCGGCAATTTACGATTCAGGCCCTGTCGCCATCCGTTGGCGCAATGGCCAGATCACCCACCAGATTCACCCCGACGCTAACTTCGAACGCAACTTTATCATCGAGTCACTGGAACGTGCCGGCGTGCTGCGCTCGCTGACCGACATCAAAGCAGGCGAACCATATCGCGGCCGCGGCCAGGCTGTGGGCGTAACAGTTATAAGTGACGGCTTTGTTAAACTCTGCGAGCTAAAGCACCAGGTGATGCCACCACAAGCCAAAGCCGTAGAAAAGAGCGAGCCAATCCGCGTTAAGCGCGGTGCGTAGCCTTTTCTGGTTTGTGCGTAACGTTATAACGCCACGAGCTGAAGAGCGCAAAACCGATAATTACGATACCGGCCGAGCCTGTAACTGCCTCAGGAATTTCGTAGCGGATGCCCAGCAGTAACATCACAGCTAGCACACCAATGGCATAATGCGCGCCGTGGTCCAGATAGCGATACTTCACCAGTGTGTCGTTGCGCACGATGTGGATAGTCATAGAGCGCACCCACACAGCGCCTACGCCCAAACCAGCGGCGATCAGAATTACCATGTTGGTGATCGCGAAAGCACCAATCACACCGTCGAAGCTAAAGCTGGCATCCAACAACTCCAAGTACAGGAAGTTCACAAAACCAGCACGCATCAGCGCGTGACGGTCCATGAGGTTGTGGCGCAGCTCTTTCTCTTGCTTCAGCTCAAAAATTTCTGCAATGGAGCGAATCGACAAGTACATGATAATGCCCAACACACCAGCGATCAGCACGGCAAATTTCTCCGAACCAGCCAGGAACTGCGTCACTGCCACCAGAGCAATCAGGCTCAGCAAGGGAGAAATCTGTCGCAAACGGCCAATCTTCATGAGTGGACGTTCCAGCGCGCGGAACCAATGTACGCGGCGGCCATAGTCCAGAATGAATTCAAAGAAGATCATTAGCAGGAACATGCCACCAAACGAAGCGATGATCGGATGCGACTGCTCCAGATAGTGCGCGTAGCTTTCTGGATGCTCCAGCGCCAATCGCACCACTTCGCCCATCGACAATCCGGCAGTCAATGACACCAGCAAAATCGGCAGCACCAAGCGCATACCAAATACAGCGATAAAAATGCCAACCGTCATAAACATGCGCTGCCAGAACTCCGGCATCTTCTGCAGGATCTTGGCATTGACCACGGCATTGTCAAAGCTAAAGGTAATCTCCAGCGCCGTCAGCACTAACACTGTTAGCAGCGCAGCTGGGCCGCTGACCACACCCACAGCCAAAAAGACTGCGGCCGAAACCAAAAACGAGAAGGCATAAATGCTGGCCAATGAGCCCTGCTTTTTATTCATCAGGCTACCTCAACGCCATGCCAGAACGCTACGTAGTTAGTGAAGTCTTTGCCAACGCGCTTGATCGAACCTCCCATTGGGACCGGATAATACCACGCTGCATCTTCGTTGACGTCACCATCAACGATGACGTTATAATAGCTGGCCTCGCCTTTCCATGGACAGACGGTGTGCGTTTCGCTCGGTGCCATGAGGTCCATCTTGACACTTTCTGGCGGAAAGTAATGGTTGCCTTCGATGCGGATTGTGTCGTCACTTTCGGCCAAGACCTGACCGTTCCAAACTGCTTTTGTCATAATTTATCCTTTTTGATTGTTAGGTACTGTTGGGTGGAATTGGCAAATATGCAGGTGCTGCGAAATCCAGGCCGTGCCGGCATCGGTCGCCAGCTTCTCGGCGGCTTCGGGGCCCCACGAATCTTTGGCGTAGGTCTGCATCCCGTCGTCGCTTTGGCCCCAGGCATGGACAACTTGCTCCACGACCTCCCACGAGGCGATGACTTCGTCGCTGGTAGCAAATAACGTCTTGTCGCCGCGCAAAGCATCCACCAGCACGCGCTCGTAGGCATCTGGGTGAACCCCATCGCCGGTCTGCGGATAGCAAAAGTCCATTTGCACCGTCTCTGACTCAGAATCAAAGCCGGGCTTCTTGGCCTGCAGCTGAATGGAGATTCCTTCGTTCGGTTGGATACGCAACGTCAGCGTATTCTGGTGCTCGTCTGCGTCGTCCTTAAAGGTCAGCGTAATCTCCGTCACTTTGTCGGCCATTGCTTTGCCGGTGCGCAGCAGGATTGGTACATGGCGCCAGCGCGGTGTGTCAATTTCCAGACGCAGCGCAGCGTAGGTTTCGGTGACGGAAGAGTGGTTGTTTACTTCCTCCAGGTAACCCTCGTACTGGCCGCGAACCGCTTGCTCGGCGACTTTGTGGGGCGGAATGGATTTGATAGCCCGCAGCAACTCCAGCTTCTTGGCGTGAATGGTATCGGAATCCATCTTCTCTGGCTGTTCCATCGTTACCAGCGCCAGCAGCTGCAGTAAGTGACTCTGGATGATGTCGCGCAGCGCGCCAGTCTGCTCGTAAAAAGCCACGCGGCCTTCAATGCCAATACTCTCCGCCGCGGTGATCATCACCGAGTTGATCGTTTTGCTGTCCCATACCGTCTTAAATAATGGATTGTTAAAACGGAACGTCAGAATATTCTGGGCGGTTTCTTTGGCCAAATAGTGATCGACGCGGTAGATCTGTTGCTCGGTAAACTCAGCGTTCAGCATACCAACCAGCTCCTGCGCGCTCACCAGGTCGTAACCAAATGGCTTTTCGATCAACAAGCGGCTCTCACCTACATGGTGTACGCAACCCTTTGTCAGACCAGCCTTACCCAGCATATCCGAGATGTCGCCAAAGGTTTGCGACGGCACGGCCAGATAGAACAGCCGATGGGTGCAGGCTCCAATGCGCATTTCGTGCTGGTCCAGCTCGTCCTTCAGCTTGGCATATTCTTCCTCTTTGCTGAGGTTCATGGTCACGATGCGGATAGATTTGCCGAAACGCTCCAGCACGGTTTCGTCGCACTGCTCGTCGCCAGCCCGCACCTTCGCGCGGATGTCATCCAAAAGTGCATCAACAGTGGTGCCGCTGCGTGTTACACCGATAATTTCGAAACCTTCTGGCAGCAAATCGTCTTCGGCCAGGTGGTAGAGAGCGGGCAATAATTTACGGTGCGCAAGGTCGCCGGTAATGCCGAAAATCACGAGGGCAGCAGGAGCTAGTTTATGCGATTGAGTCATACTAAAAGTATAGCAGTTTATGGACGGTCACGATGCAGCGGATGGCCGCCAAATGCGTGCCGCAAACTTGCCAGTAGTTTGGTGGCGAAGGTAATGTCGCCCTTCTCGGAAGCCTTACGGACTTTGACTGCGGCGTCAATGGAAGGCATGTCGATACTTGTCTCTTTGGCAACTTCCAATGCCCAGCCGCTCTCGCCCGTCTCGAAGACCACGCCGTCGGTGTGGTTGAGCTGTGGGTGTTTGCGCAGCACATCTGCGGCCAAACCGTTAAGCGTCGAGGCGATAATACTGCCGCGCTGCCAGACACCAGCCACGTCGGCCAGGTCCAAGCCCCGCATTGGGCCTTCTTTTAGTAAACGATAACCTTCAGCGTAGGACTCCATAATGCCGTACTCGATGGCGTTGTGAACCATCTTGATGTAGTGGCCGCTACCGGTTGGACCAAAGTGTTTGTAGCCCTGCGTTTGAGCCAATGATTTGATGAGTGGCTCTACGTGTCGGACAGCTGCGTTCGAGCCACCGACCATCATCGAAAAACCATTATTAAGGCCAAGTACGCCGCCCGAGGTGCCCACGTCGACCAGCTCGATGCCCTTCTCTTTACAGCGACTGTAACGTTGCAGTGTCTTGCGATAATCGGAGTTGCCGCCGTCAACAATGATGCTGCCTTTTGGCATCAAATCGAGCAGCTCCTTGATTTCCGTCTCCACATACCGGGCGGGAATCATCAGCCAAACAACGGGCTGTGGACCAAGCTGCTCCACTAATTCCTGCCGCGTTTCGGCTGGTACGGCGCCCAAGCGCTTGATACGCTGGATCGCTTCCGGCTCGACGTCGTAAGCCACAACCTGATGACTATTATTGAGCAGGCGCGCTACCATTTGCGAACCCATCCTACCAAGTCCTATCACTCCAACTTTCATGTCCACCTCACTTCTTGATCAGTATATACAATCAGTTCCTTCGCCAGCAGCAACAATTGTGCCGGCTGCTCAGCCGCGGCGACGTCGGTCGGCATGCGCTCCAGAATCGGCTTCTTGGCTTCGCCCATTGCCACCGCAACCGCCAGGTCGAGATCGCGCAGAACCGCCGGCGTGACCGTCAGCCGCTCAAAATCATTGCCCTTATAACCGATGACCAACTTTTCTTCCTCGTGCACGCCAGCCGTGTGCGGCAATATACCCGCGGTGTGGCCATCCGGACCGATGCCCAACTGCCCAACAACTGCATCGGCTTCGCCCATCGCCTTTTTCAGGCGCTTAGCCCAATCAGCCGCTGCGTCGTGTAGGCTGAGGTCCCAATCCAAGATCGGCGGCTCCAGCGTCGCCCTCTGACCGTTGAGTCCGGCATCAACCAGCGCATGCCAGTTACTGTTGGGGCTATCGAGCGACACAAACCGCTCGTCGATCATACTGACGACCAAATTCTGCGGCGTTGCATGCTCCAGTGATTTCAAAACATCAATTTCGATAGCGATATTGCTGCCGCCAGAGAGCAGCCAGAGGACTTTGAGCTTGCTGGCGAGCGCACGATCCAAACCACGAGCGATTGCCCTGGTTGCACCCTCCACATTCGTCACAACAAGCTTGTGCATTGCTTTTATTTAAGCACACTTGCCAGCATTACTCATATAATGTCAGTACCGTGGGGCACCCAGGCCATCGTACAGCCCGGGCGCCCCGTCCGATTGTCAGCCGTACCGTTGCCGGTAGAGGTGCCACTCGACGCGCTGCCTGCCGTGCAGCATGTACCGGGCGCCCAGCATGATGATGAAGCGTCGTGCCTGAGCCGCGAGCCCGCGCTTGTCCATGTCTGCCGGCGGGTAGACCTCGCAGGTGTAACCCGTGAACTCCACGCGCGCAGCCGGGACCGCGATGACGCGGAGTTGGCCGAGCAGCGCCTCCTCCGAGAACATACCGCGGGGTTGGATCCGTACGTCCCTGATCTCGTAGTCAGTGACGGAAACCTCCCAGCAGCCCTTTTGGGGGAGCCACTTCAGGAGACCTCTGTACCTGGACATCTCTCACCTCACCTCGTAACTAATCGTAATCGCACTTATAGCACATTTTATAAATTCAGTCGATGGACGTTCGGGCCGACAGTGCTGGCCCGAACGTCCCGTGCGTCATCTACTGGCGAAGGCCAGGCCGCCGCATCCAGTGGATGGGCCGGCCCTTGAAGTGGCTGTAGTGATCCCGCAGGATCTTCAGCAGCTTGGCCGCCTCGGCGTTGGTGCCGATCTGGTCCGTGAAATTCACGCGGCACTCCTGGCTCCGCACGAACACCAGTGACCCAGGCGACAGATTTGCCAGAATGAGGTGGGCTCGTAGGACTTCCTGGTCGAACACATCCGCCGGGTTGAGGTGGAAGCGCGGCCCGCCGGTCCAGTTCTCGACAGTGATGATCCAGAACCGATGCTGCGAGTCCCACTCCACGCGGCCTTCATAGGGCTTGACGTCCGACACACGACGCCGCATATTGCTCATCCCCTACCTATCTCGTAGTGACTGAGGTGTTATAACACAAAAAGCTTAACTTTTCTAGCCCTGCCTCAGCTTGACATCAGTAAGCGCTGCTATAACAGAGGCCAAGCTAACAAGGAGTCTCACACAACATGAGCACGCAGAAAGGCGCACCGGTCATTGCCCTCAAAGGCATCGGCAAGACCTACAAGTCTGGCGACGAAAAAACCATCGCGCTGCACGACATCGACATCACCATTAATAATGGCGATTTTGTGGCCATCATGGGGCCGAGTGGTTCGGGCAAATCGACCATGATGCACATCATTGGGCTGCTCGATACGCCGTCGCATGGCGCTTACATGCTGGACGGCCAGGACGTCAGCAAGTTAAAGAAGACTACTCAGGCCGATCTGCGCAACAAGAAGATCGGCTTTGTCTTTCAGCAATTTAACCTGATGCCACGCACCACGGTGCTCGAAAACCTGATGCTGCCAACAGTCTACGGCGACCTGGCCAACCGCTACGAACGCGCCGAAATGCTCCTGAAGGAAGTCGACCTGGCAGATCGCGCAACACACACCGGCGCGCAACTGTCCGGGGGACAAATCCAGCGTGTGGCCGTGGCCCGCGCCTTAATGATGAGTCCATCACTAATCCTGGCCGACGAGCCAACCGGCAACCTCGACACCAAGCGCTCCGAAGAAATCATGCGGCTGTTCCGCACCATCAACAAGCAAGGCGCCACGGTCGTCCTGATTACGCACGAACCCGAGATTGCTGCTTTTGCCGACCGTATTATCACCCTAAAGGATGGCGCCATCGTCGCCGATCAGAAGAGGTAAACTCATGAAACGAACATTCCGTATCCTGGCCCAATCCTTCCGCGCCATCGGGCGCAATAAGGGCCGCAGCTTCCTGACGATGCTTGGCATCATCATTGGTATCGCGTCGGTCATCGCCCTGGTGGCGATCGGCAACGGCGCCAGCAACCGTATTACTGGCCGTATTAGCTCACTGGGCACCAACGTTATTACCGTCCGCTCTGGCGCAGCACCGACTGGCGCTAACGCCGATGGCGTGTTTGGCGCCGGGCTCGGCGGTGGCGGCCAGAAAGTCGTCCGCATGGATGGCGGAGAAGGCCCCAGCGCCAAAAGCATCAGAGCAACGCTGACCACCGACGACCTCAAAACCATCAAGGACAACGCCAATGCCTGGAACCTCACCGGCGTCGCAGGCTACACCAGCAGCAACAGCGAGTTAACTCTGCACGACAAAGACAGCAGTGGCAACAACCAGACCGTCCGCATGGCCATCAGTGGCGCCGAGCCAAGCTACTTCGACATCCAGTCGCTAACCTTCGCAAAGGGCAAAGCCTTCACCAGCAGCGATGTCACTAGTGCCAACAAAGTCATTGTCCTGGGCAGCCAGGCCGCGTCTGACCTCTTTGGCACCGACAATCCCATCGGCCAGACGGTCAAGCTCGAAAACGACACCTACACCGTCGTAGGCGTCCTGGACAGCAAAGAAGAAAGTGGCTTCAATAATGCCAACCGCCAATTGTACATTCCCTACACCAGCGCACAGTCTACCTACAGCCTGACCAACCTCAGCGCCATCTACGCCAAAGCTAGCAGCGAAAACGTCGTAGCGAGCGCCAAGACCGACATCACCAACAAGCTATTGAGTGCACATGGCAAGACCGACAAGACCGCTGACTTCAGCGTCAGCACGCCAGACGATCTGCTCAACACCGTCAAGCAGTCCACCAGCGTCTTCACCACTCTGCTGGCCGGCATCGCCAGCATCAGCTTGGTCGTGGGCGGCATCGGCATCATGAACATCATGCTCGTCGCTGTCAGCGAACGAACCCGCGAAATTGGCCTGCGAAAAGCCATCGGTGCTCGCACCCGCGATGTCATGCTGCAGTTCGTGTTCGAATCTGTACTGTTGTGCCTGGCCGGTGGTTTAATCGGCATCGCCGTCGGCGCCTTGACCGCCGCCAACGCCGGTCGTTTCCTCAACGACATCACGCCGTCCGTCAGTATGAGCTCAGTCCTGCTAGCCGTGGGCGTGTCGACACTGGTCGGTCTGGTCTTCGGCATTTACCCGGCCGCCAAAGCTGCGCGCCTCAACCCAATCGACGCATTACGTTACGAATAAAGGAGTTTAGCCATGCCAATGCATGAATATCAGAAACAAATGTACAAGAAGGTCGGCGTCGTCGTGGCGTTGATCGTCCTGCCGGTCGCCGGGTTCTTCGCCGGCATGCAATACCAGAAGCAAACCACGCCAGCAGCAGCCGCAAATAGCAGTAAGTTCGGCAGCGGCCCGCGCATGATACGTAACCGCGCCGTGGGCACGGTCAAGTCAATCGACAGCGGCAGCATTACAGTGACCGACCGCCTTAGCAGTACAGACAAAACATACACGCTGACCAGCAGCACGACTTACAAGAACGGTACGACGGCTGCACAAGCTTCCGACATCAAGACCGGCGACACCGTGATGCTGACGCTTGATTCGTCAGACAGCACCAAGGTCACGACCGTGACCGTCAACCCGCAGCTCATGTTCCGCGGCAGCGATGACGGCTCACAGCCATCCACCACAGACACCGGCAGCGGCGACGCTATTCTCCAATAGTTGCGCCCATGCGGGCTTCGTTGGCCCAATGGTCAGCCAATTCGTTACCCTCGTCGTTGTTGTGCCCACGCACCCAGACGAGGGTAGCTTTTGATTCACGGAACAGCGGGCAGACTTCTTTGACGATATCGAGATTCTTGATCTCGCCGCCCTTTTTCTTCCAGCCGTTCTTTTCCCAGGCCAGGGACCATTTGGTAATCACGTTAATCCAGAATTCACTGTCGCTGTGGATCAAGCACTCTTCGCCGTTGGCGTCTTTGAGCGCCGCAATAATTGCTTTGCCTTCCATGCGGATGTTGGTCGATTCAGGTTCGCTACCCAAAATGTGGGGCTTCATGTCTCGGATCACTGCAAATCCGCCCGCCCCGGGGTTTGGCTCGCAGCTACCGTCGGTGTAGTAGGTAATCATCTTCTGAAGTATACGATGATTTGGATAATGTCACTAGTTTGTGGGTGGGCCGAGGATGTCCCCGGCCCGAGCCCACGTCGTCAGTCGTACTGGCGGATGCTCCAGCTCCAGTGCACGGGCTGGTTCTGATACCGGCCGTAGTTGCGGCCCAGGAAGCGCTTGAGTGCGCTGGCCTGGTGGCCGTACCGGATCCGGTCGCCGATCGGCTTCAGCCGGCAGGTCCCGTCATGGATGACCGCCGGCTCCATTCGGAAACCGGCCGTTGCGAGCTGGCGGTCGAGAACGTCCGTCCGGAAGAAGTTCTCCGGCGACACGCTCGTCCACTGCCAGCCATCACTGGCCTTCCAGCCGTCCGACCGGGAGACCGAGACACGCCACAGGCCCTCGATAGTCCAGAGGGCGTGGCCGTAGAACTCGCCTCGTCGAGGATCTCGCAGTCCCATTGTTCCTCACCTTTCAGCAGGTTTGCGAATACACTTCTTATATCATAAAAACAAAGATCTAACAACAGAGCATTAATCGCTCACTCTGCTATAATAGAGGTCATGCAACCTCAGCTTACTCCTGAAGGCGAACTACTGGTT
>Ga0157372_10006188_pt1 | contig 12721 bp, 9 predicted proteins | sample C55metaG_FD_115307 | JGI IMG/M metagenome (GOLD analysis project Ga0157372, IMG submission 115307) | Corn rhizosphere microbial communities from Kellogg Biological Station, Michigan, USA - C5-5 metaG | ecosystem: Host-associated > Plants > Roots > Rhizosphere > Soil | place: USA: Michigan... | reverse complement strand
GTGACGGTCGTCGGTGGGAAGCTCACGACGTACCGCCGGATGGCGCAGGACGCCGTGGACGCAGCGGTCGAGCGCGCCGCCCTGGTGGCGCGGCCGTGCACCACCGCCCGCCTCCCCCTCGCCGGTGCGGCCCCGCGCGCCGAGCTGGCTCGGCTGATCGCGCGGTCGGCGTCGCCGCGGCTGGTCCGCCGGTACGGCGCGGACGCCGAGCTGGTCCTCGCCGGCGCGCGGGAGACGTCGGGCCTGGCAGACGACGAGCTGCTCGCACCTGTCGCGGACGGGGTTCCCGTGACATTGGCGGAGCTGCTCTTCGGGATCACCCACGAGGGCGCCCACGACGTCGCCGATCTCCTCGACCGACGCACCCGTGTCGGGCTGGTGGCGAGCGACCGGGTGCTCGCGGAGCCGGCGGCGCACCGCGCGTTGCTGCTCGCCCAGGCAACGGTTCGTTAAATCGAACCCCTTGCCCTCCCCAACGGGGCCGCCAGGCCCTACCGTCTATACATGCTCGAGCCCAGGGGGGCGGACTCAAGCATGTTCGGTTTCGCGACGGACGATTCCGCCCGTGTTGTGAACCATGCCCGCGACGCACTGTCGCAGGGCAGGATCGCGGACGCTATGGACGCGGTCGACCGCGCGCGCCATCGCGACGACCTCGGCGACTCCGGCCTGGTCACGATCGCCCTCACCGGACTCCTGGCCAAGCTCGCGCTCGGCGATCTCCGCGGAGCCGCGACGTACTCCCGCGAGCTGACGAGCCTGATGCGGATCCGCGGACCCGTCGGCGCCACCGCGTCGTTCGGGCTCGGAGAGTTCGCCGCCGCGCGCGGCCTGGCGGACCAGGCCGTGTCCTTCTACGAGCGTGCGGGCGAGGAGCTCCGTTCTGCCAAGGCAGGCACCTGGCTGCCCTGGCGCAGCGGGCTGGCGCGCGTGATCGCTGGCCGAGGCGAGATCGCTCCGGCGACCTCCCTGGTCGAGGCGGAGCTCGCCGAGGCACGCGCCCTCGGCGCGCCGTACGCCGTCGCCTACGCGCTGCGCACGCAGGCGGCGATCGCACCGACCGGCGACCGCGTCGCCCTGCTCGACGAGGCTCTGGAGTCCCTCGAGGGCACCGCGGCGGCACGGCTCGACGCCCAGATCCGGACCGACCTCGCCGCGTGGATCCTGCTGCTCCAGCCGGGAGACTCTGCCCGAGCCGTCGACCTCCTGCGGAACGCCGAGAAGTACGCCCGCCAGGAGGACCTGGCCCCGTTGCTGGCACGCATCCGGTGGCTGCTCGAGCGTCTCGGCGAGGCGCCCGACGGTGAGCTGCCCGGTCGGCTCGCCGAGCTGAGCGCCGCCGAGCGTCGCGTGGCGCAGCTGGTCGTGGTCGGCAAGCGCAACCGAGAGATCGCCGTCGAGCTGGGTGTGAGCGTGAAGTCCGTGGAGTGGCACGTCTCCCACATCCTGCGCAAGCTCGCGATCACCTCTCGTACCGAGCTGGCCGACGCGCTCGCCCAGCCGCGGCAGCCCCGCTGATCAGCCGGGGATCGCGACGTACGTCGTGTCCAGGTACTCGTCGATGCCCTCGAAGCCGCCTTCGCGACCGAAGCCACTGGCCTTCACCCCGCCGAACGGCGCGGCCGGGTTGGAGACCAGACCGGTGTTCACGCCGACCATGCCGAACTGGAGCGCCTCGGCGACCTTGATGGTGCGCGCGAGGTCGCGCGTGTAGACGTACGACGCGAGTCCGTACTCCGTGGCGTTGGCCAGCGCGATCGCCTCGTCGTCGGAGGCGAACGTCGTGATCGGCGCGACCGGGCCGAAGATCTCCTCGTTGACGATCCGCGCCTGTGCCGGGACCCCGAGCAGCACCGTCGGGGAGTAGAAGTGGCCGGGTCCGTCGGGGGCCTGCCCGCCGGTGACCAGCTCGGCGCCGTCCTGCAGGGCGTCGGTCACCAGCTGTCCGACCGACTCGACGGCGTCGGCGTTGATCAGCGGTCCGACGTCGGTGCCGGCGGACTGGCCGCGGCCGGTCTTCAGATCACCCATCCGCCGACCGAGCAGGTCGGCGAACTCGCGCGACACGGACTCGTGGACCAGGAAGCGGTTGGCGGCGGTGCAGGCCTCACCCATGTTCCGCATCTTCGCGATCATCGCGCCGTCGACGGCGGCCGCGACGTCGGCGTCCTCGAAGACGATGAACGGCGCGTTGCCGCCGAGCTCCATCGAGACGCGCTGGAGCTCGTCGGCCGACTGGCGGACGATCACCTTCCCGACGGGGGTCGAGCCGGTGAAGCTCACCTTGCGCAAGCGCTCGTCGGCCATCAACGTGGCGCTGAGGGCCTTGGAGTCGTGGGTGGTGACGATGTTCAGCACCCCGCCGGGCAGACCCGCCTCGGTGAGCACGTTGGCCAGCGCCAGCATCGTCAACGGCGTGAGCTCGGCCGGCTTGACGATCATCGTGCAACCGGCGGCGACCGCGGGCCCGATCTTCCGGGTCCCCATCGCCAGCGGGAAGTTCCAGGGCGTGATGAACAGGCACGGTCCGACCGGCTTGCGGATCGTCAGCAGCCGGGATCCTCCGGCGGGCGCCTGCATCCAGCGCCCGTGGATGCGCACGGCCTCCTCGGCGAACCACCGGAAGAACTCCGCGCCGTACGTCACCTCACCCTTGGCCTCGGCCAGGGTCTTTCCCATCTCGAGGCTGATCAGCTCGGCGAAGTCGTCGGCCTGGTCCATGATCGCCTCGAAGGAGCGGCGCAGGACCTCGCCTCGGTCACGCGGTGGGGTGGCGGCCCAGTCGGCCTGGGCGGCCACCGCCGCGTCCAGCGCGGCCATCGCGTCGTCGGTGCTGCCGTCGGCGACGTCGGTGATCACGGACTCGTCGGCCGGGTCGCGCACCTCGAACCTCGAGCCGGTGCTCGACTCGCGCCACTGCCCTCCGATGAACAGTCCGCGAGCGCCGGTCTTGGCCAAGAGGTCTAGTCCAGTCATGGATTCACCCTGTCACTGGCTCGAGTTTGTCGAAAGTGTTCACGGAACAGTCTCGACTCTGACACCCTGTGATCGTCGACCTGGGGGCATGCACCCGGACGATATCGAGCCCCTCGCTGACCCCATGCTGCGAGGGGCTCGCCCCTTTCCATCGAGCGCGGATCGCTCGCGATCCGGGCTCGACGGGAGAGGAAGGACGCAGATCATCGGGGTCTCCCGTACCGTCACTCCGCCGGCACCTCACGGCGGATGCTGCTGAGCGGCCGTCCGCGCACGCCGTACCTCTTGAATCCCGCGCCGGACAGGAGTTTGTTTGGTCTCCAACGATCCCCGAGGCCCGGCGGTCGGACTCCGCCAGGTCTCGCGCAGACCTGGAGGCTGACCATGGCGGACAAGGCGGGCGGGCGTAGACCAGCGGGTCAAGATCTCGGGGCGAGCAGCCCCGACCGGATCCGGAACGTGGTGCTGGTGGGGCCGGGAGGATCCGGGAAGACCACCCTGGTCGAGACCCTGCTCGCCTCAGCCGGAGCCATTCCCCGAACGGGGAGCATCCCGGAAGGCTCGACCGTCTGCGACTTCGAGGAGTTCGAGAAGTCGCACGAGCGCTCCATCGCGCTGGCGATCGCGCCGGTCGTGCACCGCGAGACCAAGATCAACTTCATCGACACCCCCGGGTACGCCGACTTCGTGGGCGAGGTGCGAGCCGGGCTCCGCGCCGCCGACTGCGCCCTCTTCGTGATCGCGGCCAGTGAGGCCGTCGACGACGCCACCACGGCGCTGTGGCGGGAGTGCGCCGAGGTCGGCATGCCGCGCGCGGTCGTGATCACCAAGCTCGACCAGGCCCGGGCCGACTACGACGGCGTGCTGGCGGCCGCGCAAGCGGCGTTCGGCGACAAGGTGCTGCCCCTCTACGTGCCGGTGCGCGACGGTGACGGCGAGGTCTCCGGCCTGGTCGACCTGATGACCGACGACGGTGAGCACGACGACCTGCGGGGTGCCCTGATCGAGGGGATCATCGAGGAGTCCGAGGACGAGACCCTGATGGACCGCTACCTCGACGGCGAGGAGATCGCCCACGAGTCCCTGACCGAGGACCTCGAGACCGCCGTGGCCCGGGCGAGCTTCCACCCCGTGGTCCCGGTGTGCTCGATGAGCGGAGTCGGCTGCTCGGAGCTCCTCGACCTCGCCGTCGACGGGTTCCCCTCGCCGCTGGAGCACACCTCCCCCGACGTCTTCACACCGGCCGGCAAGGACGCCGAACCCATCGAGGGCGACCCCAAGGGCGTGCTCGTCGCCGAGGTCGTCAAGACCGCCAGCGACCCGTACGTCGGTCGCGTCAGTCTGGTCCGAGTCTTCTCCGGCACGCTCACCGCCGACGAGCCGGTCCACGTCTCCGGCCACTTCACGTCGTTCTTCTCCGACTCGGGCATGAACGGTCACGAGGACCACGACGAGGACGAGAAGGTCGGGTCCCTGTCCTACCCGTTCGGTGGGACCCACGTGCCCGCGACCGCGGTGGTCGCCGGCGACCTGTGCGCGATCGGCAAGCTGAGCAAGGCCGAGACGGGCGACACCCTCTCCTCGATCGACGAGCCGCGGGTGCTCAAGCCGTGGTCCATGCCGGAGCCGCTGCTGCCGGTCGCGATCGTGGCCAAGAGCAAGGCCGACGAGGACAAGCTCTCCCAGGCGCTCGGTCGGCTCGCCGCGGAGGACCCGAGCCTGCGCGTCGAGAACAACCCCGAGACGCACCAGCTGGTGCTGTGGTGCATGGGCGAGGCGCATGCCGACGTCCTCATCTCCCGCCTGGCCGACCGGTACGCCGTGCATGTCGAGACCGAACCGTTCCTGGTGTCGCTCCGCGAGACGTTCGGCGGCATGGGCAAGGGGCTCGGCCGCCACGTGAAGCAGTCCGGGGGGCACGGTCAGTACGCCGTGTGCCACATCGAGGTCGAGCCGCTGCCCGAGGGTGGGGGGTTCGAGTTCGTCGACAAGGTCGTGGGTGGCGCCGTACCCCGGCAGTTCATCCCCTCGGTGGAGAAGGGCGTGCGGGCCCAGATGGAGAAGGGCGTGCGGGCCGGCTACCCGATGGTCGACCTCCGCGTGACCCTCACCGACGGCAAGGCGCACAGCGTCGACTCCTCCGACATGGCCTTCCAGATGGCCGGTGGTCTCGCCCTGCGCGAGGCGGCCAGCACGACGACGGTGACCATGCTCGAGCCGTACGACGTCGTTGCCGTGGTCGTCCCGGACGACCACGTCGGCGCGACCATGAGCGACCTCTCGTCACGCCGCGCGCGACTGCTCGGCACGGACAAGGTCGGCGAGGACCGGACGGTGATCAACGCCGAGGTGCCGCAGACGGAGCTCGTCCGGTACGCCGTCGACCTCCGCTCCTCGACCCACGGCGCGGGCTCGTTCACCCGGTCGTTCGGTCACTACGAGCCGATGCCCGAGGACGTCGCCCGCAACGTGACCACCCGGGAGCGCTGACCCACCCCGGCCGCGGCGTCAGCGCGCGTGCGCTCCGCGCAGGAACTGCTCGAGCAGCGGTCCCGCGGTGCCGGCGCCGGTCTGGCCGACGTCCACGAAGGCGCACACCGCGAGGTCGCCCTGGCCGGCGATCATCCAGGCGTGCGTGAGCCGCTTGCCGGCCCGGTCGAACTCGGCGGTCCCCGTCTTCGCGATCACGGGAGGGCCAGGGACGTCGCGCAGCCCGACACCGGTGCCGCTGAGCACCACGCCGCGCAGCATCTGCGTCAGGGTCGCGTCCTGCGCCGAGGTCAACGGCTCGGGGGAGGTCCTCGCCGGGTTCACCGACGTGATCAGCTGCGGCACGACGGTGTGACCGGCGACCACGGATGCCATCACCGTCGCCATCGTCATCGGCGAGGCGAGGATCTGGCCCTGGCCGATCATGTCGGCGGCCTTGGTCGTCTCGGACGTCGGCGGCACGACGTTCCCGAAGTACGCGGGGAAGCCGAGGTCGTGGTCCACCCCCATGCCGAGCGTGGCGGCGGCGTCGACCAGGTCGTTCGAGCCGAGCTTCGTGCGCTCGTTGATGAACGCCGTGTTGCAGGAGTTCGCGAGCGCCGACGCCAGCGTGATCCGGCCGAGGGCGCCGGGCGGGTAGAAGCTGTCGTTGGTGAACACCTTGCCGTTCACGGTCACGCTGGTCGGGCAGTCGACGGGGGACGACGGTGTCTCGCCCTTCTTGATCAGTGCCAGTGAGCCCACGCTCTTGAACGTCGAGCCCGGAGCGAACCGGCCGTACGTCGCGTCGTTGTAGCCGTTGTTGCCCGGGCCGTTCGCCGCCGCCAGGATCGCCCCGGTCGACGGCCTGACCGCGACGATCGCGCTGGCGGGTCCGACGGTGCTGAGGATGCGCTCGGCCAGCAGCTGCAGCCGCGGCTCGAGGGTGAGGTGCAGGGGCGTCCCCGGTGTGGGCGGATGCTTGAACACGGTCCGGTGCTGGTCGTTCGCGTCGACGGCCTCGACGTCGATGCCCGGGGTGCCGCGCAGCTGCTCGTCGTACCGCGCCTCGAGCCCGGACAGCCCCGCCTCGTCGCCCGCGGAGTAGACGCCGGGGTTGTCCTTGATGATCTCGGCAGTCACCGGGCCGACCGTGCCGAGGATCGGTGCGGCGAACTCCTTGGTGATCCCGAGCGGGATCTGGCCGGCGATCGCGTCGACGCCCTTGATGTGCACGTACTGCGACATCACCCCTGGCGGCACCTCGTCCTGACGGAACACGATCGCCTGCACGAACGCCTTCGGTCCGGCCGCCTTCACCTGTGCGACGTACGGCGCCACGTCGATGCCGACCAGCTCGGCCAGGCGACGCGCCGACTCGGGCGCCTGTGCCGCGGAGACCTTGAGCCGGTCGACGCCGAAGCGCACGACCGGGCGGTCCGTCACCAGCCCGACGCCGTGCGGCCCCAGGATGTCCGCGCGCCTGGCCGAGAGCGTCGACGCCTCCAGCTTCTCGCCGGAGGTCAGCGACGGCTCGACGACGTCGTCCGCCCACGCGACCTGCCACGTCGAGCCTGAGGCATGGAGCGTTGCCGTGCTCGGGTAGCTCCAGCCGGCGCCGATCGGCCACGTCCAGCGGAGAGTCGCGGTCGCCATACCGTCGCTGCCTGTGTTCACAGACGCCACGGTCACCTTCGGCTTCACGTCCCCGAGCCCCGCCACCGCGGTGTCGTACGCGCGCTGCACGTCGCTCGAAGAGGCATCCACGAAGGACACGTGCGAGAGGTCGCCGGCGGCCAGACCGGAGGCGAGCGCGGCGGCGGTCGGGTCGGGTGACGGACCGTCGTCCCCGCCGCCACAGCCGGCCAGAAGCAGCGCCAGGATCGGTGGCACGACGAGCAGCAACCGGCGGAACGACATGGCCGCCATCCTGTCAACAGGGTGGTCAGCCGTCGGCGGCCGACTCCTCCACCCGCACGCAGCAGCGGTCGGGACCCGGGTCCAGCCGGGCCGACGTGTGGTCGCAGCCGAGACCGTCGAGGACGCCGCCGACGTAGTCGCGGTTCACCCCGCACACCAGCGCGGTGTGCTCGCGCGCCAGTGCGTCGAACGGGCAGTTGCGCAGCACCAGGCTCTCGCCGACGCGCGTCGGCTCGAAGCCGCGGTCGGCCAGGACCCCTGCCGACCGGGCCAGCTCGCCGCCCTTCCCGTCGTACGACGTGCCGTCGCGGCGGCCCGCCTCCCGCGCCTCCTCGGCCAAGGCCTCGGGGAGCGGTGCTCCTACCAGCGAGCGCTCCACGGCGGCGGCGAGGACCCGGCCGACGAGGTCGTAGCCGCGCTCGGGCAACGAGACCGCAACCTCGGCGTCGGAGCGGCGGTAGACCTTGGCCGGGCGACCCGCGCCCGGTCCTGTGCGTCCGCTGAGCCGACGGTGGTCGACGGAGAGCAGTCCCTCCTCGACCAGCCTGTCGAGATGGAAGCGGGCCGTGTGGGGCGGGACCCCGACCTCACGGGCAGCCTCCTCGCGCCCGACCCCATCGTCGCGGCCCGCGACGAACGCGTAGAGGCGGCGGCGCAGCGGATCGGCCAGCGCCCCGATCGCGGAGAACGCGTCTCCCATCGCCACCTCCTCTTGACGGCCCGGGCTTCTAACAGACATATTACTCACTCTTAGAGTTACCGGTCCAGAAGGAGAGTCCCATGGCCGAGGCGGTCGCAGTGCAGATCGACCGGACGTTCGACGGAGCACGGCGGCGACCGAGGATCAGCCACCAGCCGGCGCCCGTCGACCTGGCCACGGCGGAGGCCGCGGCCACCGAGATGCTCGCGGCACTCGGCCTGCCGATCGACTCCGAGGACATGTTCGAGACGCCCCGCCGGCTCGTCCACGCGTACGCCGAGATGCTCACGCCGCCCGAGTTCGACTCCACGACGTTCGACAACGCCGCCGGCTACGACGAGCTCGTGCTGGTCTCCGACATCCCGGTCCACTCGTTGTGTGAGCACCACCTGCTGCCCTTCACCGGCGTCGCCCACGTGGGCTACCTGCCCGACACCCGGATCCTCGGGCTCTCGAAGTTCGCGCGTACGGTGGAGTTCTTCGCCCGCAGGGCCCAGACCCAGGAGCGACTCACGACCGAGATAGCCGAGCACCTGACCGATCGCCTCGACCCCCTGGGAGTCGGCGTCGTGATCGAGGCCGAGCACACCTGCATGAGCCTGCGCGGGGCGCGGGCAGAGGGCGCGCGGACCGTCACCGCCGCGCTGCACGGTCGGATGCGCGACGACCCGAAGACCCGCGCCGAGTTCCTGTCCCTCACCCGCAACCGGGCCATCCGAAGTGGAGGTGCGCGATGAGCGCCCCTATCGTCCTGGTCGGTGGCGGCCTCGCCACCGGGACCGCCGTCCGCGAGCTCCGTGCCCAGGGGTACGACGGGGAGCTCGTCGTCATCGCCGGTGAGCCGCACGCGCCGTACGAGCGTCCGCCGCTGTCCAAGGGCTACCTGCTCGGGAAGGACCCCGCCGAGAAGGCGCTGGTCAACGAGGAGTCGTGGTACGCCGCCCACGATGTCGACCTGCGCACCGGCGTGACCGTCGACGCGGTCGACCCCGACGCCCGCACCCTGAGCGCGGGCGGTGAGGAGCTGGGGTGGTCGGGCCTGCTGCTCGCGACCGGCGCGACGCCCCGCCGGCTGGCGCTGGCCGACGACTCCGGCGCTCCTGTCCACTACCTGCGCACCCTCGACGACTCCACGGCGCTCAAGGAACAGCTCACACCGGGCGCGCGCATCGGCATCATCGGCGGCGGCTGGATCGGCCTCGAGGTCGCCAGCGCCGCGCAGCAGGCCGGCGCGGAGGTCGTCGTGCTCGAGGCCCTCGAGCAGCCCCTCCTGAACGTCGTCGGACCTGAGGTCGGTGCGTTGTTCGCCCAGCTCCACCGGGAGAAGGGCGTCGACGTGCGCACCGGCGTACGGATCACGGAGATCACCCATGACTCGGACGGCGCGACGATCAGGTCGGCCGACGAAGACACGCTCGTCGTCGACCGTCTGGTCGTCGGCGTCGGGGTCGCGCCGGTGGCGGAGCTCGCCGCCGGAGCCGGGATCGCCGTCGACAACGGCGTCCTGGTCGACGCCGGTCTCCACACGTCGGCGCCCGGTGTGCTCGCCGCGGGCGACGTCGCCAACGTCGACCATCCCGTGCTCGGTCACCGACTCCGGGTCGAGCACTGGGACACCGCGATCAAGCACGGCACGGTCGCGGCCACCAACCTCCTCGGCGGCAGCGCCGTCGCCGACCACCTCCCCTACTTCTTCACCGACCAGTACGCCCTCGGCCTGGAGTACGTCGGCCACCCCGGACCGGACGGGTTCGACCGCGTGGTGGTCACCGGCGACACCGAGGGTCCGGTCGAGGGACGGGTGTTCCGGGTCTGGTGGATGCGTGGCAACCGGGTCGTCGCCGGCATGCACGTCAACGACTGGGACGCCATCGACCGGGTACGCGAGCTGGTCGGGACCGAGGCCGACGACGCGGCCCTCAGGGGCTGACGGTCGGCAGCTTCGCCAAGGCGCCGGCGACGGCCTGCTGCAGCTCGGCGTCGTCCCAGCTGTGGTCGACCAGGTCGCCGCGCAGGTAGGCGTCGTACGCCGCGAGGTCGAGATGGCCGTGCCCGCACAGCGCGGTCAGGATCACCTTCTCCTCGCCGGACTCCTTGCACGCCAACGCCTCCTCGACCGTGCTGGCGAGCGCGTGGGTCGGCTCGGGCGCGGGCACGATCCCCTCGGTGCGCGCGAAGAGCACCCCCGCCGCGAAGCACTCCGACTGCTTCTTCGCGACCGCCTCGAGGTCGCCGGTCTCGTACAAGTGCGAGATCAGCGGGCTCATGCCGTGGTATCGCAGCCCGCCGGCGTGGATCGGGTCGGGCACGAAGTCGTGGCCGAGCGTGTGCATCTTCATCAGCGGCGTCATCCCGAGGGTGTCACCGAAGTCGTAGGCGTAGGTGCCCTGCGTCAGGGACGGACACGACGCGGGCTCGACCGCGCGGATCGTCGGCGACATCCTCCCGGCCCACTTCTCACGCAGGAACGGGAAGGCGAGGCCGCCGAAGTTCGAGCCGCCGCCGGTGCAGCCGACGAGCAGGTCCGGCGTCTCACCGACCTGCGCGAGCTGGAGCAGGGCCTCCTCGCCGATCACGGTCTGGTGCATCAGCACGTGGTTGAGCACGCTGCCGAGGGCGTAGTTCGTGGTCGGGTCCTGGGCCGCGACCTCGACGGCCTCGCTGATCGCGATGCCGAGGCTGCCGGTGCTGTCCGGGTCCTGGGCGAGGATCGTGCGGCCGGCGTTGGTGAGGTCGCTGGGGCTCGGGTGCACGACGCCGCCGAAGGTCTCGATCAGGATGCGGCGGTAGGGCTTCTGGTCGTACGACGCGCGCACCTGCCAGACCTCGCACGCGAGGTCGTACTGCGCGCAGGCGAACGCCAGCGCGGTGCCCCACTGGCCGGCACCCGTCTCGGTGGTGAGCTTCGTGATCCCCGCCTTGGCGTTGTAGAACGCCTGTGGCACCGCGGTGTTGGGCTTGTGCGAGCCGGCCGGGCTTCCGCCCTCGTACTTGTAGTAGATCCGGGCGGGCGTGCCGAGCGCCTGCTCCAGCCGGGTCGCCCGGAAGAGCGGGGACGGCCGCCAGAGCCGGTAGACGTCGAGCACCTCGCCGGGGATCTCGACGTACTGGTCGCCCGAGACCTCCTGCAGGATCAGGTCCATCGGGAACAGCGGCGTCAGGTCGTCGGGCCCCACCGGCTGCCCGGTGCCGGGGTGCAGCACGGCGGGCGGTGGCGTCGGGAGGTCGTGGAGGACGTTGTACCAACGCGTCGGCTGGTCGCTCTCGGAGAGCAGGATCTTGTGCAGGGTCGGCGATGACGGGGCCATGGCTCAGCGTGGCACCGGGCCCGTCGGCTTGTCAGCCCCGGCGTACGACGCACCACGGTGCCGGCTGCGTGTGACCCGGGTCACTGCGGGCGGGGGAATGCCGTGCGGCCGGATGCGTTGTACGTCGCAAGTGATGGAAATTTCATCTACCAGGAGGACCCCCAGAATGAGCAACACCCCGTTCGACCCCGCCACCACCGTCGTCGACGACATCGCCGGCGACTACACCCTCGACGTCGCCCACTCGCGCCTCGGATTCAGCGCGCGGCACGCGATGGTGACCACCGTCCGCGGCGCCTTCAAGGACTTTGATTGCACGGCCCACGTCGACACCGCGAACCCGGCCAACAGCAAGGTCGAGCTGACCATCAGGACCGACAGCATCGACACCGGTGTCGCCGACCGCGACGCGCACCTGCGTAGCGCGGACTTCTTCGAGATCGAGTCGCACCCCGAGATCACCTTCACGTCGACGAACGTCGAGCGTGACGGCGACGACTGGACGATCACCGGCGACCTGACCATCAAGGGCACCACCCAGCCGGTCACCGTGGAGTTCGAGTCCACCGGCTCGGCCCGCGACCCGTTCGGCAACCTGCGCATCGGCTTCGAGGGCCACACCACCCTCTCCCGCAAGGACTGGGGCCTGACCTGGAACGCCGCGCTCGAGACCGGCGGCTTCCTGGTCTCGGACAAGATCAAGCTCGAGTTCGACATCTCCGCCATCCAGAAGTGACCCGCCGCCGACTCGGCGTCGTACGTGAGGACGTACGCGCCGAGTCGGCGTCATTTCGCTGCCGCCCAGCTGAGCGTCCGTAAAGTGAGTGCGCCGATCGGCCCCTCGATGATCTGATACGACGCCATGAGTGCCCTGACGCTGCCCGAGGGGCTGACGTCCCGGGTCCTGATCGAGGACGACGCCCGAGCGGTGTTCGAGGTGGCCGCCGCGCAGGAGCAGGCGGACGTCGGCAAGGTCGTGATCGAGCTGGCCGACATCATCGGCGACTGGGGGCGGCCGAGCTGGGACATCGCCACCCACACGATCGGTGTCTTCGAGGGCGAACGGATGGTCGCGTACGGCGAGATCACCGGCCATGACCGCGGTGACGCCGCCGTCCATCCCGACTACCGGCGCCGAGGCATCGGCACCGCCATCGCTGGGTGGATGCAGGAGACCGCGAAGGGTCTCGGGAGCACGGGGTACGGCACCCCCGTGCCCGAGGGATCACCCGGCGACCGGCTGCTCGCCGAGCTCGGCTACCGGGTCCGCTGGACCAGCTGGGTCCTCGACCTGCCGGAGGGCCGGGAGATCCAGGAGCGCCCACTCCCCCAGGGCTACACCATCCGC
>Ga0157372_10006186_pt1 | contig 12725 bp, 10 predicted proteins | sample C55metaG_FD_115307 | JGI IMG/M metagenome (GOLD analysis project Ga0157372, IMG submission 115307) | Corn rhizosphere microbial communities from Kellogg Biological Station, Michigan, USA - C5-5 metaG | ecosystem: Host-associated > Plants > Roots > Rhizosphere > Soil | place: USA: Michigan... | reverse complement strand
CTGCTCTACCTGCCCGGCAAGGACATGGACCTGCTGCGTAAGACCGTGGACGTGCCCGCGCTGAGCCCCGGCTGGCAGCAGTCGTTCCGCGATATGCTCACCGAGCACGAGAAGCCAGTCACGCCAATCCAACTCCCCGTTGGGGTCGAACCTGGATGGCCCGGGTTCCGGCGACTTCGGGTGACCGCCACTCATCGGGAAAGCCCGTCGGTGCTGTCATTCAGGCTCGAGGCCGAGGACGGCGGCGCCCTTCCCAGCCCTCGTCCCGGGCAGTACCTCACCGTGAAGATCCCCGGCGCAGGCGATCCACCGCCGACGCGCAGCTACTCGCTCTCCGGGGATCCCGCAGCCGGGTACTACCGCATCAGCGTCAAACGCGAGGAGCACGGTCAGGCCAGCCAGTGGCTGCACAGCCATGCGAGGGCCGGCTCGATCATCGAATCCGCCGCACCACGAGGCGATTTCTACCTCGTCGACAACAACGGCCCGGTCATTCTGGTGTCTGCGGGCATCGGCACCACACCCGTCATGGCCATGGCACACGCGTTGGCCACGGCGCACAGCCCGCGCCAGATCTGGTGGCTGCACACCACGCAGAGCGTCGCGACGCATGCCTTTGCAGCAGAGGTCACCGCCTTGCTGAACTCGCTGCCCGACGCTCACCAGCGGGTCTTCTACACTCGCGGCGACGGCGCACCCGCGCATCTCGATCGGTGCTCGATCGCAGCTCTTGGCCTGCCGACCGACGCGACGGCGTACCTCTGCGGGCCCACTACGTTCATGGACGACATGCGTGACGCCCTGACCGCGGCCGGGATCGCTCCCACGCGCATCCACACCGAACTCTTCGGCGCCCTGCCACCGATCAACCCCGGCGTGGTCGGCGCGCTGCCGGCCAAAAGGCCGCACCCGCCAGAAGGTGCGGCGGGGCCGGGACCGCGGATCACGTTCGCCCGCAGCGGGCTCAGCGTGAATTGGTCGCCCGGCTTCCACACGCTGCTCGAGTTCGCGGAGGCGTGCGATGTCCCAACCCGGTATTCGTGTCGAAGCGGTGTCTGCCACACGTGCGTGACCGCGGTGATCGAGGGAAAGACCGACTATCTCGAGCCACCGCTCGAAGCGCCCGCCGACGGCAGCGTGCTGCTGTGCACGGCCGCACCGCACACCGATCTCGTCCTGGATCTCTGAAGCTGGGCACTCGGCATTACCGTGAACGGGTGCAGCGTCGACGACTCGATCCGCCTGCGGGACCTCTGCTGGCCGAGGACGACGGCACCCTGCTGCACGCACGCGGAATTCGCTACGGGAGGGCCGCCCGGTTCGCTGCGCCGCATCCCCTCGCGCCGTGGTCGGGAGTCCTCGACGTCACCACGCGTGGTCCGGCCTGCCTGCAGCTGCCGTCACGGCTCGGGTGGGTGACCGGCCCTGTCATCGACGGCCTCGCGATGAGCGAAGACTGCCAGGTCATCTCGGTGACGGCGCCCAGCGACGCGACCGGGCTACCCGTGATGGTCTGGTTCCATGGTGGCGCGTACGTGTCGGGCGCTGGTGAATCACAGAAGTACGACGCCGACGACCTCGCGCGCGACGGCCGCGTCGTCGTGGTCAGGGTCGGCTACCGGCTCGGCGTCCTGGGATACCTCAGTCCCAGCGGCGTCGACAATCTCGGGCTCCGCGATCAGATCCTCGCGCTGCAGTGGGTGCGCGACAACATCGGCGAATTCGGTGGCGATCCCGGCCGGGTGACGGTCTTCGGGCAGTCCGCCGGCGCGGATTCGGTGTACTCACTGATGCTGTGCGAGCAGTCGACCGGGCTGTTTCAACGGGCCATCATGCAAAGTGCGCCGCTCGGGGCACGCGAGGGCCGCGACGCGATGACGGCCGCGATGCGCGCGGCGGCGAACGCGACCACCGGTGAACTGCTCGACGCCCAGACCACAGCCACGGCCGCCGCCGCCCGGTTCGGGCCGATCGGGCGCCTGCCGTTCGGCCCGATCATGGGACTAGATCCCCTGCCCGCCGAATCAGAGGCCGACGAGCAATTGGCCGACGCAGCGCGCCGCGTCGAGTTGCTGGTCGGCTACACCCGCGACGACGGCGTTCCGTTCATCGCAATGGATCCGCGCACCGCGCGGGTGAGACGCCTCGGGCCCGTTGGCCGCGCCGTCGAACGGGCCACCGCGGCGGCGCTGACGCGCCAAGCGTTCAGCGCACCCGCTCGACGACTCGTGGGGCAGTGGCGTAGGCATGGTGGTCGCGTCGCGTCATTTCGGGTCGATTGGTCGCCCGCGGGGATGGGCGCCTGCCACTGCATCGAGCTGCCGCTGCTGTTCGACGCGGCGCCGTGGGGCGACGCGCCGATGCTGGGTGGCCGCCCGGTCGATCAGCGACTCGCCGAGACCATGCGCCGCAACTGGAGCGGCTTCGCCCACCGCGGCGTCGCCGGACTCGATTCGCCGGCATTGCGTTTCGGGTAGCCGCGACTCAGGGTGTGATCGCGTCGATCGCCCGGTAGATGCGCTGCTCGCTGACCGGCCGGGCGGTGCCGAGTTGCTGAGCCCACAGGCTCACCCGCAGCTCCTCGATCATGTGCGCGATATCGCGCACGTCGACGGCGGCCGCCCGCGCAGGCGAAAGGGCCTGCCGCAGTTCGTCGTATGCGTCCTGGACGGCGTGCACGCGCGTCATCCGCTCACGGTCGGCATTGACGCCCTGCGGCAATCGCTCGATGCGTCGGCTGATGGCGGTGAGGTACCGGGTGAGATCGCCGAGATGTGTCGCACCGGTCGCTGCGACGAAACCGCGTGGCAACAGCCGGTCGAGCTGTGCGCGGATGTCGGCGATTGCGTCGGCCTGCGCCGCGGACGCCTTGGCGGGCAACGCGACCTCGACCTCATGAGCGGCACCGAGCACCTTCTCGACCCGCCCCACGATGTCGAGCGTCGTGGCCACCAGCGCGTCGGCGACCCGCTGCCGCAGCGCCTCGAACTCCGCACGACTCCACACCGGCGCTGGGGCCTGCACCGCGACCGCGGCGTCGACGCTGTCGTCGAGCAGCGCGGCCAACGAACCGTCGGGATTCCCACCGAGTACCAGTCGCGCACGGGGATTCAATTGGCGCTCAATGGTTTTGACCGGCGATGCCACCGTGAGCCGCAACAGCCGACGGACGCCCGGCCCCATCACGGCGTCCTGCTCGGCCGTCGTCGCGAATACCCGCACGTCGACCGTGCTCTTCATGTCGACGAATGCCGGGAATCCGCGCACCGTGTGCCCGCCGCTGACCCGTTCGACGGTGCGCGGGAGCTCGTCGAGGTCGTCGGGCCAGCCGCGCAGCCCGCTTCGTTCGAGCCCGTCGGCGACCGCTTCCGCCACGGCCTGACGCGCGGGTGCGGCAAGTTGCTCCTGTAGCGCCTCGAGGTCCTTGCCTCGAGCGACCTCGCTGCCGTCCGCGGATTCGACGGCGAACGTCACCCGCAGGTGCGACGGCAGCTTGTCGAGGTCGAAGGCGTCGATCGGCACGAGCACACCGGTGCGCCGCTGCAACGCCCGCTGCAGCGACCGCAGCAGTGGTTCCGTACCCGGTTCGAGGGTGGCCAGCACTGCGCGCGCGGTATCGGGCGCGGGAACGAAGTTGCGGCGCAAGTCCTTTGGCAAGGACCGGATCAGCGCTGTGACAAGTTCCTCGCGCAACGCGGGTACGTGCCAGGCGAACTCGTCGCCGCCGAGGCGTGCGAGCACCTCGACCGGCACGTGCACGGTGATGCCATCGTCCTCCGCGCCCGGCTCGAACCGGTAGGTCACCGGCAGCGACAGGTCACCCGCTTGCCAGGTGTCCGGCTGATCTCCGGCGGTGTCTTCGGTGCGCAGCAGGTCGTCGCGAGTGAGCGTCAGCAGATCCGGTGTGCGGCGCCGCTGCTTGCGCCACCAGGCGTCGAAGTGCCGCGCCGAGACGACCTCGGCGGGGACGCGGGCGTCGTAGAAAGCATAGATGTCGTCGTCGCCGACGATGAGATCGCGGCGGCGGGCGCGCTCTTCGATCTCTTCCAATTCCTCACGCAGCCGGGCGTTGTCGCGGAAGAAGTGGTGCCGTGTCTGCCAATCGCCTTCGACGAGTGCGTGTCGGATGAACAGCTCGCGGGCGAGTTCCGGCTCGATCTGGGCGTAGTTGACGCGACGCCGCGGCACCAGCGGCAGACCGTACAGTGTCACCCGCTCGTAGGCCATGACGGCGCCGCGCTGGGGGTCCCAGTGCGGTTCGCTGTAGCTGCGGTGCACGAGATGACCGGCGATCCGCTCGACCGCTTCGGGTTCGATGCGGGCTGCGATCCTGCCGTAGAGCCGGCTTGTTTCCACGAGTTCGGCGACGACGACCCAGCGCGGTGGTCGCTTCGTGAGGACGGAGCCCGGCGCGAGGACGAACTTCGTGTTGCGGGCGCCGGTGTAGTCGCGTGAGTCGCCTTCCCGCAGCCCGATGTGCGAGAGCAGGCCTGCGGTAAGCGCGGCGTGGATGCTCGTCGGGTCGGCGTCCTCGTCAGACTCCCGGATGCCGATATCGCGGGCGATGCTGCGCAGCTGGCCGGTGAGGTCCTGCCACTCGCGGATCCGCAGGTAGTGCAGGAACTCCTCGCGGCACATGCGTCGAAACGCGTTGCCTGACCGTTCCTTTCGTTGCTCGCGCAGGTAGCGCCACAAGTTCAGGTACGTGATGAAGTCCGAGCGTTCGTCGGCGAACCGGGCGTGCTTCTGCCGGGCCGCCTCGTCGCGATCGGCGGGCCTCTCCCGTGGGTCGGGAATGGACAGTGCGGCCGCCAGCACCAGCACCTCACGCACGCAGCCCTCGGCGTCGGCCTGCAGGATCATCCGGCCGATCCGCGGGTCGACGGGAAGCCGCGCGAGGCGGCGGCCCAGCTCGGTGATCGCACCGGCGCGGTCGAAGGCGCCCAGTTCCTGCAGCAGCAGCACACCGTCGCGGATGCTGCGTGCATCAGGCGGGTCAAGGAACGGGAACTGCTCGATGTCGCCGAGTTGAAGTGCCGCCATCTGCAGGATCACCGCCGCGAGGTTCGTCCGCAGGATCTCCGGATCGGTGAACCGCGGCCGCGATGCGAAGTCTTCTCCGGAGTACAGGCGAATGCACACGCCGGGCGCGACGCGACCCGAGCGGCCCGCCCGCTGCGCGGCCGATGCCTGGGAGATCGGCTCGATGGGCAGCCGCTGCACCTTCGTCCTGCGGCTGTAGCGCGAGATCCGTGCGGTGCCGGGGTCGACGACATAGCGGATTCCGGGCACGGTCAGCGACGTCTCTGCGACGTTGGTGGCGAGCACCACCCGTCGGCCGGTGTGCGGTGCAAAGACCTTCTGCTGCTCCGCCGTTGGCAACCGGGCGTACAGCGGCAGCACTTCGGTGTGCTCATCGAAAGAGCTGCGCAATGCTTCACTGGTGTCGCGGATCTCGCGCTCGCCGGAAAGGAACACCAGCACGTCGCCGGGCGGCTCCTTCTCCAGCTCGGCGATGGCGTCGACGATCGCCTCGGTCTGATCCCGCATTTCCGTGCGGACGATCTCGTGGTCGGGGTCATCGGGATCGTCGGTGTCGTCATCTGCCACTGCCTCGACTTCGAGTGGCCGGTAGCGGATTTCGACGGGATAGGTGCGTCCCGACACCTCGACGATGGGCGCACCGTTGAAGTGGGCTGCGAATCGTCCGGGTTCGATGGTCGCCGACGTGACGATCACCTTCAGGTCGGGTCTGCGTGGCAGCAGCTCACGCAGATACCCGAGTAGGAAGTCGATGTTGAGGCTGCGCTCGTGCGCCTCATCGAGGATCAGGGTGTCGTAGCGCAGCAGGCGGCGGTCGCGCTGAATCTCGGCGAGCAGGATGCCGTCGGTCATCAGTTTCACCAGCGTGCGGTCGCTGGCTTGGTCGGTGAACCGCACCGTATAGCCGACGGCGTCGCCGAGCGACGTGCCCAGTTCGTCGGCGATGCGCTGGGCGACGGTGCGGGCGGCAAGGCGACGCGGCTGAGTGTGCCCGATGGTGCCGCGGATTCCGCGGCCCAGCTCCAGGCAGATCTTTGGCAGCTGGGTGGTTTTGCCCGACCCGGTCTCACCGGCGACGACGACCACCTGATTGTCGTTGATGGCCTTGGCGAGCTCGTCCCGCCGGTCGCTGACCGGCAGCTCAGGGTAGGTGATTGCCGGGACGGCAGCCTTGCGGGTGGCGACCAGCGCCTCGGCAGATGTGAGCTCCTCGGCGATCTGCTGGACCTTCTCGGCGCTGACCTTCCCGCGCAGATTCTTGATGCGACGGCCGAGCCTGGCGGCATCGCGGATTGTCAGCCCGTCGAGGCGGTTTCGCAGCTCGGCGACTGACGGCTCGGACACTCCGGCCAGGCTAGCCCTTGTCCGGCGACCAGTAGTCGAGCATCTCGGCGAAGGTCTCGAAGGCGGGCGCCGACGTGCCGTAGGCAGCCTCGAGGTGGATGCTCAGCGGGAAGCCGAGGTCGGCGACGCCGTCGACCACGCGCTTGTACAGGTCGATCATCAGCTTGCGCTTCTGCGCGGGATCGGTTTCCGCCAGCTGCGAGACGAACGCCTGCTCGTCGGCGACGGCCGCGTTGCCGGGATCCTGGATCAGCCAGTTGATGAGGCCGACGCGGGTCTCGACCTTCGGTACGAAGCCGAACGACAGCAGGATCTCGGGACGATGGTCAGTGGTCTTCGCGAATTCGCTGAGGAAGCCCACGACGGCATCGGAGTACAGCAACTGGGTCAAGCCGTACGTCGCACCCTGATCGCACTTGAAGTTGAACCGGCCGTGTTCACCCTCGCGGGTGGGGATCAGGATCGCACCGCGGTTGGGCACGACCTGGTCGTATATCGACAGGGCGTCGGTGGGCGCAACGCCGGAACCCTCACCGTCGTTCAGGGTGCGCGGCACGCCGACGAACGCGATGCCATCGAAGCCGGCATCGCGCAGATCGGTCAGCCGCCGCCGCAGCGTCGACTCATCCGTGAAGGCCGTGACCTGGGTGCACAGCCCCCTCATTCCGGGCAGCTCCGGCTTGATGATGTTCCAGAAGTCCAGCACGTCCATCCGCGGCTTCATCTCGACGGGACGGTCGTCGTCCTCCTCGATCATCCCCGGGATCATGACGTGGCCGATCTGACGGTCGATGCCGGCTTCCTTGGAGAAGCGCAGCACCTTACGCGCTTCCTCCACGGCCTGCTCAGGACCGAGGTCGGCGTTCGGCGGTACGAGCTCGAACGCGACGGTGTTGAGGGTCAAGAGGTTGCTCCTAGGATCAGATCTCATCTGATGCAATCGAGATTAGCGGCTCTACTTATCTAGCTCTCTGCCACCCGCTGCCCGTGTGGCAGCCATTGATTGATCGTCGTGATCCTGCCACCACCGGTAAACATGCTGCCACCGGGAACACCGACGGCTACCTGCGTGTTTTCTATGACATAGCCGGAGGAGTGGTGGTCGAGCCTTTCGGCAGGACAGCCAAAGGAGGCGCTTCAAATGAAGAAGATCACCTTTGCCACAGTGGTGTCGAGCGCGTTGGCGGCGCTGGCTATCGGCTTCGCAGGCCCGGCGTTGGCAGACGCCGGCAGTGGTTCGAATGTGCGTGCGCCCGCCCCGGTGTACCCGCAGTCGGCTTACGGTGGGGCCAACCCGTACACGCCGTACGGCGTCCATCCCTACGTCCCCTATGGGGTGTGGTCGCAGAATTGACCCACAACGTGGGACTTGCCTGATCGTCGAGGGTTCGCCTTGATGCGTCCGGCAGCGTTGTTGGCAATTGATGCGGCGGCGGTGGCCGCCGGTGTCTGCGGAAACGTAGCGACAGCCATGCCAGCGACGTTGTCCATTGATCTTCCTTGTCGCTTTGTTCGTTGAGAACACAGTTGTTGAGGAGATTTCTTCTTAGGCAAGGTGATTGGCGAGTCCCCGCAGGGCCGAAGCATTCTCGCGGTGTCCTGGGTTGGCACCATCGGTCATGAGGCTGCGGTCCGTTCGCGGATCTTCACCGCCGTCTCTAGCATCTGCCCAGTGCTGGTGAACCAGTCCTGCAGATTCAGATCCACGATGAGCTCGTCTGCGCCGGCCTCTGCGGCCATTTGGACATCGTCCATGATTTGGTCGAGTGTGCCGACGAACGCCGATCGGTCCGGTCCTGCCGGACGGTCGGTGAAGGTGACGTTTCCCACCACCACCATCTCCATCCGGCTGGTGTCTCGGCCGTACTCGGAAGCCATTTCGCGGATGCGGTCCCAGCTTGCGCGCAGTTCCGCGGCTCCGGCCGGTCCGGGTGTGGTCGGTACCGGCAGCCAGCCGTCTGCGCGTTTGGCGATGCGCTGCACGGCCTTGGAACCGCCGCCCAGCATCACGGGGATTTTCGTAGCGGGTTTGGGCAGGACCGAGGCGTTGTCGATGACGACGCGCGGACTGCGGAAGGTCACCGGGTCCGGCCCCCACACGGCATCAAAGACGTCCAGCGTCTCGTCGAGGAAGCGGCCGCGATCCGCCCGGGTGGCGCCGGTGGCCTGGAATTCGTCGGTGGATCAGCCGGTGCCCATCCCTGCGATCATGCGCCCGCCGCTGATCTGATCGATCGTGGCCAGCGCCTTGGCCAGCTGCACGGGTGTGTGCAGTGCCGCGACCAGAACGGCAATACCGAGGCGCACCTGTTCGGTCGCCACCGCCGCTGCGGTCAGGACCGCCATGGGGTCGGCGGCCTGCCGCGAGTGTGCCGGCCACGGCACGTTAGGCAGTTCGGCATAGGATTCGGCGGGCGTCTGCGGGAAGAGCAGCCGTTCATACGTCCACAAACTGGCGTATCCGGCCGCTTCGGCTGTTCTGGCTGCTTCGACCACGTCGTGTTGCAGGTCGACACCCAATCTCTGGGGCAGACGAAGTCCGAGTCTCATGTGAAACCCTCCGAGTAGTCGTGATTGTTGTGGCCGCCGCCGGAACCGGGCCGATCCTCAGTCGTCGGCGAGTGAACGCCGGATGAGCCCGGCCAGCGCCGCGGGTTGGGACAGAAAAGGAGAGTGCGAGGTGCTCAACCGCTGGACATCGTCGGCGCGCGTCGCGATGAGCTCCTGAGTGGCGACGGGAATCGCGTTGTCGGCTTCGCAGATGACGTACGTGCTCGGGATGGTCTACCACGCTGTCTCGGTCAGTTCCTGTCGCATCGAGGCGTAGGACTGGTAACCGAGTTGGGAGACCGCTCGCCGGGCGGTCGGGGTGTCGACGTCGTTGTAGAAGACCTTCGTGGGCGTCATGGCCTCGACGTAGTCGTCGATTCCGTCTCCGTGGTGGAGCCTTGACCACGACATCAGCGAACCCCCGTTACGGGATTGCGGCGACTCACCGGCCCGGAGTTGGAATGCGGCGAGATAGACAATGCGTCGGACATTCCTCGCCTCCGACAGTCCCTGCGTGGTGGGAACGCCGCCGTACGAATGAGCGAGCACGACGACCGGTCCATCAATCGCCGCGGCTGCTTGCGCGATCACTTCAGCATCGGCGTACATGTCCCGCAGGGTGGCGGGGTCATCGCCGCTGCTTGTCAGCGTCACGGTGTGCACGTCGACATCCGGTAGTTCGTCGACAAGACCACGAAAGTGGATGGGCTTGTGCCAGGCACCCGGGACGATGACCAGTGAGGGCAGACTCATTGGTCGTCGGCTGTTACATCGCCGATGACGCGGATGATCGCCTTGCCGCTACGACGGTTGGTCGGGTCGAACGCTGCAGGAGCCTCTTCGAGGGGGTATATGGCTCCAACGAGTGGACGCAGCCGCCCATCTCGAAGCCTGTGCTCCAGCGCGGCAAGCGCTGCGCGATCGGGTTCGACGACGAAGAAGACAGCCCGTCCGTTTTCAGGCTGAGTGCTCGGTGGCTCGGCGATGCTGACAAGCGCACCACCCGAACGGACCAACGTCGCTGAGCGATAGAGGATTTGACCACCGAACACGTCGAACACCATGTCTACTTCGCCGATGTCTTCCAGCCGGTCGCGGTCCAGGTCCACGAAGATTTCCGCACCCAGACCGAGCACGGTTTGCCGGTGGGCGGTGCGGCCAGTGCCGATCACTCGAGCCCCTGCCTCACGCGCCAGTTGCACCGCAATCGAACCAACGCCCCCGGCAGCGCCGTGAATCAGGACGGTCTGCCCGGCCCCGAGATGGCCGTGGGTGAACAATCCCTGCCATGCGGTCAGACCTGAAATCGGTAGCGCCGCAGCCGTAGTGTGGTCGACTCCGGCCGACAGCGGCGCAAGGTTACGCGCCTCGACTGCCACGAATTCGGCCAGCGTGCCATTGCGGCACCAGTCGGTGACCCCGAAGACTCGTTGGCCGACAGTCAGACCGGTGGTCCCATAACCCAACTCGACAACCACCCCGGAGACCTCGTGGCCGGGAATGGTCGGCGTCCGGTCACGCCCGGCCCGGTCGGTCCAGGTGCCCGGCCAGTCGAGTTCGCCCGGGGTGAAGCCTGCCGCGTGCACCCGCACGATGACGTCGTTCTCGGCAGCGTGGGGGTAGGGCACCCCCGCCAACGCCAGCCCGTCGACACCGGCAGCGCGGTCACGCGCGATGATCGCTTGCATCGTCTTCACTGTGCGTGTCGGCGGGCGCTGGGATGGCGCAGAGAATCGCGGGACGTGACTTCTTGCGGCTCGAGCATGGTGATCATGTCGACGCCGGGCGCGCAGATGCACACCGCAAGGAAGCGGCTCCAGCCGGTGGCGTCCAAGTTCCTCATCTGATAGTGCACCACCTCACCGCCCGGCTCCCAAAAGGCCTCGCCGGCAGCAATTTCGGTGGGCGCTTCGCCCTCGAGCTCAAAGAGGATTCTGCCCTGCAATACGTAACCGAATACCGGTCCCGAATGTCGATGTGGCCCTAGTCCGGCGTCCGCGGGGGGAAGCTCGACGAGCTGTGTCATCGAGTGCGCACCGTTGGGGATCGGAGGCGGGGTGACGCACAACAGATCGGTGATCTTGGTGTTGCCTACTTCCAACATCCTTTCAACGCTAATTGCGGTATCGCGCTCGTTGTGGGCCACTTCGGTACGGCGAGAAGGGGCCAGTTGAGCCGGGCTTGTCAGGGCAGCAGTCGGATCAGGGCATCCAAAGCAGCTGACCATGCGCTCGCAGCGGGCGCTGCAAACCCGATCACTAAACCGTCCCGCTCGCTGCCGGTTTCGGGATGGCGATACAGATCAAGACCCGCCACGCCGAGCCGTCGCCACGCGCGTTGACGAGACAGCGCGCTCTCGTCGGCACCGGCAAGCGCGAGCATCACATGCAGACCCGCGGGCATTCCCACCACGGTGGTCTTCGGTGATGACCGGGCGACAGCGGCGACGAGTTGCTCGCGGCGGCGCCGATACTGGGCGCGCATTGTCCGAATGTGTCTGTCATAGGAACCGGACACGATGAATACGGCCATCGCCAACTGGTCCACGAAGCCGGAGGTCTCCTCGGTTTCGCCTTTCTGCCTGGCCACCGCGTCGACGAGTCGGTCCGGCAACACCAGCCAGCCGAGCCGAAGCCCCGGCGCCAGCGACTTGCTCGCCGTGCCCATATAGATGACATGTTCGGGATCGATACCGTGCAGTGCACCGACAGGGCTGCGGTCGTAGCGGAATTCGCCGTCGTAATCATCTTCGATGATCACTCCGCCGGTACGTCGCGCCCAATCGACGACCGCTGCGCGGCGGTCGGAATGCAAAGGCACGCCAAGGGGGAACTGGTGCGACGGCGTGAGCAGCACACCGCCCACCCCTCGCATGTCCTCGAGCGCCATGACCTCAGCGCCGTAGGAGTCCACTCTCAATGGCGGACGACGTAACCCCGCTCGAGTGAGCGACGCCCGTTGTGAGGCCAGGCCGAACTCCTCGGCGGCAACGGCGGCGACCCCGGCTTCTGCCAAAGCACCGGCGACGAGGCTCACTCCTTCGGCTGCCCCAGAGCACACGACGATGTTGCACGGCCGGGCCCGAACGCCGCGAGCGCGGGCCAGATACTGAGCGAGGGCGCTGCGAAGCTCCGGCCTGCCATGCGGGTCGGCGTAGCCGAACGCCTCGAACGGTGCCGCGTTCAACGCGCGCTTGACCGCGCGGCTCCACTCTGCCCGTGGAAACGACGACAGGTCCGGATGCCCGGGCCGCAAGTCGTTGTCCAATCGGCCCGGCGCCCGTCTCTGAGGCGGCGCGGCGACGGACCGCACAACCTCGCCCGCCCGTTGAGAGACCAACGTGGCCGAGCCATGTTGTGATGTCAACCAGCCCTCGGCGATGAGTTCGGCGTATGCACGCGCCACGGTGTTCCTCGCGACGCCGAGGTCGGCGGCCAGCGCACGGCTCGACGGTAACCGGGTGCCCGGCACCAATCGCCCCGAACGGATCGCGCCGCGAATGGCGTCCATCACGCCGTCACGGACCCTGCCGCCGACGCGATCCAGGTGTAGATCCAATCCGGCGACCGAGCTTCGTGCGGCACCGATGCCGGCCACGTCGGCGATCTCGTCCATGGCGTCATCTCTCCCAAATCGCGATGTTACGAAAACGTGGGCGCGCGTATGCCGTATTGCAGCACTTCGCGACGGCTGCCGAGCCGGTCCTTGGGGTCAGGCACAATTGACAGCGTCCGATGAGGGTTCTCGAAGATTCTTGGCGCTACGGCGTCGGCTGCCTCGCTGCGCTG
>Ga0157372_10006180_pt1 | contig 12733 bp, 11 predicted proteins | sample C55metaG_FD_115307 | JGI IMG/M metagenome (GOLD analysis project Ga0157372, IMG submission 115307) | Corn rhizosphere microbial communities from Kellogg Biological Station, Michigan, USA - C5-5 metaG | ecosystem: Host-associated > Plants > Roots > Rhizosphere > Soil | place: USA: Michigan... | reverse complement strand
GACGTCGTCTTCTGGTCGATCGAGATCGCCGGGCTGAGGCCGTCGATGTGGTCGACGTCCGGCTTCTCCATCATCTGGAGGAACTGGCGCGCGTAGGCGGAGAGCGATTCGACGTAGCGGCGCTGGGCTTCCGCGTGGACGGTGTCAAAGGCGAGGGAGGAGTTGCCTGAGCCGGAGACGCCGCTGACGACCGTAGGGGCGTGGTGCGGAATGTCCACGTCGATGCCCTTGAGGTTGTGGGTACGGGCGCCTCGGATGGTGATCTGGTCGGGCTTTGGGTCGGGCTTTGGAGTGGGCATTGAAGCTCTCATGGCCAAACTTCTATTTTCAGGCATTCGGCGGTCAAACGCGAGTTAATCGAGTTGATGAAAGATGGCTCAGATGTCATCCTCGATAGATGACGAGAAAGATGTTACTTGGCGCTCTTGCCGGGATGATGATGGTATGCTGCATGGCGGCTGCCGCGCAGGAGAAGGGGATCTGGCGGGCGGCGAGCAATACGGCGCAGTCGATTACAGGGGATGTGGTGTTTTCTCCTGACAAGATCACCATCGACTTTTCGAGCTTTACGATTGCCCGGATTCGCGATCTTGAGCCGGGAGAGCTGCGCGCGGTCTTCGACGCGGAAGATGCCGGCGGCAGCGGCAGTCTGTATCGGCTGAACGTGCCGAGTGCGAAGAGGTTTCTGCACAAAAATACCCTGTGCGGCGAGGAGGACACGCAGTGGATGGCAACGTACGTAGCGGGCGGTTCGCTGAAGCTTGCGTTCTTCTCGGGGTTGAAACCGCCCGCGCTGACGCTGGACGCGATCAATAACTCGACGGACCTGTGCGGCACGTTTTCGTATGTGCGGTGAGATGTTCAGTCTTCCGGCTGCGGGCGAAAGATTTCGATGAGGAGCAGGCAGGCTCCGATGACGATGCATGAGTCGGCTACGTTGAAGTCGGGCCAGTGGTAGTGGATGATGTGGACTTCGAGGAAGTCGACGACGTAGGAGTAGACGAGGCGGTCGTAGAGGTTGCCGAAGGCTCCGCCGAGAATGAGGGCGAGGGCAACGCCGGTGAGGGTGAGGTCGCGGCCCGCTCGCCAGAGCAGGGCGAAGACGATGAGGACGGCGACGACCGAGAAGGCGATGAGCGAGTTGCGGACGGCGAGCGGCGAGAGCGAGTCGGCGAAGAGCGAGAACGCGGCGCCCGTGTTGAGGACGTGGGTGAGGCCGAAGACTCGCGGGATAACGATGATGCCGTAGCCGGGGCGGACGTGGTGGATGATCCAGAGCTTAGAGAGGCGGTCGCAGACGACGACCAGCGCGGCGATGAAGAAGAGCAGTGGGCGCTTGTCGGTGGTGCGGGAGGTTTTTTCGGAGACAGGTGTGGTAGTGGTCATCTTAAGCAGCCTCTCCATCGTCTTGTGATGCTGAGTATGGAGGAAAGTTGATGGCGGCGAGGGCTTCGGCGCAGCGGAGGCAGACAGTGGGGTATTTGGTTTCTTGGCCTACGTCTTCGGTGTAGCGCCAGCAGCGTTCGCATTTGAGCTGTTTTGAAGCTTCCACTGACAGGCCCGGAACGATCTCGAATCCCGTGTCAGCAACCCATTCAAGAGTGACTTGGGAGACGTTGAAGAGTTCGGGCAGTGCCAGCTCGTATTCTTTCCATGCGGATTCTAAGGCCTGATCGTTGAATTTGATCGTGACGGTTGCTTCTAGCGATTTACCTATGATTTTTCTGGTGCGTAGATCCTCAAGCTTTGCTAGAACTCTGTCGCGCATTGCAAACATGGCACTCCACTGCGCTTTTATCTCCTCTCTTTGCTTTGGTATGTAAGCGAGATTTGGAAAGAGGACGAGGTGGACGCTGGGTTCGCGGTTTTCCACATTTGGAAGAAGCGCCCAGACTTCATCTGCGGTGAAGCTGAGGATAGGGGCGATTAATCTCGTCAATGTTTCGGCGATGCGCCAGAGGGCTGTCTGTGCGCTGCGGCGGGCGGGGTGGTTTGGAGCGAACGTGTAGAGGCGATCTTTTAATACGTCGAGGTAGAGCGCGCTGAGGTCCGCGTTCGTGAATTCGTTTAATGCGTGGTAGGCACGGTGGAACTCGAACTCTTCGTAGGCTTTGAGGATTTTGGTGGTGAGTTCGGCGAGGCGCGCGAGGATGTACTGGTCTAGCGGTTCGAGTTTTGCGAAGTCCTGCACGGCATTCTTGGCCGGGTCGAAGTCGTGGAGGTTGCCGAGCAGAAAGCGGAGGGTGTTGCGCAGCTTGCGGTAGTTGTCGCTGACGCGCTGCATGAGGTTTTCGCTGGCTGCTACGTCTTCGCGGAAGTCGACGGAGGCGACCCAGAGGCGGACGATCTCGCCGCCGAGGCGTTTGGCGATGTCGACAGGGTCCACTCCGTTGCCGAGGCTCTTTGAAAAGGCGCGGCCTTGCTCGTCGAGTGTCCAGCCGCTGGTGGCGACCATCTTGTATGGCGCGATGCCGCGCATTCCTACGGAGCAGAGCAGGGAGGAGTGGAACCAGCCGCGGTGCTGGTCGCCGCCTTCGGTGTAGAGGTCGCCGGGGTAGGTGAGTTCGGGTTCCTGTTCGAGGACAGCGTGCCAGCTAGCGCCGGACTCGAACCAGACGTCGAGGATGTCCATCTCTTTGCGGAACTCTTTGTGTCCGCAGGTGCAGGCGGTGTCTTTGGGCAGGAGCGTGGAGGCTTCGTGCGTGTACCACGCGTCGGCGCCTTCTTTGTGGAAGAGTTCGACGATGCTCTTATTGATGGCCTTGTCGTTGAGCGGCGTGCCGCACTTTTCACAGAGGAAGACGGCGATGGGAACGCCCCAGATGCGTTGGCGCGAGATGCACCAGTCGGGGCGCGTGGCGATCATGTTGGAGATGCGTTCTTCGCCCCAGGCCGGGTCCCATACGACTTGCTTGATCTCGTCGAGGGCGCGCTGGCGGAAGGTCTCGGAGGATGCGGGGATTTGTGGCGCTTCGGAAGAAATGCCGGGATTCTTCGCTTCGCTCAGAATGACCGACGTGGGGGTGTCGGCTGGCATGGGGGTTTCCATGCCGATGAACCACTGCTCCGTGGCGCGGACGATGACTGGGTTGTGGCAGCGCCAGCAGTGTGGGTAGGAGTGCTCGAAGCTGGTGGCGCTGAGGAGTGCGCCTTTTTCTTTGAGAATTTCGATGATGACCGGATTGGATTTGAAGACGGTGACGTCTTCATAGCGCTGCGGAGTGTGGCCGCCGTGTTGCGCGGTGTGGCGATGACGGCCGGCGTTGTCGACATATTGGACTTCGGGCAGGTTGTAGCGCTTGCCGGTGTAAAAGTCGTCTACGCCGTGGGCAGGGGCGGTATGGACGGCCCCGGTGCCTTGCTCGGCGGTGACGTAGGGCGCGACGACGCCGAGGACCTGGCGGTCAAGGAACGGGTGCTGGAAGGTGGTGTGCTCGAGCGCAGATCCTTTGAAGCGGGCGATCTCGGTGGCGTCGAGCTTGCAGGCTTCACGGGTTTGCTGGGCGAGGGCTTCGAGGACGATGTAGATTGCGCCGTCGGAGTTCTTGAGGGCTACGTAGTCGAGGTCGGGGTTGAAGGCGACGGCGAGGGAGGCGGGGAGGGTCCAAGGGGTGGTGGTCCAGATGATGGCGTAGACGTCCCCCACAGGAGCGTTTTGTGGCGCTTCACCCACTCGTGACGATGAAGCCGTCACGAATGGGGCACCCAGGATGGTGGCGGGGTCGGATGTGAGTTTGTAGCGGACGTAAACGCTGGGGCTGGTGTGGGTCTCGTACTCGACTTCGGCTTCGGCGAGCGCGGTGCGGTCGTGGATGCACCAGTAGACGGGCTTGAGGCCCTTGTAGACGAAGCCTTTTCCGAAGAAGTCGTAGAAGGTCTCGAGGATGCTGGCTTCGTACTTGAAGGACATGGTGAGGTAGGGGTCGTTCCAGCGGCCGAAGACGCCGATGCGCTCGAACTGGCTGCGCTGGAGGTCTACATATTTCTGAGCGTAGTCGCGGCAGGCTTTGCGGACGGCGATGGGGGCCATCTCCAGCTTTTTGCGGCCTAGCTGCTCGTCTACCTTGATCTCGATGGGGAGGCCGTGGCAGTCCCAGCCGGGGACGTAGGGGGCGTCGAAACCTGCCATGGTTTTGGTCTTGACGACGAAGTCCTTGATGCACTTATTAAGGGCGTGGCCCAGGTGGATGGCCCCGTTTGCGTAGGGAGGGCCGTCGTGGAGGACGTACTTGGGCTGGCCGGCGCGGGCGCGGCGGATTTGGGCGTAGAGGTCCCGCTTTTGCCAGGATTCGAGGCGGGTCGGCTCGTTGACAGGCAGATTGGCCTTCATGGGGAAGGCGGTCTGGGGCAAATTGAGCGTTGATTTCAACGCCTTGGCTGGTTCTGGAGCGGGCTTCTGGTCGGGTGTTTCCGGCATTCGTTCCTCTTGGTTCCTGACTAGTTCCTGACGCTTGATTTCTGATAGGCGGAGGCTCGGATTGCCCCAAACTTCTATTGTAGTCGGGGCGGCGGTGTGACGAACGTAACGCCGATGAGACATTCCGGGGGTAAAGCGCGTCCAATCTTTCAAGCGGGGGACCGTGAATATTTGTAGAATGGTTCTGGAGCCACGTGACGTGCGCTGAAGCAGTGGGATGAAACCGGCAGCAGACCGGGGACGTAAACCAGATAGTGAGTGAGTGCGCACGATTTCGATAGGGTGGACAGGCCTTGGCCCGGCTCCACCGAGGCGAGCAGTATATGGCGAACATAACGGTGACACCACCTGAAACGGAACCGGACAAGACCGGCGCTGTGCCGCGTCCGGCGAATGAACCGCATCTGGTTGAACAGACCGACGGGTCCATGTGGGCCTCACTGTTCTCGAACATTCGGGACGCCTTCCGCAGACCGGAGGCGCCGCTGCATCTGGAGTCGCGTCCGGCGGACAACGACCTGATTATCCATGAACAAGGCACCTTCGGCTCGCTTTGGGCGAGCGTCCGCGATGTGTTTTTCCCGGAGAAGCTGCCGCCTCTGGTGCTCGAATCCAAGCCGATAGCCGTTGTCGACCGGATGAAGGTGAAGCGCGACCCGGTTTCGACCGCGATTGCCGTGGTGGTGCATGGTCTGGTTATTCTGCTGATTGCGTTTCTGCTGGCGAAGAAGGTGCAGTTTTCCGCTCCGGTAAAGCAGATTGAGCTGACTGACGTTAAGATTCCGCCAATGGCCCCCATGAAGGACAGGGCGATGGGCGGTGGAGGCGGACAGCGCGGCCCGACGCCAGTCACCAAGGGAACGCCGCCGAAGTTTGCGGAGACACAGATTGTTCCGCCGAAGGCCCCGCCGCTGCAACCGCCGAAGATCAATATCCAGCCGACGATTGAGGTGCAGAAAGATGTGAAGATGGCGTCGAGCATTCCGCAGCTTGGCGTGGCGAACTCGCCGATCATCGGTATGTCGATGGGCAATGGCCGCGGAACTGGGATGGGTTCCGGCGACGGCTCGGGTCTGGGGCCTGGCTCGGGCGGAAATACGGGCGGCGGGCCGAAGCACATCGGCGGAGGAATCTCGGCGCCGGTGTTGATCTATTCGGTCGAGCCGGAGTTCTCGGAAGAGGCCCGCAAGGCGAAGGTTGCCGGAAATGTGCTGGTGAATCTGTGGGTCGATACCAACGGGTTGCCGAGCCACGTGCATGTCATCCGCGGCGTGGGCATGGGGCTCGATGAAAACGCTGTCGCCGCTGTGAAGCAGTACAGGTTCAAGCCCGCCATGGAGAACGGCAAGCCGGTGCTGGTGGAGCTGAACGTTGAGGTGAACTTCCAGATCTTCTAAAGGCAGGGTGTAGGGAAAGGGTGTAGGAGTAGAAACACGAATCCACAGCGTCGTGCAAGAAGAGGGTCCCTCCAACGAGGGACCCTCTTCTTGTTTTCTACACCCTATTTCCTACGCCCTACACCCTGTTATGCGGGTTGGAGGGCTGCGGTGGTGCGTCGCTCGGCGGCTGGGGAGCGGGTCAATCTGGCATCAGGGGCCGACTGGAGGCTGAAGCGATCGACCTGCTGTTCGAGTGCGACGGCGGTGGTGCGGAGCGACTCGATGCCCGCTGCGGTGGTGGCCATCTCGGTCAGGTTTTCGTGGCTGAGTGAGTGGATGGAGTCGAGGCTCGAACTGGACTGGTCTGCGGCGACGGCCTGCTGCGAGGCCGCGATGGCGATCTGGGCGATCATGCGATCGACGCGCTCGGCCATGCCGATGATCTTTTCGAGCGCCTCGCCGGCCTGGGTCGTGGTGACGACGCCCTTCTGCACGGTCTCGGTGCCGCTCTCCATGCTGGCGATGGCGGTGCGGGTGCGGTCCTGAATGCCCTGGATCATGCCGGCGATCTCGCCGGTGGCCTGGGCGGTGCTTTCGGCGAGCCGGCGGACTTCTCCGGCGACGACGGCGAAGCCGCGTCCCTGATCGCCGGCGCGGGCGGCTTCGATGGCTGCGTTCAAGGCAAGAAGGTTGGTCTTGCGGGCGATCTCGTCGATGACGGTAACGATCTGCGAGATCTTGCGCGAGTCGTCGCCGAGCAGGCCGACGGTGGCCGAGGTATCGCTGACGGCAGTGGCGATGGAGTGCATATTGCCGAGGACTTCCTTGACGATGGTGCCGCCGTCGCGCGCGGTTTCGGCGGCGTCGCGTGCGGTCTCGGCGGCGGACTGGGTGTGGCGCGAGACTTCGGCGATGGAGGCGGACATCTCCTGCATGGCGGTGGCGGCCTGCTGGGTCTGCTGCGACTGTTGGTCGATGCGACGGTGGATCTGGTCGCTCGCCGAGCGCATGGATTGGGCGCTGCCGGTGAGTGACCCGGCGGTGCTGACGACCGTGCCGATGATGCTGCTAAGGCTGGTCTGCATCTTTTCCATCGCGGCGGCGAGCGTGCCTATCTGGTCGCGGCTGTTGAGGTCGAGCGTCTGGCCTGTAAGGTCACCTGCGGCGATGGCATCGGCGCGCTCGGCGACCATGCTGATGGCTTTGGTGATGCGGCGTGCCAGAAGGAACGAGACCAGACCGCCGACGATTGCGCCAAGGATGGTCGCCAGCCAGAGCGTGTAGAGCGTGGAGCGGTTGGCGCCGCGCAGTTCAACGAGCTCTTCATTGGTCTGGACCATCTGCGACTGGGCCATGTCGGTGATGGTGGCGTGAATGTTCCGCTCAAGCGGGAGTATCTGATTTTGCAGAGTGTCGTAGGCCTGCGCTGTGCCCTGCGATGTCTTCGATTCATTCAGCGCTTCCACTTTTTCTTCGAGCGGCTTCAGCGCGGCCAGGCCGGATTCGATGGACGACAGGCGGGAGGCGTCTGCGCCGAGGTCGAAGTGCATGGAGTCCTGGTGGAGTTTTTCGAGCGACGACTCGGCCTGGTCGAACTGCTGCTGGCGCGCCTGGCGGTAGGCCGCCGAGGAGGCGGGATCGAGCCCGAAGAGGATGTAGGATTCGAGCCCGCTGATGGTGTTGGTGAGATGCGAATCGACGCTGTTGCTGCCCATGATGAGCGGAATGCGATTGTTATTGATGACGTTGGAGAGGGTGTTGGCCTCCTCGATGCGGACATGGGCCGTGAAGGCACTGAGTAGCATGGCTACGATGAGGAAGCCAGTGCTGAGGCCGAGCTTTGATTCAAGTTTCATGAGGGTCCTTACCTTCGCGGTGAATGCCTGTCGTGAGAAGCCGGCGGCGAGTTACTGTCCGTCCATGTCGAAGTTGACGTCGATCTCGGACACGGTGGGTTCGGGGTTGGGTGCGAAGCGCCAGTGCTTGACGGCATCCTGCGCGGCGGGCGCGAGCAGCGCATGGCCGGATTCGACCTTGGTGCTGGAGACGTTGCCGTTGGCATCGACCGAGACGAGCAGCACGACCCTGCCGCCGATGTGCATACGGCGGGCAAGCTCCGGGTAGACGGGAGCGACGCGAGTGACAATGGCACGATGAATATTAACGGCGCGGGCAGTGCCGGCGCCAAGCGCCAGGCTGCCTAAGGCGAGAAGCGAGGACGATCTACGGATTCGGGAAGCCAAGTGAACCTCCATGGGATAGAGGTTGTATCGGCAGGCGGGGATGGGGCTTTAGCGTGCGGCTTATCGTGCGGCGAGCATGGGGGAGGCGACTTCGGCAAAGGTGAGGTTTTCGGCGGGGCTGCCAGTGCGCTGCTTCCAGTCGAGAAAGAGTTTGCCGTAACTGTCGATGAGGCAGGAGGCCGGGTCAACGCCCAGTTTGGCAAGGGTTTCGTCGATCCACGCGGTCGGGCCTTCGAGCTCGGCGAAGGCGCCGATGGGGGTTTCGTCAATGACGAGGTGGGCCGTTACTTCGGTGCTGACGGGCGGCGACCACTCGGAGCGAAACTTCTCATAGACAAAGGCCGGCACGTAGCCGAGGCGACTAAATATCTCCGCCAGGGCCGGGCCTTCGGCCACGTTGGTCTCGGTCTCGATGCGGACCTTGTAGCGGGTGTTGCTGGGATCGTCCTCGGCAGACATGCGCTTGTGCGTGACAGTGCAGACCGGGCCGTACTGGCGGATGCGGAGAATCTCGCGGCGGGTGCGGAGGTCGCGCGCAGGCGTGTCGTAGAGAGTATTGTGCTCGAAGGTGCGCGGAGTGTCCTGATGGAAGCCGAGTTGTGCCAGACGGGATTCGAGAGATTGGGGATTGGCCACGGGGAACTTCAGTTCAATCTCGGCTGCCTGCATAGGTCGAGTATACGGCTCGGCTATTAAGATGAATAGATGGTCACGGAGCGGTTGGATGGAGGGTTGGGGGTGCTGCGGGCTGCCGAGTTGCTGCGCCGGGGCGGAACGGTGGCGTTTCCTACCGAGACGGTCTATGGACTGGGTGCGAATGCTCTGGACGCTGCCGCAGTCGCGCGCATATTTGCCGCAAAGGAGCGCCCCGGCTGGGACCCGGTGATTGTGCATGTCGGCGACCGTGCGATGCTGGACCGGGTTGCGGTGATCTCGGGCGAGATGGCCGAGCGGGTTGAGGCTCTGATGGCAGCTTTCTGGCCCGGGCCTTTGACCTTGCTGCTACCCCGGAGCGGGAACGTGCCTGATTCGGTGACGGCGGGCCGTCCGCTGGTGGGCGTGAGGATGCCGGCGCATCCGGTCGCTCTGGAGGTGATTCTGACGGCCGGGCTGCCGGTGGCCGCGCCGAGCGCGAACCGCTTTGGAAGGATTAGCCCCACCACTGCGGCGCATGTGCTGGAGGATTTAGATGGGCGGATTGACGCTGTGTTGGACGGCGGCGCCACTTCGGTGGGGGTCGAGTCTACTGTGCTCGCTGTGGGGGAGATGTTGATCTACCGTCCGGGTGCGGTGACGGCGGAGATGATCGCGCCTGTGGCGGGCAAGGTGCAGGTGTTTGCCGGAGGCGCTCGGACGGAGGCTCCGGAGAGTCTGCCTTCGCCGGGGATTGGGATGCGGCACTATGCTCCGCGGGCGCGACTGATGCTGGTCGAAGGTGAAGAGGCGATGCGGAAGATGGTGGCCTGCCTAATGGATTCAGGCGAACGAGTGGGGATGATGCTGCCTGACGAGTGGAGATTCGAGCTGAAGGCGCGGGAGTTTCGATGGGGTGCGTGGGATGATCCGGCGGCGTTGGCGCGGCGGCTGTTTGCAGGGTTGCGGGAGTTGGATGAGGCTGGGGTGGGGGTGATTGTTTGCCCCGTGCCGAAGGCTGGCGGGTTGGGGGATGCGTTGCGTGACCGGCTGGAGAAGGCCGCGCGAGTGAAGTGAGAACAAATAACTGCAAAAGCGAAATGCGGGGGTCCTTCGCTTCACTCAGAGGGCTGTGACTAAATCAGCGTTTCCGTTTCCGGTGTGCCGGGAGTTATGGTTCTACGACAGCTCCGCCGAGCCGTGAGGAGGTCGGACGGCACGGTGGACCTCCGGGCTTATCTGCCAGGCTTTGGCGGTCTCTATTTTTTCTTTCGCCCTGGTCCCCATTTAGCTCAGCAACGCGGTGACGAAGTGCGTCGGGTTGTAGGCCGGGTCGCACCACAGCGCCATGCATCGCGCCTTGGCCAAGCCCGCGATAACTTCTCAGGCGGGGATCTTCGCTACACTCAGAATGACCGACGAAAAAGTCACAGGACTCTCAGAATAACAAGTGTTGCGAGCGCTATAGCAGATAGAACTGACATAGATTGCTGCGCGAACCGGTAAAATTGAGATATGGCGGAGCGCAGTCAGGCCGGTGGTGGCCGGTGAGTGAATTTCGAGCAGTTGTGACGGACATCCGCGAAGAGTCGCGGACCAAGGGGCGGCAGCGTTGGCAGATGGCGCTGGATCGGACCGAGTTCAACGCACAGGCAGGCATGGATCTGGGCACGATGGAAGCGGTGACGCCCAGAGGCTCGCGGCTGGTGGTGCCCGTGCTTGGCGTCGTGATCGATGGTGGTGAGGTGTGGCATGTGGTCGAAAAGCCGTTGGCCGCTGGGACAGAGGTGACGGCCCGCGTGGGACAGCAGGCGGTTTGAGCCGAGTGGCGGTTGCTGTTACACTCGAAGGTGTTGTTGGACGACATGTGTTTTGCGCCATGCGCGTCTGGTGGGGGGCTGTAGCTCAGCTGGGAGAGCGCCTCGTTCGCAACGAGGAGGTCAGCGGTTCGATCCCGCTCAGCTCCACCAAAGAATCCAACTACCCATAGTGGAAATCCTTACCACTCCAGATGCATGAGCGACGTTGCCTGTCGCGGCAACTCGGTTGCAATCGTCACCTTGCCGTCTGCTACATCCAGCCATCGCGGCGAATCCAGAAGCTGCAACTGCCCGGCCTCTTTCAGCTTTGCGTACTGCTCCGGCGTTGGCTGTTGCGGAGATCCCATCGCCTTCCACACCGTATATGCGTTGCTATGGTGTTCGTCGATGCGGTAGTGCTGCAACAGGACTCGATGCACTCCGGCAGGTATGCCCGAAATTGCGACCTGAACTTGCGCGCCCGGAGCAGGCAGGTCGTCGTCGTGATAGTTCCACAGCATCACCGCCGCTTCATGTCCGGACCGTGTAGCGAGCGCATCAATATCCGGCGATTGCCGCACGCCGGCCTTCAGTATGTCATCGAGCGGCACTTGCCCGGTGCTTGTTGTGCTTACGCGCTCGCCTGACATCAGCGCGGCCATGCGAAATACATTCAGCACAGGCTTGTCGATGCCGTTGGTAGCCAGCGAGCGGAAGCCCTCAAAATAGTCCTTGTCCTCGAACTCGAACGACCAACTGAGCATGGCGATCAGGTTCACCTTGTGGCGTTCGCTGAGATCGAAGAGGCCCTTGATCGCGGCCGCCGTATAGACCGGATAGAGTGGACCGTTGCGGTAGTTGTTTGCCGGATTCACTTTGGACGAGCATGCCGCGCATCCTTCCGGGTCGGCTTCGCTGAGAACAATGGGCAGATGCCTGAATTGCGGGTACTTCGCTACGATGGCGAACCCTTTGTCCGCATCGTTGAGCTCTCTGTCCAGCCCCATGCGCACGTGCGTGCCGATTACCTTCGGCTGGCCCTTGATGTGGAACGAGATGAAATCGAGCGGGACGGATTTGCCTGTCGCGGCGCTCCTGCCTGTGGCTACATGCTTCAAGAAATCGTCCAGGAATTTTCCGGCCCTGGCCGATCCGGGGCCGGTGCTTGCGGGGCCTCCGACTCTGGCCCCCGGCAAGGCAGCGCGCACACCAGCTACGGCGTAGTCATAGAGTTTGTAATAGTTCTCCGGAGTGGAGTGCCAGTAAGGAATGTCAGGCTCATTCCACACCTCGAAGTACCACTTGAGCACTTCTTCGCGTCCGTAGCGCGCGACCAGGTGCTCCGTCACCTTCCGCACCAACTCGCCCCACATGGCATAGTCTTTCGGAGGATTGTTCGACCCGCCCGAAATGGTGTTCTGCGGATAGTGCACCTGATACGGCTCAGGGTTCACCGCAAGGTCCTTCGGCATAAAACCTAGCTCAACATACGGGCGAACGCCGGCGGCTTTGTAGGCGTCGAAGATGCCATCGAGAATTTTGAAGTCATATACGGGCTTGCCATTGGCATCCAGCGTGAAAACATTCGTGGAACTCCACTTCAATTCAGGCACGCCATTGCCGGAGGTCAGCAGATGGTGCGCGCGAATGTAGACCGGCACCGGGCTCAGGTCGTGCAACTCGGTCAGCAGTTGCCGTCCGTGCGGCATGGTGGTGTAGTTTGCCTCGTCGTATCCGAACCAGCGATAGATGGGCGCGTAAGGTCCAACCGGCTTTGACAGATCGACTTTGATGGAGACCGGAGTCTGTGCCGGCGCCTGTATTGCAGCGGCGCAAAGCAGAGCCATGATGAATGAGCGCATTTGAATGCCTTTCCTGCGTCCTGTTTTTGGCGTCATTTATTGATGGAAACAATTTCAACATTATCTCGCATACTTTTGCCACGCACCCGTACTCTGTATGCATGAACATCGACTACAAGCAGTTGCGTGTTGGGCTGATCGGCCTTGGACTGGAAGCGTACTGGGAGCAGTTTGAAGGGCTTGAGCAGCGGCTGTTGGGCTACCTGTCGGAGGTTGAACGGAAAATCGCGTCGCCTAGCCGCGTGACGTTCAACTTTGGGCTCGTCGATACTCCGCAGAAGGCCGTGGAAACGGGGCATCGGTGCCGCAGGAGCGATATCGACATCCTGCTGGTTTACGTGACCACGTATGCGCTTTCGGCTACTGTGCTGCCTGTCATCCTGCGCGCGAAGGTGCCTGT
>Ga0157372_10006179_pt1 | contig 12733 bp, 9 predicted proteins | sample C55metaG_FD_115307 | JGI IMG/M metagenome (GOLD analysis project Ga0157372, IMG submission 115307) | Corn rhizosphere microbial communities from Kellogg Biological Station, Michigan, USA - C5-5 metaG | ecosystem: Host-associated > Plants > Roots > Rhizosphere > Soil | place: USA: Michigan... | reverse complement strand
TCACCGCTCTTGGTCTGTAATGGCGCCCAGTCGTTCGTCTCTCCGCGGGTGAGGGCTTCGGGTTTTCCACCTTCGACATTTACGCGCCACAGGTGACGGTGGTCGATGTCATCCTGGTTCGAGGAATAGATCACGGCGTTCTTGTCGGCGCTGAGCGCGACATCTTCGGTCTCGAAATTTCCCGGCGTGAGCAAAACGGCATCACCGCCTGCGGTTGAAACTGAGTACAAATGATTCCATCCGTCTTTTTCGGATGCAAACACCAATCGATTTTTTCCCGTGAATTGGAATGAAACGTCGGCGGTCAGACGAGGAAGGGAATCGTCGAGTGCGTTCCCGCTATGCCACACTTCGGTGCCTTTGTCAGAGGCCACATCGTAAACCCAGATCGCCCAGGGTTCCGGTGTTTGTGGAAGGATCGGTTGTTTCTGTAACTTCCCCGCTACACGGACAAAGGCGAGCTGGTTTCCATCCGGTGACCAGCGCGGATGGATGTCACGATCGGGTGTAGGCAACACATACTGAAGGGTTTCGCGACCGAACTGATAGATCGCGACGAAACTATGATCTCCGCGATTGCTGACGAATGCGATTTTTTTTCCATCCGGCGACCACTTCGGCTGAGAGATGTTTCCCCGAGCATAAGTCAGAACGTGAGCCTTCTCGCTGCCAGAGATCGGCGCGATCCATAACTGTTTCTTCGCCGACCAGACTGCGAATTCGCCGTTCGGAGAAACCTGAATGTCTTCGCAGCTCTCCTCCTCGCAACCCATGTCTCCCAGCAGTTGAGGCTCGCCCTGATCCACCTTCACTGCCCACACCTGCTGTGTGCGCTTTTGGACATTGCTGGTAGGGTCGGCAATCTCGCCTGAACTGTTGGCTTCCGTGCCCCGTGCGAAGACAACCGTTTTCCCATCGGGCGTAAGACGCAGGGACGCGATCGGCAAGCCCTCGTCAGCGTTATAGTGCGTGATTTGCTTCGCGTCGAATTTTGGGGCGTCAGCGACCCATACGTTTGTAACGCCCTTTTGATTGAAGACCCAAGCAATGCGCGAGGAGTTCGACGCAGTCGTCAGTCCCGCGGGGAACGGAGAGCTCAGAACCTGCTCAAGGGTGAAGCTCTTTTGTGCGGGTGTTTGGGCGAAAACTAAACCAGCGGACAGAACGGTGACAATTGCGAACGCGAAACGGCGTGTCTCGATTTGCATCGGGGAAGGGTACGCTACCGGGGGAGGAACTGACAATCGTTCTTGTCATTCCTTGCAAAAGGAGTTTCTAGGAAGGAAGACAGTGCGCATAAAATATCTGCCAAACGCGCCGCCCGACCGGTGGGCGTTGGATGGCACGCGTTGAGGGGAAAACTGAAAATGGATAACCCAACTCGGCGTGTCTTTTTGGCGCGCGGTGTAATCGCGAGCGTTTCGGGTGCGCACTTGCTCACCGCCCGTCTGAGCGCAACGGATCTTGTCCTCCAAGAGGGATCGGGTCGCAACCTTTTCGACCGCATGAAATGGTTCAATGATCCCGCTTCGGCGAAGGTCGACGGAGAGCAGTTGATCGTCGTCACTCGCGCAAAGACCGATTACTGGCGTAAGACGTATTACGGTTACATCACCAACAATGGCCATTTCTACCACATGCCGTTCGATGGCGACTTCATACTGCAGGCGCGAGTGTCTGGTGATTACAAAGCTTTGTATGATCAGGCTGGTCTGATGGTACGAGTGGATGACATCAACTGGATGAAATGCGGGCTCGAACTGGTCGACGGCATTGGACACGCGAGCGTGGTTGTCACACGAGACTTTTCGGACTGGTCGACCGTGCGAGGCGTCTCCACGAAAGATCCAGTCTGGTGGAAAGTTGTGCGCAAATCCGATGCACTGGAGATGTTCTATTCGATCGACGGCAAGAACTACATATCAATACGTCAAGGATATTTGCCGATGCCTGCTTCTGTGCAGGTCGGATTAATGTGTGCATCACCAGAAGGACAGGGTTTCGAATGCAAATTTGACGAATTCAGGGCTCAGAAGGCAACGCCTGCTTGAACCAAAGCGCGGTTTTTGACTGTGGTCGGCATGCCACGTAAGATTTCCCATCGAATTCCTCAGCACCCAATTATTGTCGCGGAGATTCAGTGGTCGGCAAGACAATTTCTCACTATCGCATCATCCGGGAACTCGGGCGAGGCGGTATGGGCGTCGTTTACGAAGCGGAAGACCTGAAACTCGGTCGTCACGTCGCGCTCAAATTTCTTCCCGCTGATATGGCAGACAATCATCAGGCGCTCGAACGTTTTCAGTTCGAGGCGCGTGCGGCGTCGGCGCTAAATCACGAGAATATTTGCACGTTGTACGAAATAGACGAAGTTGACGGACAGCCTTTCCTTGCGCTCGAGTTGCTCAAAGGGCAACCACTGTCGGAGCGCCTGACTCGCCCACTGCCTGTGGATGCACTGCTCGACATCGCGGTTCAAGTTGCGGATGGACTCGACGCCGCGCACCGCTCGGGATTTGTGCATCGCGACATCAAGCCGGCAAATATCTTTCTCACCGACCGAGGTCGCGCGAAGGTTTTGGATTTTGGTTTGGCAAAATTGGAGCGCGCTCGGCAGGAAGCCAACGCCGCCGCCGGAGCAACAGTTGATGAACCGCGGGCCGCGTTGCTGACGAGCCCAGGATCCACCGTTGGAACCGTCGCCTACATGTCACCCGAACAGGCCCGCGGCGAGGAGCTTGATCCGCGTACCGATCTTTTCAGTTTTGGTGCGGTGTTGTACCAGATGGCATCCGGGAAGCTTCCGTTTGATGGCGCCACCTCGGCAGTAATCTTCCATGCGATCCTTGATAAGACACCTGTGTCGCCTAGCCGCCTGAATTCAGAAATCCCGCCGAAGCTCGACGAAATCATCCTTAAGGCTCTAGAGAAAGATGTGGATCTTCGTTATCAGAGTGCGGCAGACATTCGAGGGGATTTAAAACGACTCAAGCGCGATGCAAGCTCGGGAAGAGTCGGTGCCAGTTTCATGTCGTCGTACCCTTCGTCATCGCAGCCTTCACCGGGAAGCGCACCGCTAGCGAGCTCATCTGGAACCACCAGTTCGCAAGCGTCCAATGCACTAGGACTGTCGTCAGGTTCCGTGCTCGCGTCGGAGGCTCGGCGTCATAAGGGAATGGTTTTTGCGATTGCTGCACTGTTGGTTCTCCTTCTGGCCGCAGCCGCATTCGGGATTTACAAGCTGGTGGCGCGTGGCGGGAATGTGATCGACCCACGCAATGCAACACTCCGCAAGCTCACAGATCACGGTCAAGTCGTGACTGGGACATCGACTGTCTCCGCTGACGGTCGGTGGATTGCTTATGCACGCCGCGAGAAGGAGCGCAGCCTGCGCGTGAAGCAAGTGCTTACGGGAAGTGAAGTAACGGTCGTTCCGCCGCAGCCCGGTTTCTTTGCCGCAGGCATCAACATTGCCCCCACGTTTACTCCGGATGGAAATTTTCTTTACTACGTACATACAGACTCCTCGAACACCAATACGTCGAATTTGTATGCAGTGCCGTCTCTCGGTGGAGAACCCCGCCAGATTGTGGCTGATGTGATTGGTGGCGCATCCTTTTCTGCAGATGGCAAGCGGATCGTCTACAAGCGCTCGGCGCAGGATAAAGGGGAAGACCAGATTGCGATTAACAGCGCCGGCGGAGGAGATGAAACGATCATCTATCGGCGGCCGACAGCCGGCGTCGGCCTGGTCAGCAACGTGTCGTGGTCTCCGGCCGCCGACTTGCTAGCTGTGTCATGCATTGACGCGACCGCGAAAAGCCTGAGCCGAATTCTTGTGCTGGATCTCACTGGCAGGGAAGTGAAGAGTTTCCCTTTACCGATATTCATTACAGAGCTCAATTGGAGTCCCGATGGTTCCGGGATCTTTTTTGTCGGGGTGGCCGACAACGAACCGAGCCGTTCGCAAATCTGGTTTTTACCTTATCCGAGCGGAACGATACAAAAGGTCACGAACGATCTGAGTCCATACGCCGGGGTGAGCCTTACAGCAGACGGTAAATCTCTGGTTTCAACGCAGGAACAACCCTCGGGGACGATTTACGTGGCCGAAGTTCCCGCTGTGCTGAACAACAAGACTGACTGGAAATTCAACGCGATTTCATCGGAACAGGCTCCTGCGAATTCGCTCTCGTGGACTGCGAGCGGGAGGCTATTGCAACACGATACGACGTTCAGAGCGTACATCATGAATGGAGATGGTTCGTCGCGCACGCCGTTGCTGCAAAACGACAATTTCAACCTTAACCCGGTAGCGTGTGGGGAAGGTGACCTGGTTGTTGTGGCGCGCTCCGGCAAAGAGAATCACATCCAGCTCTGGAGACTTAACGCGATAACCGGCGAAACTAAACAGCTCTCCAACGGTCGAGATGATGAAGGGGCTGCCTGCACGCCTGATGGCAAGTGGGTATTTTTCCAGGGCACGCAAGAGTCTGACGGTTTCTATCACCTGTTTAAAGTGCCAATCGATGGAGGTCAACCCGTTGAGTTGGGTCGTGCGAGCGTTGGAACGCCCGCCATATCACACGACGGCAAGTTCGTTGCCTATTTCCGACTTGATGGTCAGGGTCCTAATGCGAAACAGAAGTTTATAGTCCAAAGCATCAATGGCGGAGGGCCTGTCAAAGAAATAGAGGCTCCATCGGGTGCTGCTAATATGGCGTGGACTCCCGACGATCGGGCACTTTCCTATTTTCGTCTGCTTGGGAATGCGTCGAACCTGTACATGCAGCTGCTAACTGGCGGCCCGCCTGTTCAGCTGACATATTTTGATTCGGAGCCCTCGTCGGTCACGGCCCACGCATGGTCGCGGGACGGAAAGAAGCTTGCAATTACGCGCTCACGACTAAACGACACTGACGTTGTGATGTTTCAAGGTCTACGCTAACTATCCTGCTGCTTCTCGCCACATTTGCCCGACGCAGCCGGGACTCTCGCGTTCCCGGATGAAACAACCCACGATTTAAGGGCACAAGGGAATAGTTTAAGCGTCGGGACGAGGCTAAGGTGTGGCAAAGGCACGCATCTGTCCGTTACTTGCCGTACATACGTTCGGTCGCGTACATACAAGGAGTTGGAAGGAGCGTATGGTTGAAGAGTCTCTTCTAGCAACCTCCCGCTGACATATTCGCGCGCCCCGCGGCGAACGGTTCCTTGCGAAATCAGACCGGCGTAATCGCTGTGTTCGCAAGGAGCTGTTATGACAAAAAATGCAGGGGTCCGGGCAAAAATATCGGGTAAGTCGTCGGATGGGGTTGATGGCGATGGAAATCTGGTCGACAACAGTATTTTGCGGGCACTCTCGCGCGCGGAAAGCAACCAAGTGTTTACATCGATTGAATTTGTACGCCTGAGACTGCATCAGGTCCTTCATGAAGTGGGCGAAACAATACGTTCTATATATTTTTTGAACGACGGGCTGGCTTCCGTTCTAACGGTCCAGCCGGACGGCAAGAGCGTAGAAGTAGGACTAATTGGAAAAGAAGGATTTGTGGGCCTGCCCATTATCTTTGGATTCAGGACCAGCGGCCTGCGAGTTGTCACGCAAGGCGATGGTACCGCGTACCGGATCGACGCAGACACACTGCGCAAGTTGCTACCGCAGTGCCCCGGTCTTGCGCAACAACTTCAACGCTTCTCGCTGATTCTTGGGATGCAGGCAACTCAGCTTGCTGCGTGCAACCGACTGCACAACGTTGAGGAACGGCTCGCTCGATGGCTACTGATGAGTCACGACAGAATTGGAAGCAAGACTCTTCCTTTGACCCAAGAGTTTCTCGGTCAAATGCTTGGTGTACGCAGGGCGAGTGTGAGCGTAGCAGCTGGCGTGCTCCAGCAAGCAGGATTGATCACTTACACGCGCGGCAGCGTAACTATCATGAATCGAACAAAGATGGAGCAAACGTCGTGCGATTGCTATGCCATGATTGAACAGCAAAGGAAAAAGTGGCAAACCGAAGCGGTACAAAAGCCACACCGGTAGCACCAAGGGAATGGTGTAGCGGCTAGATTCGACTACTTCAAAGTTACCTTCATCTCGTTATTCTTTCCAAAGCTGACATTAAGCGTTCGCCGTGTTGCACTGTGGAATGTGCCTTTGACGCTGTGAGACTGGTCATAGTCTCCGTTTGCAGTTCTCACGTTCACGCGAAGGTCGTGCGTTCCTGCTGTGATATTCGCGGTGCGTGAGACCTTTGCCGCGGCGCGCCCAAATGCGCCAAATCGCTTCCTATTTCCGGCCTGAAGATCCTGTCGTAAAACTAAATGATCATCCACCCACACTCTAAGGTCAGCATGATCGAATTTATGTTCAACCGCCACCAGAAGCGGTACTGAACGCGCTGACGGCGTGCGCGAAGCGAAGTTCGAGGGCCCGTCGGCCTGTGCGGGTGGAACGGTATTCTCAGGAGGAGAGTCGCGGGTTTGCGGCTGAGATGGAGGCGGCATGATGGGTGTGAGGGCTGAAGGTTGGCGTGAAGTTTTCCAGACGATGAAGGCTGCACTCAGCGTAAGGCACAAGAGCAACCCGACGATTGCGGCCTTCCAGCGGTTCCGCTTCGAAGCAACATCCTGCACGTGCGAACCTTCTTCGAGCGGAGATTCCGTGGGCGCGTGGAGTTGCAGTGCGTCGAAAGACGCCGCGGGGGCCGGAACGCGTGCTTGCGCGGCAAACTCCGGCGGAGATTCTCTGCTTGCGAGAACTTTGCGAAGTTCGGCTGCCATGTCTCGTCCGCTCTGATATCGATCCGCAGGGTTTTTTTCGATGGCCCGAACCACGATCCGGCTCAACTCGGGCGGTATTTCGACATTCAAGGCTGTAGCGGGAACTGGTTGGTGGTTCACTACCTTGAATGAGACGGTGTAAACACTATTTCCCTGGAACGGCCGATGTCCGGTGATCAATGTGTAGAGAATTACGCCTAGCGAAAAAAGATCGGAACGTCCGTCGATCGGCTCCCCCCTCAATTGCTCGGGAGACATGAATGCGGGTGTGCCCAGTACTTGCCCTGCAGTTGTGATCTCGCTCAGATTCAACCTCGCAACGCCGAAGTCGGCGATCTTGGCTCGCCCGTCTTCGGTGAGCAAGATATTTGAGGGTTTCAAGTCCCGGTGAACAATGCCCTGCCTGTGAGCGAGATCGAGCGCCTCCGCTATCTCTTGCACCACACGAACAGCCTCGAAGGCGCCCAGATGGGCCGACTCGAGGGATTGGCCTTTCACAAACTCCATCACGATGTACGGAGACCGGGTTTCCGAGTCCTCGCCGACATCGAAGATAGCCACGATACCCGGATGCGACAGGCGCCCAGCGGCCTCTGCTTCCTGCGCGAAACGCTCCCGGTACTCGTTCTGGACATCCGGAGGCAGCCCTACGAGTGGGACGCTTTTTATTGCGACAACACGATTGATGTGGGGATCGCGGGCGCGATAGACGACACCCATGCCACCTCGCCCGAGCTCGTCGAGGATTTCATAACGGCCGAAGGTCTTGGAGTTAGGATCGGTCACAAATCGAGAAACGGAGCTCGCCCGCCAGCCCACTCCGCGAGCACATTGCCGCACCGCTATCGTTAGCCTCGATGCAGGCGTCGGTCTATCCGGTTATTTCCGTAGCAGGGCACACGAAGGTGAGATAGTCGGTAACCTCCAGTGCTCCGATCGTCATGTTGCACTCTAAAAAGCAGCCGGGGCACAGTTTGTTGGGGTCCTTATGCCTGACGATGCAGGAGAACCACACCTCTTTCAACGCGGTAAAGATTGGTAAGATATGCGACGGTAATCACGATCGGTTTGGGCTTTTGAGCGAGCCAACCCCAGGAGTGTTCAAATGCGCTTGTTCGTCCTTTTGGCATCTTCCGTTTCACTGCTGATCGCGCCCACTGTTTTCGCTCAAAAAGCGAAATCTCGCGGCGATTCCGCAGCACTGATTGCTCGCGGTAAGTATTTGGTAAGTGGTGTAGGAATGTGTGGGGACTGTCACAGCCCTAGAAATGAGAAGGGCGAGATTTCCGAAGCCCAATGGTTGCAAGGTGCGGTGCTGACATTTAAGCCCACAGTTCCAATGCCCGTTTGGGCGGAGAAGGCTCCGAAAATTGCTGGCCTGCCTGAATGGGAGAAGGATGCAGCCATCAGATTCCTAATGACCGGGATTGCTTACAACGAATTACCAGCGCGCCCACCGATGCCACAATACCGCTTCAACCAACAGGACGCGGAGGCGATTGTGGCGTATTTGAAATCACTAGCGCCGGCGAAATAGCGCCGCTTCCGCTCGTTCAAATATTTGCTCTCAATCGCGGCATCAGCCTGTCCCGTGGGACCATCAAAAAAGGAGGAGGTGCCGAGTATGCCTGCAGCGAATCCCGAACAGATTTGCCGTCTTTTCCAACAATATATGGCCGAAGGTGATATCGAATCCCTCCTCGGACTCTATGATGCTGACGCGGTATTTTTGACTCAGTCTCGAGAAGAAAAACGCGGCAAGGAGCAATTGCGAGAGCAACTCGCTCCCCTTGCCTCGGCGAGAGCTGCCTTCCGTTTTCAAATTAAGCAAATCGTTCAGTCCGGTGACATCGCGCTGATGCACACCGAGTGGAATGTGTCGTCACCTACCCCGATGTCCGTCTATGCGATCGAGGTAGCACGCCGGCAGCGCGATGGTACATGGCGTTGGCTCATAGGCGATCCCTTTACCGTGGGGAGAAACTGAGGTCTACCGGGGCGATCTAATCACACTTGAACCAGATTTCGTGTCCGCTCGGACAGCGATAGAGCCCAAACATGTGGCTGTTCACTAGTTTGGTCTGCCCAGTGAAATTCATGGGCCTACGGTGGAGTGGGCACTCAGCATTGGTTGAGCAACCGGCTAGTGCGGGTGTTGCGGCTGCAAGAACTATTACAGCGACGATCAGTATTATCCTCATCGAGAAAACTCCTTTCTCGAAGAAGGCGCTTCTAAAGAGTACTTTCAGCAAACTGTTGTCACCACGGTACGAAAGTAGTTGCGCAGAAGTGCGGAAGAGCTTGCAGTCACCCGTTTCGTGATTGTTGATTTATTGCACGCCAGATAGCCGCAAATGATAAGCCGTTCCGGATAGATTCGACCTCTCCTCACGAGGATATTGATCAAGCTAGCGTCTTTATCTAGGATGTCACCCGGCAAATTCTGGTGAAAGTTGAGCTCATAATGCGGCGCATTTCTAATGGCCAAGTATTGATTCTGACCTTGATCGCAGTCTCGGTTTTGATCGCGAAACCTTCTGGCACAAGAGCCGCTGAAGCGGACAAGCCAACCCCTATTCTGCTTGGCGTACACGATGCACCTGTATCCTTTCATGGTTCGGACGGGCAAGTTCATCTAGCCTACGAACTCTGGATGACAAATTTTTCAAGCGCCGAAGCATCTGTTGAACGGGTTGATGTATTGGGTGATGGCTCCGTTCTACAGAGCATGAATGCTGCTGAGATCGCCCGGCGATTGCAGCCGGCAGGACAGCGGGAGGCCGTCGCAGTGCTCTCCAAGAGCACAGAGGCATTGCTGTTTGTCCACGTTACGCTTCCCCCTGGCGCCGCAATCCCTCGCCAGATCTCGCATCGCATCATGGCACGAGTGACAGCGGCTCCTCCCGGTCATCAGGAATTTACTGAAGAGGGTGGTACAACAACCGTGGACCGGCGATCAGTCGTCAGGATTGGTCCTCCCTTGCTTGGAGACAACTTCATCTCCGCAGACTCTTGCTGCGATGCGACCCGTCACACACGAGCGGCACTACCAGTCAATGGACGTGTGTGGATTTCTCAACGCTTCGCCGTCGATTGGGAGCAACTTGATAAAACGGGGCGGATCTATTCAGGGCCAAGAGAACGGTTGGAAAGCTACACGATTTTCGGTAAAGCTGCGATCGCGGTCGCGGATGCTACCGTCGAGTCTGTCACCAACGGATTCAATGAGGAAACACCGGGCAAGTACCCGACTGATGTGTCCCTGGATGCGGCCGATGGCAATTCGGTAATCCTCGATCTCGGAGATCATCGGTATGCACTGTACGCTCACCTCCAGCCCGGAAGCATAAAAGTTCATGCTAAGGACCGAGTCAGACGCGGACAGCAGCTTGGACTCGTCGGGAACACGGGCAACTCGGTTGCACCGCACCTCCACTTTCAAGTGATGGATGGCCCGTCATCTTTTGTGTCAAACGGTTTGCCATATGAGATCGATGAGTTTGAGATCACGGGTAAAACAGATGGCACGGAAGCGTTCGATAAGGCGGAAGCCGATGGAACTCCGCTTAAGATGAATCCTGTTAGCGCAGACCAGTCGGTTCGAGGCGGCCTGCCTCTTGATCAAACAATTGTTTCGTTCAAGGTAGGCCATGATAGTCCAGCTAAGTGACTGCCCGTTCCAGGTTTGGTTGTATACGCCCGAATTAGGGCTATCGACTGTTGCGGAGCCGGGGTTTAACTTCAGATGACACCGCGAACAGCCCTCGACGGCACCGGTTATCGAGCGGTCTCGTGTAAACTGAATGTCGATCATCGCCGCAATCCACGCGGCTGTATGCACATTCGATGGGCCCGTAGCTCAAGCGGATAGAGCATCGGATTTCTAATCCCTTTTGATGTCTGCGCACCGAAGCGCACCGAATTGCAGGAGGTAGCAACCTCTTGTCTTTCTGCCCCTGCTGGCCCTTTGTCTAGCGCAGCACGATGCATGACTCCGCACCAAGTAACGGCTCCAACTGACACCAGAACTGACACCATAAATCTGAACTCTTACTCGCTCCCCTTATTTCACGTTGATCTCGGTTTTAATCGTTCGCCGGAGACACCACGAAAGGGCTCCTGGAGGGCGAATGCCAGAGCTAGATTCTGAGTCGATTTGTCGACGCATGCATCCAAGAGGGCGTGGAACGAGTAAATATCACAGAAGTTATCAGCTCTGGTGCCTACGCAACGGCAGCTGACTTCGATCAGATCTTCACGCAGGAAATGAGTGCTCTCTATCTCCTGTCGTTTCTTTTGACCGGGGAGCGAGAAACGGCGGAGGAGTGCTTTGTCAGTGGCATTGGAGAATCCGCAAAAGCGAACCGTGTATTCAAGGGGTGGGCGCGGTCTTGGGCGCGACGCACGATTATTCAGAGTGCGATTCGGCTTGTTGCGCCGCTACAGTACTCCGATCGCGCTATGCGAAGCCCTTCCGTTGTGGGAACGATGGATAAACTGCCGATAGTGTCACTGGCAGAGGTCGCTGCGATTCTCGAGTTAAATCCGCTTGAGCGCTTCGTTTTTGTAATGTCGGCTCTGGAACGCTACTCCGATCACGAGTGTTCAATTCTTCTAGGTTGCGCACCGAGAGATGTGATCGGTGCACGAGCTCGCGCTTTGCAGCACTTGGGCCAGTTGATGGAATCTCAGAAGAGCGAGCGGGGTATCGGTTCGGGGGACTTGGCAGTCCGCAAAAATGCTATGCCGGTCACCGAATGGACAATTGCTCGATATTTCCCGGTGCCAAGTTGGAGTCGGGCGAATGCATCATCTCCGGCATGAGAACATTGCTGCATCATTGTTAGTTTAGAGCCCTTTGACTGCCACCGCCTTGGATAAGCGGGAGGTTGTCTCCGAATGAAGCCCTTTTCACCGAAGGGGGTTTTCTTTTATCGGTGCCGACTGCCAAGACCTAACTTGCGCATTGCATCGGTGAAGTCGTCATAAGCCCGGTCAACTGTCACCTGCGAATCGTCTTGCGCTCATACTGAAGAAGGGCCGCATCCAGTTTCCGAAGGGCGGAGCGGATCGCTTTGTAAACCGACTCTATAGGCACAACGCGCACCCGAAAGTCTTTATGCAGAGTCGTTAGCAAGTGAACCTCTCCCCTATTTCTTCTCATCCTGTGGCGCGGCGGGGGCGTGCTTGTTGCTGTAGTAGAAGGGTCAGGAAAGGGGCCAAATTCGGCTTCGTACTCCTCGCGTTGTCTCTTCTTAAAACTCGCAACGTAGTCCACAACAAGTTCGCAATCATCTACACCTATTAGTTGATGAGAAAAAGACAGGTTTCAATAGACAGCCGAAATTCCGTTTAAGACCTGCCACGCACTGTCAAAAATCCCATCCAGATCAGCAACGGTAATTTCGCTTTGTTTTACCACTTCAATTGGATTGGAAACAATCTTCGGGTCCAAATGGGCTAGCGTTTTGCTTCTTCGGGTGTTCACCGCGTTCCGAAAAGGTTCCAGGCTGAGAAGTCGTGCGTTCCCCTCTGCGACAGAACATCATCCCCGCCAGAGCGCCAATGATCATTGCTTGAATGGCCCGTAGCGAAGCGTGGAAAATCGAGATCCTCCCTACCGCATAAGACACGAAACCCAATATGCCGGAGGGTCCTCCTGTCGTACATCGCCGGTCGCAGGGTGAATACTGTATTGGGGAGACACAAATTAAGAGAGCGCCCGCTACGGGGGAAGCCGAAAAGGGGCGCTCGGGCGCCTAATTAATGATACCGCCTGGTCAAATAAAAACGGCAGCCCGCTCGAACGTGTTAGAACGCATATTTCACACACAACAAAGCACCGTCGCAACGGCCGACAGACCTCGACCTGGGAGGTTTAGCGCTCCATCGGCCGCTTCATGTTCCCGTGGTCTTCCAGCATCTAAATGATCGGAGTGGCTTACAGGAC